>OFJB01000263.1_pt1 | contig 27847 bp, 23 predicted proteins | sample 1775081 | NCBI WGS metagenome assembly OFJB01 (sample SAMN08195771, study PRJEB24354) | sludge metagenome | isolation source: initial sludge from phenol fed wastewater aerobic bioreactor | place: India: Nagpur | collected 2016-06-05
ACGGCATACGAGATCTTCACCAGTGACTGGAGTTCAGACGTGTGCTCTTCCGATCTCTTCGCTAGGAGTGGCGTTTGACGATCTGGGGGAGGCCGTTGCCTTTGGCGACGCTTTGGGCGGGGAGGATGCCGCGCCATTGGACGCCGGGGTAGATGAGCGAGGAGCGGCCGAGGATGCTGCCGGGGTTGAGCACCGAATTGCAACCGACCTCGGCCTGGTCGCCGAGGATCGCGCCGAATTTGCGCAGTCCGGTGGGATATTTTTTGCCTTCGTGATAGATGACGACTTCGGTGCCCTGCAGTTTCAGGTTCGAGCAGATGACGCCCGCGCCGAGGTGGGAGCCGACGCCGAGAATGGAATCGCCGACGTAGGAGAAGTGTGGCACTTGGGATTTGTTGAAGAGGAGGCTGTTCTTGAACTCGCACGAGTTGCCGACGATGCAGTCGTTGCCGATGATCACGTTTTCGCGAATGTACGCGCCGGGGCGGAGATGGCAGCCGGAGCCGATCCACGCGGGACCGATGATGACGACGCCGGGATCGATGCGGGTGCCGGGCCCGACGTAGACGCGTTCGCCGATGAAGGGTTGGCCGACGATGTGGGCGTGGATGCCGGGCTTGAGATGGGTCTTGAGATAGGGGGCGATTTTGGGGAGGACTTCCCAAGCGTATTGGACGTCGGCGAAGAGGGACCAATGTTCGGTTCCGGCGGGGTCGAATAGATCGGTAGGCGTAAACATGGGATGAATTCTGGTCTAGAAGAGATGGGCTCGTTGCGAAAGGTAAAAAGGGGAGAGAGAACCTCTGCCCTACCCCGCCACAAGTACCTCGTCGACCGCATGCGCGGTGGCGGCGATGTCTTCGGGCGAATGGGCCGTGCTGAGGAATCCGGTCTCGAATTGCGACGGGGCGAGGTAGATGCCGCGGTCGAGCAAACCGTGGAAGAAGCGGGCGAAACGCTGGCGGTCGCTGGTCATCGCCTGTGTTAAATTATGCACGGGATTGGCGGTGAAGAAGAGGCAGAACATCGAGCCGTAGCGGTAGAACGTGGCGTCGATCTTGTGGCGTTTCAGCGCGGAGCGGGTGGCATCTTCCAGTTGTTGGCCGAGTGTTTCGAGCTTCGTGTAGCCGTCTTCTTTTTCCAGCGTGTCGAGTTGCGCGAGACCGGCTGCCATGGCGAGCGGATTGCCGGAGAGGGTGCCCGCTTGATAGACGGGACCGAGCGGAGCGAGGAAATCCATGATGTCGCGACGGCCGCCGACCGCGCCGACGGGGAGTCCGCCGCCGATGACTTTGCCGAAGGTGGTGAGGTCGGGCGTGACGCCGAAGAGTCCTTGCGCTCCGGCTTGGCCGAGACGAAAGCCGGTCATGACTTCATCAAAAATGAGAAGGGTACCGTGCTCGGTGCAGAGTTGGCGCAAGGCTTCGAGGTAGCCGGGCAGGGGCGGGATGAGCCCGGCATTGGCGGGGAGCGGTTCAAGGATGATCGCGGCGACTTCGCCTTTGTTGTGGTCGAGCGCGAAGCGGACGGCGTCGATATCATTGAACGGCAGCGCCAGGGTGAGCGCGGCGAGGCAGGCGGGAATTCCGGCGCTGTCGGGCTGGCCGAGGGTGAGCGCACCGCTGCCGGCTTTGACGAGGAGGGAGTCGACGTGGCCGTGGTAGCAGCCTTCGAACTTGATGATCTTGTCGCGCTTGGTGAAGCCGCGGGCGAGGCGAATCGCAGTCATGGTGGCCTCGGTGCCGCTGCTGGTCATGCGCACTTTTTCGACGGAGGGCACCCACTCGCATATCTTGCGGGCGAGATCGACTTCGTAGGCGTTGGGAATGCCAAAGCTAGTGGCGCGATCGGCGGCTTGCTTGACGGCGGTGATGACGTCCGGGTGGGCGTGGCCGAGGATGGAGGGACCCCACGTGCAGACGTAATCGATGTAGGCGTTGTCATCCACATCGTAGACATGCGAACCGAACGCGCGGCGGGCGAAGAAGGGTTCCCCCCCGACGGCGCGAAAGGCGCGCACAGGGGAATTGACTCCGCCGGGAATGTAACGCAGGGCTTCGGTGAAGAGGGCGTGGGACTTGTGGCGATCCATAGGAGGAGGGTAGTGGGTGCGAGCTTTAATTCAAGAGCGGGGAGGGGGACGTCCGCAGATTTCGCAGATTGACGCCAATGGATGGGAAATTAGCATCGGTGCATTCTGCAACTTGGGCTTGAGGGTAAGTTAATGAAAACACACGTTGAATTTAAGTCGGACAAGTTTCCGGCCTTGCCGGGGGAGGATGAGGTCATTAATCCCGGTCGCTGGGGCAAGCTCCTAACTGAATATCTAGCCAAAGCTCTCAAGGCTGAGGGAATCGAGACGGGAGTGATCCAAGCAGAAGATTGGGGCTACCGATTGTCGATCAAGCACGAGGCATTTCCTCTTTGGGTAGGTTGCGGAAATTCTGAAGAGCAATCAGATGGTTTTCTGTGCTTTATTGAGCCGTCGACGCCGGCGATTCGTAAATGGATATTTAAGAAGATCGATACGACATCGGCCGTGGAACGAATAGCAACCGCTTTGGATGTTGTGTTGCGAGCAGATCCAGCAATTCGTGATGTGCGTTGGTGGGATGATTCCAAGTAACAGTACGCACGTCTTCTCTAGCTTTGCCTATTTCACACCCCCCGGCGCTTCGCGGTGCTACCGCACGCTTCCTTTCCCTCTTGATAGGGGATTTTTGTTCACGAAAATCCGTGTTGCCGAGGGCCCCTGTCTTGGAGCGATTGCCCGCCGAAGCCACCGGCTTCGGCTACACCTGAGATTCAGATCGGGCGTAAGCGTTTCTGGGTCCAGCGTCACGCTGGTTATTGCAGCGCGACCCAGATGGTGGTGGGCATGGATTGGTAGGGGATGTCGGGGAGGTTGGGGCCGGGGGTGAGGACAGCGCGGAGGTTGCGGGTTTGCAGGGCGGCGCGGGCGATGGCGTCGAGGTCGCGGGTTTGGAGTCGCGTGCAATTGGTGGAGAACAGCAGTCGCGCTTTGGGGGCGGCGAGGTCGAGCGCGAGGTCGACGAGGAGTCCGTAGTCGCGTTCGGCGCGGAAGGTTTTCATCTTGGTGCCGCGCGCGAAGGTGGGGGGATCGAGGACGATGCCGTCGAATTGTTCGTGGCGCTTTTTCAGGTAGGGCAACACGCCGAACACGTCGTCCGCGATGAAGCGGTGCTTCGCCGCTTTGCCTTCGGCGGCGGGTGGCGTCTCGAGGCTGTTCAGCGCGAAATTCGCGCGGCCCCGTTCGAGTGATTTTTTCGAGAGATCGACGCTGACGGTTTCCGCGCCGACGCTGGCCACGACGACGGAAAAGGAACAGGTGTAGGCGAAGCAGTTCAGGAATTTCTGCGGCGGGGTGGCTCGCCACAGGGCGCGATTGGCGCGTTGGTCGATGAAGAGTCCGGCAGAGTAGCTCGCCGCGAAATCGAGTCCATAGCGCGTCCCATTTTCCGTGACGACGGTTTGCGGCGAGAGCGTGGCGTCGCCGGAAAGGAGCGTCGGCGGGTGGCGGTCGCTCTCGGTATCGGCAAGGGCTTTGCCGTAGATGCGGTCGATGGGCAGGGAGTGGGCCTTGCACCAGTCGTGGAGTTCGCCAATGGCGAGGTCGCGTTGGCGGGGCGTGGTGTGGGAGACGAGGTAGTCGCGGTCGAAGCGTTCGATCCAGCAGCTGGTTTCGTTGTAGACGCGATGCGCGTTGGTGGCGGATTTGTGAAGGGCGGCGAGGGCGTCCGCAGCGAGCCAAGGGGTGTACGAAGGAGTGGGAGAAACTTGAGTCATTTAATTAATAGGGCTGTACTTTTTTCACTTTGCTTTTAAGCGGAGTGTCTTACATTTCGCTTAATGGCAATCATGCTGCAGCGCAGTCAGAATACGCTTCGTCGCTGGCAGGGCGAGTGTATCCTTGGAATTTGTTTGGTGGCGGGAATTCTATCCATGGGTTCCTTACAGGCGCAAGTGCCTGCTTCGCCGAGCGGGGATAAGTCCGCGGCGGCAGCGGCTTCCAATCCGGAGTATCAGAAACTTTATAACGAGGCGGCTCAGGCGTTGCAGCAAAAGGATTATGCCGGCGCGCTGGCGAAGCTCGATGCGATCGAGAAGTCATTCCCAAACATGGTGAACGTGTGGAATCTGCGCGGTGCGGTCTATACGGAGCAGCGGGATTTTGCGAAGGCGGGTGAGGCGTTCGCCAAGGCGGGCGACATCGACAAGAAGGCATTCGCTCCGCGGTTCAACATGGCCGAGGTGCTTTTCTTGCAGAAGAAATATCCCGAGGCACGGGCGAAGTTCGAGGTGTTGCTGGCCGAGGACGCGAAGAATGATCTGGCCCGCTACAAGGTGTTCCTCTGCTACCTCGCCAACGGCGAGAAGATCGATGCGGAGAAGGTGCTCAACCAGTTTAATTTTGCCGGGGACATGCCGGCCTATTATTTTGCGCATGCGGCGTGGGATTTCTCGCAAAACAATCCCCAGGATGCGCAGGGCTGGTTGCAGTCCGCAGGCGGTATTTACTCACAGCAGGCCAACCTGCTGTTTGTCGATTCGCTGGTGGAACTGGGCTACCTGAAGCGGGAAGAGAATAAGAAGGACGAGAAGAAGTAGGCCGCCGGAAAATTTCGGAAACGCACGATTTCCACCGATCGGCTGGAAATTGCGTTAATTTTGTGTCAATTCCGTACGACAGCTTGCGTAGCAGAGGTTTCCTCTACTATGGTGAGAATGCTGCATGGAATCGCCGCCCTCAACGTCTGAGTCGGAACCACAGCCGCCCGATCGGGAATTAGTCTCCCGAACCCAGGCCGGCGATCCGACCGCATTTGACGAACTGTTGGTGCGCTACCAGCAGCGGGTGTACGGAATGATTTACAACATGGTAAACAATCATGCCGACACGAATGATCTCCTGATGGAAACTTTCACGAAAGCTTTCCAAAATATCCATAGTTACAAAGCCGACGCTACGTTCTCTACGTGGCTCTATCGAATTGCAGTGAATCACGCGATTAACTTCTTAAAGCGCAATAAGTTCCGGAATAATCTCAGTATGGATGACGACGATGCCGATCTCCATAACCGGAAGGAATTCATCGATACGGATGTGACGTCGAATGCGGAGCGGCAAACTAATCTGGCCGAGCTGCAAAAAAAATTGAACGAATCGTTGATGAAATTGTCTGAACAGCATAGGGCAGTAGTTACCTTGTTCGACGTGCAGGGTCTGAGCCACGCTGAGATCGGTAAGATCATGGAGTGCTCGGAAGGAACGGTGCGATCGCGCTTGTTCTACGCCCACAAGCAGTTGCAGAAATATCTTAAAGACTATGTTTAACAAAGAACGCAGCGAAGAGAATTTTCAGGAATTGCAGAAGTTGCTGGCGATGAAGCGGGCAGAATTGCCGCCGCAAAGCTACTTCGACGGGATCCTGACGGAATTTCACAATCGTCAGCGTGCGCAATTGCTCGAACCTCGCTATACCTTTGTCTCGCGTTTCTTTGAGGCGCTGGAGACGATTCGCGAAGCGTTGCAACCGCGCCCGGTATTGCGTTATGCCATGGCCACTTCGGCGGTGATGGTGTTGCTCGTGGCCGGGCTGAAGGTGAGCTGGACGGATGAAGCCTCGACTTCGACCGGCTTGGCATTGCAGTCGTCGACTCCAGTAGTAACGGAGAATTTTGCTTTTACACAGGCTCTTGAGCCGCAAAAGGTATCGAATGTGGATCAACAGATCGATGCCGCCAGCGTGGGTCCGGTCAGTCTGGACAACAAACGAGTTTTGCCCCACTATGTCATCGCTCAAGCCCCCACGAGCTATGACACAGCCATGGCATTTTAACGGTTTCATGTGTAAGAAGGCAGCTTCGCTGTTGCCCTTTCTTCTGGTTCTTGCTGTCGCAGGACTCGAAGTGACTCCCCTGCGCGCTGCGAGCGTCTTTGACGCGATCGGGCAGGAGGTCAGCAACATTTTCGAAAAGACCCGGCCTGCGATTGTTCGCGTCCGTTCTGAAGGCGATGAGCTGACCATGGCCGGCACCGGTTTTTTCATCGACGACAAGGGAACTGTCCTCACGGCCGCGCCGATTTTGGGCGAGAATGTTACGGCCAGTGTGGAAGTGAATGGCCAGTGGGTGAGCGCGAAGATTCTGGGACGCGACATGCGCAGCGGTGTGGCGCTGCTCCAAGTCCCGCAGGGGTTGACTCCATTTTTGACTTTGGGCAGCACGGGTGGACTTAAGAGCGGCTTGGCCGTGATGGCCATCGGTTACCCGCGCAATTTACCTGTCGCACCGAGCTTTGGTTTTATCAGCGGATTCGATTTTCGTTATCTCGACCGCTATTTTCCCACGACTCACATCCGGGCGAATCTGCCGATTGCGCCGGGACAGGTGGGGGGACCGTTGCTCAATACCAAGGGCGATGTGGTGGGGTTGCTAGTGACGGCGATTGATGAAGGTCGCTCGGTTTACGCCCTGCCCATCGAGGCAGCGGCGAAGGTGGTGGAAGATTTTCGCAAATACGGCACGGCCCGCCATGGGTGGGTTGGCGTCGGCGTAAAAGAAGTGGGCGAAGGCCAATCGGGATTGAGGGCGGTAGAAATTACCCAGTTGTTTGGCGACACCCCGGCTTCGCAGAGCGGCTTGGCACCTGGCGACATGGTGATCCGGATCGGTAACCGGCCGATCACCTGCCCGGCGGATGTCATGGACGCCTCTTTTTATAGCCACGTGGGGCAGGAAACGAGCGTGACAGTGGTGCGCGAGGGGAAGACTTTGGTGTATAAATTTGTAGTGCAGGAACGGCCAACGGCCATGCCGACGGTGGCCCAGGAACGACGCGCGACCCCCGCGCGGATTACCCCCGGTAGCAGTGGCGGACCGGGGATTCAGGTGAAGGCAACTTCTCCGCAGTAATTGCAATATTAATATGTCTTGCTATTCCTGTTGCGGAAGGCAAACGTAATAAGCTAGTTGCGTGAAGACCTTGCTGGGACAATTGGGGAACAAAAGCAGGGCTTGCCCAAAGAGACTTTTTTCAAGATAGTGGAGCTGCTTTATGGTTTACACAGTGCAGGACTTGCACGACAAGTTGCAGGCCGGGGAAAAATTGACTCTGATAGACGTTCGCGAAAAGGACGAGTGGGAGATTTGTCGACTGGGGGGCGCTACGTTGATTCCGTTGAGCCAGTTTACCTGTCGCGCTCCGGCCGAGCTGGATGCGAGGGATCGGATCGTCCTCTACTGTCACCATGGCCGCCGCTCGGCCCAAGCCCAGCAATTCCTGAAATCCCACGGCTTCCAGAATGTGATCAATCTGGCGGGCGGCATTGACGCTTGGGCGGTGCATATCGATCCCACCATGAGGCGCTACTAACCGGCCTCACGTTAAACTTTTACTGACATCTCTATGAAATTCATCGAATCGGTCTTCGAAAAGCTCGAACGCCATCCCAAGCGCATCCTGTTTCCCGACGGCACCCAGCCCCATGTCATTGCGGGCGCTGTGGAGTACGTCGAGCGCAAGCTGGGCATTGCGATTCTCCTCGGCAAGCGCGAGGAAGTGGAAGAGGCGGCGAAGAAGATCAACGCGCCCCTGCGCCGCATTCACATCATCGATCCTGAAAGGGCCGAGGATTTGCCCCTTTTCATCAAGCGACTGGAAACGCTCAACCGTTACCGCGGCATTTCGCAGCCCGACGCGGTGAAGATCATCACGCATCCGAATTACTTCGGTTCCATGATGCTGCAAAACGGCCAGGTCGACGGTCTCGTCGGAGGCGCCACGTCGTCGTCCGGCAGCATCCTGCGCCCGCTGTTTCAGCTGATCAAGCCGTTGCCCGGCGTGAAGAGCATCTCGAGCTGCATGGTGTTGCAGGTGCCGAATTGCGAGTTCGGTCACAACGGTCTCTTTGTATTTGCCGATTGCGGCGTCATCCCGAATCCGACGGTGGACCAGCTTTCGTCGATCGCGATCGAAGCGGCGAAGTTGAACCGTCAGTTCACCGGCGACGTGCCCCGCGTGGCGATGCTGAGCTACTCCACACGTGGCAGCACGCAGACGCAGGAGACGGAGCGCATCGCGGCGGCGACGGCACTGGCGCGGCAGTATTTCATCGAGAACAACATCGACGCGGAGATCGACGGCGAATTGCAGGCCGATGCGGCCATTGTGCCGGAAGTGGGTGCATTGAAGGCGCCGGGCAGTCCGGTGGCTGGTCGCGCGAACGTGTTGGTTTTCCCCGATCTGAACTCGGGCAATATCGCGTTGAAGCTGGTGCATCGCCTGACGAAGGCGGATGCGTACGGCCAGTTGTTGCTCGGTCTTGACAAGCCAGCGGCGGATCTGTCGCGCGGGGCATCGGTGGAGGAAATTGTCGGCGTGGCGGCCATCGTCGGTCTGCAGGCCATCAATTACCGCAAGCTGTATCCCGAGCAGGGCGCGCGCTACACGCCCTGATTCCGCTGCGTTGTCGGGCTGTTCACCGAACTGCCCGACGGTTTCTGGACTTCGTCGTCATTGGACGAAGGCGTCACCTTGGCGTGCCTTTAGGGTTGAATGTTCTGTGGATTTCTCCATAAGCAGAGAACGCCGGAATATCGCATGTCTAACGCCATCCCCATGGATCTCAGTCTGGACCTAAAGAATTTTGTCACGCCGCGCATTTTCATTGCCGCGACGCGACAGAATGACGGGAAGACCACCACGTCCCTCGGTCTTTTCGCGGCGCTCCAGTCGCGCTTCGGCAACATCGGTTACATCAAGCCGGTGGGGCAGCGCTTCGTCGAAATCGACGGCATGAAGATCGACGAGGACAGTGTGCTGGTGAATCGGACCTACAAGGTGCGTTCGCCCCTGCGCGCGATGAGCCCCATCGCGGTTGAGCCGAATTTCACCCGCCGTTACCTGGAGACGGGGAATTTGCCCGATCTGCAAAAACGGGTGCAGAACGCATTCGATGAGGCGTCGTGGGAAAAGAATTTCATCATCATCGAGGGGACAGGGCATGCGGGGGTGGGCAGCGTGTTCGATCTCTCCAACGCGGCGGTCGCGAAGATGCTGCATAGCAAGGTGATCATTGTGAGCTCGGGAGGCATCGGCAAGCCGATCGATGAGATCGCGCTGAACATGGCATTGTTCGAGAAATTTGGCGTCGAGGTGATCGGCGCGATTTTGAACAAAGTGTTGCCGGAGAAGATGGATCTCGTACGCGAGTACGGGGCACGCGGGTTGAAGCGGCTGGGATTGCCGCTGCTGGGCGTAATGCCGTACAACACGGAACTGCGCAAGCCGACGCTTAATCAGGTGCGGGAGGAGATCAAGGGCGAATTTTTGGCCGGGGCGGACTTCAAGCGTCGTCGCGTGGCGCGGGTGCAGATCGGTGCGATGTCAGCCCGCAACGTGGAGAATTATTTCGAACCGGGAACGCTCATCATCACGGGCGGCGATCGCGACGAGTTGATTTTAACCGTGCTCAAGCATGGGGAGTCCGGTGGAGCACCGATCTCGGGGGTGGTGTTGACCGGGGGCTTGCTGCCGCCGGATTCAACGGTGGATTTAATTCGCAAGAGCAATATCCCGTTCATGCGCACCGCGTGCGATGTCTACAGCGTGGCGACTTCGATCAACCGGATGACGGTGAAGACGGAGATCGGGGACAAGGACAAGATCACGATGATCGAGAATCTGATCAGCCGCAACGTGGATGTGGATCAGATTGTGGCCAAGGCCTCGAATGACGAGGTGAATGGCCGTCAGATGTCGCTGAAGTTGCGGTAAGGCAACGTGGGCGCTTCACCGAAGCGCCCTACAAAAAGGCATTTGCATCCGTCATTTCAACGGACATGCTCCACGAGCCGTTACGGCAGATTCGTGGAGCCCATCAGGAAGCGATCGCATTCGCGAGCGGCGCCGCGACCTTCGTTGATGGCCCAGACGACGAGGCTCTGACCACGGCGGCAGTCACCGGCGGCGAATACCTTGGGGATGCTGGTGGTGAACTTGCCGTGCTCAGCCTTGATGTTGCTGCGCGGGTCGCGCTCGACATTGAGGGATTCGAGCAGGGGCTGTTCCGGTCCAAGGAAGCCCATGGCGAGCAGCACGAGCTGCGCGGGATAGACTTTTTCCGAACCGGGGACGTTCTTCGGGATGAACTGGCCCTTGTCGTTCTTGGTCCATTCGACCTGAACGGTGTGGACGGCCTTGACGTTGCCGGCATCGTCGCTCTCGAACTTGGTGGCGGTGGTGAGATAGGTGCGGGGATCGGCACCGTACTTGGCCGCCGCTTCTTCCTGACCGTAATCGACCTTGAGGGTCTTGGGCCATTCGGGCCAGGGATTATCCTTGGCGCGTTCGAGGGGAGGCTTGGGGAGAATTTCGAGCTGGACGACGCTGTTGCAGCCGTGGCGCAGGGAGGTGCCGACGCAGTCGGTGCCGGTGTCGCCGCCGCCGATGATGACGACGTCTTTGCCCTTGGCGCTGATGTAGTCGCCGCCCTTGTTCAGCACCTGCTTGGTGTTGGCGGTGAGGAACTCCATGGCGAAGTAAATGCCCTTGGCCTGACGACCGTCAATCGGGAGGTCGCGGGGCTTGGTGGCACCGGTGGCGAGGACGATGGCGTCGTATTCTTTGAGGAGCTGTTCGGCGGGGTGGGTCTTGCCGACTTCGGCGTTGCAGACGAACTTGACGCCTTCGGCTTCCAGCTGCTTCACGCGGCGCAGGACGACCTTTTCCTTGTCGAGCTTCATGTTGGGGATGCCATACATGAGGAGCCCGCCGGGACGATCGGCGCGTTCATAGACGGTCACGGTGTGGCCGGCCTGATTGAGCTGAGCGGCGGCGGCGAGTCCGGCGGGGCCGGAACCGATGACGGCGACGGTCTTGCCAGTGCGGGTGGCGGGGGCGTTGGGAGTGACCCAGCCTTCGGCCCAGCCCTTATCGATGATGGAACATTCGATGTTCTTAATCGTGACGGGGGGCTCGATGACGCCGAGTGTGCAGGAGCCTTCGCAGGGGGCGGGGCAGACGCGACCGGTAAATTCGGGGAAGTTGTTGGTCTTGTGGAGACGGTCGAGGGCTTCCTTCCAGAGGCCGCGATAGATCAGGTCATTCCACTCGGGGATGAGGTTGTTGACGGGGCAACCGCTGGCCATGCCGCTGATGAGGAGGCCGGTATGGCAGAAGGGGATGCCGCAGTCCATGCAGCGGGCACCCTGGTTCTTGAGCTTGGCTTCGTCGAGGTGGAGGTGAAATTCGTTCCAGTCCTTGACGCGTTCCAGCGGAGGACGGTCGGCGGGAATCTCGCGAAGGAATTCGATAAATCCGGTTGGTTTGCCCATGTCTTTGTCTCTTTACTTACTTGGTAGTGGCTGTGTCTTGAGGTGCGCCGCAATCGGGACTGCGGCAACACCTGCTTTCGTGCTTCGGGATGTCGATTAACCTCCACCCACGCGCGCGGCGTCGGTTGAGTTTTCTTCGAACGCGGCGTTGAGGGCATCGTCGCCACTCAAACCGGCTTGCTCGGCCTTCTTGAGGGCCTGGAGCACGCGCTTGTAATCCTTGGGCATGACTTTGACGAACTTCGGCATGGTCTCTTCCCAGAGGGCGAGCACCTTGAAGGCCCGTTGGCTGCCGGTATAGTCGGCGTGGCGCTTGATGAGGCGGCGCACGTGTTCGACTTCTTCCGGATCGATCTTTTCGAGACCGACCATGGCGGCGTTGCAACGGCTGGCGAAGTCGCCGGCCTCGTCGAGGACGTAGGCGACGCCACCGCTCATGCCGGCGGCGAAGTTACGGCCAGTCGGGCCGAGGACGATGACGGTGCCACCGGTCATGTATTCGCAGGCGTGGTCGCCGACGGCTTCCACCACGGTGTGAACGCCGGAGTTGCGGACGCCGAAGCGTTCGCCGGCCATGCCGCGGATGTAGGCTTCACCCTTGGTCGCGCCGTAGAGGGCGACGTTGCCGATGATGATGTTCTCTTCGGGGACGAAGGTGGAGCTCTTCGGGGGATAAACGATGAGTTTACCGCCGCTGAGGCCTTTGCCGAGGTAGTCGTTCGCGTCGCCTTCGATTTCGAGGGTGACACCGGGCGGGACGAATGCGCCGAAGCTTTGGCCGGCCGATCCCTTGAAGTGGAGATGGACGGTGTCTTCGGGCAATCCCTTGGCGCCGTGCTTGCGGGTGATCTCGTTGCCGAGGATCGTGCCGACGACGCGGTTGATGTTGCGAATCTCGAGTTCCGCTTCGATCTTTTCGCCCTTTTCGATGGCGGGTTTGCAGAGGTCGAGGAGGGTGGTGACGTCGATGGACTTGTCGAGACCGTGATCCTGCGGCATCTGGCAGTAGCGACCGACTTCCGGCCCGACCTTGGGCTGGTAGAGCATGTTGCTGAGGTCGACGCCCTTGGCTTTCCAGTGGGTGATGGCTTTCTTGGGCTCGAGGATGTCGGTGCGGCCGATCATTTCGTTGAGCGTGCGGAATCCGAGCTGGGCCATGATTTCGCGGAGTTCCTCAGCGATGAACTTCATGAAGTTGACGACGTGCTGCGGGTCGCCCTGGAAGTTCTTGCGGAGTTTGGGGTCCTGCGTGGCCACGCCGACGGGGCAGGTGTTGAGATGGCAGGCGCGCATCATCAAACAGCCGAGCGTGACGAGCGGGGCGGTCGCAAAGCCGAACTCTTCCGCGCCGAGAATCGCGGCAATGGCGACGTCGCGGCCGGTCTTGAGCTGGCCATCGGTCTCCACCACGATACGGCTGCGGAGGTTGTTGAGGACGAGGGTCTGGTGCGTTTCTGCGAGACCGAGTTCCCACGGCAATCCGGCGTGCTTGATGCTGGAGAGCGGGGAAGCGCCGGTGCCGCCGTCGAATCCGCTGATGAGTACGACATCGGCATGCGCCTTGGCGACGCCTGCGGCGATGGTGCCCACGCCGACTTCGGAGACGAGCTTGACGCTGATCCGCGCGTGGCGATTGGAATTCTTCAGGTCATGGATCAGCTCGGCGAGATCTTCGATCGAGTAGATGTCATGGTGCGGGGGCGGGGAGATGAGTCCCACGCCGGGAGTGGTGTGGCGGGTCTTGGCCACCCACGGATAGACCTTCTTGCCGGGCAATTCGCCGCCTTCGCCGGGCTTGGCTCCCTGCGCCATCTTGATCTGGATTTCGCGGGCTTCGCTGAGGTAGAGGCTGGTGACGCCGAAACGACCGGAAGCGACCTGCTTGATGGCCGAGTTTTTGGAGTCGCCGATGTCGTTGGTCCACGTGTAACGCTCGGGATCTTCGCCGCCTTCACCGGTGTTGGACTTGCCGCCGAGGCGGTTCATCGCAATGGCGAGGGCTTCGTGGGCTTCCTTGGAGATGGAGCCGTAGCTCATCGCGCCGGTCTTGAAGCGCTTCACGATGGCGTCGACGGATTCCACTTCAGAGAGCGGGATGGCTTCGGACTTCTTGAAGTCGAGCAGGCCGCGCAACGTGAAGTGTTGCTTGTCTTGTTCGTCGACGAGCTTGGAGTATTCCTTGAAGGTCTTGTAGTCGCCGAGGCGGACGGACTTCTGCAGCTTGTGGATGGTTTCCGGGCTGAAGAGGTGTGCTTCGCCTTCCTTGCGCCACTTGTATTCGCCGCCCGCTTCGAGGGTGGGGGTGGCCGCCTGATGGTCGGGGAAGGCGCTGCGGTGACGGGCAAGGAGTTCCTGCGCGATGGCTTCGATGTCAACGCCCTGAACGCGGGAAGGTGTCCGCTTGAAATACTTGTCGATGACGGTCTGGTGCAGGCCGACGGCTTCGAAGATCTGCGCGCCGCGGTAGCTTTGGACGGTGGAGATGCCCATCTTGGCCATCGTCTTGACGACACCCTTGATCGCGCCCTTGATGAAGTTCTTGACGGCGGTCTTGTGATCGAGGCCGGGGAGGAGTCCCTGCTGGATCATGTCGTCAATCGTCTCGAATGCGAGGTACGGATTCACCGCGCCGACGCCGTAACCGATGAGCACGGCGAAGTGATGCACTTCGCGGGGTTCGCCGGATTCGAGGACGAGGCCCACGCGGGTGCGGGTGCCTTTTTCGATCAGGTGATGGTGTAGACCGGAGACGGCGAGGAGGGCCGGGATGGCGGCCTTGTTCTTGTCGACGCCACGGTCGGAGATGATGATGAGGTTGGTGCCCTTTTCAATGGCGGCATCCACTTCGGCGAAGAGGCGGTCGATGGCCTTTTCGAGTCCCTTGGCTCCGTCGGCGACGGGGAAGAGCATGGAGAAGGTGCCGGCCTTGAATCCGGGGAGGTCAACCTGCCGGAGCTGTTCCAACTGGGTGTTGGTCAGGATCGGATGGTCGAGCTTGATCATGCGACAGCTTTCCGGCGTCGGCTTGAGGAGATTGGCCTCGGGTCCGAGCATCGTGCTGGTCGAGGTGATCAATTCCTCGCGGATGGGGTCAATCGGAGGATTGGTGACCTGCGCGAAGAGCTGCTTGAAGTAATTATAGAGGAGGGTGGGGCGATCCGAGAGCACGGCCAGCGGGGTGTCGGTACCCATGGAGCCGATCGGCTGCACGCCTTCCTTGGCCATTGGGCCGATGATGATCTTCTCGTCCTCAAAGGTGTAACCGAACGCCTGTTGGCGCTGGACCACGGTCTTGTGGTCGGATTCGGCGACGTGCTTCGGCTTGGGGAAGTCGGCGAGCAGGATGTGGTTCTTGTCGAGCCACTCGCGGTAGGGGTGCTTGTTGGCGAACTTGGTCTTGATCTCTTCGTCCGCGACGATGCGACCCTGTTGCATGTCCACGAGGAACATGCGGCCGGGCTGGAGGCGGCCCTTGCTGAGGATGCGCTCGGGTTCGATCGGGAGCACGCCCGCTTCGGAGGCCATGATGACGAGGTCATCCTTGGTTACATAATAGCGGGAGGGACGCAGGCCGTTGCGGTCGAGCGTCGCGCCGATGATCGTGCCGTCGGTGAAGGCGATGGAGGCGGGGCCGTCCCACGGTTCCATGAGACAGGAATGATATTCGTAGAAGGCGCGCTTGTCCTCGGGCATGGTGTCGTGGCCTTCCCACGGTTCGGGCACCATCATCATCATGGCGTGCGGCAGCGAACGGCCGGCCATGAGGAGTAGTTCCAAGCAGTTGTCGAACATCGACGAGTCGGAGCCGTCCTCATTAATAATAGGGAGGATCTTCTTGATGTCGTCGCCGAAGAGTTCGCTCTGGAAGAGGGACTGGCGGGCGGCCATCCAGTTGACGTTGCCGCGCAGGGTGTTGATTTCACCGTTGTGGGCAATGTAGCGGTACGGATGCGAACGATCCCAGCTCGGGAAGGTGTTGGTCGAGAAGCGGGAGTGAACCAGCGCCAGGGCGGTTTCCATCGCAGGATCGAGCAGGTCGGGATAATACCGGTCGACCTGGGCAGGCATTAGCATGCCTTTATAGACCATCGTGCGGCACGACATGCTGGCGATGTACCAGGCGGTGTCGATGTCTTTGCGGCGAATTTCATTGAGCGCGCGTTGGCGGATGACGTAGAGCTTGCGTTCGAACGCGAGATCGTCCGTACACTTGGCGTTGCGCTGGATGAAGACCTGGCGCATGAACGGTTCGCTGGCCTTGGCGGTGTTGCCGAGGGAGGCGTTGACTGTGGGGACGTCGCGCCAGCCGAGGAGGGTCTGCCCTTCTTCGGCGATGATCTTTTCCAGAATGGCGCACGATTTGGCGCGGGTGGCGGCATCCGGTGCGGTGTAAACCATGCCGACGCCGTACTGGCCGAGTTTCGGAAGCGTGAAGGGGAGGGACTTGGTCGCCTTGCGCAGGAACTTGTCCGGGAGCTGGAGCAGGATGCCCGCGCCGTCCCCGGTATTGGGTTCGCAACCGACTGCGCCGCGGTGGTCGAGGTTGACCAGAACGGTCAGTGCCTGGCGCACCATTTCGTGAGATTTCTTGCCCTTCATATGGACAACAAATCCGACGCCGCAGGCGTCATGTTCAAATTGCGGGTCGTAAAGACCCTGTTTAGGCGGTAGTCCGTTCTGTTTCATTGCGCACATCTGTCTGGGATTCATTCCCTGAATCTATTTTTCCTGTGTAATTCAGGACTGTTAACGTAAGAAAAAACTTTGGGAATGCGATAAAAATTCACGATTTTTCCAAAAAAAGTTTGCAAGCAAGTCGCAAACCGTGCTGGGAGGGGGTTTGTGAAGGACGGGGAGGCGCGTAAAAAGGAACGGAATCAGTTACGTTGGAGGCGACGCGGGCATTGACGGTGGCGGAAAAGCTGGCAGGCTGTTTTTAGGTTAACTTAACCTAGTATGTACGTGGATATCCTCATTCTTGCGAGTCTCTGGTCTGGCCCACGGCATGGATACGAAATCCGCCATTCTGCCGGAGAGATGCTGGGAGGCTCGTGCCTGCTGAATAATAATCAGCTCTACCCGCTGCTGCGCCGTTTTGCGGCGGAGGGGATGGTGACAAGTACGACCTTGTCGCAGGTGGGGCGGCCGGAGCGGCACGTGTACGCGCTGACTGGTCCGGGAAAAAAGCGATTGAAGTTACGCATCGCCGAGTTTCCTGAGACCTTGGCGCGGGATGACCGCGAATTTCTTGTCCGGGTACATCACTTTCACCTGATCGAGGCCAGGGCCCGATGTCGCATTCTGGAAGCGCGTCTGTCGGCACTCCACGAACGTCTGGATCGGGCGGCGGCGCGGTTGGAGGCTCCCGAGACGAAGAAGCGGCCCTATGTGCAACGGGCTTCCGAATTTGTGACGGCGAAGACGCGGTTGGAAATGGACTGGATCGCGGGATTGCTCGGGGATGGAGGCCGCAAGGTAACCTCGAAACCGTTGGGAGCGGGGAAATAAACCATGACCACTTTGCCGCCTGCCGCTGAATCCACTGCTGCCTCTCGTCGTGAGGTGCAGCTTTCCTTTGCGGGATTGATGGTGGCGCTGACGCTGGCGGCACTGGATCAAAACATCGTCAGCACGGCGTTGCCGCGCGTGGTGGGGGATCTCGGCGGGATGACGCATTTGTCGTGGGTGGTGACGGCGTTCATGCTGACCTCCACTGCGAGCACGCTGCTCTACGGCAAGCTCAGTGATATGTATGGGAGAAAGCCACTCTTCTTTGTCGCGATTTCGATTTTTGTGTTGGGCTCGATGTTGTGCGGCGCGGCGCAGACGATGACGCATCTGATTCTCTTTCGTGGCTTGCAGGGGCTTGGCGCGGGCGGATTGATGGTGCTGGCTCAGACGACGGTGGCGGATTTGATTCCGCCGCGTGAACGGGGGAAATATCAAGGGCTGTTCGGCGGGGTGTTTGCGACGTGCAGCGTGGCGGGGCCGCTGCTGGGAGGCGTGATCACGGATGCGCTGTCGTGGCGCTGGATTTTTTTTGTGAATCTGCCGGTGGGTGCCGTGGCACTTGGGTTGATCGGGGTGGGCCTGCGCCATCGCAATCGTGCGGTGACGCACCGCATTGATTATCTCGGTGCGGGATTGATCACGGGCGGGACGACGAGTTTGTTGCTCCTGTTGAGCTGGGGCGGATCGCTCTATGCGTGGTTGTCGCCGTTGATGGTGACCTTGGCGGCGATGGCAGCCCTCTTATATACATGGTTGATTTTTCATGAGCGTCGGGCACAGGAGCCGGTGTTGCCGCTGCGGCTGTTTCGCAATCAGGTCTTCGTTGTGTCGGTGAGTGTGATGGCGCTGACGAGCATGGCGCTGCTCGGCAGTCTGGTGTTCATGCCGCTTTATTTCCAACTCGTGCTCGGCGCGGCACCGTCGAAGGCGGGACTGATGATGGCACCGATGATGGGGGGTGTGATTGTCTCCTCGGTGCTGGGGGGCAGGCTGATTTCAATCTCGGGTCGGTACAAGATTTTTCCCGTGTGCGGCTTGTCTCTGGCCACGGTGGCGTTTTTCATTCTGGCGTGGGTCGCGGCCTTTCACGCCACTCCGGCGATGACGGTGGGCATGCTCGTGCTGCTCGGCTTCGGCCTGGGATTCGTGATGCCGAACATCTCCGTCGCGTTGCAGAATTCGGTCGATCCGGGCGACATGGGTGTGGCGACCTCGGCGCTGGCGTTCTTCCGCTCGCTCGGTGGCGCGGTCGGGGTGGCGGTTTCCGGGACGATCATCGCGATGGAACTGCGCCGATTGCTGCCTGCCTCCTTTTTCGAGAGCACGATGGGCGGCCACTCCCTGCTGGACCGGGGTGTGCAATACATCGCCCAGTTGCCCACGGACCAACACGATCTGGTGCTGGGGGCGTTCCGGCACGCGACCGCGACGACATTCATTGCGGGTGGCGTTATCGCGAGCCTGTCGTTGTTGACGGTGTGTTTTTTGCCGGAGAAACCTTTGCGGACCAAGTTGTCCTCACCGGATAAGGAATAAATGATCAAAGGGTTGCTCATCCTGTGCGGATTGATTTTGTGTGCTGGCATTGGACGAAGTGCCGAGACGGTTGCGACGGTGCAGACTCCGACCGGAGCGGAAGTGCTCAAGACATTGCGTCCGCAACATCCGCGATTGCTGGCGACGGCGACGGATTTTCAGAATGTGCGCGAGCAGGTGAAGCCGGATGGTTTATTGGAGGCGCAATGGAATTTGCTGCTGAAGAAAGCCGACACAGTACTCACCGAATCTCCGGTGAAATATGAACTACCGGATGGCGTGCGGTTGCTGGAGGTGAGCCGTAAGGTGCTGGCGCGGGTGCAACTTCTCGGGCTGGCATATCAGGTGACGGGCGATGTCCACTATCGTGATCGCTTGTGGCAGGAGATGGACGTCGTGACGCAATTCGCGGATTGGCATCCGGTCCATTTTCTCGATACGGCGGAGATGACGGCGGCGGTGGCGATTGCCTACGACTGGCTCTATGACGCGTGGACGCCCGAGCAACGCAAGCAGATCCGCGAGGCGATTGTGGAGAAGGGGCTGAAAGCCGGGTTGCCCGCCTATTCGGGCTCCATGTGGTGGCCGAAGTGCGAGCACAATTGGAATCAGGTCTGCAACGGTGGCTTGACGATGGGCGCGCTTGCGGTGGGTGACGAGGAGCCAGCCTTGGCAGGGGAGATTTTAGCGGCGGCAATCCAGTCAGTGCCGCGCGCGATCAAACACTATGCACCCGATGGAGCATGGGCGGAAGGTCCCGGCTATTGGGCGTATGCGACGACGTATACAGTCTACATGATTGCTTCGTTGGAGACGGCGACGGGCCGCGATTGGGGACTAGCGTCGATACCGGGTTTTTCCTTGGCGGGAGATTTTCCGCTTTGCATGAACGGACCGAGTGGACGTTCGTTCAACTTTGCGGATGCGGGAGATGGGGCGGTGCATGCGTCGGCTATGTATTGGTTGGGGCGGAAGTTTGAGAGGCCTGACTATGATCAATTCGAGGGTGCGTTTGCGGTGAAATCTCCTATGCCCCTCGATTTGCTTTGGGGAGCTTCACGTTCACTAATGGAGTGGAATTGTTTTCCAGTCTTTGGTTCAGGGCATTATTTTAGGGAAACCGAAGTGGCGACCTTGGGAGTCATCGGCGATTCCAAGCGCCTCTATGTCGCCTTCAAGGCTGGGGACAACAAGGTCAACCACAGTCACCTCGATTGCGGCAGCTTCGTGCTTGATGCTTTCGGCCAACGCTGGATTCTCGATGTCGGTAGCGATGATTACAATCTGCCGGGCTACTTTGGCAAGCAGCGGTGGGAGTATTATAAGCTCCGCGCGGAAGGTCACAACACGCTCGTGCTGAATCCCGACGCGCAGCCGGATCAGGATCCGAAAGCAAAGACGGTGATTACCAAATTTTCGAGAGATCCGAAGTTTCCCTTTGGGATTGCGGATCTCTCTCCCGCGTATGCGCGCGGCGCGAAGAGCGTGCGTCGCGGCGTGGCATTGATCGAATCGAAAGCGGTGCTCGTTCAGGATGAAGTGGCGGCAGAACTGGCGGCCGACTTGTGGTGGTTTGCTCACACGCCCGCCGCGATTGAATTGGCGAAGGACGGCAAAAGCGCCACGTTGAAAATCGGGAAAGAAACTTTGCTCGTGCGCGTGCTGGCTCCGGCCAACGCGGTGCTTGAAGTCATGGAGATGGTACCGCTACCGACGTCGCCCCATCCCGAAAAGCAGATGGTGAAACGGCTGAGGGTACCCGTGCGGAAGCTGGCGATTCATTTGCCCGGCACGGCGCAAACGCGCCTCGCGGTGCTGTTTTCCGCGCCGGATGCGGCGGTTCCCGAGGTGAAAAAGTTGGACGAGTGGTGATCGAAATAATTCAGATCGGTCACCTCTACACCCTACAGAAAGCCTTCGCCGTCGAGGGCTGCGGTAGTACTTAAACGACTCGGGCGACTCCTGCTTCTGTGTGCCAGCTATTGAGTTTGGGGCTTAGCGCTGGTTGCGACGGCCAGACTTGCGGCGCTGGGACATTCTTTTCTTGGGGAAACGGGAGGGCTTTGGTGCGGGACGATTCTCGGTCTTTTCCGGACGCGGTTCGCCATGGAAGGTTTTCTGCACGCCGCCGCGCGGGGCGGGTTGACGTCCGCGCAGAACGAGGCGCAGAGGGCAGCCCCGAATGTCGAAGGCTTCACGGAGCTGAATTTCCAGATAGCGACGGTACGAGTCGGTGAGGAGCTTCGGGTTGTTGACGAAGAAGAGTAGGGTGGGAATGACGCGGCGGTCGGTCTTTTCCTGCGGATCTTGCGTGGCGTAGAGTACCTTGAAGCGGCGTCCGGCGATTTCGGGCGGAGCCTGCTTTTGCATGGCTTTGCTGAGGACGCGATTGAGCGGGCCGGTGGCGAACTGATAGTGCCGGTTCTTCTCGATCTGCATCACGGTCTTAAGCAACCCCTCGACCCGTTCGCCGGACTTGGCGCTGACGAAGAGTACGGGGGCGTAGTTCACGAAAAAGAGATCCTGATGGATCGTGTCGTAGTAGGCGCGTTCGCGGGTCTTGCTGGCGTCACCCTGTTCGCGGGCGATGTCCCATTTGTTGACGACGACGATGCAGGGGCAATTGGCTTCCTGAATGAGCCCGGCGATTTTTTTGTCCTGCATGCTTACCCCCGTGACCGCATCCACTACGAGGACGGCGATGTCGGCGCGGTTGATGGCGTGGGCGCTGCGGCTGCTCATGGCGGCCTCGAGTTCGTCATGAATGCGGCGTTCCTGCCGCATCCCGGCGGTGTCGATGAAGGTGAAGGGGAGTCCTTTCCACGTGTAGGAGACGTCGACCGCATCGCGGGTGGTGCCGGGGACGTCGCTGACGATGGCGCGGGATTCGGAGACAATGGCGTTGATGAGGGACGATTTGCCGACATTGGGTCGACCGACGATGGCGATGCGAACGGGGCGCAAGGTGGAGGTGGCGTCGGGCTGGGTTTTTTCCAGCGGCTCGGGTGTCGGCCAGTCCTTGGTCAGGGCTTCAAAGAGTTCACTGATGCCGTGACCATGCGCGGCGCTGACGGGGAAGACGCCGTCAAAGCCGAGTTCGGCGAAATCGGATTCGATGTCGGCCATCTTTTCCGGGGCGTCAACTTTGTTGGCGACGACGAGGACGGGACGATTGGCTTTGCGCAGGCGCTTGGCCACGTCGCGGTCGAGCGGGGTGAGACCCTGGCGCGCGTCCACGACGAGAAGGATGTCAGTGGCCGTGGCGAGGGCGAGTTCTGCCTCGTGTGCGATGGCTTCGCCGAAGCCTTCGTTGTCCTCGAGTCCGATACCGCCGGTGTCGATGAGGTTGAACTCATGTTCCCCGCGGCGGCAGGTGGTGACGAGACGGTCGCGGGTGGTGCCGGGGCGGTCGAAAACGAGCGAGATTTGTTTGCCAGTCAGGCGGTTGAAGAGGGCGGATTTGCCCACGTTGGGACGGCCCACGATGGCGACGGTGCGGTTCATTTTTTGAAGGGTGAGGTGCGCGCCGGGGCGGCAGGTTGGTTATGATGACTGGCGTTTAAAATTTTGATGCCGGCGCGGACGTAGACCAGCGTGGAGATGAGGGCGGTCGTGCCGCCGAGGATGCAAGCGTTGTAGGTCCAGTCCCACGCGAGGAGCGCGCTGCCGATGGCGATGAAGGTGAAGAAAGTGGAGAGCTTGCCGCTCCAGTGGGGCTTCACGTCGATCTTGCTGGAGAGAAAGGTGAGGACGAGAAAGCCGGTGAGGAGGATGGCGTCGCGGCCAATAATGATGATCGGAAACCAGAGGGGGAAGGGGGGCTTGCCGCCGATGTGGACGATGCTGAGGGTGACAAGGGACGCGAGGAGCAGGAGCTTGTCCGCGATGGGATCAAGGATCGCGCCGAGGGCGGTGCTTTGGTTGCAGTGGCGGGCGAGGTAGCCGTCGATGCCGTCGGAGATGGCGGCAATGGCGAAAACGATGAGGGCGGCGTAACGCCAGATCTCCTGCTCGGCCTGGTTGCTGGCGCCGGCATGGTAATAGACCAGCAGCCCGACAAATACCGGGATGAGCAGGAAGCGTCCGATGGTGATGCGGTTGGCCCAGGTCATGACTAATTCAAGGTACTCAGTACGAAGTTCTAGGTACTAGGTAGGTGATTGCAAGCTGTGGATATAATAACGGCGCGGCCTGATGAAGGCCACGCTTTAAATGCCTTTTACTTAGAACTTAGTATCTGGTACTCAGTACTATTTATACTGATCCAGCGCGCGCTGCATGCGGGCCAGGGTGCGGTCCTTGCCGAGCACTTCGAGCAGGTGGTAGAGGCTCGGGCCGACCGACTTGCCGGAGGTGGCGAGGCGGGCGGGGTGGATGAAGGGGCCGACTTTCTGGCTGGTCAATGCGGCGAGTTCCTTGAAGTTCTGCTCGAGCGTGGCGGAATCGAACGCGGTCAGCGTGGCGAGACGTTCGCGCAGTTTGGCGAGATTCTCGAGTCCGGCGGGAGTGAAAACCTTCGTCACGGCGGCGGGATCGAACGCGAAATCTTCCTTGAAGAAGTAGTCCATCCACTCGGGGAGATCGCCCGCGAGCTTGATCTTTTCCTTTACGATGCCGAGAGCGGCGCGGAAGTAGGCGCGGTCGAAATCAGCGGGCAACACGTTGGCGCGCTGGAGCACTTCGATGGCGAGGGGTTCGACTTCGTCAAGGGTCGCTTTGGAGAAGTATTCGCCGTTGAGCCAGTAGAGTTTGTTGATGTCGAAGCGGGCGTTGCTGCGATTGATTTGCGGGAGGTCGAACTTTTCGATGACTTCCTTGATGTCGATGACTTCGCGGTTGTCCTTGGGCGACCAGCCGAGCAGGCAGAGGTAATTGCGCACGGCGGCGGGGGTGTAACCCTTGGCCATGTATTCGCCGATGGAGGCACCTTCATCGCGCTTGCTCATCTTGGAGCCGTTCGGGTTCAGGATGAGGGGGATGTGGGCGTAGCGGGGCGGTTGCGCGCCGAAGGCTTCGAAGAGGGCGAGATGCTTGGGGGTGTTCGAGAGGTGATCCTCACCGCGGATGACGTCGGTGATGCCCATTTCGAGGTCATCGACGACGTTGACGAGGTGAAACACGGGGGAGCCGTCCTTGCGCTGGATGACGAGGTCGGGGTCCATGGTGCGGTCGAAATGGATCTGGCCGCAAATTTTGTCGTCGACAGTAATCGGGGTCTTGGGCGTCTTGAATTTTACCGCGCCTTCGAACTCGTACGCCTTGCCTTCGGAGAGGAGCTTCTGGACGTAACGGGCGTAGATGTCGCGGCGCTGGCTTTGGAAGTACGGACCCTTGTCGCCGACGCTGGTGCCGTCGCCCATGGGACCCTCGTTCCAGTCGAGGCCGAGCCATTTGAGCCCGGCGAAGATGATGGCGACCGCTTCGGGGGTGTTGCGGGCGGCGTCGGTGTCCTCAATGCGCAGGACGAACGTGCCGCCGGTGTGGCGGGCGTAGAGCCAGTTGAACAAAGCGGTGCGGGCACCTCCGATGTGGAGGAGGCCGGTGGGCGAGGGGGCAAAGCGAACGCGAACGGAAGACATAAGAGAAGTAGCCTAGCGAGCTTTGGGCGGAAGATCAACCTGTCATTATAGGTCGAAGTAGTGTAGAAGACCGGATCATGAAAATTACATGGGTAATCCTGACAGTGGTAGGGGTCGGCCTTTTGGCCGCCATTGTGTGGCAAATGACGAAATTGGAGCAGCGCATTCTCGCTCTGGAAGGCCGTACGGCTCCCGTTGAGCAGCGCATGTCGGCAGTTGAGGGGCGGATTCCCACGGTTGAGCAGCGGGTTCTCGCACTCGAAGGACATTTAAAGCCAACGGAGCGCGAGGGACATGCCTATGTGGTCGTGCCGACACCGATGCGTTGGGTGGATGCGAAGGCTTATGCGGAAAAGATGGGAGGCTATCTGGCCGTGGTGACTACGGAAGGCGAAAATCAATTTGTGGTCGACCTGGCCCGTTCGAAGAATGTGCATCAGGCGATCTGGATTGGCCTGACGGATGAGGCTGGTGAAGGCCAATGGAAATGGGTGAATGGAGAGGTCTTTGAATTTAGCGCCTGGGAGCAGGGCGAACCCAACGGCGGTCGGGGCGAGAACTATGTCGTGATGGGGCATCTGACGCCGCAGAAATGGAACGATGGTACGGGTTGGGCCCGGCAACCTTTTGTCGTGGAATTCAATTCGGTGAAGGACGTCAAAGATATCACCACGAAATGAGATTGCCGAGCCGGGGGGAACCTCTCCAGTGTTGAACAGGATGAAACTTTTCCGTTTAGCTTTGATCCTCTGGTTGGCGAGCACCACGATGGGCTTCACGATTGAGCCCATGGTGATCATCAAGAGCCCGGACGAGGGGGAGAGTCACATCTACGGGCGTGTATCCGACCGCAAGTTGCGGTGGAGCGACAAGGAGAAGAAACTCTACGCGTTGATCACGGTCGATAACTCGCTTTATAGTTCCAATACGGATCGGACGGAAAAGGAGACGGTGCGCTTTTATCTGCCGGGGGTGGAATATGACGCGGCGCAAAAGCTGTTTTATGTCCGGGGCAAGAACAACGAGGTGATTCCGTTCGCGACGACGAAGAAGGAATTGCTTTTCGATTCGATCAAACCGGTGCGCAATGCGGTGGTGCGGGTGGTGCGCACGCGCGGGCGGATCGAAGTGGTGGCGGAGATCTACAAACCCGAGGATGTGGCCGCGGAAGAGGCGGAACGAAAGAGTTCGCAGACGAACGAATGGCAGAAGTTGGATCTCAACAAAGCCATCGGACAGTAATTTTCACGACAATGAACCGAGAGAAAGAACACATGATTTATACAGCGATTGCGGCGGCGGAAGCGGCCGGTGAACTTTTGCGGCGCAACTTCGGCCAGCAAATCCAGATCAACCAAAACGACGCGCACGACATCAAGATTCAGACTGATGTGGATTCGCAAAACCTGATCTATTCCATCCTACTGGATAACTTTCCCGAGCACAAATTGCTCGGCGAAGAGGGTGACGCGGGCAATCCGAACGGCGAGATCGAGTGGATCGTGGACCCGATCGACGGTACGGTGAATTTTGTGATGGGCATTCCGCACTTCTGCGTTTCCATCGCGGCGCGGGATAAAAAGGGCGAGACGTTGCTGGGCGTGATCTACGACCCGATGCGCGACGAGATGTTCACCGCGACGCAAGGACGGCCCTGCCTGCTCAACGGTCGCAAGCAACAGGTGAGCCCCCGCACCGAGGTGAAGGAGGCGATTATGGCCATCGGTTTCGCCAAATCGCAGGAGTCGATTGATCAATGTTTGAAGTTGTACCAGTATTACGGGTCCAAGGCGAAGAAGCTGCGCGCGATGGGTTCAGCGGCGCTGGATCTCGCTTACGTGGCGGCGGGACGACTGGATGCGTATATCGAACAGGGCGTGAGCTTGTGGGATATCGCGGCGGGCGATCTGCTGGTGCGTCAGGCCGGAGGCAAGATGGATGTCACGGCCAAGGCGGACGGCAAGCTGAAGATCGTCGGTTCGAACGGAAAGATCGATTTCCCGATGGTCTGAGAAATTTCGCGCGAAGCTCGCAGAGGCGTAAAGGACGAAATGTCGTTTGATTTGAAGTCTTTTCTTTGCGTCATCGTGTGCTCTGCGAGAAACTAAGCCTGTGGATATTCGCCCTCTTCAATTCGGCGCTCTGCAACTGGAGGCGCCGCTGCTACTGTCGCCGCTGGCGGGGTATACGAATTTGCCCTTCCGGCTCGTGGTGCGGGAGATTGGGAGTATTGGTTTGTGCACGACCGATCTGGTCAATGCGCGCTCGCTCATCGAGCAGAATCGCAAGGCACTCAAGTTGATCGAAACCGCTCCGGCGGATCGCCCCATGGCGGTGCAGCTTTTCGGATCGGTGCCGGACGAGATGGTGGCGGCGGCCCAAATCTGCGAACAACACGGAGCGGCCAGTGTGGATGTGAACATGGGCTGCCCCGTGCGCAAGGTGTGTCAGGTGGGCGGTGGTTCCGCGATGATGACCGAATGGCAAAAGACAGCCGAGCTCGTCGGGCGCATGGTCCGCGCGGTGAAGATTCCGGTGACCTGTAAGATGCGTCTGGGTTGGGATGAGGACAATATCACGGCTCCCGATCTCTCTCGCGCGCTCGAAGAGGTTGGCGTGGCGGCGGTGATGGTGCATGGCCGCACGCGACAGCAGGGATTCGAGGGACAGGTGAATTTGGCGGGTATTCGTAAAGTCGTTGAAGCGGTGAAATCGATTCCGGTGATTGGCAATGGCGATGTGACCACGCCGCAGGCGGCAAAGACGATGATCGAAACGACGGGCTGTTCGGGCGTGAGTGTGGGGCGCGGCGCGTTCTACAATCCGTGGATCTTCGCACACACGTGGCATTACTTGCGAACAGGCGAGTTGTTGCCGGAGCCGTCGTTCGAAGAACGGGTGCGGGTGATGTCGCGACATCTCGACTTGATGATCGAGGTGTTTGGCGAGCCGCTCGGCTGCCGGATGTTTCGCAAGGTGGGACCGTGGTATGCAAAGCGGTTCGGCCCGGCGTCGTATTTCAATCGCAAGGTGGTGCTGATTGCCACGAAAACTGACTTCAACACGCTGGTCGAAGGCTATCGCACATGGCGTGCCCAATTCCTCGATGAAAAAGGCGAATTGCTCCCGCGTTATGCACCTGCGCCGATGGTTTTGAATTTCCGCACAGCCGAGAGTGAGGAGCCCGCCGTGGCGCAGCGCAGTGCGATCCCGGTTCCCTCCGGTCCGAACGAACTCTGGTAGATGTGTGTCGTGGGTGGAGCTGTCACCAGGGTGAGTCTATAACAATTCTATAAAGACTGGCGCCATTTTTTCGGGCACACTCCAAAGAATCGATGAAATTGACGGCTGAAGAGATAGATGTCCGGATAGCCCAGTTTGTTTGCAATTTGTGTAATGGTGCTGGTCGATTCCTTGAGCAGGATGGAGGCATACAAGAGGCGTTGCTTGAGCAGCCATGCGCGAGGGGATTTGCCGTAAGTATTCCGGAAGATGCGGCTAAAGTAATCATGGGATAAGTTCAGTAATTTGGCCAAATCACCAACGTGCAGGCGTTCGCACAGGTGTGTGGCGATATGATGATCCATCGCGTTTTTTTGCGCCTCGCTGAAGGTTACTCTTTGCCGACAACTCCGGGGCCTGGTTTCCATCACATCGAGAAAAAACAATGACGTCAGATTCTTGAGTTTCTGGCTTTGAAAGCGTGTGGCATCGGCGCCGGATTGTATCATTTTTTTGACGGTGTCCAATAAATGCCAGACATTCGGGAGTGTGGTGGTCTAGGAAAACTGAATCGTGAGGAGAGTTAGTCTGGGTATAAGGAGAACCAGACTACCTCTCCTCACGATTCAGTTTTCCTAGAC
>OFJB01000264.1_pt1 | contig 27822 bp, 18 predicted proteins | sample 1775081 | NCBI WGS metagenome assembly OFJB01 (sample SAMN08195771, study PRJEB24354) | sludge metagenome | isolation source: initial sludge from phenol fed wastewater aerobic bioreactor | place: India: Nagpur | collected 2016-06-05
GTGCTTGGATTCTTCCTGTCCTTTATCAGGTTAAATCCTCTCACTCAATCTGGACCAGTTTCAGGGGACCCAATCAAAGGCCAATCCGCTTTTGAAAAAGAGAAGCTGTTTGTAGATTTTTCGTTTTCCAGCCACCTTCCTGTTGCATGACGCGCGACCAATGTGCCGCCTGCCGCAGACAACCAATCACGTGAAAGAGAGCCCACTCGGCAACGGTACGGGAAATGGAGTTTCCCCAATTGCTCACCTTCAGTCCCATGCCTATTTGCCGGGCAGTCACACAGTGCCGTACAGAGCCGACAAGATAGCAGACATACTCAAGCGAGGATGGCAACCGCTCCGGCAAAGCAGGCGTGCTCCAGCACGATAGCAGTACTTGCGGGTGATGTTGGAATAGCAGTTCTTCCCACTTTTCGAGCAAAAGATTTTCAGAATTAACGAGAATAAGTTCGTCGGCAAGAGCCACTAACTGGGTCCACATCTCATCGGGAAAAAAATCCCTTCGCTCGAGGTCGGACAGCACTACCAGAATGCGATCAATGCGCTCGATCTTGGGATTTTCCGGTTGGTTAAGTGAAAAGGAATGCGCCTTGTGCTCCGATGAAGGGCTTTCCCCTAGAATAATGGAAGAATTCATAGTAAATTTTTCGAAAGGTAAGCAACAGTGCCTCGGGGATTTTCAGTTTGTCGGAATGAGACGTACTGTTCGCATTTCCATACCTTCGCTCCACTTATCAGCCACAGGTTGCAATGAGAATGCAGCCCGACCGGCAGGAAGATGTATCGTGCCTAATTCCAGTTCCCGCCATTGCTTCCCCTCAATGGCAGGGATTTCGACCGGTTGAGAAGCACTCCCGCTTTTTCCTGATTGGAGGATGAGGGAACGCTTCGTGCCCTGTGAGCGCACCTCAGCCATCACTTTCCAATTTTGCTCTCGTGGTGTTTCAACGATATATTCCAGTTTTGTCTGCCCGTTGCTCCACTTGCCGAGATAGACACCGTCCGATTCGTCCATTAGCGTGGCCGCTCCCCCATGTCCCTTAAGTAAAACTGGATCGGCGTCAAAAGGAGTCAGCTTGAATTCTCCTGAGGACTCTGGCCGCGGATAGGATGCAGCCGTAACGTTGATCTTGCCTGGCACCTTCATTCGCACGATGGAAACATCCGGATCGGTCGCTGCTCCGGGGAGCTGTACTTCGATCCCTTCCGGCTTTCCTGTTTGGGTTACACTCTGCGAATTAGCCAAAAGACGTCCCTCTACGGGAGCTGGTGAAAAGGTTGGCAGCACCAACTTGCCGTCGCTAGGCCACCTCCAAACATGCAAATAAAGCGTTGTCGTACCGTCGGTCTCCGCTTTTTGCGTTGCCACTCCCCACGATTGCCGTCGGGGAAAAGGAGTGGCGTCAGTCCCATAGATCGCTTCGCCATTGATGCGCATCCAAGCTCCGATTTCACGAAGTCGTTCGATAGCCGCTTTAGGGATGTCGCCCTCCGGTGTCGGGCCGATGTTAAGTAGATAGTTCCCCCCTTTGCTGACAGTTTCTGAAAGACTTCGGATCAGTCGTTGCCGCGATTTCCAATGGGTATCGCTTTTCTTGTAGCCCCAACTTCCATTGATCGACATGCACACTTCAAAGAGAGCACCGTTATAGCCACGAGCCGGAATATAGCCCTCAGGGGTCCGCATGTCGCCCGACCAAATTTGGCGACTACTGGCCAATCTATCGTTCGTCAGAATCTGACGGTTCTGTTGCAGCATCTCAATAAACGGGCGGCAACGTGCCTCGGTCATTTGGGTCGAACTGGGTGTATCCCACCAAAGAACGTCAGGTTGGTAACGCTCGATCAGCTCCTTAACCTGCGGTACGGCGATTGTTTGCAAGTAAGTGTCGAGACTTCCTTTCTGCCCTGGATCCCATAGCGGGTCTTTTTTGACATTACCACCTCCAGGATGGTACCAGTCCTGGTACTGTGAATAGTATAGCCCGAACCGCAGACCTTGTGTCCGAACCGCTTGCGCTAATGGTCCGATTAAGTCTCTCTGGGCAGCCGAAGCCTGAACCGCGTTCCAGCTAGATGCAGTAGAATTCCATAAGGCAAATCCATCATGGTGCTTTGCCGTCAGAATGACGTAGCGCATGCCCGCCTCCTTGGCCAATGCAGCCCACGCTTCAGGCTGATAATGGGAGGCATTGAACTTTTCGCCGAAAGCACGGTAATCGGCTAACGGTATCCGCGCGTTGCGCATAATCCATTCTCCACCCCCAGGCCTCTGATATTCCTGTCCCTGCCATTCCCCCGCTGGAACCGAATACATTCCCCAATGAATAAACATCCCAAAACGGGCTTGGCGGAACCAGCTTAACCGCTCCATCTCCGAAGCGGATAATACCGGCGTGCTCGACGTGTCATTATCAACGTAATCAGGATCCCCTAGGTTTGGACTATTCTCGACAGCGCTCATTGGAAGCACCGCTAGTAGAGTCATGCCCAGCACTATGGAAGCGTTAGGAAATGGAAAAGCCATAGAACAAGCCGTCTATACTCAATTCGTACGGCGAACGTTCCGACGTAGCCATCCAGTCGTTATTACGGCGAATGCAAATGCAGCCAGAGCAATACTGGAAGGTTCAGGAACTGCCGTTAGGTTAAAGTTGTCCAGGGCGATAGCTGAGGACGACGCCGATTCCGAAACCGCCCAACGCAGCCAAAGATAATCTCCCTCATTCCAGTTGATTCCAGACAAGATGAAAGAGATCGCCGTTTGGTTCTCTGACAAATTGCCATTCAGTCCTGCAGCCGACCCAGTAGAGGAAGTCACCCCTCCTTGCGAAAGAGTTATATAGCCTGTAGAAGACAGCATGTTTCCAGACGAATCGGTGATTAGATATTCCAAAGTCATAGTCGCTGCATTTGTATTGCGACGCCATTGCTCCACAACGTAGCTGACCTCAAGCGTTGAAACCGTTTGCCCCGTAGTATTTTGGATTTGTAAGCCAATGTATTCAGCTGTTGAAAAGCCGCTGGTGGAATGTATCCCGTAGGCGCGGTCCGTATTATTCTGAGAGCCCCACGAATATAATTTTCCGCTCGCCGCTTCACTTCCGGAACTCGCGCGCCCTGTCGCGCTGTCACCCGCACCGATCGAGGAGTACCAGCCTAAAGCACCATTTGTGGAAACGTTGTTGTAGATAGCCGCGTTATTTATGGAACTCGTATTTACGGGCAAGGTGTCAAACGTCTCCGTGTAAGTGCCGCCGCTATATATAACTTGAGCAAAAACCTCAGCGGAAGAAATCGATAGTGCGGCCAACACGAGGAAGATGAGTTTTTTCATGAGTTTGATGGGTTAATTGATGATTTATAGTAGTTCTGATTCGGTTGGTCGGTTATTCTTTTTAAAGCAAAAAATTAGGATTTTGTTCTGTATTAAACTCATTAAAATTCACCAACGCCAAAGCTCGGGCCTTGAATTTGCTTCACTCGTGCCGGGCGTGAGGACCTCCCGAGAAAGCACCTCGACGTGACCATCGACAAAAGCAAAGATTCCCACAGTCTTGTTTCGGTGATAAAGGCCGGGATTGATCGTCTCCCAGAGTGGATTGTTAAATGACCAGAGGTAGTCCGAACTCCCGGCTTCTACTTGACGACTCCCGAGAAGAATTGTTTCGCTCGGATGCGGCACACGTGAAAGGTATCCCTTCCAGCCATCCCAGTAGCCATCATTAAGATTGGCGTTAATTCCCATGGAAGGCATATCTTCATCATTATGCGGTTGCGGAGCTCCGGGGTCCATAAGTGGAGAATTGGCGGTCCGGCGAAGAAGCTTGCGCAGGCTGCTGGAGGAACTGGTCGTACCACCAACGATATAGGGCGCCACTTGCTCCTGCCATGTCTGCTGGACGCCATTATCCCACTCCGTAGAAGGCGCTCGCCATCCTCGAGGAAGACGGTTGTTGTGATCCTGTGCATATAGAAGCATTCCCTGCCCAGCGCTTCGGATATTGTGAATGGCCTTGATTTCAAGCACGCGCTTACTGGCGTACTTCGCACCGGACAACAATAACGTTCCCAGTATCGCAATAACGCAAATGACCACCAAAATTTCGGTAAGAGTGAACGCCCTGTAAAGTGGGGACGCGCCTCTGAAAAGGCAGGCTGCGGATAATGATCTCATGGATGGATTGGACCTTTCGGCCAAGGCCAGTAGAGAGAATCTCCCGGACCGACCTGTGTCGGCGAAGTTCCAAAAGGAATAGCACCTGCATCGCGAGAGGGTGACGCTGGGACAGAGTCGGGCCAATTCATCTGCTGAGGACGCGTCGTTCCGGCTCCCCTGGCAGAACTGGCTTCGTTCAAAGCCAATACCGGAGGAACTTCAGTTTGGCCGATCAAACCTGGGTTGCCTACCATTCCAGCACTCGCAAATCCTGGCGAAAGAGTCTTTAGGCGTGCCAATTCGTTCGCAGAGGCAAATACATTTCCTTCCCAGACAATTTTCGCCTCTGGCGCACCCATTCCTTCAATTCCGACTGGACCGTCCTCTCCCCGACTAAAGATATTGTTTATCCACTCGATGCAACTCCATTTAGTCATAAGCGAATTATCCGTTTTTACAAAGAGAGATCTTCCCAAAGAGTCGAACGTATTCTGGTAAATGAAAATATTCCGGGCTCCAGGCCCCCAATCGCGTCCAAATTTGAGCGGATAACCGTAGCGGTAACTCGCGCCTTGATAGCGTATTTTTTCGGCGCTTTGAATCCGGTTGCGATAGATATAAAGCGGTCCCGGAGTATCCGAAACCAAACTGATTCCCGCAAACAAATGAAAACCTAAATTATCGTGGAAACGAAGATTGCTGCTGTTATTGGATTCCAGCTCGGCCATGTCATCGTTCGTGTGGTGAACCAGATTGTGGTGAACCTCGTTGCCATTCCCCTGACAACGCAAACCATCCCATTGTCCAGCCACTTCACAATAAGAGATTTCACTGTCATTGGCCATCAGATGAATGCCTCCACCACGCATGGGAGCCTCCTCATCGCTGCGCGCCGAGACGGAATCGGAATAGCCCTGGGACCACTCCCAATTGAAGTTCCAAAAATTAAGAACGCGGCAACGGTCAATATGGATCTTTTGGGGCGCATTATTTGCGGAGTAATCCTCGGTACTAATGCCGCGAAAGGCTGTTTGAATTGTCACTCCCTCAATTCTCACAGCGCTAACTTCACTGCCGATCAGGATGCCCGCAAAGCCCGCATGGCGGATGGAGATCCGTCGTATAATCCAACCGGTACTGGACTGAATATCTATTACCGATTCGGACACACCAATATTGAGCGGAAGCGTGTTTGGGTCCTTTTCTTCCAGCAGCGTTAGCCAGACTCGCGAACCGACCCGATAGAATGCGTCACCCCGCGGATGCTTACGGAAGATCTCCTCATTGTGGTGTGTGGCAATGAGAGATTCGTCTTGGCGAGAAGCCCACGTCAGCAGAGCTCGCGATTCGCGCCCACTCCAAGGAACAGTAGCCTCCCAGATACCATCGGGTCTCCTATGCCAGCGACCGGAACCGGATTCTTGTAATTGCGGATCAGCGCCATCAAGCACAGCCTCCCCTTTTAGGGGACCTTCCAGAATAATAGGACGATCCGCAGTTGCTGTCTTGTTTCGCACCGTCACCGGTTCATGATAGACACCCTCTTTTAACCGAATGATGTCCCCGGGTTGAGCCGCATCAATCGCCGTTTGAATCCGCTCGTATTGCGCGATTTGTCGGTCTTCCCTCCACAGCTCCGCAGAAAGTGAAACCTTCCGAACTTTTTCTCCTGAAGGAAGTTCGGCCGCTGACGTCCCGTGTAGGGCGCCCCAAAAAAACAAAATGAATAGAGGGAAGCGGAACTTCGATTTCATGGCAATTACCACAATCCCATCTTAAGTGTAGCACTACTTTCCGCAATTTTTAATAATGCAAAAAATTAGGATTTTGTTAGTTATGCGTTTATGGAGCATCTGCTATTTTCTATCGGTCCTATCCGGTATTTTTCAAGCAGTCCAAATACTTCTCTTCCTTTGCAGCTTGATTCCGCCTCTTTTCCCGCACACCTGTACGTGCAGAGCGGTACTCTCCAAATCCGCTCAGGTTCCTACTCGATTCCTGCCAATGCGGGAACTGTCTTTTTCCTTCCGGAACAAGAATCGGTACAGTTGAAAATGATTCGGAATCAAGCCTGGCGTGGAGTCTTGCTTCCGTTTCAAGGCGTCCTCTGCAAGGAGTACACGAGGTATCTGCAAGCAGGACAACGTCCGGCCATTCCGATTGCAAGTCAGGGGGCAATGAATCGGATCATCCGACGGATAACCAATGCCGCAGACGATGAGGAGCGATCTCTGGCCATTTTCGACTGGTTTTTAAACATCCATAGTTCAAAGGAAAAGTTACGACATGCCCTGCAATCGCTTCTCAATGGAACCTTGGAAAGAATTCTGGAGATATGCGGCCCACGAACTTTTTCAGTAAAGGAACTAGCAATTGCACTTGGATGCAGTTCGGTCTTTTTGTCTTACCGCTTTAAAAGAAGTTGGGGAATGCCGGCAGGACAGCTTCTCAAGAAATTGCAATATCTGCATGCCATCCGCCTTCTTGAGACAACTCATTTACCACTGGAAGCGATCGCCTTTCAATGTGGTTTTTCTAAATATACTTCGTTATCCAATGCTATTCTTCGGATTTCCGGAAAAACGCCAAAGGCAATCCGCATTCAAAAGAAGCGACTCTACGAAAAGATATATCAAGAACTCAATACCCGGAAACCAATACCGCATGCTTCAGAAACTTGCGTTCCGCCCGCCTCAGCCACTCAATCCCATCAGGACGAAGTTCCTGTAGTTGTACGGGAGGGGCCTTTTTTTCTTTTGGATGGTGGCTTGGCAAATTTTGCTTACGAGACGCCATACGAACTTTCTATAAACGCTATCACCACAAAAATCACTTGTGTTTATACTTTAAGCGGCGAAGCGATCTTCGAAGTTGGCGATTTCCGACTCCGGGTGAGCCCAGGGATGGCGGTGTTTTTTCCAACTCCTCTTAATGGTCGTTGGTTAACGCCACATGGTAACTGGAAAAGGATCTGGATCATGGCGCGCGGGCAATGGGCGATTAATGCATTCCAAGATTGCATCAAAATGCACGGTTGGTGTGTTCGCGCGTCAGCGACTTCTGAACCAGTAAAACTCGCACGCAAATGGGTAAAGCACTGGAATCTGCACCGTAACCACCCCTCCCTTCAGGAATCCCGGATGGCTTACCTGTGGCTTTTAAGCTGGAGAAAGCTTTGGATCAGTAAAAGCATAGAGCCGGTTGACAATCCCGATTTGGAACGCGCCTTGTCACGACCGTTCTTCCGCCGCATTAAAACCATCAAGCAATTCGCCCAAAACCTCGGCTATTCGCGCTCTTATCTATGCACAAAGCTAAAGAAACAATGGGCCGGAGGCACTCCTGCCCAAATCATTCGTCGTCAGAGACTCGCACAAGCCGCACTGGAACTACGTGAAACGACTTTACCCATTCATGAAATTGCTCGACGAGCGAGTTATGCTCACACCAGCACGTTCATTGCCTCCTTCACAAAAGAATTTCATGTATCACCGCTCCGCTACCGGCTTTCAACCTCTGTTTGAGCCACGCAGGATGCTGATCGACTAGCGCTCTCGGTTCTCAAACGTTTAAACAACCGGTCCGTTTTAATTGATTGTGGCCGCCCGCACTCCATATCTATTAGTGATCGGGGTGCGGTCGACGCAATAAAAGACGCCATTATTGCGACGCACCAGGCGGAAACGCGGTTTGGCCATACTCGTTAACTCTCCAGTTTTCGAGCATACCGTAGTCACCATTTCTCCGTTACGGAGTAGTCGCCGCCAGTGGGCCGGTTGGTGGGGGAGTACTGTTGCTGTAACCAAATTGGTTACAATTCTGGTTACAGATGACCCCAAAAAACCGGCACTTTGGCTGCGAGTTTCTTCGTTTCCCTCTTGGGGCCAGTCTCTTAGCCAAACCGGCTAAAAGAGAGGCGAGGGTCGGAATTGTACAGGTTCAGACCCTTGCTACAGTAGAGATTCTATATATCACTAGTAGGCAATACAATCAGTTTCTATAACTTCCCATTTACTACTTGGAAAGGACTCGCTTACTGAAACTTTCACTGAAGGTTTTACCGAAAGAAATTTGGTCTTTGAGATCTATTCTGGTTAGAGGCGATCTCTTTAAAATAGGTTGTTGAGAGATCGTGGAGCCTGGAGAGAGAAGAAGCCTGCGCCGATGGTGGAGCTGAAGATCCAAGCCGTAAAAAAATCGAAGCGGGGAAGATCAACACGCAGCGTTTCAAGTCCGCTCGGAGCTGCAAGTGGGAAGCGTTGTTGGGGTGAAGCGAAATAGCTTCCAGAGAAGCGCTACTCCTTGTTTTTGCGAATACTAATCGAGCCCCTATTGCAATAATGCATTTACTGGAAACTCATGCGCCATTCGGAATTGACGCGACTGAGGCTCATTATACTCTTGCGTGATACGAACAGAGGATAAGATGCGCTTATTTAAATCACGCCACACCTACTTATTGCCCATTTTACTCGCTTCTCATTTGTATACACCTCGAATCCTCTCTATTATTTCGGGCAGCTTTGCCGTGGTTTAATCACGCCAGAGGGAATGAAAATGACTCGCACCACTCTTCATCACATGCCTCACCAGTCCGCTTCGCTCTTGGCTCTGAGCGGCTGTGCGCTAGTCGTTTGCGCTCTCTTCAGCGCATCGTCGTTGCAGGCTCAATATTCGCTCACCGGGATTGATCCGCTGGCAGGTAGTTCCGAGAATTTTCTGCGCGATATCAATTCGTCGCGACAGATTGCAGCGGATTCCTCGGATGGCAACTTTCATCCCTACGTTTATTCCAACGGAACTACGACACCGATCAGCGGCATTCCTTCCTCCACGCGCACCGATGGCAGCGTTGGCGGAATTAATAGTTCCGGACAAGTCGCCGGAACCGGCTACACGAGCGATGGCCAACCCCGCGCTTTCTTATATACGAGCGGAACGACCAAGAATCTCGGTACCTTGGGTGGGACTGACAGCAGCGCCTATGCGGTGAATGATTCTGGCCTCGTCGTGGGGTATTCCACGACCAGCGGTGGCCAAGTGCATGCCTTTTCCTACTCCAACAATGTCATGAAGGACCTCGGCACTTTCGTCGGGGGCTCCAGCAGCGCCGCCTATGGCGTGAATTCCTCGGGGCAGATCGTGGGATTGGCCAGCATCACCGGCGATCAATATCATGCGTTCATGTATAACGGGACGACCATGAAAGATCTGGGACTTCTGGCGGGAGGTTCGTTCAGCCAGGCTAATGCCATCAATGACGCGGGCTTGATCGTGGGGTACTCCTCCAATGCCGCCGGATTGAATCGCGCGTTTCTCTATACCAGCAACTTCATGAATGATCTGGGCACCTTAGCGGGTGGCGATAACAGCTACGCCCGAGATATCAATAATTCGGGATTTGTGGTGGGCCAGTCGGAAAAAACGGGTGGGCTGAAAGCCGCTTTCATCTATTCCACGGCAACCGGTATGGTCGATCTCAATAGTCTGGCGCTCTCGCTGCTGGTGAGCGGAACTGGATCTGAAACCGGCTTTATCTCGCTCGATGATGCGGTGGCCATCAATGATCTCGGTGATGTCATTGGCACCGGCACTTACTACGACGGCGTCTCGACCTACTCCAAATCATTTCTGCTTCAGGCCGTCCCGGAACCGAGCACGTACCTGCTCGCAGGAATGGGCCTTGCTCTGGCGCTCTACTCGATCCGTCGCAAACGCTTTATCGCGTACGACCGTAAACATGTACGCTCCGTGGCTCACCCCACGGGGCGTTGAGTGTGGAAATCTCTCACCATCGCCGAGCCGATGTCGTCTGTCTTTTGATCAGTTCCACGCTCTCGCCACACTCTGCCAATAAAGTATCGTTGCGCGCCAATTCGTTACGTTCAGAATAACCGCCGGATCATACGATCACAAAGAAATGCGCCCAGAATCGGGCTCTGCAAAAAGTGGCGTCTTGTGATGAGAGCGTGGAAATGTGATCGCAATCTGACACATCCGAAATTCCCGCCCACGTTCTTCCAACTCCATCGTACTTTCCCACCCCACTACGATCCCTCAGAGCAAAATAGACAGTCTCAGTGTGGTAAATCCCCGAAGTTCATGTGATGGCAATTCTGGAAATCAATGTGATGGGAGAGAAATTTTTCACACTTAGATGGGCTAGGTGAGATACGTGTGCGATATTTTACAAGGAACGACCCTTTTTTGGGGAGGATCATTGACCGGAAAAGGGGCTTGCAGCATGGCTACCTTCAACCTAGTTGGAATGGTCGCAGCCATGACCGAAAGCGATTCGGGTGTTGGAGTGAAAAAGCTCATAGACAACAGCGCCCTTGGTTAACCGGGACAGCGCCACGAGGCGGGCAAGGCGTTTGGCTGTTCCGTCTGATGGAGGCGAGCTTTGCTTCCTTGTGTCGCGTTCGTAGCCGAGAAGCCATCCCAGCGCTTATTTTTGTGGCAATGCGGTTTTGGCATCGCAAGCGCTATGGTTGGCGTGTGGAGTTCACTTCGCCACTGTAGGAATCCTTGCGAACCGTGAGTAGTAAGAAGCTGTTCTTTGGTGTTTTATTTCTTGTCAGGCTTGGCCTCCGCCGTGCCTTGGTTGCCAGTATTTAATAACTCCATCTGTATAAAATCGATTCTCTTTTTCAACGCCTTGGCATTTTCAATTGTAGGGGATGCGTCGACTGGATAAACCTCTGCGAGATCGCCACGTGCCATCACGACATCTATCCAACCCTGCATCAAATTGCAATATTCGCGGAGCGCAGCTTTGCCATTTGAAAGATCTTCCGTCACCAAGTAAGCAGATGGTAGATCGCCGCAAACAACCCAAAGCTCCTTGTCATCTGTGTTTTTGATAGCATCAGAAAATCTAAACAAGAAAACCCCTACCACTCCTCCAATACCCAATGCCATAAATCTAGATTGAATTGGGGGACACCAAGGAAAAGATTTTACATAGTTGGTCGCACTCTCAAGCATATCCTTGAGTAAATTTGTTTCTTCAGGATCCTCTCCATGAATTTCGTTTTCAGGCTTCAATTCGCTTTTCTCAATGGCCATATAGGTTAGCGTTTTCTCTTCGATCCCCAGCGTCGAAAGTCTCCATTTTCTTGATGTCTTTTTATATGATCAGGCCTTGGCCGTGGAGTGATATTAGTTCTTCCGTTATCTTCGCCACCATCAGCGAGGGGTACATTATGATCTGCATCTTGATTGTTTCCGTTTTTATCCTTAGGCCAAGGTTTCTTGTTTTTCTCTTCCCATTCTCTTCTTAATGTTTTGCTTGATTTTCTACCAGCCTCGGGATCAATAGGACCAGCTTGAGAAGCTGGAGCATCAGGCGCAGTTGGAACTGGTGCCCTTGGAGCTTGCTCTTGTGGCTTTTGAGGTGTGTTTTCTGCCGGCTTTTGTGGTGGCGGTGGAGTAGACACTCCAACTTCATCCGACTTTTTGTCATTTGCCTGTTTCTGTGATTCTCCTCCAGGCGTTGGAGGAGCCACTATCCCGTTGGGCGAGACGTCAGGCGGCTGTGGTCCTGATACTGGTCCTGAATTATTGGATGTTGGATAACCAGAAATTGGGGGCGCAGGGGTTTGGTTTTCATGTATGGAATATACTATTCCACCGACCACAACAGCTCCACCGCCAATCACGACAGGAACGCTCCATACTGGCGCTGTAGTTACTACTCCCACACCACCCACAATCGTTGTTAGCGTTTGCCCATCCATCCGTAATCCTTCTGGATCATATTTCGTCCACGGATTCTGTACGACGTAGGCGTACATGTTGGGGCCGTCGACGAAGCCGAGGGGATCGCGGGTTATGAAGGTGCCGGTGTCGAGGTCGCGGTAGCGGAACCCTTCATTCAGTAACCCTGTGGGGTCTTCGTCTAACCTGTAGCCCTACGTCCCATCGTACCCGGTAAAACAGCCCGTCTTCACTCGACAAGCCAGCAGCCACTCTCAAAGAACAAGGCCGATTGCCCATCCCCACTTTGGAGATGGCGGCATGGGATTAGTTAGCGCCGTTTTTTCTGCCACGGCGAGCCTTTTTCAGGGCTTAATTCTGCCTGTCCCTATTTCTCGCTTGAATGGCAGGCATCGCTTCAACTGTTTTCATTTTTGAAGGATAAGGCTCAGTGGTGAAATCTATTATTATTTTATAGCGTTGATTGTCGCCTAAATCTGTTGTATCCAAATCTCGGAATGAAGGAGAGTAGACCAAAGCTCCTTTTTTTAAATAACCAACTTCCGCTTTCCCATCGGTAGAATACAGCGTGACGTCACTTTCAAGTCTGTATTCTTTTATCGCTAAAAATGGGCGCTCCATATACTTGGAAAACCAAATCGGTACATGAAGTAAAAACATGAAGAGAGCGCCTGCTGCAAATGCAATCATATATTTCATCAACTTATTCATGTCTCGCTATTATGAAGATCAATTAGGTTGCTTTACTGTTTCTTTTTAGGAGCCGGATCGGGCTGATTCGTTGGTTGATTCGCATTGTCTTTTTGAGCAGAAGTTGTGGGAGCAGAAGGAGGAGGAGGAGTAGAAGGGGGCGCATCCTTCGTAGGAGCTTTACTATCCTGATTCTTATCATCCGTGCTAGCTTTTGTTACCTCACCTTTCTGAGCCATCGATTCCAAATCATTTTTTGTGCCTTTTGGCATCCAGTTGCTTTTCATTTTTTCTAATTTTTGTTTGAGGTCATTTGCCTCCTTTTTTTGATCCTCAGAAGCGTGAGGATCATTTAGAACAGCATTTGCCGCATCCATCGCCGTATTAATTGTAAACGTATTGCAATTCGGTCCAGAAAGTCCCCAATCAGACCCCATGTACCGTTCATTTTCTGGAAGATTTCTATTTTTATCCGGCAATCTATTTTTCACATCATTTGGCAAATCCTTATTGCCCTCATTAAACTTACTTTGGAAAGCATCCTTCATTTTCGCATCAAAGTCTTTTGACAAATTGAAATTATAAGAAGCATATCCATCCTTATTTGCCGCACCTGGAGCTCCCGTCGTTTCCTTTAAGACATTTGGACCAGAATACATGCTCCAATTGTATTTTCCGGAGTATCTTCCGAAGTCAAAATTTGTCCTTGATTTACCTTCGCCAAAACTGGCTCCAGTATGTCCACTACCAGCTGTGTGAACATAAATTTCAAACAAACCTTCTAAATCAAACTTTGCCCATGGATTTTGGCGTACATAAGCGTACATGTTGGGGCCGTCAACGAAGCCGAGAGGATCGCGGGTTATGAAGGTGCCGGTGTCGAGGTCGCGGTAGCGGAACCCTTCATTCAGCAACCCGGTGGGGTCTTCGTCCTTGGTGTTGGCCTTTTGGCGGTCGAGGGTGGAGCCGTTCTCCTGAGTGCGCTTGCCGTAGGCCTCGTAGACCGCCTGATATGTCAAAGAACCGGTGCCATCCGTCTTGGCAATGACGTCGCCGCGACGGTTCTCGTGAGTATAAGACGGCACTCCGCTACTTAAAGTGCCGAGCGAGGCACCGTCCGAGCGCGCCCATAAAGATGCCGCCTATCGGAATATCAAAGAACGATGACTGCTGAGATAAGTCTCAAGTGGCAATGGAAAATGACAAGCCGAATCTGCCGCACGGGGCACGGTTGGGCACCATCCGGCGGCCCAGTGAGCGCGAGCACCAAGCCGTGCGGGAGCATCGGCGGCTGCGAGCACACCTGCCGCCCGCGCCCATGCCCCTCAATGCGGCATAGAACCGGGGAGCGGGCTGACCGTTCGATGAGCGCCAGCGAAGCGGCGGACAGACCGCACCCATTGGGCATGCGGAGCCGGAAGGGGTGGAGAGTATTTTTGAGAGCGCACTCCCAGTGGCTCCCAGTCTGGACAATCTCTCCTTTCCCTAGGGGGAACTCAGCATCGCGAGAGAGACGTGGCGAGGCGAAGGATGGAACGAGATTGAGAAGGGCTTTCATGGACTCGGAATGCTGGGCGTGAATCCAATTGAAACAGGTTTATAGCCGAAACGTTAGCCTTAGATGGGCTAGGTGAGCTACGTGTGCGATATTTTCACCCAATCTGTCGCTTTTTCCCAAAGAAAGAGGCCGCTCCCCTATTCCGCTTAACATCCCCGGCTGACTTTTTGCATGACGACATCGAAGGCTCGCAACATCGCTCTCTGCTTGTCGGAGAAGGTGAGCTTCCCTAACTGGCCGTCAATGCGCAGGCGGTATTTCACGGGAGAAAGCCGCACGATGATGATGTGATGATCCTGGTACTCGATCCACATGTTGCCCTTGGCCGATGTCCTCCAACTCTTGAGCCGCAGAAAGTTTGTGCGGCGTTGCGCCAGTTTGCGCAGCCGCTGTTCCTCTTCCTCCGCTCGACCATTACCCGTCAGCAGACTGGCGCAAATGCAACCGACCGAAATTGTGTTTTTCCAGTCGGGATGTCGCAGGTAGTGGACATAGCGGATTTGTTCTTTGGTGCAGTATTCGCACTCTTCGTAGTCGCCGTACTCTTTCCCCTCATCATCGTGGAGATCGACGACACGCACCCATTCCCATCCGGTTTTCGGACATCCCGGCGTGCTTTTGAGTGGTGACTTCATCGGCTCAAAATAATAACCAACCGGCTCGCAAACTCAATTGTGTTATGGGGTGGTTGACAAGCTGTGGAAGGTGCTCTCCAATGCTTCTGACATAGCCGGGAACAGTCGCGCTTCTGACCCACTTAGCAGGGAAATTCACGGTGAAAGAACCGCATAGGAATTTGCCGAGGTTGATGGGGACAGCACATAGAGAGGGAGGGACTTTGTGTTGAATCGCTCCGATGAATAATGAAAGCCGATTCGCCGCTGTAGGAATCCTTGCGAACCGTGAGTAGTAAGAAGCTGTTCTTTGGTGTTTTATTTCTTGTCAGGCTTGGCCTCCGCCGTGCCTTGGTTGCCAGTATTGTTCACTTGAGGCCGTGCTTTGCGCGGTAGGAGCTATGGTTGGCCTGTCGAGTTCACTTCACTTATCCACCAATTTTCTTGATGCAACGAAAATCTAGATTCTTGCTTTGAAATCCAGTTATTTATGATCTTGGCATACTCGCGTCCAGTAGCGCTAACAGAGTATTCGATTTGGGAGTAATTTTCATCACAATCGAATTCAATGCAGTTTGCAACATTTCTGTCGATTGCATAAACTAATACGCCTCCATCGATTAAATTCATTACATTGCGAATATAAAAGGTCGAGCCAATCTCTATGGCTCCACAATCGTCTTTATCTTTTCCAAAGAGAAGCATAGGCGTATCTGGAATTGTTTTCGCCAAATAATCCAGCAACACTAAAAAGAGTTCTTTACCAATCCCTCTAAAATCTATCCTAATTTTCTCGTCTTTCTTATTTTTAAATCGAGATTGAAACTCAGCTAAAATATTATCACTTTCCTCTAAGGCTATAGGCCTGATTTCTTCAGGCTGTATTTGTAATCGAACAGAAAAATCCTGCACCATACGCGCCAGTTTCTTCTTGCGTGTATTTTCACGTAATGCCTGAATGAGCTTGGGATTCGATTTCATGTTTAACATCCCTCTTTGTATTCCACCTTAGATTTATCACTATCATATTTTATGTCACCATGACTATTTCTTTTAACTTCACCATTACTGTCAGTTTTGGCATCCGCGGCTTCCCAGTGAGCATTTGGATGTTTTTTATCCGCTGGGTGGTTTGTAACGGTCGCTGTTTTGGTCCCCCCTCCTTCTTTAGGGACATCGTAAGTATATTGCTTTGTTGTAGAAGACGAACCAGGAGTGCCGGGTTTATTCTGAGAAGCTGGTTGCTGGCTTGTAGGAATTCCTTGTTGCCTCATGGCCTCGCGTCTTGCTGCTCTAGAAGTTTGTTGCCGATCCTCATTATGAACCAGAATAGAAGACTGAGCGACAAAGTAGTTGTGACTAGAGTCTACTGTTAAGTTATAAGTTTTTTCGGCTTTTTGTAGCTTGCGCAACTCTACTGACTTAATCGTTGCGGTTGTTCCATCCTGCAAACGCAACTGCATTCCGGCTTTTAGGTCAATTGCCTGAACCCACTCTTTTTTCGATTCCACCCAGAATTCGTGGAAGCGAGTAGCTGTTACCACTTCATCGCCTACCTTGATCTTTACCCAGAAATAGGTGAAGTGATTGATGGTATCCGTTATTGTTCGGGTAATGATCTGATGGGTCTTGAAGTCGTAGGCAAAAACCTCATCACCCACACGAAGCTTTTCAATCTTAGTCTTGCCTTTGGGGGTCGAAACCAATGTTCCGGCTGGGAAGCATTTTGGTTTGGCAGCCTTTTCTCCTTCTGCACCACCGACTTTTTCGGCGTTTTCTGCTGCAACTTTGGAGGCGCTCTTCTCTGCTCCCTTGTCGACAGCTTTTCCCAAAAGTTTTTCAGCACCCTTTTCGACGCCTTTTTCCAACGCTTTTTCGCCTGCCCTTTCCAGTCCACCAACGATCGGAATCATTGCAATGGAGGCATCTAAAGTCCCATGAACGGTTTGGGCTACACCTAACGCAGCTTCACTTTTGCTCTGTGCTCCCAGCGCCCGATTGAGTCCACCAGAAGCCTCGCTAATGGAGTGTTGTATTTCTTGAAAATCGGGAGCAATCAGTGAAAGCCAACTTAGTCCTTCTGGATCGAACCTCGTCCACGGATTCTGTACGACGTAGGCGTACATGTTGGGCCCATCAACAAACCCTAACGGATCGCGTGTGATGAAGGTGCCGGTATCGAGGTCGCGGTAGCGGAACCCTTCGTTGAGGAGGCCGGTGGGGTCTTCGTCCTTGGTGTTGGCTTTTTGGCGGTCGAGGGTGGAGCCGTGCTCCTGGGTGCGCTTGCCGTAGGCTTCGTAGACCGCCTGATATGTCAAAGAACCGGTGCCATCCGTCTTGGCAATGACGTCGCCGCGACGGTTCTCGTGAGTATAAGACGGCGTGCCTCCACGTAAAGTGTAAAGGATACCACCGATACCGCCGCCGTAGTCACTGCCCCGGAGGTATTCAACATCAGGAGTGAGTGAGGGAAGCCCCGTTTCCAGGCTCGTCACGTACTCGGCGCACGAGGTACCACCGCTGAAGATGACCTGTGTCAGTGCTCCTCCGGCTGACGATTCGTTGCGCAGGACACGACGGGTCCGGTAATCGTAGGTGTAGTAGTAGCTGCCGGTGGTCAATCCTGTGCCGGAGATGTTTTTCACCAACGACACGAGTCGGTTCTCGTAGTCATACCCGTAGGTGTCGGTCAGAGCACCCAGGGTATGGGTTTCCCGGTTGCCATTGAGATCGTAGGTGTAGCTGTCCCCAGCCGAGGTGGCGGTGAGCTGGTTGAGGCTGTTGTAGGTATAAGTGGTAACTAAACCGCCTAATTGAAATACCCATCCAAGACCTGGACTATAACTCCCATTATAAATTATTTTACTCTTACGATTATGCGCCTCGTCGTATGCGTATGACGTTGCAACGGCGTTACTCCCAGTTTCAATTCGTTCATTGGTCAACCGGTTGATGCCGTCGTAGCTATTAATGACCGTGCGGTTATTCACTCCCCCGGGGTAAGCCTCCACGATGCGGGTGACGTTGCTGGCGAGGTCGTAGCTATAGGTATAGGTGTAGAGCGCCGAGCTATTCGTGCTGACACCGCTCAGGGTGGTGGTGCGGTTGGTCGCATCGAACCCGGAGTTGATCTTGTCGCCATTGGGCAAGGTCTTGCGGACAATATTGCCGCCCAGATCGTAGGCGTAGCTGGTGGTGTGGCCATTCTCCAGCAGGGTATAGAGACGATTGAGACTATCGTAGGTGGAGACGAGCGTGAGCCCGGTGCCACCGTAGATGGTTCCGAGCCGGTTCCCGGCCAGATCATAGCGATAGGTATGGGTGTAGCCGCCGGAGGTCTCGGTGATTTGGCGATTGAGCGCATCGTAGGTATAGCCCACGTTGGCGAGAGTATTGGGCTGCGTGACGGACAGCAGGTTGCCCACATTGTCATAGCCATAGGTACGGTTTTCACCAGAGGCTCCCATGTAGGAAACAGTGGTGAGGCGGTTGCGGGTATCGTAGGCGTACTCGGTGCGCTGGCCTTTGGAATCCACGCGGGCGGTCTTGTTCACGCCGTCGTAGGTGAAGAGGACACTCTGATTGGCCGGATCTTTGGTCTCAGTGAGGCGGTTGAGACCGTCGTACTTGAACTCGGTACGCTGGCTTTTGCCGTCGATGACGGCGGTGCGGTTGCCGGCGGCGTCGTACTCGTTGGTGACGAGAATATTGGCGGCGTCGCGCGTGGTCCAGAGTCGGTTGAGGGCGTCGTAAGTGTTGATAACGACGTGGCCATTGGGGTCGGTGACGCGGGTGGCATTGCCTGCGAGGTCGTAGACGGTGCTGGTAGTGGGACGCGCCGTGCCGCCCTCGGGCAAGGTGACGGCGGGAGCCTGCACCTGGATGGGGCGATTGGCCGCATCGTAGGTGGTATTGGTGGTATTGCCCCGGGCATCGGTGAGAGCAATCACGTTACCCACCAAGTCATACGTTGTGGTGATCAGGGGCCGGGTGAGCGCTCCGCCGGGACCATTGGCGACGGCCGGCTGCTGCTCGGTGATCTTGCGGTTGCGGGCGTCGTAGGTGAAGTCCCAGCGATTCTCGAGGGGGTTAATCGTGGCGATGACATTACCGGCCGCGTCATATTCAGTGCGAGTCAGTGGGCGTTTCAGAATGCCGCTGCCGTTGTCGACCTCGGGTCCGTAGACATTAACGGGACGGCCCGCGCCATCGTACTCGGTTTCGTTGACGCGCTGGAGTTCGTCGATCTGCTTCCACTTGAGACCAGTCCCAGTGTAGACGATTTGTTTCGTCGTGTTGTCAGAGTTGGTCACCAAGTAAGGACGATTCAAGGCATCGTACTGAGTCGTGGTGGTGTGGTTGAGCGGATCGGTGACGCTGATGGGGTTGCCGACCTCGTCGTATACGGTCGAAGTGACCGCGTAGAGGTTGTTATTCTTATCGTACTGGACGCTCTTCTCGATAGCGCGGAAGAGCGCATCATAGGTGACGGTGGTCACGTAGCCACGCGCATCCGTTGTGCTGGTAGGCTTGAACCCGGAGCTATCAAAAGAGTTACCACCGGAATTCTCACCGTACTCGAAGGTCGTGGCGTTGCCGTAGGGATCCGTGACTTTGGCCAGACGCTGGAGGGCATCGTAATCGTAAAGAGTCATGTAATTGCGAGGATCGACGGTCGCACGCTTGGAGTTCACCCGGTTGTAATAGAAGCGGGTGGTACTGTCGCTCGAGTCGATAACGCCATTGCCATTGAGATCACGCGATTGTTGTGTCAGGCGATTGAGCCCATCGTAAACGAAGAGGGTTTTGTTGCCGAGCTCGTCCGTCTCCGAGGTCTTGTTGCCACATTTATCATAGATAATCGTCTTGCGCGGTGCCGAGGCATCGGTCGCCGAGCTTGCCGGGGGATAAGTCACCTGCACCAGGCGATTGGAATTATCGTAAGTAAAGTAGGTCGTCTTACCGCGAGGATCGGTGGAGGTAATCTTGTTGCCATTGAGGTCGTAGGTGTACGAAGTAGTCAAATTCAGACCACCGGGATTCACGGTCTCTGTAGCAATGCGACCATTCGCATCGGCCGTATAAGAGATCACGCGATCCACGGCCCAAGCCGGATCACCACTTTGACGCTTGATGGTCTTCTTGGTGACAAAGCTGGGGAAATTCGCATTCCCGTATTCAAACTCGGTGATTTGGGTGGCCTGAGTCGCCGAGGCATTCGGATAGATTTCTTCCGTCATGCGACGACCCATGGAGGTCAATTCCAGGTCTTTATCGAGCTTGTATCGAGTGACACGTCCAGCTTCGTCCGTGATGCTCGTCATCATGCGATAGTCGTTCTCGTACGTAAAAGACTTCACTTTTCCCTGCGCATTCGTCTGCGCGACTGGATCTGGATAGTAGCAAACGTATTGGGGTCCAATATCAGGATTAACCGGTAAGGAAGCGGTATGGGTGTATAAGGTTGTTTTGCCACTGAAATCAATGACCTTCTTAAGCGCTCCGCCCGCCAAACTATTAAATTCGTAGGTTTCTGTGCCAAGCAATACCGTTCCCGATCCAGGCTCAAATGCGGAACTTCGATTATTATTCGAATAAGTAAATGTGATTTTATTGCCTTTATAGTGATAAACCACCACTTTCTCGTAATAACAAATCAAGGTACCCGCGCTTGTGCCGTCATTCACCTTGGTTGTCTTGTTATTCAGAAATTCATATACCCGTGTATTGCCTTCGGCATCGCACACATAGGTATGGCGATACCCAATTGCTGGCAAGGCATACGAGGCGGTCCAAACCCGCGCATTCGTTTGAAAGCGGGTAGTTCCCAAACCATCCGGAAACGTGACCGTCTTAACTTGTCTGGGCTGCCCAATTTGTGGATTCGGAAATTGCTCTCCAGAAACTCGCGACTTATCAAAACCATAGGTAAACTCGTACTTTTTACCCTCTGGATTTGTTATGCTTTTTAGATTTAAATGAAAGGCCTTGGAATTAGGGTCTATTTCTTCGTCTGCATCATAATCGTACGTCGTCACCGGTCTTTCTCCCTGAGAATTAGAGGCTCCCTGCACTGAAGTTAGAGTCGTATAACCGCTGGGCACGCCCGGATAACTGATATCGTCTCGATCTGTATAATTATAAATAATGTCATGCCCCATTGGATCGATAATTCGATTAATCTTTCCTGCTGGATTCTTTTCGATCGTGATTTTCAAACTGGCATGACCGTCGACGGCAATGGTACTCGGAACCAGCGTCAGAGCATCTGAATAGGTATAGACGAGCTTATTGTGATAGCGATCTTCGACACTCCGTAACCGCCAATAATTGACGGTCATGAGAACTCCGTCGATATAGTGCCTACTAATATCAGTTTGTTCGAAGATTAGCTTGGTTCCATATTTTTTGGTCAGCACCATGGTCCCATTGCTTTGGCTTTCTATTTTAGCCAGGAAAGCTTCATTTACAGTCGATGAGGGGATGACATTCCAAATAACCGGTTGGTTGGGATGCCTGATTCCGACGAAGCGAAAACCGGAGCCGTTTTCATCACGTGCTTCGCAGATAGCATTCATGCCCGTAGTGATCTTCAGGTATGATCCAATGTTTGATGACCAACCCCGCCCAAACGGTTCGTTAACCCGAGTAGAGGGAAATTCACCATCTAGACGAGGGAGGGAGTAAATATCGCCTGTCAAATTCCTACGAACGGAAAGAGCCAGTTGACCACCGGGCAATGGAATGTAGATATCGGTCGTGCTATGACTGAGTGCCGTCGTCGCCGCATCAACATAGGTCTCTTCCTTGGGCTGATCGGATTCTTCGGCTTCCTGGGGCTTTTCATCCGTTAGAGGGCGACCATTTAACGCAATTTTCCGATACTTATCCGGCATAGCCTCACTATTTTGAGGTATCAGCATGAAAGTTCCGCCACTCGGCGAAGGCATTGTAGGCGGGGGCACGTCGGATATCGGGCCTGGATCAGGAGGAGGTCCCATGCTGGGATTCGACATTCCCTCGCCGTAAAGCGGCAACGGGGCGAGGCCGACACCTAATAACGACAGCAAAACGATGAGTAATAGCGCCAGCGGCGAGATCCGTGACAAGGTCCAGAAAGGAAGGGGGTGTTGGGTCTGTGTTTTCATTGCATTCTTTTCCTTGCACGTTGAATCGCCGAGGATACGGCGGTCAGTTCTAAATTGCTGGCACTCGTCAAACGCTTTTCGAGATAGCGTAAATTTTCATTGCCGCCGAGGTCTCCCAGGGTCGCAAGCGCTGAAAGGCGCAGGGGCAGGCTATCGGAAGTGTCTGCGAGATTTCGCGCGAGGGAGGAGACTTGCTTGAGCCCCATTTGACCGCACACCTGAACCGCCGTTATGCGTGTCAAGGGATTGACCTTGGTATCCTGCGCCAAGCTCAACGCTGCGGCGGCTACTTGCTTGGAGTCAATCTCGGGAGAGCTGGCACTCAATTTCTGAAGCCCGAGCAGTGCCGTACCGGAGAGACTCTCCCCACGCTCACCCGCAGCCTGCCAGAGGTTTTGGGAAATGGCCTTCTTGTCTCCAACCACGCTATACCAGCAGGAGAGGTGCTGAATGGCGTAATCGCGAATGACCGGATCCTGATCTTTGTCCTGATACATCGCGGTGAGGACGCCCGTCAATTCGGGAGGTGGTGACGCTTGTTCCCGAAGCTGGTTGAGAAGATCGTTCTTGATCTCATAGAAATTTTCCGCCGAAAGATTCTCCGGCTTTTCCTTACTCAGGAGAAAGTCATAGAGAATTTCGCGCTGCTCCAAAGACAACGTCTTGGAGAGTTTAGAAATGGCATTCCAACGGCTTTCATAACCGCCATCACCTTCGTGACCCAGTACCAACGAGACCGCTTGATCGACGCTTTTCGGAGCCGTGCTCGCTTTTGCTCCATCAGCGTCCCCTTTGCGTCCGGAGAACAAAGCTTGAGCCGTTCGCTGGAGGGTCGCTGACCACGGCAGACAATGCCACACCAGCATCCCGATGGAGACGCTGAGCAGTGCAAAAAGCGCAAGTAGGAGTAAGGGCCGTTTCATGATCCGATAATCACCGCTTATCGTTTACCGACCAAGGTGGAGCCCTGATAAATGCTCAGAGTGTGGCAGACGGAGGTCTTGGTCCCCGCCGGATAAATGAATCGCACTTTCGCAACTCCCAACTCATCGAAGTCGGCTGCGGTAAGCTTTTTGACAACGGTTCCGTCATCAAAGGTGACCCCACTCACAGCAATGTTGAGCTGTACGGTAATATCAGTCACCGCACGGTTTAACACGACCGACATTTCCACGATGCGATTGCCATCTGGCAAGGTCTGGATAATTCGCACGTCCGTGTCTTTCGAAGAGGAAAGATTGAAGCCACGAATCTCGGAACTTGCGATGATTGGACCTCCACCAGGCAGGCGTGCCAAAACGTAGCGGGAAGCCGGTTGGTCGATGGTCAAGTTGAAGATACGCGTCGTTCCGGAAAGGCGCTCCGTTACGACCAGACGGGAATCCCACTGCACTTTGGCCGACGTCGGCACACTCGGGCAGGACCAGTCGCGGGCACGACCAATCCAGACATCTGGCACTGTTCCGAAATTCGCGTCGAGTACCGTTACGGTCACCGTCTTGGGGGGGGACCCTTTATAGGTCACCGTCACCTTGACTGTACCTGCGGTGTTAAAAACCTGCGTAACAGGCGCATCGGCAGTCGTAGTATAGGAATAACCATTGGTGAGCACCAGCTTCACTTCGGTTTTATCGGCAACCGTCGGATACCCCGTCAACTGCAACGAGTCACCCCGGCGAATCGTCAAATCCCCGGATGTCAGGAGATTGACGGGTAGCCACTGAATCGTTTTGACAGTCGAGAGCTTGTTATTCTCAAACGTGATCGGAATGATCGTCGGTTCTTTGGGCAGTAGGGGGACGTTCGCAAACCAACCGCTATCGGGGGCATTGTTCACCGTCACTCCGCCATAGACCGACATCGTGCCAATATCCCGGGCCTTGCCTTCCAAGCACACCGGCGAAACGGTGCTGGTGATAGGTGCCACATCAACGGTGTTCAACTGATCGAGCTTTTCAATCGCATTGAGGTTCGGATTCAAAATGGCCTTGAGTTGAACCTGCTTAATCGCCAGCGAGATGTACCCGGAGGTGTTATTCCATGTCAGTCGAATGCGATGCAGACCGGCGCTGAGATAAGGCGTGAGGCAACGCGCCAGACCATTGGCTCCTTTTACAGAGATCAGATTGAGATTCTGCACGTATTGATCGTCGATATAGACAGCGATATCAAACGCCTGAGTGGTGGTCAGGTTGCTACCATGCGACGCGCCCAGAACTTCCAGTATCCAAGCATCGGAAGAATTCGTATTGAAGGCGTACTCAAGAGATCCATTACGATCCAATGCGTAGTAAGCAGTTCCATCCAACTGCCAGTTGCCAATGACTCCGAAAGCCTGAGCACCCGTTTGCTGTTGCACAACACTACCCGCTTGCAAATCGACCTTCTTCGGATCAGTCCCCGTAATCAACACCTCATCAAAATCCGACACGCCATCGCCATCCGTATCTTTCCCATCATAGATGGTGACTTGATCCACCGCAGCACTCACGCTGATATCCGGTGCGTAGGATGCTGTCGCAACGCCGATGAATACCGAGGCAGGCAGATCGATTGTGACCGCTCCACAAAACACCCAGTTATTTCCATCTTGCGACCGGTAGGAGGTGAAGTAATTCCCTTGGCGCACGAGCTTAATCCACTGCGGCCCCGAGACCGTCTGCGGTTGATTGGCCTGAATCTGGCCGTAAATTCGATCGCGGCGCTCAAACCAGGCACTCGTTCCGCCAGCGCCGATCGTGGTCATCGCATATTGACTATTTTCTGTCATGTCACAGCGAACCATCAACCCCACTGTAGCGTTGGCGGTCTCTTGCGAGAGGCTGTTGACCCGAGCAATAATAATACCGTTTCCGGAAAGAGGCTGATAGACGTAATGAAAGGCATCTTTATTGATATCGTAATCATTGCCTGCCGCTGTGATTGCAAACCCACTGGTCGCGGCATTAAAGACAGCCGATCCGCCGATCCATACACTGCCGACCTCTTGGTGTTTCCAAGGACTCGGAACTGCAGTCTTGTCCATCGTCACGGCCAACGCCGCGCTCAGATCAGACACTTGTTCAAAAGCATCGATAGAACGAACCGTATAGCGATAGGTCGTACCAGCGGTGCGATTCTTATCGTAGAACTTCGGAGATGCCACACGCTCAACAAGGGCTCCATCTCTGTAGACCATATAGCCCAGGATTCCGGTATCATCCGTCGAATCCGTCCAAGACAGCGTCGCAGACACATCATTCTTTTGCTCCACTTTAAGCGCTGTCGGGATAGACGGCTTCGTCGTGTCACTGCTGTTGGCAAAAGCCGAAAATTGCTTGGGACTAATGATATCCTTAGGCTGGCTTGGGCTTGACCATTGCAACTGCAGAATCGAGCTTCCCGTATCCTCAAAATATTCCAGAACAACACTGTACTTGCGTCCCGCCTGCAACAAGATCGTGCCCTGAGACTCTCGCAAAGCATGGAGTCCCCAATCATCGATGACCTTGGCGCCGTCGATCAGCAGACGGCAGCCATCCGAGGATTTCACATAGAACGTGTGATTCTCCGTAACCTTTGATTCAATAAATCCAGTCCAGCGTACGCTGTATTTTTTCAAGCCAATTTGCGTGGCAGGTGATGCGCTTTGCCAGTTGAAATTAATCATGGGATCGACGCGCATCAGGCGAAGCGCCTTGAAATCCAAGGCGTCGTAATATTCCGCCTTCAAACCGCCGAATTTTGCGTTCGTGAAGAGTGACTTACTCGGCACTAACTCGAAGGGCTGCGAACGACTGGACCAATACAAACCAACCTGCGCCGGACCTGAACCCTCAAAATATTCGAGGATAATATCGTACTTTTTTCCGGCTTCTAAAAAGATGCTGCCAGATCGCGTGGTGGTCGTATGCCCGGACCAGTCATTGATCAGCTGTCGGTTATTGATCCAGAGCTTCACCCCTTCATCCGAAGCCGTTGACAGATTATAAAGCTCGCTATACTTCGGCTGGATTTGACCAACCCAGCGAATCGAAAAATTGTCCGCGTTAATCCGCGAGTCAGGCGACCCAGTTCCCCATTGAAAATTGACGGTTCCGTCCACCCGTGAAAAAACGTTCGCCACTAAATTCTTATCATTAAAGTAGGTGGCAAAGAGACCGTTTCCATCCGCTACGCCCTTGATCGACAGATGATCCACAATACCAGTCGCGGTTGTCGTGGTGTTGCCGCTAAAAATAGCGGCTCCCGCATACACGGTATAGGGCATGGAGAGAATGACATCGGAACCTAGCTTTGCCCAGACTACGCCATCCGTTGAGGTATAAGCACTGAAACTCGATCCTTTTCTCTGCAACTTCAGCCAGGTTGGCCCGTATTTGGAAATCGTACTGACATTCACGGCTGCGGTAGTTGCCACGCTCCGCTGGGAAAAACTGATATTTCCAGCCGCCGATTTAAATAAGGCGATGCTTCGCGCACTGGGCTGTTGTGTCTCGCGGATGGTGATACCAAGCGCAGATTGAGCGCTACCGCCATTAATAGAGGTCGCCTTGATGATCAACTCTCCATCGCCACTTAACGCTTGATGCAGGAAATGGTAAGCGTCGCGCGAGGTATCCGATCCAATACCCGAACCCCGCAAGGTGACGGTCTCACCACTAAACGCCGCGCTTCCACTCAGGCCTACGGCACCAATATCCTGGTCAAGGAAATCTTCGGTCTCTTGCGCCTGAGCTCCGACCACCAAAAATAATCCGACGATAATTTTCGTCAGCCACGAGCTCATTTTTCTGGTTGTTTGCATGGTGATCTTTTTCCTGTAGGCAAAGCGTTCTTAAGCTAACCGGCGTTATTGCAGATGCCTCGCAGCCTGATCCGAACAGAGCCTTCTTTCGAAGGTCACGAGTTCGAATTAATCCTCAATAGACCCTAGTGAGCGCCGATTATTAACTGCGGACAAATACGCCCGCGTTTCCTACAGATCAGCTGAGTCTCTGACAATGAAAAATGTGGCACGGCGGGCAACTTTGTATTTTTTCTGTTGCCGTGAGTGAGCTCACTTATTAAGCCTTATGTAATCTTTAATGAGCTACGACTCACCAATAAGAGCCCAACTTTACTCTTATTCCCTGTACACATTGCTGGTGCCAATTGCTCAAAAAAACCGCACATCTTGACGTTATAAGGTTAATTGCATTTCTAGAATACTTTTCAGCCTATGTAGTTAAAATTGGTAATCACAGACAAACTGTATCCGACATGAGACGTCACATCGTCGCCAATATCCAGCGTCTAGTTAGGTTAATTTCTACATCAACCGATTGTTGAAGCCACAGGCATCGGGATAATTTTCTTTTCCAGCGACGCTTTTTCATAGTCTTCCAGCGCCGGTAGTTTCACGAGAGCATTTTTAGCATAGGCGCGATGCACGGCTTTGCTGTTATGACCGAGGGCCATTTGAGCAAAGCGTTCCGGATAGCCTGCCGCCTTCGCCCGTTCCGCCCAAGCGTATCGATAACTATGCAGGGTAATGTCATGAATTCCCAATCCCCGGCATCGTTGCTTGAATTCCGTCGCACGATCTGAAGCCCGCACGTTGATAAGTCGAGGAAACAGAGGGCCCGCAACAGGAAGTTGACGCAAGATTGTAGCGACTTCCGAACCAAACGAGGTTTGCGGTAATTGGCCCTCCCGGCGTTCTCTCAATTTCAGCCGTTCGAAACTGATTATCCGGTTGGACCAATCGATGTTTTCCGCGCGCAACTGAGCCAGATCGCCCTGCGATGCTCCCAAATACCATGCCAGTTCATAAAACGCTTTCCGCTCAGGATTGTACTCTCGTTCGATAATGCGCAGGTGCTCTTCCGCCGTAATTGCCCGCTTCTTTTTGTACTCCACTTTCGGCCACTGTCGCTTGGGGATGACCGGCCATGGCAACCAATTCATATCGAG
>OFJB01000265.1_pt1 | contig 27805 bp, 20 predicted proteins | sample 1775081 | NCBI WGS metagenome assembly OFJB01 (sample SAMN08195771, study PRJEB24354) | sludge metagenome | isolation source: initial sludge from phenol fed wastewater aerobic bioreactor | place: India: Nagpur | collected 2016-06-05
AATCATCGATTTTCTTGCACAGCTTGAGGACTTTCAAAAAAAACTGTGGCTCAAAAAGAAATTCGTCACTGAAACGAGCTGGTGTGTGCGCGTTGGTATTGTCCCCAAAGAATTCTATCCTGAAATTGCCGCGAACGAGGCGCAGTGGGAGGAATGGAAGGCTCTGCATGGTCTGGAAGGAGAGGTCTTTGCGTCCAAGAGTGGCGACTTATTCTCTTCGCAAGCAGTGCCTGGCACGGTTGAGTTCTTGTCAGCCTATCCAACTTTGATGATCGATACGTGCCATTTTAGCGCCGACTTTACCGCACGCCTTCTCGACGCGTTGGGCGACATCGATGAGAAAACTGATGGCGTCCTCGTCCATAGCGAGAACTTTCAAGCGCTGAACCTGATGCAGCGCAGGTATCGCGAGAAGATAAAGTGCGTGTATATCGATCCACCATACAATACTGGAAACGATGGCTTCGTGTACAAAGACAATTACCAGCATTCGAGCTGGATGAGCATGATCAATGACAGGATAAAACTTTCGAAAGATTATTTGAGCGAGCAAGGTGCACTCTTTGCCTCCATCGATGAAACTGAGCAACCCAATCTTAGACTGATTCTTGACTCGATATTCGGGAGAGATCAATTCGTGGCTGATATGGTGTGGGCCTTGGGAAGGAAAAATGATTCAAGATTGATTTCAATTTCTCATGAATACATCGTGTCATATGTTCTCAATAGAGATTTATTGAAGGACAATAATATTGAGTGGCGGCAAAAGAAAAAAGGCCTAGAAGAAATCTATGGACAATATGAAAAACTGAAAAGCAAATACAAAGATGATTATGGAAAAATGACTGAGGAGCTCAAGAAATGGTATGCAAGTCTACCTGACAACCATCCCTCAAAAGCTCATAGACATTACTGTTACGTAGATGAAAGAGGAATTTTCTTTCCTGACAATATTTCCTGGCCCGGTGGTGGTGGACCGAAATATGAAGTCTTACATCCCGAAACAGGTAAACCTGTTGCCATACCATCAAGAGGGTGGATGACTAGTGATCCAGAAAAAATGAAGGCCTGGATAGCGGACAATTTGGTTTATTTTGGAGAAGACGAAACTTCGGTTCCTTGCATAAAATCATATTTGAAAGAAAGAGAATATCAGGCGCCTTATAGCGTATTCTATCAGGATGGTAGAGCCGCAACAAAAAGGCTTCGTGACGTTATTGGATCAGATGATTTTGGGTATCCAAAGGATGAATCGATAATTGCTGATCTTATTCAAATGATTTCTTCAATTGAAGTGCTTGATTATTTTGCCGGTTCCGGTACCACCGGCCACGCGGTCATCAATCTCAACCGTGAAGATGGCGGCAAGCGCAAGTTCATCCTGGTCGAGATGGAGGATTATTTCGACACGGTGCTGTTGCCTCGACTCAAGAAGGTTACCTTCACGCCAGAATGGAAAGATGGCAAGCCAAAGCGCCTCGCTACCATAGAAGAAACCGAGCGCAGCCCGCGCATGTTCAAGGTGATTCGGCTCGAATCGTATGAGGACACGCTCAACAACCTGGAATTGCGGCGGTCACCAGAGCAGGAAGACGCGCTTTTTTCAGCTGAAGCACAAGGGCCTGGCAACTTGAAAGAACAATACATGCTGAATTACATGCTCGATGTTGAATCGCGAGGTAGCCAATCGCTCCTCAATATCGATGCGTTCAAAGATCCTCTTTCGTACACGCTCAAAGTAAAGCGCCCCGGTTCCGACGAAAGCCAGGATATTACCGTCGATCTCATGGAGACCTTTAACTGGCTCATTGGGCTCACTGTAAAGGAAATGTCTGCGCCGCAGCGCTTCGATGCTTCATTCGAGCGCGATAGCGAAGGTAGGCTCAGACTGAAAGATTGGCTCCGCCCCGTACAAAGTGGACGATGGTGGATACGCACCATCCGAGGCACACTGCCTGACGATAACCAAGAAGCACTTGTTATCTGGCGTAACCTTCCTGGCACTCCAGAAGAAGACAACCTCATCCTCGACGAATGGTTCAAGAAGTCCGATAACTCCACCAAGGAAAAGCTGCCAAATTTCATCTATGTAAATGGCACCAACAATCTCCAGAACATTCGCCTGCCCGACGCGACCTGGAAGGTCCGCCTCATCGAAGAAGATTTCAAGAAGCTGATGTTCGAGATGGAGGAGAGACTCTGATGCCGGTTAAGTACCATGAAGGCAAATTCCCTCCACAAAATATGGATTGGCAGCGACTCATTCCCTTTCTAGGACCGGCTGCTGCTTCTCTTGCTCGGTACGATGGTATGCTCGCGGCAATACCTAACCCCGAAGTGCTCTTGTCGCCACTTACTACCCAAGAAGCTGTGCTCTCTTCAAGAATAGAGGGAACTCAGGCGACCATGGGTGAGGTTCTCGAGTTTGAAGCTGGGCATGAACCTGTTTCCAATGAAAGGCGTGAAGATATTCACGAAATACTCAATTATCGGGCTGCTATGAAACGAGCTGAGGATCTTCTTAAGGTTCTTCCCTTTTCTTTGCGAGTTATACGAGAAGCTCATGTAGTGCTCCTTGAGGGAGTTAGAGGCCAGAACAAAGCTCCAGGCGAATTTCGGAAGATACCAAACTGGATAGGTCCTCCTGGTTGCACCATTGAAGGTGCACATTATATTCCTGTATCAGCTGAGAAGCTACCCGAATTCATGGGAAGTTGGGAGAGTTTTGCATATGCGGCATATCCTGATGTCCTAGTGCAGCTTGCCCTTATGCATGCAGAATTCGAGGCGCTCCATCCTTTTTTGGATGGCAACGGTAGACTTGGAAGGATGATGATACCTCTTTATCTCTGGCAGCGTGGGATGATTCAAAGGCCTATGTTCTATATCAGTGCATACTTTGAAGCTCATCGAGATCAATATTACGACAGACTTCTTGCTGTCTCCCGGGATGACGACTGGACTGGGTGGTGTGAGTTTTTTCTTGCAGCCATTAAGATTCAGGCAGAAGACAATCTAAAAAAAGCACAGGATATCCTAAAGCTATATGAAGAAATGAAAAACAGAATCCCACAGTTGACTCATTCTCAATTTGCTATTCGGGCTTTGGATTGGTTATTCAGCCAGCCAATATTCAATCGTTCTGCATTCATTGATTCCTCGGAAATACCAAAACCGACCGCGCATCGTATTCTGTCTGTTTTGGAAGAAAACAACATACTCAAGGTTTTAGTACCTGGTAGTGGTAGACGTTCGGCAGTCTTGGTTTTCCCAAAGCTTCTCAACATTGCTGAAGGCAAAGAGATTGTTTGATGCTCATATATTACTGACAAAGATTTTTGTGTCTCATAAAATCGATTTTGTGAGACACAAGGCTTATTGTTGTGACTATATGAGACACAAGCGCGGCGAAGGTGTACCATTGATCTTATAGAGGAGCAAAGAGCTTTCTGGGCGTAAGCCAGAGTATCGGCTCATCGATGACAGCTATTCGATAAGGGTATCTGCCCAAAGCGCTTCCAGGAATACCTTGACTGGAAGGATTTCGATACCTTCTGAAAGGCGCGGCTCCGGAGCTTGACAGACTAGAATGCGATGTTTGAAGGTGCCTTCATCTGCAATAGCGATGAGCCCTTTGAGATGGCGGTGCTGTGGTAATTCAGCCGCTTTGACTTCAATGGCGATTTCGTCTCCAACGATGAAATCAACTTCTTTTTTGTCTTGCGTTCTCCAGAAGGTCAGCGGCCTATCATCGCGATGGTAATCGAGCCACGCACGAAGTTCTTCATAGATGAAATGCTCGAATACATTACCATATTCATCGGTGCCCGGAGCAATCGATTGAATTCCTGCAAGCGCATTCCTCACTCCGATATCGAAGAAATAGCACTTCCCGGTCGAGGCTGGTTTACGCTTCTTACCGCCCTTCCATGGTTCGAGCATTTCGCCAATGAGCGTATCGCTGAGGACCGAGAAATATTCGCGCACCGTGCGCGCTGGAACCGCGGCATCCGAACTCCATGCTTCAAAATTGACTTGCTTTCCGGAGTAGAGTGCTGCGCTGTGCAAGAACCTTGAAAAAGCGTCGAGCCGTCGCGCTGCGCCTTCCGCGGCTATTTCTTCCTTAAGATAGGTTCCCGAATATGCTTTGAGGTCTTGCCATGGCTCATCGGAGTCGTAGATGGCGGGGAGGCTTCCAAAGGTGAGTATGCGCTCTAAGTCATAGGCGCCAATCTCAGAAGAAACCAAAGGGTGAAGCCGGAGCACTCGTGCCCTACCGCCAAGCAGATTGATACCGGCTCTGCGCAATTTTCTTGCACTCGACCCAGTGAGAATGAAGCGAAGCTGTTTATCTTTGTTAATGGAAACGGTATACAATGACTTTACAAAATCCGCAACCATGCTGCGGATTTATTGCATTTTTACGCATAATATATGCTGATTTTCTGTAATTGTCCGCAACAGAAGCGCGAAGGTAAACGGAATCGCAGCACGGCTCCAGACTGCTGCGGAAAGTTGAGCAGACCATCTGCGTCATTGACTTCAACGGCTTATAGAGTAAGATGACCCCTAGTAAGGATGTAATGATGGCACAAAGAAGAAGACAGGCGAGAAATGGCAATAATCATGCGCAAGTGCCATTTAGCCAGAAACTTATACTTAACCAGTGGATTCTTTCTCTCTTCAATGTCACGAGTTTTGAGAAGCTCGCGGACTGCTTGCGCGACGAGGGCTTGGAAGGGCTCAACGAAAACAATGTCTCACACTTCCACGAGGCACTGGTGAGTCGCTTTTCCAACCTGAAACAGTTGCCCACAGAATTGCTGCTCGAATACGATCAGAATATTGTGCACCACACGGAGCGCCTGAGCGAACAACGGGTACTCCATGGAGAGAAGCCGGTTGTTTGGAAGTACTTTCAATATCTGTCATTGCTTTTTACTGAAATCTATCTGGACCGATACTTTGCCGATCCAAAAGGGCTACTTGCAGAGATCAATCAGTGTATCGAACGCTATAATGCGAGCTCCGATGACCAGGCCCGGGAAGATGCCGACAAGCTCACTCCATTTGATCTTTCCGCCGACGCCAAGACCCAGCTCAATAAAATCAGTTTTTGGATGGCGACGGGCAGCGGGAAGACGCTCATCATGCATGCCAATATCCTCCAATACACCTACTACCTTGAAAAATACGACAGACGACGGGATATCACCCATATCATTTTGCTCACCCCCAATGAAGGACTTTCTCAACAGCACCTGCGCGAATTTGCGCGCTCCGGTATAGAGGCCGACATCTTTCAAAAAGAAGGTAGCTCACTCTTTGTAGGGCATAAGGTCGAAATCATTGAGGTTACGAAGCTTCGTGAGGATTCTGGAGAAAAGACCGTCGCGGCCGAGTCTTTCCTTGGTAATAACCTCGTACTTGTCGATGAAGGCCATCGTGGCGCCTCGGGAGGCGGCGAGGGCGCCTGGATGAAATATCGCAACAAAATCTGCGAAAACGGCTTTTCTTTTGAGTATTCGGCAACTTTTGGCCAGGCGGTAAAAGGCGATCGTGACCTTGTGGACCAATACGCCAAGAATATCCTTGTCGATTATTCGTATCGGTACTTTTATGAGGACGGCTTTGGCAAGGACTATCAGATTCTCAATTTGGACGAAGAGACCGAGCGCGGCCATCTCGAACTTTACCTCACGGCGTGCTTACTCACCTTTTATCAACAACTCAAGCTGTATAAAGACGAAGCTTCCGCCTTGCGTCCTTTCTTAATAGAAAAACCACTTTGGGTGTTTGTCGGTAGTAGTGTCACAAAAACACTCTCCTCCCGCGATGCGAGCGATATTGTCGACATTCTGAAGTTCTTTGCGCGGTATGTACGCGACAGGAAGGACTCGATCCAGCGTATCCATGAGGTGCTTACACGCGGGCTCTTGGCTGCCGATGGTCGTAATATCTTTGAACGGCGGTTTGTCTATCTCAACACGCGTGGCCTTTCCGCCGAGGCAGTCTTTGACGAGACACTTGCAATGATTTTCAATGCGCCTAAAGGCGGGCTTCTCTATTTGGAGAATCTGAAAGGCGCCGAGGGAGAAATTGCGCTGCGTTTAGGAGCCGAGAATGAGGCTTTTGGCGTTATCAATGTCGGTGACGATGTAAGCCTTCTCAAACTCTGTGCCAAGAACGGCCTCGAAACAGGGGAGCGCGAATTCTCAGGCTCGCTTTTTCAGACCATCAATGACCGAGATTCGCCTGTTAACCTTCTCATCGGGTCGAAAAAATTCACCGAAGGTTGGTCGAGCTGGCGCGTTTCTACCATGGGACTTATGAACGTCGGCAAAGGCGAGGGCGCACAGATTATTCAGCTTTTTGGCAGAGGCGTTCGCTTAAAAGGCTACAACCTGAGCTTAAAGCGCAGTTCTGCGGTAGAATTGCCGCCCGATCTTGCCCGCCCGCAGCATCTTGGGGCGCTGGAAACGCTTAGCATCTTTGGTATACACGCCAACTACATGGCGCAATTCCGCGAATACCTCATGGATGAAGGACTTTCTCCGGACAAAGAACAGGAGGAGATTCTTCTGCCAGTCATAAAGCAGGACCAACTGCCTCGTCTCAAAATGGTACGGCTCCAAAAGTCCATTAATGGTATCCAAACTGACTTTGGCGATGCCTTCCGTAGGGCTGCTCCCATACCGACACTATGCAGGCCTGACACTGCAAGCGATCCAGCATTTGAATGGTTTCTTAAGAACAAAATCGTGATCAACTGGTACCCGAGAATTCAAATGATGAGAGCGCCAGACATAGCCGAGCGGCAAATGCAATACCAGCCAAACGAAGCTCACCTGACGGCACAGCACGTTGCATTTCTTAATCTGGACGCGCTCTATTTCGAGCTTGAGCGTTTCAAAGCCGAACGAGGCTGGTTCAACCTCAACATTCCACGCTCCGTCATCGGCGAACTCCTTGTGGATCCGTCGTGGTATACCTTACTCATTCCAAAGGCCGAACTTGCATTTGGTTCGTACGACCGCGTACGTACCTGGCAAGAGATTGCGCTCGCGCTCCTCAAGAAATACCTGGACCACTTCTATACCTTCCAAAAGCAAAAATGGGAGTTACCGCATCTTGAAGTGCGCTACTTGGAGGATTCCGATCCCAATTTATTGGGTGTGGGAGAAAAACCCAGCGATCCCTATTACCGTGTCACGGTAGACAAGTCGGACCAAGAACTCATCGCAAGTCTACAACAGTTGAAGGCGAGAATTGAAAATCGTTCTGAAACCGATTGGAATTTCCGGACCTTGGATGCGATCTGGTTTGCGGGCCACCTTTTTCAGCCGCTCTTGATGATCGATGCCGATAGACCGGGATCTACCGCTGAGAAAGGTGTGGCGGATTATCTCAAATTGGAGATCAGCCCTGTACCCCTCAACAGGGGCGAAGGTCAGTTTGTGCGCGATATTAAGGAGTTCTATACAAGAGAGAAAGCGAAAGGCGATGTCGGATTTTTTGCACACCGAGAGCTTTTTATGTTGCGCAACTTGAGTAAGGGCAAGGGTGTAGGCTTTTTTGAAGCAGGAAACTTCCATCCAGACTTCATACTGTGGCTTGTCGATGCGGACGGCCGCCAGCACGTGCGCTTTGTGGATCCGAAAAGCATTAGACAAATGGAGTTTGAAGATCCAAAGATTGACTTTTATAAGAGCATCAAAGACGTTGAAGCTCGTCTTGCCGATCCCGACCTAACCCTCGACTCGTACATTCTTTCAGATACATCCTCCGCAGACATGGAGTACCGCTGGAAGCCAGTCAAAAACGCTGAAATGCTGGAACACCACGTTGTTTGCTTGTACGAGGATAAAGAGCACTACCTAGAGACGATTCTGACAGACAAGAGGGAAGATTTCCATCCACAAGCATAACGTAGCAAACACTTAGCTCTCGCCATAGTTAAAGGTCAAAACTTAAGGATGTGCCACTATAAAGATGTGCCAGCATAGGGATGTGCAAGAAGGTTCAGTCCAGCTTCTTACTTGTCCCGTCGCGGTAATACTCGTACAGCTCCACAGCATCCATATCTTCTCTGCTCGTAACAACGACAAAGGTGCTCGCTGCGGGATGATCGGGATTCTCATCGATCCACGTGCCGCTGTTTGCGTAGTATTTTCCTTCGACGTCAGGAAGCTTCCTCTCTGGCGGCAATCCTGGCATAGAAATAGCCCGGCGGGAGGATAGACGGTGCGTTACCAGTTATTTCTTTGTTTGAGACGCTGTCGGGCGCGGAAAAGACATCATATCTGTGTCCATGCTCAATTACGATCTCGTCTCGGATTCCGGTCACGCACTTCCCTAATCCATTGACATCTCTTGCCTGGTTAATCCCGGGGAGAGCCTTGTCCAATATATCGCCTTCCAAGGTCATGTCATGATTACCGGGCACATAGGTCAGCTTTATGCCTTTTGCCATCAGGGCATTGAGTTCATCAAAAAACGCCTGATTATTCTTCACGACTTGCCAATAGAATTTGTTCGAATCGCTATACGCAGGATAGGTTAGCGGAAGGTACCACTCATCGAGAAAATCGCTCGCTATAACCAGTTCGCCAACATCCGTTGTGTTCTGAAGGCGTTTCAGGAACTCGATGAATACTGTTCGGTTTTTTACATCTTCAGAATACTTGTCCAGTACTCCCAGATGAATATCGCTGACCACAACTACTTTATCTTTTTTCGCATCCTGTGTTGTCCACAATGCCGAGGAACTTAAGGATGCGCTGCTTTTGGTCTGTGCTGGCCCATCCAAACCAAAGGCCTGTAGCGCTGCAACTGCAAACAGGAATAGAACTATCGATTTTCTCAGTTTTTTCGTCATTCTTCTTCCAATAGAAAAACTATTGTACGTGCTCACCCTGAAAACGGTATAGTATGGGGTTGATTGGCCCGTCAAGCTCAGTTTTAATAAGTTTTTATTTAGTAAGGTTTTAGTGAGAATCAGAGTTAAGCGTCGACAATAACAAGAACGAACTTTTGCTAAGCCATACACGTATCGATAATATCGAATCTATACAAGATGAAATCACACAGATGGCCACGCAGGTTTTCTTTTCCATGCAGTTGAGCTAAGTTCTTATGGTATTACTGAATAGAAAAGCTGTATCGCAGCTCTTTATGGTCGCACGACAAATCTGTGCAAGGCTGGTCATTGACATAAAAGGAGATGTTAGCTCTTTTACCGGCGCATCTGAGGATTGTCGCGGTCCAGACGGCTCGAGTCGAGCATCCACTTGGGGTAGAGCCGCGGCGGGACGCTCAAGTCGTCCAGCGCCTTGATCTCTTCGTCGGAAAGCTGCCACTCTACGGTCTTGAGATTGTCTTGTAGCTGCTCGGGTTTGGTTGCACCGACAAGGACGGAGCTCACCGCAGGTTTTCGCAATAGATAGTTGAGGGAAACTTGTGCAGCGCTCACACCGCGCTCGGTTGCAATGCGCTGCACCTCGTCCAGAATTGCATAGGCTTTGTCGTCATCAAACTGAATGAAATTGCGGGTTTCCTTGCTGCGGCGTGCATCGGCGGGGCCTTTGCCACCGCGAGGATACTTGCCCGTTAAAAAGCCGGCAGCAAGCGGCGACCATGGCGTGAGGCCGAGCCCCTGATCCTGGCAGAGCGGCACGAGTTCGATCTCGACGTCGCGTGCAACGAGTGAATAATACGCCTGCAGCGATACAAACTTTTCCCAATTGTGCTTTTCGGAAATCGAGAGTGCTTTCATGAGCTGCCAGGCAAAATAATTCGAGCAGCCCAAATACCGCACCTTTCCTTGATGCACAAGATCGTTCAATGCGGAGAGCGTCTCTTCGAGCGGTGTCATAAAGTCGAAGCTGTGCACAATGTAGAGGTCGATGTAGTCCGTACCCAGCCGCTTGAGGCTTTTTTCGCAGCTTTCCATGATGTGGCGCTTACTTAAACCAACATCGTTGATTTCGGGACTCATGCGACCGCGCACCTTTGTGGCGAGCACCACGTGGTCGCGCTTCCCTTTCAGCGCCTTGCCCAGAAGTTGTTCGGATTGACCAAACGAATAGACATCCGCGGTGTCGAAGAAATTGATACCTGCGTCGAAGGCGATATCTACAAGCCGCTTGGCAGCTGTTTCGTCCAGGCTGCCAACATTGGCCCATGAGCCCGCGCTACCAAAACTCATGGTGCCTAAGCACAACTCAGAGACCAAGAGCCCCGATTTCCCTAATTGACGATATTGCATGCCTGTTGCCTCGTTTTATCACTTAGTAACTCTGTCGCAGAGTCATTTACCCAGAAAGGTCGAACCACGTATCACAAGATTTGGTTTGAGCGTGTACGTCATTGCGCCAGGCGAATTCTCACGCTCGTCTATGAGACGCGTAAGTAAAGTGAATCCAAAATTGACTATCTGCCCTACTGGTTGGGCCACGCTCGAAAGGGCAGGATACACAGCCCTGGCAAGTGGTGTATCGTCAAAGCCACACACAGCCATTTCGTCTGGTATGGAAACGCCTAAATCGTGCAACGCGTGGTACGTACCGACCGCTGCAAGGTCGGTCTTGGCAAAAATGCAATCGAACTGTCTAATACTTTTTTCATCATAGTTATCCAGCAAAGCCTGACGTGTATCGAAAATATAGCGCGAATCCCATCCATCGACATCTAAATCTGAAATTGAAAAATTCGTAAGACTTTCTGTCTCGACGTAAGAACGGAAGCCACAGAATTTTGCGTCATTGGGCGGCCCGATGAGCAGGCATGAATGTTTCCCGATCTCTTTGAAATGTTCGGCAACCTGCCTGCCACCTTCTTCGTGGTTGATTCCGATACTTGGACACAAACCTGTCTGCTGCGTAATGACAACCGTCTTCAGACTTTCAACACAGGTCTTGAGAGGAGTCATGTCGGTACTACATGGGATGAATATGACACCGTCTACGTGCTTACCGATGAGATCTTCGACGATCGAGTATTCGGTGGCTGGCGTTGCATTCGAACTGCGAAGCAAGAGGTCATATCCCCGCTGCGCACAGACTCCTTCGAGTTTTTCAATGATGTCGACAAAAAAAGGATGAGAAATACTTGGAACGACGCACGCGATGATTCCCGAACAATGAGTGGCTTCGCTTTTTGCAGGTCTTACAACCTTGAGCCCCAGCGATTCTGCAAGCTTCCATACTTCAGCTTTTCTTTGTGCCGAAATGGTCGGACTATTGTGCAGGGCCCGTGAAACAGTCGAAGGTGATACGCCGAGTTGAGCTGCCATTTCTGATATGGTTGTGCGCTGTTTCATAGGCCAACAGTATACTTCTTTCCAGTTTTCGGCAATTGCTATTCCTTTACCGCCGAGCTCATGACAGATGCAATAAAATACCGTTGGAAGGCCAAATAGAAGATTAGCACAGGAAGCATCATAAGTACCGATCCTGCCATGGCAAGGTTCCAGAGTATCGTGTCCGACCCGAAAAAGGATGCAATCGCTACAGTTATTGGCCTGTAATTATCAGTGCTTACTGACAGCAATGGCCAAAGGTATTGATTCCACATACTCATACCCTGAAGTATTGCGACGGTGGCAAGGGCCGATTTGTTGAGCGGCATGTAGATTTGTAGATAGATGCGAAAAGGTCCTGCACCGTCTATCAGCGCTGCTTCTCCAATCGAACTGGGCACTTGAGAGAAAAACTGGTAAAAGAAAAAGATGAAAAGCGGGCTTGCAACAAAGGGTAGCACCTGAACAAAGTAACTGTCCGAGATACCAAGATTCAGGACTTCATACAACATGGGAAGCATGATTGTTTCCATAGGTATGATGTAAAGCGCAGTTATCCCTGCGAGAAGGAGTTTCTTGCCTCTAAACCTGCCCTGGTACAGAACAAACGCCGCCATGCTGCTGACGACGATGGTCAGCACAACGGTCAACACCAAAACTATGGTCGAGTTAAGAAGGTACCGTAGGAAAGGCGTCATTGAATCCGGACTAAGTACCTCAACAAAGTTCTGTAAGGTTGGCTTTGTCACAATAAATGCCTTCCAACTTCCTGCGTCTGCCAGAATTTCCTGACGTGTGCCTTTCAAGCTTGATGCAAAAAGTATTATAAGAGGAGAAATTATGAGCAAAGACAGTACCGTTAAAACAAGCGTTCTGACCGTGTCTGCAACTCTTCGTCTACTCATACTTTTGCCTCCGTCGGGTCGTTTTGTGTAAGCTTGGAGAGGCTAAAGTAAATTACCACGACCAGAATAAAGAGTATGATTGAGGCAGCAGATGCCTTGCCGATGTTCTGGATCACAAAGCCCGTTCTATAAATATAGTGAACAAGGGTATTAGTGGAATTCTGAGGGCCACCCTGCGTCAGAATGTTGACTTGCGTAAAAAGTTGAAGTGCCTGAATGGTAGTAATAATCAGGACGAAAACATTTGTCTGGTATAGACTTGGCCATGTTATGGAGGTAAAACGCTTCCAGCCATGGACTCCGTCCATCGCAGCGGCTTCGTAGAGCTCTACAGGGATGTTCTGGAGCCCTGCCATATAGATGACCATTTGGAAACCGTACGCCTGCCAGGCAGAAAGAAGCGTTATGGAAAGAAGTGCGGTCTTGGGATTCCCTAGCCATTCGACTGGCTGAGCCATTCCAAAGCTAAGGATTTTGAGAAGGCTGTTAAGGACTCCTGAGGGAAACTGAAACATAGTCGACCAGATTACACAGACAACGACCATCGGCGTAATGTATGGAAGGAAAAAAGCGCCCTGGAAAAGGCGTTGCCCCTTCTTCTGGCCATTAAGCAGGATGGCACTGAGCAACGCAAATCCGCACTGTAGCGGAATTACCATAGCAGTAAACAAGAGAACATTCAAAAATGCGCGCCAGAATTCGGCATCCTTCAGTATTGTTTCAAAGTTCCGCAACCCGACAAACTTTGTAGGAATTGGGCCGGGCAGAAGGCGCTGATTGGTGAAAGAAAGCCCAATCGAGATAAAAAATGGTACAACAAGAAAAAGGACAAGCAATACGAGCGCCGGTGTGATCATAGCAGCCATAGTTAGAGAGTCGGGGCTGAGCCTTCTTGTCTTCATTTTTCAAACCCCTTCGATTCAAAAGTTATAAATCGACAGTTCTGCAAAAGCCCCACCCGGGCGAGTGGGGCCCATCTACACTTAAAACGCTGCGAAACCGAATTCGCAAGAGGGAAGTATTCCCCTAAGCGAATTAGTCACCAAAGGGTGGATATCCGTCATGATCCAGAGAATCCTGATCTATGAGGGCAGCCGCCTTGGAAAGCTCTTGCTTAGGATCGGCGCCACTCAAGATGTTGTCAAAGGCAGTTTGGAAAGCGGTCGTAATAACTGGATAGCCAGGATAGGCAGGCCTCGGTACAGCGACGTTTGCCTGATCGAAGGCGACTTTCATCTTGGTCGGGTCGGTGTAAGCGGGGAGCACACTTGCCCAGGATTTTAGCCCAGGATAAACACCAGGCAGTTCCTTAGCGAATTGTTTGTCATTGGCAAGATAGTTGATGAATTTTGCTGCAGCTTTTGGATTTTTTGCATAGCGGGTTATGCCCCAAATCCAGGTACCGTTAGGAGACTTGACGCCTTTTCCAAAATTGGGAAGGGGAATCGCCACAAGGTCGTCCTTCATGGTTGGATATGCTTCGCTCCAATACCAGTTGCCACCCCATGCAAGGGCTGCTTTGTCTTTGTCGCGATAGAGGGCGTTAGTACCGGATGAAGACGGAACAACGTATCCCTTCTTAACCCAACTCTGAATCTCTGTGGCAGCCGCAACACTTTCTGGCGAATCGAGCGCGCCCTTGGCCTTCCAAGTGGTGGTGTCGATCAACTTGCCGCCAAAGGATTCAAAAACTGGCTGGAAAGCGTAGGTGGCCCATTCCGTTTTGATGCCATAAGCTCTGAACATATCCAAAGGCCACTTTACATCGGGCAGCTTTGCGAGTTTTGCAAGAGCGTCATCGAACTCATCCTTTGTCCACGCGTCCTTGATACCAGTTGGAATGCGCACTCCAGCGGCCTTAAGAAGCTTCTTGCTTCCAAAAAGCAGGACAGTGCTATCGGCATTACCAAAGGCATACAACTGGCCATCGATTGGATAGGTGCCTTGGGCGCGGCTGGAAGGAGTAAGATCGTCTAGTACTTTCTGGTCCAGAAGTCCTGTCAGGGGGACGAGATAGCCATTCCAAACAAAATTGGCAAGGAAAGGCGCGTCAAGCTGCATTACGTCTGGCACTCGCTTTGAAGCGACCGCCGCGGTAAATTTCTCAAAATACACATCGTGGGGCACAAACATGGGCTCAATCTGGATGCCGGTGTCCTTTGTAAAGCGATCGAACATCGCTTTAAAGGCTTTGCCTTCGTCGCCAGTGGCTTGAAACATGACCGTAATCTTTTGCTGTTGTGCAAAAGCGCCAGCGAGGGCCACGGTGATCAAGAAGGCGGCTAACAGTTTCTTCTTCATTGTCTACCTCCTACGCAATACTATGCACTGAATTATGCAAAATTGCATAAACTTGTGCCTATAAGTGCAATACTAAATGCCAATTAAAGATATGTCAAGGCAGAAATTGTCGATCTTGCATTAAATGTGCAAATATTTCTGAAGAATTGTTGACAGTTTATGCAATATTGCATTATACATGAATATCGTACGAAGGAGAAAATCTATGAGCGACAGTCTTAACCGTGACGAAAACCCAGGCACAAACCCTGAATTCAGAGGCCATTTTCATTTTTCGCCGCCACGGGGCTGGATGAATGATCCAAATGGTTTTTCCTACTTTGGCGGGATGTATCATCTCTTCTATCAGAATAACCCTTTTGGTAGTCTCTGGGGACCTGTTCACTGGGGACATGCTGTTTCACCAGACCTCATTTCATGGAAAAATCTGCCATTGGCTCTTGCGCCGGATAAGCCGTATGATGCGCAGGGGTGTTGGTCAGGGTCTGCCATCACCCATCAGGACAAACATGTTTTGCTTTACACTGGGTTTTCTGAGAAGACTGTGAGTGAAGATTCATCCCATGGAAATGATGAAAAAGATGGCAAAGTACTGAGGCAGCAAGTGCAATGTTTGGCGTTTGGCGATGGACAGCGCTACCAAAAATACGAATTCAACCCCGTTATTTCTGCAGAGTTGCTTCCACCTGATTCGAATAAAGAAGATTTTCGTGATCCTAAACTCTGGAAAGGAAAGGACAGTTGGTATTGCATCGCCGGCAATATGACCACAACAGGCAGAGGACGAATGCTGCTTTTTAAATCGTCCGACCTCGTTTTTTGGCAGTACGTCGGGGTGCTTTTGGAGGGATCGGGTAATCTCTCTGGCATGGTTGAGTGCCCCGACTATTTCGATCTCGAAGGCAAAGATGTTCTCATGTGGTCGGCCATAGGAACTATGCCTGAAGCCTATACGTTTCAGAATCACCATTCGGTAGTTTGGACCAAGGGGCTTCTTGATCCAGAGCGGGCTCATTTCGAGCCAGAAGGGCAGACGCAAGAATTAGACAAAGGGCCGGACTTTTACGCACCGCAAACGCTTAGAACCCCAGACGGCCGTACAATCCTTATTGCGTGGATGCAGGCCTGGCAACGAACCTTCCCAACCCACGAGCTTGGTCATGGCTGGACGGGCCAGATGACATTGCCCCGCGAGCTGTTTTGGAAGGATGGCCACCTCGCACAGCGCCCGGTACGAGAAATTGAGGCTTATCGGGAATCACCCGCAGAACCTATAGAATATGAAGGGTGTATAGAAGGGCGATTGGCAATTCCAGGGCTCATCGGTCAGCACTTGGACATCGAACTTGAATTGAAAACAGGTTACGGAGCACTTGTCGGCATCGAGCTTTTCAAAGGCGACACGGAAAAAACTGTCCTCACGTGGGATACCACAGATCAAGTAATAACCCTCGACCGTTCACAGAGTGGGATACCAATCCGAAGCACCATAGAGACACACCCCAACTGCCAGGTTTATCGTGCCAAGCTCCGCACTAATGAGGCCTCAACCCTACAGAGCACGCTCCGCTTACGTCTGATTCTGGATCGCTCGTCTTTAGAAGTGTATGCGCAAGACGGAACGACAGTACTGACCTCGACCCTTTACCCGAAGTCCACGAGCGACAAGACCGAGTTTTGGGTGCAGAAGAAACCCGCCATGCTTCATCTGCGAGGCTGGCCTCTAACAAAGTAAGCTGGTTACGATGTCTTGTCCTGAGAGGGCTGCGCAGCGAAGACACCGTTATGGATTTGATGGGCCATTATTGCCGATAGCTGCACAGAAATCTTCTGTGCAACGCCTAAGGTGTGATTCCATCAGGCGGCGTGCAACTTGAGCATCCCTTTTTTCAATGGCCTCAAGTATTGCACCGTGCTCTTCCAATGAGACTTGGTTTCTTTCGTACACAAAGGTATTGCCCACAAACTGATAGGTTAGGTTTTCCCAGAATCGATTGACGATTTCAATTAACCGCCTATTGCCAGAAAGGTTGCTGATGGTCTGATGGAATTCTTTATTGCATTTTGCATAATGGATGGAATCCTGTTCTCTTGAGGCGAGGATGCTCTCTTGGTAGATCGATTTCAGACGATCTAGATCCGCCTGCGAGTATCGTTCTGTCGCTATTTCGCATGCAAATCCCTCTAAGACTGCCCTAATTAAGAAATCTTCCCTTGCTTCGTCGGAATTGGGCTGGCGTATACTACAACCGACTTGAGGTATGATCTCTATAAACCCCTCATGCTCAAGTTTTTTGAGCGCAGCAGTTACAGGAGTCCGGCTTAAGTTCAAAGTCTGGGATATCCTATAAGATGAAATAATCTCACCTGGCTTTGTCTTTGAGTTCTGCAGCCAATCTTTGATCTGTTTATATGCTAGATCGCTACGTGTCATGCCCGACATTGTTAAAAAACCTCTCCTTTTATCGTATCAAGCGGTTCTTATCGAGAGGCTCACACTCTCTAAACAACTAGATACTAGTTGATATCACGTGGGGAATCAACCTTACAAGGGCCCTTTCGCCTGACGGGATAATCTGGTGACCGGATAATCCACCATTCGAGCGTGTCCAAAGCCAGATATCATCCTCAAATCAGCTACCATCCTTCTCTTGTTAAAAAAAGCTTGACGGTATTGCAGTGGCATACTAGAATACTAGCATCTTACCATTTGGAGGTATATATGGCGCTCAAGTTTACCGCGGAAGACGTCAAAGGCGTATACAACATTATGCCGACCCCTGCCACAGCGAATGGTGCACGGTGGGACTGCGAAGATTCGGTCGATTATGTGGAATCTGAACGAATTGTCAATATGCTTATAGAGAACCACGTTGACGCAATTCTGACTAATGGAACTTTTGGTGAAGGGGCTACGCTCACAGAACCAGAATGGCGGAAATTCAACCAAACGGTCATCTCAAGTGCGAAGGGACGTGTCCCAGTCTTTGCCGGTGCAACGACACTCAACACGCGGGATGCGATCCGGAGGGCCAAAGAGGTTATGGCTATGGGTGCAACTGGACTTTTCTTAGGAAGGCCCATGTGGCAGGAGCTTGACGAGGACGGCATTGTCGGCTTCTACAGCGATGTCGCCGAGGCGCTTCCGGACGCTCCCATGATTGTCTACGACAATCCCGAAGCCTTCAAGGGGAAAATGTCCCCCCGTGTTTATGGCAGATTGGCAAAAATTCCGAATGTTATTGCGTCGAAATACATATCAGTAGGAGCGCAGTACTTGGCGGACATAGAAGCCGCAGGGGACAATATCGTGATTATGCCCTTGGATAGTGATTGGTATTATGCTTGGAAATGGGCACCGTCCAAGGCTAAGGCGACCTGGACCGGCAGCGGCAACTGCGGCATGGCGCCACTTCTCGCCTTAAAGGATGCATTGGAGTCGGGTAATGAAAGTCTTGCCTACACCATTACCATGGAACTAAGGGACGCCTACAAAACCCTCTTCCCCAAGGGCAATTTCCATGATTTCTCGATTTACAACATTCAACTTGAGAAGACACGCTTCAATGCCGCGGGGCTTGTCAATGCTGGACCGAGCAGGCCTCCATACCAACGGATTCCTGACGATGTGGCTCAAGGAGCAATTCTTGTAGGTCAGAAGTACGCCGCATTGCAGAGAAAATACAGTCACTGAGAGCTACTGGTTAGGAGAGAATGTACAAACGGGTCATGCGGTCTAGTCTTGTCGAATGCAGGCGGACCGTGTGACCCAAACAATTCGACATAGGAGGCAAATATGCTAAATCTGGAGAATGGCGTACCAATGAAGGAGTCCGTTAGGGACTTTAGAAAAAGTCTTACACCATCAGGTGTGGGTGTTGCTATTGCTGCCACTTTGTTTGGAGAAGGGCCAGTTTTTCTTCTTCTCAAACTGCTGAATGATGCTAAACTTGCAGACAATCTTGCTATTTCCTGGCTAACCGTGATTTTTCTTGTTGGCGGCGTGCTGACCGTGATTTTTTCGCTTCGATATAGGCAGCCGGTCCAGTTTGCGTTTTCCATTCCTGCCATAGCGATAATTGGAAGCGCACTTGCAAGGTATGCTTTCAGCGACATTCTTGGCGCCATACTTCTATCTGGCATTCTTGTATTTCTTTTGGGGATAACAGGGTTGTTCAAGGCATTTCTTAAATACATACCCATACCCATTATTCAGGCAATGATAGCCGGAGCATTGGTGACCTATGGCATTTCAATTATTAAGGCTGTCTCCGTTGATCCAGTTATTGCCGGAGGTACTTTCCTTATCTTCATAATCTTTAGTATGTTACCTGTCATCTCCAAGAAGTTTCCCCCAATTCTGAGCGCCCTCGTCTTAGGATTTGTCTTGGCACTCGCGATTGGGAAGGTAAACCTGGCGAATATTGGGTTCAGCTTTTCTTCTTTGACTTTTATTGCTCCAACCTTTAATCTGTCCGCGATTCTAGAGCTCACAATTCCACTTGCCTTGCTGACCGTTGGTTTTGGAAATATTCAAGCGATCGGCATACTCAAAACGCAAGGGTATGAACCGCCCGTCAACGCATTTGTAATTCTTAGCGGAATAGGGACAATTATTAATTCATTCTTCGGTGGACATAATACAGTGGTTGGTGGACCGACCGTAGCAATGATGGCGGGACCAGAAATTGGTAAGCCGGAGCAAAGATACTCTTCGGCAGTCTTGGCTGGCATACTGATGGTCGTTGTTGCAATAATATCACCGCTCGTTATTTCTTTTACCAGATCGGTTCCAACTTCATTTATTGATGTTTTGGCCGGTATAGCCATGCTGACGGTTATTGCAAACAACTTTACCCAAGCGTTTACATCGAATCTCAAGATGGGAGTGCTTTTCTCGCTCATGATTACGATGAGTAATATCAAAATCTTCAACATTGGTTCAACGCTCTGGGCAATTCTGGGTGGTACGTTGATTTCGTTACTGCTGGAGCGGAAAGAATACTTGAAGATAATTCAGTCGAAAAAGTAGCTCGACCCATAGGTTTAGGGTGTTCACATAAGGCGAGGATGTGTGCATTCTCGCCTTTTTCCTTTTTTGAAAACATCCAAAGCGCCTCTTTCTGGTTTTGTCTTTCAAAAACCGATAGATGACTGGGATCGCAGAAGTCTCCCAGAGTGGCTACTATCGCACGGTCTCCGATCTTCAAACCATTCGTGGTCACTCCCGTCAAACTGCACCAACTCTCCAAACCGTTCCCGTGGCAACCTCCGCGCATGATACCCCCTCGTACCGTGTCGCCGTGCTTCCCAGAGCCCTTCTTTCACTAACCACTGCCGTAAGGTCTCTACTTTGACACCTAGGCCTTCCCGCTCTGCCATCTCTTCACTCGCCAACGTCGGCCCAAATCCTCTGTATTTCTCTTTATACAGCGCCAGCACCTGGCTCCGTAGCTCCTGGTCTGTACCGTGGTTCGACCTCCTCCCGGTTAGCCCGTGAATCAATCCCTTATCCCCCTGCTCTTTGTACTTCCGTACAAGCCGTTTCGCCTGCCGATAGCTTACTTTCAACCGTACGCTCCCCTCTTTCAAACTCAACTTCCCCTCAACCACCATCGCCAATACCTTGCTCCGTACAAGCTCTTTCTGTCCCATTGGTAATTTCCCGGCCATCCTCTTCTCTACACTACCATTCTACCAGGGGGACATTTCTATTTTGGAAAATAGGGGGACATTTCTATCGGTGTTTGACACATATCATTGTTTTTCTTGACAGTAGGTGTAACGCACTATAGCATACAAAGGATGGTGATCCTGCTCGTTCCGCGGCGCAAGTATTCCTCACGTCTCTTTTAGCATCTTGCTAATGCACTGTGAGGTCTTCCATGAAAGACAAGAGTTCGTTTACGAGGTTTTTCAACTTCTTTTTTGTCTCCATATTCTCGCTCTTTCTTCTCAATTCGTTGTTGCTCCTCTATTTTTCGAACAGACTTGTCACGAGTGAAAACTCAAGAGTATATCTGCAAAAAGCCAATACTATTTCCCGGATATTCAACGATTCGCTCTCAACGCCTCTGATGGAATCCGTCTTCGACCATTTTGGTACCTTGCAGAGTTCATCCATGATGAATTTCCTTATATATGAAAATGATAAACAGTTTGAAACCCAGCTTTCCAAGGATATCGTCAACGCCATTGTTCGGCACGAATGGCTGCGGAGTATCGTGGTATATCGTGAGGACGGCACTGTCGTAACAGACTTTACGATGCGCAGAAATCTTGCGAATCCACAGAAATCTGTTCAATTCGAGGGTATTGTCCGCGTTTTGGAAAAGAAAAAAACCGTGAATGGATGGATTGCCAATCTACCCCTAGAAGGGGATGGGAAGCTTCTGGCGTACTATATGAAGTATCCCATGACAGACCCGGGGCGCAACCGTGGAATTGTACTTTATGTCATCGATGCTTCTTTCCTGGAAAACCAGATTATTTCGGAAATTGACCCAACCGTGGAAAACGTAGTCATAGAAGACGAATCAGGCCAGATTCTTTACACCTATGGCAATGCATCACTGCCTTTGTGGCTTAATGGTACCAAGCCTGACGATCTAACCCAGACCATGGTCTGGAAAGGGAATCAAAGAACGTGGCAAATGGTCTGGAGCCCTATCTCTAATCAGAATTTGTCGCTCGCCCTTACCGTTTCAATGGAAAAAATGCTTAAGCGACAAGTCTATTCCCTTCGTTTCAATCTCATTCTTGTGGTGGTACTTGCGGTCGGTCTGGTGATCTATTTGCTTTCCGTAAAGAACTATGTTCAGAATCCAATCTCAAAAACTTTAGACGCCTTGCGCGTTCTTGTCCAAGTGAAGGGAGATAAGTCAAAGAAGAAATCCTTTACGCAGGATGTAAAGCAAATCGTCGACGAAAACAAGAGTCTTATTCTCTTTCGTTGTGTGACGGATCTTGTTACAACAGGGCTTGCAAGATCGGAGTTTGAGCAGATTTGTGGGATGGTGGGTTTACGCTTTTATAAGACCCCTTTCCACATGATTATGATCGAGCAAGCCTATAGCGCCGCAGATTTGACTGACGCTGGCGCGGGCGAATCTGGAGAGGCCGATTTTCTCAAGCTATGGGAGTCGTCGTTACCGAAAGATCGCGCAATTACGGTGCGATATGGAAGCCAGAAACTGTTGAGCGTTTGTTTTGTGGACAGTGACTATTCTGTTCATTTTGGGCAACTTTTTGCTTTTGCCGAAGAAACAGACTCAAATATCGTTATATCGCCGGCTATGGACGATACTCTTGATTGCTCAAAAACCTATACGTTGCTGGATATTGCCCTGGAAAACAAGATCTATTATGGGTTTGGCAATATATTCCCTATGCCAAGCAATTCCAATCGGCAACTAGTGGCTTTGCCTTCCGAATCGCTCAAAGGTTTGCTCATGGGCGATCGGTACGAGCAGTTCATGGGAACTCTTGGAGTCGACTTAAGGAATATGGAAAAAGAGAACATTCCTCCAGTAATAATCCGTGACTACTTTGTGAGGCTCTCTGGCACCATAAACGAAGTGTATCAAAGGAAGATCGGTGGAAAAGATATCGAGGAATTGTCTTATTTAACTATGAGAAAAGAAGTTGAGAGCCTGTCAGGGATGCAGGACTTTCTAGCATGGACAGAGAGAAAGATCGGTCTGCTCCAGAACACGGCTCAACAGGCCCGCAGGAACGATAACAAGGAACTTCTGGGAAGGATCCAGTCTTATATTTCCCAATCGATATTCCAAAACCTTACCGAGGAAAGCGTCGCAGAACACTTTGGTATCAGCGCAGGGTTTTTGAGTCGGCTTTTCAAGGAGTTCTATGCTGACGGGTTTAGCGGTTATCTTAAAGAATGCAAGCTTGAGGCTGCGGCTCAACTTTTGCGGGAGCACAAGTACAATAGTATTAATGGGCTTGCTGAAAGTCTCGGATACTTGTCGGCAGCGTATTTTTCAAGACAATTCAAACTCAAGTTTGGCATTTTGCCGAGTGAATATGCCAAACAGAGAGGAAGCTTGGTCACAAAAGACGCATAACCGGTATTCTTGCGGAGCCAGCAAAAAAGTGTCATATAAATCAACTCTTTTATAGTTGCGTATCCTCGAAAAAGCAGGTTCATACTTTCGATATCAAGAGCTTATTCGCAATCGAGTTCAAGAAGCTCAAGAAGGAGGATACTGAAGTGGTCAAGAGAAAAGCTCGTCTTTTACTTGTAGCAGTACTGGTGCTTGCCTCGGTCTTTGCCATAGGAGCGCAGACAACATCCAACCCAGTGGAGTTGAATACGCTTTCTGGGCCTGGCGATCTAGACTTTTTGCTGCAACGTTTTCAGCAATTACAGACAGAAAAAGGCATAAAAGTGAACGTTAACGTGCTGCCATATGGCCGTGATGCTGTGATGAAGCTCGTAGCATCCTTCATGACAGGTGGTACGCAATACGACGTTTTTGTGCTTGATTGCATCGACGTTGCACAATATGCATCGGCTGGCTGGCTCTATCCAATCGACGATTTGGTAACCGATGCGTACAGAAAAGATATCATTCCATTTGCTAAGGACGGCATGACTTTCCAGGGCAAGTGGTATGGACTGCCATGGGCTTCGGAATGGAAATCCTTCATTTATAACGATGCAATGCTCAAGAAGGAGGGGCTAAAAGATTTTCCGCAAACGTGGAAGGATGTTGTAAACTATAGCCAAAAGCTCCAAAAAGACAAAGTTGCAAAATACGCTACTGCATTCTCCTGGGCGCAAAAAGAATGCCTGATTTGCGACTTTGTGGCTCTTACCGGGTCGTTCGGTGGATCGTTCTTTGATGACAACTTAAATCCAGTTTTCAATAAGGGTGGGGCAGTAGATGCACTACAGTGGATGATTGACAGCCTTTACAAGACCAAAATAGTCGATCCTGCTTCCCTGATGTGGACAGAGGACGATGTACGTGCAGCTATGCAGCAGGGTGACATTGCTTATTGTCTGTCTTGGGGAGGCAATCCTCTCGTGCCGATGAACAATCCTGATCAGTCAAAAGTAGTGAACCAAGTTCAGATTGGTCTAATGCCATCGGTTGATGGAAAGCATCCTTATACGGTTTCCGGACCGATGGGCTGGGCGATCAGCAAGAATACGAAGCATCCAAAAGAAGCATGGGAATTTGTGCAATTCATGGCCGGGCCCGAAGGCTCCAAGCTGGCACTGGAGAAGCAGGGTATCGCAGTTGGCTGGAAATCTGTCATTGGAGACCCGGATATTCAGAAGAAATTCCCCGAGTTAAAGAAAATGGCCATTCAATCCCAATACATCGTCAACAGGCCGGCAGTGCCATGGTACCATGAATTCAGCAGCATGCTCGCAGAAGAAATTCACAAGGCTTTGACAGGGCAGATGACTGCACAAAAGGCTTTGGACGAAGCGGCTGCAAAGACCCTAGAGATTAAGAAAGCATATCAAAAGTAAGTTGCATTGACATTTTTGGCAGTAGGGATAGACAGCTGGAAACGGTAAAGGACCTTATGTGGGTTCCCAAGTAAACGTTTCCGGCTGGCTTTCCCCTTTTGCCTGTTAGCAGCATAAGGAAATATCACCCATGAAAAAGGCGCTTACGCTTGGTGCCCGAGACCGCAGATTAGGCTTTTATCTCTTGCTACCGAGCATTATCATTCTTTTTGCCATTATTGTGTATCCTATCGGCTATTCACTTTGGCTAAGCCTTCATAATCTTAATATCAGCAATCCCCTAAAGGGTCAACAATTTGTCGGACTCAAGAACTACGTCGATATCCTCAAGTCCAACGACTGGTGGATGTCAATCTTGCGCATTCTCTACTTTGTGGCAGCGGATCTTGTTGTAGGAATCTCGTTAGGGCTTGCCGTAGCTTTGCTCTTGAACAAAGAGCGCAAAGGAAAACAGATCGTCCTAGCAATTATTGTTTTTCCTTATATTCTCGCGCCAATCGTCAACTCGCTCATTTGGAAGCTGATTTACGATCCCAATTACGGACCTCTGAACGGAATCCTGATGCAGCTAGGGCTCATAAAGGAGACAGTCGCATGGCTGTCAGACCCTTCGCTTGCAATGATTATGCTGATAATTGCCAACCTGTGGCAGGGGACTCCGTTCTCGATAATTCTTTTCTTGGCAGGCCTCAAGTCCATTCCAAAAGAAGAATATGAAGCTGCTGAAATAGATGGAGCTTCTGCTGTGGGATCGTTCCGATATGTCACAATTCCTCATCTCATGCCCATTATGTACATGAATGTTGTTATGAAGACTATTGCGACTTTCAAGGTGTTCGACATTATCTATTCCTTGACTGGTGGAGGTCCAGGAGGAAGCACGACAGTCGTCGGCATGCTCATCTACAAGGAGTCGTTCGAGTATATGAAGTTTGGACAAGGCGCAGCTATGAGCTTCTTGCTCCTCTTGATTGTACTATGCTTCGTCATTGTCTATTCACGCATGTTTAAAGAGGAAAAATATGAAGATTAAAGCTCGATCCGTGACGAACGGTGTCCAAATACTGCTCATTTTTCTCGTGGTCTTGACTGTTCTGCTGCCATTTTATTGGACGTTCAAGGTAAGTATTAGCCCTGAAAAAGAGATTCGCACGACGCCCATCAAATGGGGAATATCACAGCCTACGTTCAGGAATTATCGCGATATATTGTTCTCGTCTCCCAAGACGATCGGTACAGCTTATACATTTAAAGTTGGCCTGATTAATAGCCTTTTGGTAAGTGTCATAACAACAGTTATCACTGTCTTCCTAGGCTCTCTGGGAGCATATGCTCTTACTCGGTTAAAGATCAGACACGCCAACGTGATGACCTTTTTTGTTTTGTTGACTCAAATGCTTCCTCCTATTCTCCTTATCATTCCGCTTTACTTTACAGCCAACCAATTGAACCTCCTCAATACAAAAACCCTTTTGGTCATTTGCTACGTAGCTATGAACTTGCCGCTTTGTATATGGATCATGCGGGGCTACTTTGTGACATTGCCTTCTGCGATTGAAGAATCAGCTTTGATAGATGGCTGTGGACGAATGGGTGCGCTTTTTAGAATTGTTATGCCGCTATCGGGGCCAGCGCTTTTTACTGCTGGACTTTTTGTGTTCAACTCGGCTTGGAACGAGTTCCTTTTTGCACTTACTTTTACCTCGGATCTCAAGGCCAAGACAATGACGGTTGCAATGGCAGAGATGATTGGCCGTTTTAGAACAGATTATGGGTTAATGGCGACGAGCGGTATTCTGGGGAGTATTCTGCCACTCATTTTTGTCGCTTTCTTCCAAAAGTATCTTGTAAGCGGCATAACCGGTGGAGCCGTAAAACAATAGGTCAATAAGTCAATTATTGGAGGTAGACAATGTCTAGGAAGAAAATAGTCGTAATCGGAGCTGGTAGCGCATCGTTCGGTATTTCGACCTTAGCCGGCATTATGCGAAACAAGGATCTGCAAGAAAGCGAATTGTGCTTGGTTGATATAGATCAGCAGGGGCTTGAGGGTATCTCTAAATTGGCCAATCGAATGAATACTGAGTGGGGTAGCAATATGCATATTCGGGCCTCGCAGCAGCGGACCGAAATGTTACCAGGTGCCGATTTCGTCGTGCTCTCTATAGCAGTAGACAGAGAAAATCGCTGGAGAATCGACTACGAACTCGCAAAAGAATATGGAATCATGCACTATGCAGAAAATGGCGGGCCTGCTGCACTTTTCCATACTGCAAGAAACTTGGCTCAGATAATGCCAATCGTTGCCGATATGGAACGCCTCTGCCCGAATGCCTACCTACTCAACTTCACAAACCCGGTTCCAAGGATCGTTCGTGCAATTCGTCGCTATTCTTCTATCAAGGCAATCGGCATTTGTCACCAATTGAGTTTTGGGTACATGATGGCAGGATACGTGCTTGCGCGTGATTTGGGGATCGATGCCCCACCGGATTATCGCTTTGTCTGGACGGATGATTCGAGCAAGACAGAACGCAAAATCTATGAACAGGCAATGCAGAAAATCGATATTTTGGCTGCAGGAATCAACCATTTTACATGGATGCTCGATGTAAGAACAAGAGCTGGAGATGATGTTTATGAGCTTTTGAAGCGTAGATTCCTGGAGGCTCCAGCAGATTTTGAGCCACTTACTCAGGAGATGATAAGAATTTTCGACTGCGTTCCAGTACCTGGCGATTGTCACCTATGCGAGTATCTGCCTTATACGCACAACATGCACAGAAATACGTGGTCAAAGTACAATATTCAGATGTACGACCTGGATCGGGGCGCTAATAACCGTGAGCGAATGTGGAACGATATTGCAAGGATGGGAGAAGGCTCGGCCTCTATCGATGAATTGAAGCTGGCTCATACTGAACGGGCCGAGCTTATTATGGGTGCAATGGCGACAAACAGCCATGCCTATGAGGCAGCCATAAACCTGCCCAATAAAGGATACATTTCAAATCTGCCAGAAGACTCAATAGTCGAAGTACCCGCAGTTGTGGATGCGGGTGGAGTGCATGGGCTATGCGTTGGTGAGTTGCCGGAGCCAGTTGCGGAAATGTGCAGACGTCAAATCGCAATAGTCGATTTGGCCGTCGAAGCAGGCGTAAAGGGTGATCGAAAAGCTGCGATCCAGGCCCTCGCACTTGATCCCATGGTAGATGATCCATCGCTGGCGAATGTGCTTTTTTCCCGATACTTGGAGGCTCACAAGGATTTCTTGCCCCAATTTGCCTAGACCCCAATTTACCTAGAAAATCATCCGGGAGAAGACATCCCAAGAGTCGGATTTCAAGTAACCAATATTTTCCCCGAATACTTGTTCCTCCAAACGATAGTTGTTATAACTTGCGCATTATGCGTGTTATATTCCCGCACAATGAGTTAAATCTCATGCAGGCGCTTTTCCAGGGGAACTGCAATGAATCGTAAAGCGTTAAGAGCTGACCTCATGCTTTTGTTGACGGCGGTCATCTGGGGATTTGCCTTTGTTGCACAGCGGGTTGGTATGGAGTACCTGGGACCCTTTACCTTCAATGCAGTCCGTTTTGCCCTTGGAAGTTTATCGTTGCTGCCTCTTATTTTCGTGCTCAATAGAAAGCGGGACAAGGCCGCGATGGCGGATAGAGCGGGTGGGGCAGAGACGGCGCATGGGGTAGGCGGAACGCGAGGGGCAGATGGGCCGTCCAGGGCGAGGAGGACAGACGGCCATTTGATACCTGGCACGCTTGCAGCGGGGAGCAT
>OFJB01000267.1_pt1 | contig 27777 bp, 21 predicted proteins | sample 1775081 | NCBI WGS metagenome assembly OFJB01 (sample SAMN08195771, study PRJEB24354) | sludge metagenome | isolation source: initial sludge from phenol fed wastewater aerobic bioreactor | place: India: Nagpur | collected 2016-06-05
AAGAGCGGCGAGCTGCGCGCCCTGGTGGCCACCGACATCGCCGCGCGCGGCATCGACATCGACGAGCTGCCGCACGTGGTCAACTACGACATCCCCAACGTGCCCGAGGACTACGTGCACCGCATCGGCCGCACCGGCCGCGCCGGCGCCAGTGGCGAGGCCGTCAGCCTGGTGTGCCTGGACGAAGAGGGCTTCATGCACGAGATCGAGCGCTTCACGCGCCAGCAGATCCCGGTGCAGATCCTGGACGCCTACGGCCCCGAGGAAGGCGAGCGCGCCGAGCCCATCGCCATGGGCCGCCAGACGCTGTGGGGCGGCCTGGGCAAACCGCCCAGCCGCGAAGTGATGCAGGCCGCCGCCCGCGCCGCGCGCCAGGAGATGATGCAGCGCATCCGCGACAACAAGGCCACGCAGGGCCAGCCCGGGCGCGCCGCGCGGCCGCCGCGTGCCGGCGATGATGCCGAGGGCGGCGCCAGCCCGCGCGGCGCCGACGGCCAGCCCGGTGCCGACCCGGGCCGCAAGCGCAAGCGCCGTCGCGGCAAAGGGAGCGGCGCGGGTCCGAACGCGGGCCAGGGCACCGGATTCAATGCCGGCCAGGGCATGCGCCCCGAAGGCGCCATGGGCCGGCCCCATGCGCCGCGCGTGCACGACCGCGGCTTCGACGACGCCGATGACGACCGCGACCAGGACACCCTGCCGCGCCACATCGATCCGCTGCAGACCAACCTGCACGGCCGCCGCAACGCACCGCGCGGCCCCAGCCACGGCGCAGCCGGCCAGCCCGACCCGATGCGCACCAGCATCGACCTGATGGGCGGCAAGGGCGGCGGCAAGCGCAACCGTGGCGGCGGCGGCTTTGGTGGCGGCAAGCGCTCGGGCGGCGGCTTCGGGCGCTGAACGCGACGCACGCCGCGCCTCGACTCGCAAGGGCCTCTTCGGAGGCCTTTTTTGCGTGGTTTTGGGTTGCTGCAGGACGGCGAGGCGATCGAGCCGTGAACGGGTGGGCGGGCCAGCCGCTCAGGCGCGCACGAACAGCGTGACCAGCGGCTCCTCGCCGATCAGCCGGCTGCGGTGGCCGTGCCGCGCCGGATCGAAGCGGGCGCCGGGCGGCAGCGTGTCGTTGGAGTAGAAGCACTCGCCCGGGCCGAACACGCGCGCGCTGCCGTCGCGCAGGCCGATTTCCATGCGGCCTTGCAGCACCACCAGCCATTGCGGCGTGGTGGTGCAATGAAAGTCGCTCGCAAAACCCACCGGGCTGTGGCGAAATTGGCAACCACCCGAAGCCTGCAGGGCCGACAGGCGCGCCGCCGGCGTACCCTCGGCCAGATCCAGCGGATGGTCGCGAAAGCTGGCGCGTCCATCGGCGCTCGTATAGAGTTCGGTGAAAGTCAGGGTGGTCATGGGCAAGCGTCGCACACGTGGAGCCGAGGGTGGCAGTGTAGGCGCGGCGGACGACCGCAACGGCGCCAGAAACTTGCATACTGAAGTGATACAGTCCAGCGCTTTGCGGCCTCGCTGATCCGACATGCCCGTCACCACCGCCCCCATCTGCTTTGGCCTGCAGGGCCGCATCGTCATCGTCACCGGTGCCGCGCAAGGCATCGGCGCAGCCTGCGCGCACCGCTTCGCGCGCGAGGGCGCGCGGGTGGTCATGGCCGATGTGGCCGACGCCGCCGGCCAGGCCCTGGCGGCCGAGCTGCAGGCCGACTACGTGCACTGCGACGTCGGCGACAAGGCGCAGGTCGACGCACTGGTGGCCCAGGTGCTGCGCCAGCACGGACGCATCGACGTGCTGGTCAACAACGCCGGCATCTTCAAGGCGGCCGATTTCCTGGATGTGAGCGAGGCCGACTTCGACGCCGTGCTGCGCGTCAACCTCAAGGGCGCCTTCCTGGTCGGCCAGGCGGTGGCGCGCGCGATGGCCGCCGCCGGCCGCGGCGCCATCGTCAACATGAGCTCGGTCAACAGCGTGCTGGCCATTCCCAACATCGCCAGCTACAACGTCAGCAAGGGCGGGCTCAACCAGCTCACGCGGGCCATGGCGCTGGCGCTGGCCGACAAGGGCGTGCGCGTCAACGCCGTCGGCCCCGGCACCATCGCCACCGAACTGGCCGCCCAGGCCGTGCTGACCAGCGACGAGGCCAGGAGCAAGATCATGATGCGCACGCCGATGAAGCGCCTGGGCGAACCCGCCGAGGTGGCCGACGTGGTGGCCTTCCTGGCCAGCGACGCCGCCAGCTACATGACGGGCGAGATCGTCATGGTCGACGGCGGGCGCATGGCGCTGAACTACACCGTGCCGGCGTAAGCGCCGCCGCCCCCCGCCCCAACCGGCCTTGCCACCCCAACCCCACTCGGCCTCACCCATGCTGATCGCGCAGATCACCGACCCGCACATCGGCCTCGAGCCCGGGCCCCTGACCGGCCGGCTCGACCCCCGCGGCGGCCTGCGCCGCGCGCTGACGCACGTGCGCACGCTGCAGCCGGCCGTCGACGTGCTGCTGCTGACGGGCGACTTGGCCGACAGCGGCCGGCCGCAGGACTACGCCGAAATCGCCGCCCTGCTGGCCGACACCCTGCCGACACCGGCCGAAGGCGGCCCGCGCGTGCTGGCCGTGCCCGGCAACCACGACCTGCGCGCCCACGCGCGCCAGGCGCTGGCCCAGACCATGCCGGTGGCGCCCGATGCGCCCGGCGACTGCGTCTGCCTGCACGTCGAGCACGGCGGCCTGCACCTGATCGGCCTGGACACCGTGGTACCCGGCGCCCCGCACGGCGCGCTCGAAGCCGACCAGCTGGCCTGGCTGCAACGCCAGCTGGCCACCTGCGCCGACGCGCCGGTGCTGATCTTCATGCACCACCCGCCGCTGGTCAGCGGCATGGCTGCCATGGACGCCTGCGGCCTGCTGCAGGGCCGCGCCGAGTTGGCTCGCCTGGTGGCGGCGCACGGCGGCGTGCAGGCCATTGCCGCCGGCCACCTGCACCGCCCCATCGTCGGGCAACTGGGCGGCGCGCCGGTGGTGGTGGCCCCATCCAGCTCGCACCAGCTGGCGCTGGACCTGCGCGCCGACGCACCGGTGGCCATCCGCTTCGAGCCACCCATGATCGGCGTGTACCGCTGGACGGCCGAGGACGGCCTGGCATGCCACCTCAGCTACGTCGACCGGTTCGGCCCCAGCCATCCGATCTGAGCTGCCGGCAGCGTTGGGTAAAGCTATTGTTTTGATAGCTTCCATGGCATATCTGATGGGGACAAAAGCACGATTTGACTCATAATCGGGAGCACCACAGCCCCCGGAGACCCCCATGAGTCTGGTCCACTTGCTGATTCGGCAGGCCCGACGCCAGCCACACGGCGACGCCATCCTGCACGGTGAGCGCGTGCACGCCAGCCACCGCCAGTGGGCCGCCCGCAGCGCCGGTCTGGCCGAGCGTCTGCGCGCCGCCGGCCTGCGGCCGGGCGAGCGGGTGCTGCTGTTCGCGCGCAACCACCCGCGCTACCTCGAAGTGCTGTGGGGCCTGTGGTGGGTCGGCCTGGTGGCGGTACCCGTCAACGCCAAGCTGCATCCGCGCGAGGTCGAGTGGATCGCGGCCCACTGCGGGGCGCGCTGGGCCTTCGTCACGGCCGACGTGGCCGACGCACCGCTGGCCGGCGTGCAGCAGCAGGTCGATCTGGACTCGCCCGCCGCCGACGCGCTGCTGGCCGAGGCGCCCGACCCTTTTGCCGTGCCGGTGGTCGAGCGCGCGCCGCACGACACCGCCTGGCTGTTCTACACCAGCGGCACCACCGGCCGTCCCAAGGGGGTGATGCTGACCGGGCGCAACCTGATGACCATGGGCCTGGGCTATCACGTCGACGTCGACCCGGTGGCGCCAGGCGACGCCATCGCCTACGCCGCGCCCATCTCGCACGGCGCGGGCCTTTACGCGATCCCGCACCTGATGGCCGGCGCCCGCCACGTGGTGCCGGCCTCGGGCGGCTTCGACGCCGCCGAGCTGTTCGCGCTGGGCCGCGCCGTCGGGCCGCTGTCGCTGTTTGCCGCGCCCACCATCGTCGGGCGGCTGGTCGATCACGCGCAGCAGGAGGGCCTGTCGCCCGCCGACTGCGCGCGCGCCTTCAAGACCATCGTCTACGGCGGCGCGCCCATGTACCTGGCCGACATCCAGCGCGCGCTGCGCGTGATGGGCCCGCGCTTCGTGCAGATCTACGGCCAGGGCGAGACGCCCATGGTGGGCACCGTGCTCTCGCGCGCTGACCTGGCCAACACGCGGCATCCACGCCACCTGCAGCGCCTGGCCAGCATCGGCACGGCCCAGACCCCCGTGCGCGTGCGCGTGACCGACGCCGACGGGCGCGATCTGCCGCGGGGCGAAATCGGCGAGGTGCTGGTCCAGGGCGACAGCGTGATGGCCGGCTACTGGAACAACCCCGAGACCACGGCCGCGGCCATCCGCGACGGCTGGCTCTTCACCGGCGACATGGGTGCGCTGGACGAAGACGGCTACCTGACGCTGAAAGACCGCAGCAAGGACCTGATCATCAGCGGCGGCAGCAACATCTACCCGCGCGAGGTCGAGGAAGCCCTGCTCACCGCCCCCGGCGTGCTCGAGGTGGCCGTGGTCGGCGAACACGACGCCCAGTGGGGCGAGAACGTGGTGGCCTTCATCGTCGCCGCTGGCCCGGCCGCGCCGGACGAGGCTGCGCTGGATGCGCATTGCCTGCAGCAGATCGCCCGCTTCAAGCGCCCCAAACGCTACATCTTCGTGAGCGAGCTGCCCAAGAACAACTACGGCAAGGTGCTCAAGACCGCCTTGCGCGAGCGGCTGCGCGCGCCCGGCTGACACCGGCCGCTGCAGCCACGCCGCGCAGGCACAATGACGGCATGAGAATCCTGCACACCATGCTGCGCGTGGGCAACCTCCAGCGCTCCATCGACTTCTACACCCAGGTGCTGGGCATGCAACTGCTGCGCACCTCCGAAAACCTCGAGTACAAGTACTCGCTGGCCTTCGTCGGCTACGCGGGCGGCAACCCCGGCCAGGCCGAGATCGAACTGACCTGGAACTGGGGCACCGAGCAGTACGAAATGGGCACCGCCTACGGCCACATCGCCATTGCCGTGCCCGATGCCCACGCGGCCTGCGAGCGGATCAAGGCTGCCGGCGGCAACGTCACCCGCGAGGCCGGGCCGGTCAAGGGCGGCAGCACCATCATCGCCTTCGTCACCGACCCTGATGGCTACAAGATCGAATTAATACAAAGAGAATCAACAACTTACGACGACAGACGCCAATCGGACGCCAAAAACATCGATCCGCTACGTAGCGCGTAGCAGATAAGCAACAGAAGCCCGCTCAAGCGGGCTTCTGTTTGTCCGGTGATGGCACGCAGCCATGGCTATCAACTTCCGCTCCATCGGCCAGGAGCAACCTTTCGGGCTCACCGGCTTCATGACCGTTTCTGGGGCTGATCTGAGACGTTCATGGTTGACGGGTTGTTGCCAACGGCCACGGTCATGAGCGTGTCGGAGTGGCAGGATCCCACGCACGCGAGCTGCAAACCTTCGGACAGTCTGAATAGATCGACAGGTACTTGCGCCGCTGCCGTGATCACTCGGGCCAGCATGGCTCCATCGCTTCCTGCTCGACCGCGAGCGCCCCGAGTGCTGCAGCTTCTTCACCCCACCCCCAGCGTTCACAGACCCTGAGAATCTCGCGCCGTGCAGAGGGTGCCAATTCACGCTGGGTAACGGTGCCAGGTAGCACGGCATCAGCGCGCATGCCATGCAAACGGAGCGAACGCCCTTCTTGTTCGCAGCACTTAGCGATGTGCGACGCAATGCGGAATCCGCCCAAGTCGATGTCGCCCCAGTGATGGAGGGTCGCGGTCGGCGCAAGCGCCTTCAGAAACACGGCATAGGCTCGCTTCCACGATGGACTCGGCATACCGCCCGTGTAGATGACGATGGCATCGTCCGGCCGTTGCCCGGCCATTTCGTGGAACGTGGTCAGATTCTCGACTGTCAACAGCCGCTGGCCGAAACCTGGATCGATTTGTACCGAGCGAAGGACTGAAGGCGCAAAGCCGACATATGGCCGCGATGCCCTAACGGTTTCATTTCCGTACATCACTGCTGCGTTACCGGCGACAAGCAGAGTCGGCGGAAACTTGACCAGTCCAAGTTCGGAGAACAGATCCTCCATTTCGCTTTGCACCATGGTGGCGTCGCCCTGCACCAGGGCGTCGAGCGCGGGCCAGATTGCCTCAATGCGCTTGCTGTCGCGAAACAGACTAGCGCTCAGCCTTCGAATGGCGATGTCATCGCCGCCCCTAGGCGCGCAAGACTCCATCACCCGGATGGCGTCGAGCCATGAAGCCATATCGCCAGGCCGAGTTCCGCGAACCAAATTGCCCTTGCGCCAGGCTTCGAGCACATGCGTTAGTACCGGGTGCTCGGTGACGTGAAGTTCGAACTGGCGCTCAGCCTGCGCCACCACGTCCCAGCGCGGCTCGATACCCAGGTGCTCGGCTAACCTAGCCCCGTCGCACAACACGATGCGCTGGACATGCGCTCGCTCACCCGCCCGGCTGTCCCATTCAATACTGATCGCACCATCCCGCTCGGCCAGTTGGAGGTTGGCGTTGCACACGGCCTTATCGGCATGACGATGTAGGCGCAGGTACTCGGGAAAGGATTTCTCGGACAGGGGGAGCGTCACGGACCTACCGGCGCGGTCCGTCTGCGCCGGCCCCTTTGAGGCGGCGTTCTCCGCTCGTGCCAGCAGCCGCTCCAGCGCCTTGCGCGCCAGCGCCGCACCATGCCCGGCCTTCTTGTCGTCATCCTCCGTCATGCGCCTTCACCCGCCCCCTGCTGCGGCAAGCAGCTGCGATTCCGCAACATCGATCAGTTCCGGATGGAGCATCGGGATATCGCTCGAAAACAACGCGTGCGCCGCTTCTTTTACGACCACATGTTCGGCAAACACGTCCGCGCCATACCTAGCCAAATCGTAATAGTTATCCATCAGGGGAACGAGCTTGCCGACATCGCTATCGGGGCCCGCCATCATCAGCTGTAGCCCCAGGCTCTTCAAGAAGGTTGCGGTCACATAGGTGTTCTGGGCATCCATACCGTAGAAGGCCTCGTCGAGGATCATCAAGCCCGCACCGACGTGCGAGGCTCCCGGCCGAATACGGTAGGCCGTCGCTAACGCAGCGCCTGCAATGACGTAGAAGGGCACACGGTGCTCTCCGTTGGAAGCCACGCCCATTCGCTTGCTCAATAGGTCTACGACCTTGCCGTCTTGGATGATCTGCAGGTCAAAATTGAACAGCAAACGGTAGTCCTCCAGCGGATTGTTGCCTCGGTCCTTGCCGCTTTCGCTGTCCTCCAGCAGAGCCATGAGGTTGTTTTGAACGCCCTGCTGTCCAAACAGATCTTCACCGCCTGCATCGGGTGCTGCGACGATGAGTTCGTACAGATCGCGGTGCGCTGGCGAGGGCTTTGCCAAGAATTGGTATTTCTCTCCATTGGTGAAGGCGGGGCAGGTTTGCAGGATCGCGTTCAAGTCGCGAATCTCCTGCCTGACCCGCTGGATGGCCTCGCGCATCTTGAATTTGACGTCCGACTGGAACGATTGTTCAGCCGCCTCACGTGCATCATCTGCCTGCTTGCGGTAATCCTTCAGCGTCGAATCATTCAGCTTCCTGATGTGCCGTCCGATCCAGGCATGGGCTTTGCGCCAGTCGCTGCGCTCGTCCACTAAGCCGATTGAGTATTCATTGATGAAATCGACGAAGCCGTCACGGGCTACCCCGAGCGCTGTCTGGATGTTGGAATCCAACTGGCGAGCACGCTGCTCCAGCTCCACTAGCGCCTGCTCGAGCCCAGCCGACAGAATCGCCGCCTGCAGCCGGTCGTACTCCTGGGGCAGGATGTCGTGGTCGCAGTCCGGATCGCGGATGGCTTGCGCGTGCAATGCCTCCAGTTTCGCAAGGTCATCCCGCGCTCGGCTCAGCTGTGGAGACAAGATGGACAGCCTCGTCTCCTTGCCGTTGATGGCAAGCTTGTGGTCATGCAGCGCATTTCCGGCCTCGACCGATTGCCCACGCGCCTCCTCGACATCGGAGCGCAGAGCCTTAAGCCGCTCGGACACTGGCACTGCCGCCGGGTCGGTCGTCGCTTGCAGGTCCCGCATTGCGGACGCATGTTGCGCCAAAGCTGCCGCATACGACACCTGAGTGACCTGCAGCACGGCGGCCTGAACCTTGGCATATGCCCCTTCGACTTGGGCGAGGTACAGACTGGCGCTGCGCTCCGCGTTAGCTGCGTTGCGGCTCTCATTGACGGCGGCGACCCGGTCCTCGTTAGTCAATTTCACACCGAGCATCCAGGATTGCTCATCGAGGGGACGAATGCGCTTGGTTCCACCATTGGCGCTGAGCATGTAGTCGACCGTCATGGCGCGCGATTCATGCCGTAGTTGCTCGGTGGAGTCCACTCGCTTCATGCGGCCCAGAATTCTGCGCAGATAAGCCAAGGCGACTGCATTGGTGCTGTCCAGCAGCGCCGCGACGCTGTCTGGTGCCGCTGCACGGTCGATGTCCGCACGCAAGTGCTCTGGTTGCACCACCGTGACGTTGTTGACCCGCTGCCGCCGGATCAGATCGACTGCCTCATCCTCCCTCCCAGCCTCCACGACAAGTGCCAGCCGATGGGGTCCCAGGAATGTCTCGATGGGGCCCCGCCAACGTGGATCGGTCACCTGCACCAAGCTGGCCACGGGTTCATAGGCGATCCCGGCCTGCTCAAATAAGGCTGCGGCCGTTGCCACATCGCCATCGGTGATCCTCTTGCCCTGGTTGACGGCCTGCAGCTTTGCCTTGGCGGACTGCGCCGCAGCCTTCGCGTCCTGCTCCTCTTGACGGGCCAGGGAGCGTTCGCCGCTTAACTGCGTCTCGCACGCCGTCAGAATGTCAAGCGCAGTCTTCAACTGCTCCTGGTTCGCGATGTGTCCTGCCTTGGCCCAGCCTTCCCAGCGCTTCATCTCCTCTTCCACCGCGCTCGCCTTCTGCGCGTGCCGCGCCTCCAAAGCCACCGCTGTTTCCAGCATCGCTTCACGTAGCTGCAGCGCCAAGCGCTCCACTTCCTTGCGCGCCTGTTGGACGGTCGCGCCATGTGCCTTGCGCAACTGCTCCAGTTGTGCGGGTTGTTGGGCCTCGGGATCGGCGCCCAGCCGAGCAAGCAAGCTCTCATACGCCGCGTGCAACGTCTGGTGTCTTTGCGCCAGGTGCGGCAGGTCCTGGCGGGCCTTGGCCAGTTGCCTTTCAAGCTCGGTGATTTCCTCGTCCAGATTGGCGGCGCTCTCGTCGGCGGCCTCCAGTCGAACCTGCAGACCGACCGCTCGGGCGACGGCTGTCTGGCGGTGCAGGCCGGCCACTTTCGCGTAGCGCTTCTCGATCACTTCGAGCCGTGCCACTTGCACTGTCACGTCTTCGATCTGCCGACCCAGGCTGCGAAGTGTCTTGATGTGTTGGAGGGTCCCCCGCTTGTCGATCGGTGTGGCTTCGACAAGGTATCCGCGCAGGAAGTCTCCCACGCTGCTGACAGCCTTGAGATTGATGCTGTGGCCAAAGGCGCGCAGGAACTTGCGTACATCGACCCCCTGTTGGACGTTATGCAGCAACTCCTGCATGTAGGTTTCAGGACGCGTCGTGATCGTGGGAGTGCGTCCGGCATAGCGAACATGCGAGCGCCCGAATTCGGCGAAAAGTTCCCAATCAATCGGGGCTTTGCCTCGATCGCCCAGGTCTTCCAGGTGGTGCTCTAATTTCAGCTCCACGCCGGGCAAGACGTACAAACCCATCACCCGCTGATCAACCGTTGTCGCATGTATGCATATGCCGGCACTGAGCACATCGCCCGGCTCCTGGCCGCGGAAAACCAGCGAAATGTACGACAGCGCCGCGTCCCGCTTGCGCGACACCACACCTTGCTCGCCTTCTCCAGAGCGCATCGTGCCGAGCGCATAAGCCCGGATCGACCGAGAGTCCTTGTGCACCGATTGCGCATTGAAGTGCAGATGCTGGCCGTGCCCGCCGACCATCGCGATCTGGACGGCATCGACCAGGCTTGTCTTCCCAGCACCGTTGGGCCCGATGAATCCGGTCCCGCCCGGACTGATCTGGAATGTCTCGTAATCCCACAATGAGAACTGCACGACGTGCACGGCGACCAGGGTTTTCATGAGGTGGACTCCTGCGCCGCCGGCGCCGCTTCGGAATTGACCGCACGAGCCTTCAGGTCGGCACCGAACCGATTCAACGCGTACTCACTCAGTACTTCGACGATGCCCGGCCATATCATGATGGCAAAAGGTTGCGGATCCCCTTCGGGCGCATCCACGGCCCTCGCGACGCCGTGCCGCGCCGACATCTTCAACAGGGTGCGCAGGGTGTCCACGCGGCCGTCGAAATCCCGGTGGCACAAGCTCTTGTAGCTTTCCTCGAACTCCGCAATATCGATCAACGCATCACCATCCGGCGTGAGGTCGCCGGCGCTTGCACGGGTGTGGTAGACGTGTCGCAACGTCAGGAGAAAGAGCGTCTCCTGCAGGTCCATCGGGCTCTGCGTGCCGCCATCCTGTGTCACATAGCAGAGCTCGTGCCGATCGACGAAGCCCAGGCGCAACCCCATCAACGCGACTGCCTCGGCAAAGGCATCGCGGTGCGCCGAGATTAGGCGATAGGCGACAGCCTGGTCGCGCTGCCGCAGATAGATGCACTGCTGGACGACCAGTTGGTACATGGCGTGCTTAAAGTCGCTCGACTCGTACAGTCCATCGGAGTTTGCTGCAAGGGCATTCCAATCACGCGGCATTGGTGGACCTCCTTCTCACCTTGAATCCTGGTAGTTCGAATAGTTCTGTGTTCACCCGTCCACCTTCATCCATGACTGCTTCGAAATCGAGGTTCCGCAGCAGCGGATTGGCGCGCAGCGCCTTCGGGTTAACGCGACCGATGGCGGCTAGCCGCATCAACACCAGGACCGCCACTGCGTCATCCACCCCGTGTACGGGAAGATGGGCTCCCTCGATCTCCGCGCCCACGGGCACATGCGCCTGCACATAACGCCTGATCGCCGCGGGAGTGGTGTCCCGGTGACGCACCATGGCCCGACGAAGCATCAGCTCAGCCCGCTCGCGTGGCGTCATCTCGCGCTTGACCATCGCGCGCCGGTCTGGTTTGGCCACCGGCAGGTTGGGCATCCGGAGGCGGTAGTCCGCCACCACCGGCGACGGGGAGAGCAGCCTGCCGGAAATGACCTGGCCCTGCTCAGCCAAACGGCAGGCACTGGCGACAGCATCCGCCAAAACGTCCTCGAGCCGCTCCGACGCCTTGAGGCGATAGCCAAGATAGGCCAGCGCCCGCTGTGTCGCCGAATCGATGACGCGGTCCATCCGCTCCAGGAATTTCTCAACGTCCAGTAGACGCTGGAATCTCGAAACGTCGCGAGCCAACATGTCCTCAACCGCCTCATGGCGAGCACCGGGTAGTGCACGGTAGCCGGCCAACAGCTGTTCACGAGACGGCGCCGTGGTCGCGACCGTATCAACGAGCTCGATAATTTCGAAACGCAGCATCAGCGGATGGTTCTCCGTTCGCATCTGGCGGAAGTCACGAACATAGAGTTCTTCGATGTGCTCACTGAAGAAGCGCTTCACAAAGACAGGCGTGGCCTGCTCCTGCGTGAGATCTCGAATGAGGTCCCTCACCCTCAAGGTGGTGGCGTTCAGACTATTGATCAGTCGCGAGCAAGACTGGGCGGCCGTCTGAAAGCCGGCCGCTTGTTCCCTTGGATTGGACTGAGCTGCCTTCAGCTGGTTGTAGATCATCTGAATGCTGCCGCCGACCAGTTGAGGGCCGTCGAGCGCGAACTGCTCCAAGGCATCGAAAAATCGGGCCACCACCGGGCGCATGCTGACAAAGACCCGTAATCCAACGCGGTCCTCGATCAGCCAACCGGTCTCAGCCAGCCTCGCCAGCCATTGGTTGGCCTGCACGTTGATCGGTGTCGCCGCAGCATCCGCACTCTCCTCCTCCCATTGCTCGTCAAGCAGGAAGCGTTCTATCTCCTTCGTCACCTGCTCGTGCAGATAGCCTTCGGCATACGGTGGCACGCAGTCCGCGCCGAAGAAGCGCTCCGACAACCGGACCAGCAACTCCCAGGCTCGGCGGTTGTAGCGCCCTGTGAGCGGACCGAACAGTCCATTGGGCAGGCGATCGAACAGGTTCATGACAAATTTATACATCAAGCTAATTTAGCTTGCAAGCTAAATTGTAGTATGCTTCGGTCATCGCAATTCGACTTATCGGCTCCGTGTCCCACCTGAGCAATCTCGAAACCGTACTGACCTGGGAAGGCGCGATCGACAACGAGCGCATTCGACAGTTGTTGGACGTCAAAGCCGTGTGGGCGAGCCGCCTTATGGGCGAACTGGTCAAACGGATGGGACGCCGCGCCCGACGCGCGTCGGCTCATGCCCCACTCGAATTCGCTGATCCACGGTCCGCAAGACGCTCGCCCGACGAGTACCTGCGGATCGTGAGCCATCACCAGGACCGGTTGGTCGGGGGATTCGTGGAGGATGCCCGGATCGATCTCTCAGCGGTAGCTCCACAGGTGTTTTCGACCCTGTTCCGCGCCGTCAAGCAGCAGACCGGCGTCCAAATCATCTACAGGTCCATGTCCTCGCCAGCAGGCTCGGAACGGATCATCTTTCCCCACGCATTCGTGCGCGCACCCCGGCGCTGGCATGTGCGCGCTTGGTGCGCACAGCGTCTGGGCTATCGCGACTTCACACTGGGTCGCATGGCTTCAGCCGAACTCGTGGATACCCCGAACATGAATCCGCAAGATGGTGACGCGGAGTGGTTGCGCATGCTGGAGCTCGTGGTCGTTGCCCACCCTGCCCTGTCCATCGCACAGCAAGAGATGATCGCGCATGAATACTTTCCCGGGGCCCGGGCCATGCGCCTGCGAGTGCGCGAATGTCTCGCCTCGTATGCCATCCAGGACTTGCGCCTCGCACTGGACGCCTCAAAACAGGCACCGCCGAACTACCAATTACTGGTCAGCAATGCGGCGAAGCTCCCCCCGTTGTTCAGCCAGAAGGAAAGTTTTTCATGACCGGACGAGCGGCTCGTTCTGATCAACGAAGACAGGGGCTTGTCGCCACACAGATCCGGCAGACCCAGCTTCGGAAATCTGGAGGCTCCACATCAGAGCGCCAGAACACGATAACCATTGAGTCATCTAACGAGGCGCGGCCGCCCATCGTTTACGATCAATTTCAGATCGCCCACCCCATCAAGTAGGCGTTCCACAAGACAAAGTATCGGAGGATCATGATCATGGCGAAGACCCGACTGAGGCGCTACGTGGCAACCACACTGATGACGGTAGCGCTGCTGCCCTCTATCGCGCTGGCCTTCCAGGTCCTACCTCGCATCAGCGACGTTGACCGTAAACTGTCAAGCCTTGGCGGCAACCAGTTCATCGATGGCATCGGTCAATGGTTCGTCGGGAATGCACTTCCCATGATCAAGAGCCCGGTCCATGAGGCCATCACCCTCAACGCGCTCGACTGCGTGGTTCAGGCGGGCTTGGAAAAACAGTGCCTGACGACCGAAGCCGTCCGCGCTAACCAAGTGCTCCTCTACGGCGTACGCTGGCCCGACGATCCGCCGTTCGCGCTGAACCGCGCATCGCCACCTCGCATTGCAGACTGCGATTCCAAGGTCACGCTGCGCTCAACGGCCCAACCCAAGTGCTGGAAGGGCCTCTTCTCCGATGCCGACAAGACCGCCAAGCAGCGCATGTCTAGCAAGCCCGGCGTGCCGGCTTTCGGCCCAGGCGAGTATCTGTTGTACCGATCGCATTTCGGTGACCTGCAGTTTTTCCACTCGATGGCCGCGTATGACGGCGAGACTGCCGCAGAAACACGCCAGAGGATGCGGATGTGGGCGCAGTTCCTGTGGGGCGTAGCGACCAGGGCGATTCCGACCGACCGCTTCATACGAACCCTCGGCGTCGACCAACTGGAGCACTATTTCCCCGGCGATATGACTGCCACGAATCTATTTGCCACCGGCATCGTCGAGGTCCGCAAGGACCTCGACAAGGTCGCCATGGGAGCGCTGCTGCACATGCTCCAAGACAGTTTTTCACAAGCCCATGCCGGCCGGAACCCTGAGAGCGGTGCCGTGTGCGAAGCGATTCCACGGTTCGCGCAGCCAGGTAAGATCAGTCAGTTCTACAGTTATGCTGGGCAAGTGGGTAGCCTGCATGATCACGAGGACACCTTCAATGCGTTGGGCTTGCAAACGTTGCAGGTCAGTCCGAGCGTCGTGGATGCCAGCCGTGCCTTCCTAACCTTGTGGAAGGAAAACGCACCGTGGAGCGAGGCGGAGAAGTACTTCGATTGCGCCTTCGCGCTGGAGGCGCCAGATACCAAGGCTGGGCCCGGCCCATTCACCAACTGATACCTTGCTCGGCCTCGCCCGGACAGTCCATCAGCGTAGCATCCAAGATCGGTTTGCCCTGTCTGTCCACCAAGGAACTGCGGAAGTACCACCGCACGCCGAGGCTTGCACATAGTCCAGAGATCAATCGTCAAGGATCACTTGTGTACTGCCCTGATTTTGTTCATTCGATAGTTTCCGAACCCTGAACTGCCGCGACCGAGCGTACTAGATGTAGAACTTGAACGGCAGCATCGGTTCACCCTCTTGGGGCGCGGCCAACAAGATGTCGCCGATTGCATCCGCAAACCGGATCGTCACCGGCTCCCTGTCGTTGAAGAGGCAGGTATTGAAATTGATCTTGGACAGGGCCAGGATGTCGCGGTACACGATCGGCAGCGATGCCTCGCCGCGCCGGATGCTGATCTGCAGCGGGTTCGGAGTGTCAGGCCCCATGTAGGTACCCAAGCGCGGCACGAATCCCGAGGTCCACAGAAAGCCCGATCGCGCGCCGGTCGTCATCGCCGTCCCACGGATCACCGGGTAAGCACCCGGCCGAAACAGCTTGAGCTGGTCCCAGGCATCAGAGATCTGGACACCGACCACGTTGGTTGATGTGCCTTGGCAAGCCGACTGGAAGCCTTCCCATTCCTCATCGTTGAACGATGACTTGGCATGGATGAAAAGCTCCAACGGATCGACACCATGCCGTCGCTTGTACTCGTTGAGCACGGTGCCGACCAACCGCGCGGCCGCATCGCGATCCAGGTGATACTGCTTCGTGTCGGGGTGGAACCAGGGGCCCAGAGCACCACGGAACACGACGCCCTCCCCATCCGACAGGAACATCTGCGCAGCGCAGACAGAGTAGCGCGAGGTGCGGTCCTCGCCCTGTCTTTTGTAGACCAGGCCAACGTAGCAGACACCTGGCCGCATCGCCGCGATCTGCCATGGCCGCCCGCCGCTCTTGTAGTAGGACCCCAGGCACAGCTTCCACGCCAGCGTGGCGGAATCTTCCACCTGTCGTTTGGGCTGCCCATTCGACTTCAGGAAATCCCCCGGCGCCAAGGTGCTCTCACGCACGATCTGCGTCACGATCTGGTGATCTAGCAGCCGCGCCTTGAGCTGGCGTCGGAAGTTCTTCTCATACTTGTAGACCTCGGCTTCGGCCTCGTCGATCCCGAACAAGGTGGGCTGGACCGCCAGCCGCTGCGCGTCCTTCTCCTTGAGCCTGACCACGCCGTCGACGCGATCGGCGGCCCTGACGCTGGACATAGGCCGCCCGAGTTCATAGACGAACTCCGGCACGACCACATACCAGAAGCTCGGGGGATCCTCGTCCCGCTTCTTCTCCGCGACGAGGCGTTCGACATACACGTCGACCACGGCCTTGATGGCTTCATACCGGTTCGCGATGTGGATGCGCTTGTGCAAATCCTGTTCGTCGATGTCGTTAATGACCCTCGCCGGGCGGGTCGCCCACATGGCATTGAATGCCTCCGGGAAGCCGGGAAACGGCACGTGGTGTGGCTCGATCACCTTGGCGCCACGTCGCGGCGGGGGCACCGGGATGAAGGAAGCGACCTGCGCGGCCCACCGCTCGAAGCGCTCGAGTCCGGCCTTGGTGCCGATGAATCCATACCGGATCTGCCGGCGCGCGTCTGTCGCATCCACCGGGCCGTACAGATAAAGGCCATCGCGGGAATACTCAAGCTGCTGTCCGTAGCGGAACTCCAGCTTCGGCTCCTCGATGTGGCTAAGCTGAGGACGGGAGGGCTGTGTCATTCTTCTTGCCCTCCTTCCCCTTCGATCGAATCGTCCCACTCCTCAGCTGGCATATCGGGGTCGTCTTCGTCGTCCGGGACATCGCCCGACTCGGCGACGCTCACGGGACAACTGAACTGCATCGGTGGGACAGTCAGCGAGATCGACGATTGCTCACCAACAGGCAAACGCAGTTCGGACTTCCCATCAGCCAACCACCATAGGTAGGCGCAGAGCATGTCGCGCCAGCGGGGGTTGCGCCATCCCTTTGCGAACGAGCGGCGCAGGGAATGGGCGCGACGCGCATCCGCGATGGCATCCAAACCGTTCTCGGTGAACACGAGGCGTGCCGACAGACGCAGATGCCTCAGCGGCGCGGTCCGCAACTGTGCGTTGACGGCGTAGTGCCAATGGACACCGCGCTTACCGGATTGGCCGATGATCTGCCGCAGGCCGCGCCGGAAGTTCCAGTCAAACTTGAGTTTTCCGGTTGGCGCTGTCTTGATGTCGCCCCACCAGCTGATGCGCCCATTGGCTCCGCCGTAGCCCTTCAGGCCCCGCATCTGGCAGAGCTTGTCGAAGGCTTGGCTACCGAGATCCGTGTACATCCTGCGCGCCTGATGCGCTTCGATGCCGTAAGCTTCCCACCCCCGCTCCAAGAAGGTGTACGTGCCGATTGAAGCCACCACCTTACCTGGCACATCCGCTCCCATGCTCCCGCTGGTGTCGGGTACCGCGAAGCCCATCACGCCGCCACGATGTGGCACCATTGGCCAATAGTGCAGCGGGCGTAACTGGAATCGCTCCAGTGAGGAGCCGACCATCGGTTCGCAGTAGTGGATGAACTCGGGCTGGTGGTGCACTTCGAGCCAGTTCGACACGAGCGGCTCGGGTTTGGACTGCAGCCTGTCGGAACCATTCGCGTGCGTTGCGAGCCAGGTGTCCATGCCCTGTGGCGTGTTCCTGGGAATGCCTTTGTCTGCCAGCAGTTCCGTCAGCTCCACGAACCCTCGCGCCCAGCCGCCCTTGAAGTCGATGTACTGGGCCTGTGCGATGCGGAACGGCGCGTCATAAGACTCGAGGCGCAGCGGAATGATGAAGGAGTCGTCCGCCAGCTTCCTCGCCAGATTGACGGCGATCTCAATCTCGTTGCGCACGCCCTGCTTTTCCAGACCGGCAGACGTGCACACAAGCAGCATCTTGGCTGCCCTTTGCCGCAACGCACCCTCCAGTTCCCGGGCCCAGTCGATGCCGCCGTGCAAGCGCATGACGTCGGCCCAGACTTCATACCCCATGGCCGTCAGCTTGGCCCCAAGCCAGCGCACGAAATGGTTGTCTTCCGGCGTCGCGTGCGAGATGAAAAGCGCATTGCGGGGACTAGTGCTTGCGGCCGTCATCAACTGGCTCCTTAGCGATCAGTACTGAGACCGGCCAAGACCGGCTCAGGAATGGAGGTGTCGAGATACCTGTTGATGTCGTCACGGATTTCTTGATTCGCCACGTTCTTCTCACTTGTCGGAGGAGGCTGTCTTGTGCATCTGTCAGCTTGTCGCCGGTCGTCACGGTGTCCCATCGCATCACCCAAAACGCATTCACTGCAGGCGATACTTCGACTGTCTGTTCTTGAATGCCGGCTCGGTGCCTTCGAGAATCTGGACAACCCGGTCTTTGATCTCCGGCTGCTCGATCGCGCCGGCCTCGTACTCAAATCGAACGCCCTCGGTATTGCGAAAAGCGTAGATGATTTGCTCGGCGTCACACACCACCGCCAAGTTCGGGTTGTGCGTGACCATGATGACCTGGCGCCGCTCCTTCGCCTTCTTGATGCACTTGACCAGAATCTTGTAAATGGTCTGGTTGTCAAGGTTCTCCTCCGGCTGATCGATCACGATCGGAATGTCGTCCTTGTCAACGAGGAGATAGAAGACCAGGAGCAAGAGTCCGCGCTCGCCGGGCGAGAGTTGTCCGATGTCCTGGCCGCCGTAGGTCAATGAATAACGCGGCTGGAGATACTCGAGGCCAAAGATGTAGTCGAGGACCTCAGAGGCCTCGACACCCTTGCGAAGCTGGTCGGCAAGCCGCGTCTCTCGACCTTCCTGCCCTTCCCGCTGATCGGAGCGCATGGCTTGGTCGATCCTTTCCGCAAAGGCGACGGCGTCGTGGGACTCCGTGAAGCTCGCCTCCTGCAACGTGCGCCGAAGCAGCTGGTTGCTCTCGTCAATGCCCGAGAATGTTCCTCGGACTTGGCGATTGAGCTTGCCAAGGAACTGATCCTGGAATCCCACCTCCTCGATGCGGACGTGGAATTCCAGAGGGAGGTTCATGTCCATCTGCCCAGCCGACTGCACGAACGCTTGGACAGGCAGGTAGAGCCGCTGAAACTCGTCGACCATGCTGCGGATAAACCCATGGATCTCCTTTGAGAGCTCGACGCGCTGCGCCTTCAGCCCCTGCAACCGATCCGGCAGCGCGGCAAGCGATCCGATCTCGGACTCCAACCAAGCGATGGTTCCTTGCTTGTCGGCGGGCCCCATGATTTCGGCCCTCGCCTTTTCCCACTTGACCAGCTCCTCCTTGTAGAGCACGAACAGGCGCTGGCGCTCACCGAGCTTGCTCTTGGCCTCTGTGATGGAGGCGAAAAGCTCTTCGCGCCGCTTCAGGATGCTGCCAAGTTCTGCGCTTTGGAGCTTTTCGTCGATCGTGTCGATCTCGGCCTGCATCGCCTTGGCAACATCGTCGACCGGCTTGGCATCGATCCGGACCTCGAACATTGAGCTGATGGGAATCTCGACGCCGAGCTCTGCCAGAAGCTGCTTCAACTCGCCTTCGAAAGCGTCGCTCTGCTTCTTCTGGTTGGCCAGGGCCTGCGCGATGCGGCGCGCGACCGCCTGCTTCTTTGCCGCAGCGGACTTCGCCTCTCGAAGTCCTGCTTCCTCCTTGCCGACAGCCTGGAGCTGCGCCTCAAGGCCATCGATCTTGGCTGCGGCCTGTTTGGACTCCTCCAGGGCCTCGGGCGAAGCGTTCGGGTCCTCGACCTGCTTGGGCTTGGCCTCCTCCAGGGACGCGAGCTCGGTCTTCTTAGCCGCAAGCTGCTCAAGCAAGCCATTCTTGAACTCCGGGAAGAGCCGGCCTTCGGCGTCAAGGATCTCGGCGTTGAGCGCGGCGATCTGCCCACGTAGAGCCTCCATGGCCTTGTTGATCTCGGCCACCTTGAACTTGAGCAGCGCGTCCATCGATGGCTGTCCGAGCTGGTCCTCCGGCGGGACATGTGAGTAGATGATCTTTCGCAGTTCGGCATCGAAGGTCGCCGAGCCGCCTGCGCCCAGCTCATTGCAGAGCGTCTCAAGGTAGCTCTGCGGCAGATACTTCACGCGCTCCACACTACTGGGCTCGGGATCCTTGTCCAGATCCCGTTGGGTCTCCGAGCCGTCACGCCAGACCAAGGCCCCCACGAAATGCTGCGCGAGCCGCGCTCGCGGATCCCGGAAGCGCGCTTCGTTCAAGAACGAGAAACTGCGATGGTTCTTGGTGTTGCCAGCCAAGGCAATGATGTCAGCAAGCGCGCTTTTGCCGCTCCCCTTGTTCCCGATGACTGCCACCAAGTCCGGATTCAGCGGCAGCTCCATGTTGAACCACGTGTCTGCCAGCTTTGAACCCTCCTTCTTGGCCACCTTGACAGAGCGGATGAACTTCGTCCGGTTTAGCTCCACCTGCTGGCGCTTGGGTGGGTTGTCTCCAACGTAGACGCGATCCTCAAACTCTTCGATGGCCTGCAGGAGCCCCTTGAAGGTGCAATCCGCCTTGATCCAGCTGAAGCAATTGCCGATGCGATCCTTGTCGGCTGCAGCACTCAGCCAATGGGCGTCGGAGCAGTCAAGCAAATTGGAGTTGACACCGGACTCCTTCAACTTGGCACGCGCCTTGGCGTGATCCTCCGGTGATTCCGCGGCAGTGAAGACAAGATCGGCACTGTTGATGAGCGTCTTCTTTTCCGCGATCGAGTGGTCATCCCATTTGAGGTTCTCCCATTCCGTCTTGCCGACCGCGACGATGAACTTTCCCTTGAGGGCCTCGTTTTCCAAGGCCTTGCGCAAGCCATCCGCGCTCACGTTGAGGTTGTTGAAACCCTCGACGAGAGGACTTCCGTACTCCGACCGCTTGTCTGCCGGGACCGAGTTGATGATGGCTTCGCCCAGAGCTTCAATGCTTTGCCGGGAGATCACCGAGTTCCATTTGCCCTCGCCAGCAGATCCCGGAAGAAGGCGATAGCTCGGGGCGATTGCTGAAATGAACTGCTGGCGGATGAATTCGGGATCCACCTGATCGAAGATGACGTGGATGTTGATCCTGCTCCAGCTTGACGGAGCCTTGCCGCTCTTTCCCCCTTGGACAACGCCACCGAACTTGTCCAGCCGAAGCTCCACGACCGGCAGAATCAGATCAATGTTCTGCAGCCTTCCCTGCTCGCGCTTCGCTTTCAACACTCTCTCATAGCCATCGACGAGCACATAGTCGTTAATGCCGATGGCTTTGAACTCCTCGGGCAACTTCTCAAGGTCTCCCAGAAACGCATCCCACGCTTCATTCTGGTTCCCTGGATAGTTGTGACAGAACGACTCGGGTGTGTGGACGTGCAAGTCCCATTTTCTCCACGTGGAGCCTGTCAGGACGAGGGGCATACTCTTATTTCTCCTCCAATGGGGGTAGCGGTGCCAGCAAAGGTACTTGCTCCCCCTTACCTACGGTTTCCAACCGCTGATCCTCACTTTGATCAGAGACAGCCTCCTGCGTCGTCGCCAGCAAGCCAATGATGGCCCGGGAGAAACCGATGTCGAGCGAGTTACTCTTCACGAACAAAGATAGGATGTCGGAAGCCATCTTCGTCGACAGATTTGAATCACTGCCGCTCAAGTGGCGAGGCAGCGTCCCGGTTCCGGCGGCGAAGTAATGCAATGCCAGATCGGTGATTCGAATCGCATCGTTCAAGGCATAGCGCCTGACAAGCAGTCGGTTGACCTCTTCGAGCAGACGAGGAAACTCCTCGTGATCGATGGCCTGCTCGGAGCCCGCTTCCCCCGTCAGCCGGTGGATTGCGTCGGCAAAACGCACTTTCTGGGCAAGCGCCTCCGCTCCGCCATGCAGCTCTTCACGCAACCGTGCTTCGACCCTAAGCACGTCCACAACATTCAACTCACTAATTAGCAGACCAAGACTGATCGCCAGGGCACGTGTGGCAAGAAGAACAAGGCACATGTGCGCTCGATCATCTAAGCGCAGCTTCCGATGCAGGTGATTCTGCTGGCCAAGATTCAGTAGCGTAAGAACTCTGTGCGCGGGCCTCAACGTCCAAATGGCCGTACGGAGGAACTGTGCCAGGGCACGGTACTCACTGCCTTTCGGGAAGGTCAGCAGCGCCTCAATGTTCTCGTACCCGGTACCGTCAAAATACGGACCCTTCAAGCGATTTAGCCCAAGCCGTGCATCGAGTTCGTGTAACTCGTCTTCGTCAACGCAGTTGACTTTCAGTTCATGCGCTAACCAGCGAGCGCTATCGGGAATCTTCTTCTTGAAGAGATACAACTCTTCAAGATGTAAAACGTCCTGCAGTCCCCTGACCCATAGGATCCGATCGACCGCGCGACCGCTGGCGGTCTTGCAGTCGATCAGAAGCCGGGACACGCCTCCACTCGCGCTGAATCGAAATCCAAGAACGTCTGCATCAGTCAAGTCTGTACCAGCCCGCGAGTTGGTGTCCGCCGGTAGGGTCACGGGGACGTTGATTAGCGGCACATAGCCCAGGGCCCAAGCCATACGCTTGCCCACCAACTTGTACGAATGATCTTGATCACTTGATGACACGATGAATCCCTCGCAGGTCGTCGAGCAGCGCCCGCCCGAGCCGGGCTGCGGTGCGTGTGTTGGGGTCCAACTTGCGCGAGGCGATAAGATCGCCTGCGCGCTTCCTGTTAGCTTCCGGCAGGAGTAACCCGCCAGGCTCTGATCTTGTGAAATAGCCCTTGACCTCGGCCGGCAAGAGCAGCGACGACGCAACGTCCTCACTCTGGCCAGAGCACATGGCGATGGCCAAATCTACCGCGGCCAGGTTATCTTCGGTGTCATAGAGTCGGAAGCGGAAACGGCCATTCTCAGGCTCGATCCACCCCACCCCCATGTTCGCTGCTGCGGCGTATTGGGACTGAATATTGGAATGTGGCGTGCGTCCGATCATCTTCCTGTCCCGAAGCCCTCTCAAGATCGCGCTTGGGTCAGAAATTTTGGTGATGGAGGAATAGCCTTCCCCATACCGAACGCAAGCCAAGATGATGCGTGCTTTCTCCAGGATGGCCCGAGGGTGCGTCGTCTTGAATGGTGCAAAGGCAAACGACTGCGCGCCGCCCGATGACACGATGGCAGGTGCGCGCAGGATGTTCTCGTTGACCAGTTCAAGAACCAAGGGGTTGCTCTGTTCCAGTGCGCTGATCGGCGCGCCAGGATGTGACTTCGCCGCGCGGAAGACCGCCTCAATCTCGCTGTGGGCGCCTGGATTCTTCGCGATGAAGTTCAACAGCGTCTCAGGGTTCTCCTCGGTGAAAAGCGGGGCGTAGAGGATCGGAATTCGGTCTTTCGGTGAGTCGTATTGCCGGAGATAGCCTCCAAGGTCGCCGATGTCCACGACCGTTTGAATTTCAGTCGACTTCAAACCCAGCTCGGAGGCTAAGGTTTCGAGCGGGACAGGCGCGACGGTGAGCCGATCAATGATGGCCATTGTCGCTTGCTCAAGCTCCCCGGGCTTGCGCAGCGACCACTGCTCGCCGAGCGCACCGTAGACCTCCTGAAAGTACGGAATGGTCTCTTCGATGCGCGTTGGCGCAAAAACGTTCGGAGCAACGCGTATCCAACCGATCTGTTCCAGCGTACCGAGCACGGTAGGAAGCGAATCCGACGAGATGCCCAGATTGCTGCAGAAGCCGTGGAACCCTACGATGTTCTCGATGGTGTCCAAGCCACGGATGTGGACAGCGAGCTGCGCCGCCATGCCGATCTGTCGCGTGATCGGTATTGTGGCCGATACGCGCAAATCCGAAACATCGCGCAAGCCAGATTGCACATCCTGCGCTCGCCGACCTATTGCCTCACGATCCATAGAGTTCCCCCCTATTTTATTTTCCGCCGCGCGGACTATCTACGATCTCTTCTCGATACCCGAAATCGGATTGACGTAGATCAGTCCCTTCGTCTGGGCAGCCTTCACTTTGCGGTCGATCATGTCTCGCAACATGAGATGTCCCTCCAACACCAAAATCAGGTCTTCGCCATCGATGAAGAGTGTCTGGATCTCCTTGCCAATGACAAGGCTTCGGATCACTTCGGGACTAAAGCCATTCACCGAGATGAAGAGGCCCCGTCCATACAGTTTCCCCGCCACCTTGCCCGCGAATTGGTAGACAGGCTCATTGCTGGCGGTCCGTTCTTGCCACTTGGCTTCGATGAGGTAATGCTCGCCGTCGAACTTCACCGCGCCATCGACTTGCTCGCCGTTGACACGAAAGGCCTCGGTGGTCTCCAGCCGCGAAAGGCGGGACAACTCGGCCAAGATGCGCTCCAGCGCGTAGCCGCGCTGCTGTCGCGAAGTCTTGTTGGCGAGCAGGTCAAGGTATTCTGATCTCAGTTGCTCGAGCGATGCCGTGGGTTGCTGGCGCTCCGCTTCCTGTGCTGCCCGGCGTTCGCGATCAGCTTTGATCTTGGCATCCCGAATTTCCTGCAATTGGCGCAGGTGTTCCAAGTTCCTCGTCGCAGTACTTCGATCCAGCTTGCGCAGCTTGTCGAAATAGTACGGGTCGAAGTGCGACCAGTTCAGCAGCGACTGAAGCATGGCGCGGAAGGGGCCAAGGCCGTTGTCTACCCGGCCTGCCAGCGCCGTGAAAAGCGCATCGACGATCTCGTGCCGTTTGAGGGCGTTCTCGCCCTCGATTTGCACGGACGCAATTTCTGCCTTCGTGCAGCCGTGCTTCTCGAAGAAGCCGACGATATCTTTCCGCGGCCAAAACAGCGACAGGATGCAGTCCTTCATACAGCCCTTGATGTCGGCAGGAAAATTCATGCAGCCCCCTCGCCTTTTGCGATCCGATCGAGAAGCTGCGCGATCACATCGCTGGCTTGTCGCTGACGCAATGCCCTCGTCTCACGCTGTTCAGGTTCGTCACCCTCGCCCAGTTCGAACCTAGCAACGGCCACCGGCCCGTCCTTCCGATAGCCCTCGATCTTTTCGTCGTCCATGAACCGGCTGCGCAAGATTGCCAACGAGGCCTCGACAACTGCACCGTGCTTGCCGCCGAGCGCCTGGCGAAAGGCCGCGGCCACCGCGTCCGTGCCTTCGAGCGCGTGCTCAATACAATAGATCAAGTCATGCGCATCCTTGCGCTCGAAGCGCTGGTCGAAAGCGAAAGACTTGAGGCAGGTGAAGCTAACGAGGTTGGCGTGCTTGATCTTCTCGGTGGCCACGCCGTTGTCGCCTAGCAGCTCAGCTTGAATTTCGGTGACCTGGTGAAGATCGAAAACGATCGACGAGTACGGGATGTTCAGCGCCGAGATCGTGCCTTCGGTCGGAAGCGGCTGAACCTTGCCACCGGCGATGTCGGGCGCATCGGCCAACAATTCCAAAACCATCAACGCACCGTGCTCGGTACGGGTCTGCCAGCGCCATGAGAGCTTCTTTCCCGCTTCGTTCTCAGCGCGCTCAAAACCCATCCGCTTGAGATTGTCCTCCAGCGTGTGGTACGCCTCGGTGTCGGCCAAGATCTGCAGGTCGATGACGATGTCCACGTCCAGGGTGCCAGCATGCGCGGGCACGACCGGAGGCCGTGCCGGGACAAGGTATCGCGGCGTGAGCCCGCCGACCAGGTAAACAGAATCCTTCCAAGGTCCGAGCCCGCGCAGCAAAGTCACCAGGACTCGCTCGCAGTCCACCGTGTACTGGTCGCTGTAGCCATCGAGCGTTGCTGGTTTGGCCATCAGAAGCCTATCCTTTCTTTGCGGAAGTGCTCAGCCATCTCCTTCGAGCGGCCTTCGCCCCGCAGTAGGTCGAGGTAGATCTGGATCGGGCTGGCCAGCCACAATCCTTCCAGGCGCTCGCGGAACAGCAATTCCCCCGCCGACTTGGTCTCGATCACGGCCAGGTTGGCCCCTTCGGTGACCAGGCGCGCACCCAGGTCACTCAGGGCGGCGTCAGCGGCTTGCCCGGGCAACAGCCGCAGGCGCACCTGGGACACGCTGGACAGGAAGGGGGCGAGCCGCTGGGCCGCAGCCTCATGGCTGATGGCGTACTCGACGCCTCGCCCTTCCAGGGCTTCGGCCAAGCGCATCGGCAATGCGTCCGGTTTGGTCGCCGGGACGTAGTACCTGCGCAGCGCAGGCGCTTGATCGCCCTTCACCTGCTTGGCCCAGGCATCAAGCAGGGCCGCAGGTTCGCAAAGGTGGCGCTCCTTGCTGGGGCCTTGCCCCTTTGCTTCGAGCCAGTCGAAGCGCTCCAGTTCGGTCATCACCTGCGATGTCGTCGCTGGCGACACCTGCGCCAGCTGGGCAAGTTCGGTGACGCCGAACCACGTCTGACGATGAACGAGCAGTGCGTGCAGGACCTGGGCGCGTCGGCCAGAGAACAGTGAACGGATCGACTTGACGAGTGTCTTGGGCGGCGGCTTGTCGATGTACAGGTAGATGCCCGGTGCGGGCAAATAGAGACTCCCACCACTGTCGTAGTAGCCCACGCCCTCGCTTCTGAGCAATTCCTTGGCGCCGGGCGAAATTGACTCGGCCGCGATCAGCGACACGGCCTCGCCGGAATGGATGCCTGACCACGCTTGGCTGGCATCCCGGATCTGCCAGATCACCTGTCGCACGTCACGGGGATAGACCGCCCTCTTGGCTTCGACCAATACAACCAGTCTCTTCCCTGCCACGTGCAGGTGAACCGCAGCATCCAAGCCGCGATCAGGTCGTCCGCCCGAAATCTCCCAGCGCCCCACATCCGCGTGGACGTCAGGAATCTCGCGCAGCGCATCCACGAGGCGCGAGACCAGCTGGTGTTCGGTCATGGTCAACTCAAACATGCATATTGGAACAGTTTACTGCACAGTAAATTTCAACACTTTAGCGAATTTTCAGCGAAATCGCAATATTCACTGCCCAGCAAAAATGGGCGCTCAGTTCCGAGTCTGCATCCCGCCTCTGGGCTCTCGGGTTCCGCCCAGAAACCTATCTGTCCCGCTTCGTGATCTCAACGCCTCCGAGGTAGTGGTGCTCCTTCACCTACGAGGAGCGTACGTAGGAGCACTCCGCTGCCACGGCCTACGTCCCGAAGACGCCCGCACCAAGTACCGTCTCCATACCCTGCCGAACACAACCCCATGCTTCAGAAAGCTGCCCCACCACGAACCCTGGCCATTGAGCATTCACAACAATGACTGTTGCCACGAGCCACACCAATAGCACTGCACGCCTGATCTGTCTAAGGACTGCCTTTTGCGAGACTACACGGTCTTGAAGTGACTGGAATCGTGGCAACACCCGGCACGAAACATCGGCAGGCTGTTCCTTCACTTTTTCCACGCGCAACAGAATCTCTTGGTCGATCGACGCTATTGAGCTCTGCTGATTTTTCACCAGCTGATGCATGACCCAGATGAACACAGTCACGCCTATCCAGATGGAGAGATTTGTGGACCACACCGTATCCTTGACACCTGCTCCTGCGAGCATGAGCGCAGCGGGAAGTGCCAGAAGCTGATTCTGGATATCCGAAAGGGTCTTATTCAGCCGCAGTGTGTCGTCGACGTTTTGTTTATCAACCTCTGACCGCAGCTTCTCGAACGAGAAGTCTGCCGTGTAGAGAGAATATGAAGCTTTGACTCGATCAACAAAGTCATCAAACCGGGGCAGCAGATCTGACAGACGAACGACCAATTCGCCCTTGCAAACTTCAAGCAGAGAAGATCGGATGATGTTCCTCTTCTGCTCCTTGTGATGTTCCGACTCGAAGTAGTCGGCTGCGAAGCTAGCCAATCCATTCAATAAGCACAAATCTTGGGCCTGATAGTCGGCCCGGACTTCGACCTTTTCCTCGAAGGTCTTGATGAACACAACCGCTTGGTCAACCTGATAGTCAGCCGAATCCGAAAGGAGCTGCCACAGCCGCGCAGCATCCAGATAGTTGGTAATCTCTTGCGGGACGGGGTGCGTTTTCCCGTGGGTGTAGTTGAGATCACGAACCGTAAAAACAGCAAGAGGGTTTCGGCGCCGAGGGCCGCTCACCAGTTCATCGAGGGTTTGAAAAACACCACCAACTTCCGGATGAAACTCGATACGTCGAGAGCCACGGTCTAGCAGCCCCTTGAGCGGATCCGGTAGAGCGCTCGCTGTTGATTTCCACGCAAAGCTGACCCACCATTTCCATCGAATCTTGACCCACCCTGGTTCGTGAGCTTCACGCTCAC
>OFJB01000268.1_pt1 | contig 27673 bp, 22 predicted proteins | sample 1775081 | NCBI WGS metagenome assembly OFJB01 (sample SAMN08195771, study PRJEB24354) | sludge metagenome | isolation source: initial sludge from phenol fed wastewater aerobic bioreactor | place: India: Nagpur | collected 2016-06-05
AAGCTTGACCCCTGGAACATCGTGCAACGCCTGCCGCCCGGCGACGAACGCCTGCGCCAGCAGATCGCGCTGCGCTACGGCGTTCACGGCACGGCGGTGGATGTGGAAGAAATCATCATCACCAACGGGGCGATGGAGGCCCTCAACCTCTGCCTGGAGGCCGTCACCCAGACCGGCGACGTGGTGGTGGTCGAATCACCCACCTTCTACGCCGCGCTGCAAGCCCTGGAGCGGCTCAACCTACAGGCGCTGGAGATCGCCACCCACCCGCGCGACGGCATCGACCTGACCGCGCTGGCCGAGGCGCTGGAGCGCCAGTCTTCGCACAAGCCCCACCAGCCCATCAAAGCCTGCTGGCTCATGCCCAGCTTTCAGAACCCCCTGGGCAGCCTGATGCCCGAGGGCAAAAAGCGCGAACTGGTCACCCTGCTGGCGCGCCACGGTGTGCCGCTGATCGAAGACGATGTGTATGGCGAACTGCACTTTGGCCCCCAGCGGCCGCCCCCGGCCAAGGCGTTTGATGGCGCGGGGCTGGTGATGCACTGCAGCTCGTTCAGCAAAAGCCTGGCGCCCGGCTACCGCGTGGGCTGGGTGGCAGCGGGCCGCAATGCCACGGCGGTGCAGCGGCTCAAGCTGATGACCACGCTCTCGGCCGCCACGCCGTCGCAGCAGGCGTTGTCCGAATACCTGGCCCAGGGCGGCTACGACCGGCACCTGCGCGCCCTGCGCCGCAGCCTGGAACAACAACAGACGATTGCTCTGGCTGCGGTGGCCCAGCACTTCCCGCCGGGCACGCGCGTGTCGCGGCCCGAGGGCGGGTACTTCTTATGGGTGGAACTGCCACCCCAGGTGAACGCGCTGGAGCTGCACCGACTGGCACTGCAGCAGGGCATCAGCCTGGCGCCGGGGCAGATCTTCTCGGCCGACCAGCGATTTGCGCACTGCGTGCGCATCAACTACGGGCATCCGGCGCAGGGGCGGCTGGAGGCCGCGCTGGTCACCATGGGCCAACTGGCCACGGATTTGGCGACAGCCGTTCCGTAGAGCACAGCAACGACAAAAGTACTATCAAAACGATAGCTGGCACGGCACACGGGTGTAGCGCTTAGGTCCACTTCTATCAAAACCCAGGCATCCGCACACGGCGCGCGGCCCTGAAACCACTTGACCGCGTTACCCCCGCCAACACACACCGCGCCAGCCTTGCACCGGGCTGACACCGACACCGCGCGTTGGAAAGGCCCAACCTCGGGTTCTCCCGCAGCAGGCACAGCGCTTGCAGCGGCATACTGGCGCCCGCCCGCACCCTGGGCTACGCACCACAGCGGCCCACGCGCCCCGCCCTCCAACCTCAACGCCCAACACCATGGCCGCACCCCAGCATGTTCCGTTTGTGATGGTGGAAGACGAAGATGACTGGGTGGTTTCGTTCGCCCTGGGCCCACAAGGTGCCGACCGCCTCACACTGGTGCGCACCCCCCACCTCGAATTCATGCTGCGGCCCGAGCAGCGCGGCGTATCAGTAGGCGCCGAGGCAGGCCAGCGCCCCGCCTTGCTCGTGGCGGTGCAATGGGGCCACAAATGTGTGGATGTGGTATCCACCGCCAAGCGCTACAGCCTGGACATCAGCAAGGTGGACAACGCTACCCGCGACGCGGCGCTGAGCCTGCTGGGCAAGATGAATTTTGACCAGCGGTTTCAGCTGGCAGAAGCTTGAGGACCGAGGGTTTAATCGTTCAAAGCGACGACACGCCAAGTACCCCTGCCTCACGCTACCGCCACCGCGCCAAGCGTTCGCGGCTCGCGCACGGAAATCAGCGCATCATCTGAAAAAGCGCCGTGGTGATGGCCACCTGCGATTCATCCAGCGAAGTCACTGTGGTGGACCCAAATGCCATCCGGTCATCAATGGGCCAGGTTTGGCCATTGAGTTCAGCGATGGAATTGGCGAAGGAGATATCGCGCCAGCGCCCAAAACGCGCATCACTGCGTCCGTCGATCTGCTGGTCCAACGCAGCCGCCAAGGAAAACGTCACACCACGGACCACCATGATGTTGCTCTTGCGAGATACAAACACTCCCCCGGTGGCGCCAGGCTCAGCCCAGTCACGGCTTTGAAAACACACCCGCACTTCCTGCGGGTTCCCATTGCTGTCCAGATACACATAGCGGTCCTGCTGGCCCTCGGTACGGCCCGTGGGCAGGCGGATACCGGCGGCCAGAAATGCATTGATCATGTCCGCACCACACAGCTCTGTACCGGGCGTGGCAGCGTTTCCATTGACCTGCCCTGTGGGCGCGGTCGGGTTGTCACCGGGTGGGTAACCCACACCGTTGAAGAAGCCTTCATACGCGAGTTGCCAGCCCTGGATGAAGTCGGTGGACAGCCGCTGATTGGCGGCAGAACGCTGCAAATCACGACCAACAGCAACGGCACCCAGCAACAAGCCGATCACGATCAGAACGACGCTCAGCTCGAGAAGCGAAAAACCACGTTGTCGACGCGAGGCAGCGCCGTGAGGGTGAATGTGAAATGGGGTCATGGTGCGTCACTCAGTAAACGTCGGTCATCAAATTCATCAGTGGCCAATGGCGTCAGCCCGCAACGCGTTGGTATTAATGTCTCGTGACAATTCGGTCATTGCCGTCGTGCGTGTCGCGAAGCCATCAAAAACATCCTCAGCTTCTGCAAGAGAAAGCGCAGCATCCACCACAGCGGCCGCAGCCGCAATATCGCTGGCCACAGCCAATCCGATGCCCACAGCCGCCAGTGCTATCTGAAACGCACGAGCGCCCACAGACATGGTGGTATCTGCCACGGCGGACACCATCTCCTTCGCGGCATCTAGCGACCCAGCAGCTGCAGAAAGCGCTCCTGCCGCCGCCGCGGCAACATCAGCACGAGCCAGCACCACAGCGATGTAGAGTTGATCACGGTAGTCGTACATGGCACGCTCCATCACAAAAGCTCCCGTGGCTACGTTGAAATGAGCGTGTGAAATGGCGGACAACGCTGCCCCACATTGCAGCTCTGCAAACAGCTCGGTGTGACTCGCGGCCAGCACGATGTCATCGTACTGTTCGGTTACAGCCTGACTGGGCGAAGCGAAAGTGGGGTCAGCGTTGGATGCAGTGGCATTGGCGCCGTCAAACGCCTGGCCATTGCCTTGGGCATCCAACAGACCTGGCGCGGCGATCACGAAGGCAGCGGTGCGCCGGGTTGCTCCGACCTGAGTGGCCAACCGGCCAGCAGGAGCCACCAAAGCATCGCTGGCGGTGTTCAGCGCCAGGCAAATGCCAATGAGATTGACCGGATTGACTACAACCAGTGGACAGGCCGGGTCGCCGGCAGCATCGCAGGCTGGGTTCAGTGGTGCCGCATCGTTGCCAGACTGGGTAACTCCCAACACGCTGTTCAAGCTGGACAGCACTTCCGGAATGGGAGGCGCGTTTGGGTTGGGGGCCGCTGTGTGGTTCTGGGGTTTGGGAGATGGGGTGCGTACACGCAGCGGGTTCATGCGGTCGCGAGCCACCGCAAGATCCCGGTCCGAAGGAGCTGCAGCCATCGTGGCGCCTGAAGGCTCGCGGTATACACCGTACCGCAAACGTCCCGCCTCAGGGCGCGGAAGGTTCAACGTACGCCAAGGGAGATAGCCCACCTGGCGAATCGCTGCCCCATCCGTGCAGGACTCCACGCCATTAGCATCCGCAGCCGGGCATGGCAACCTGTAATGAGAATGCAGATAACCCAGCAGTGCCTGGCGCGACTGCTGTTGCGCGTCCATTTGCACAGCCGCCACGCGATGCCGCTCTGACAACTGCCAGAAGATGACTGCACCAGGCAATATCAGACCCAGAGCCAGCAACACCAGCGACAGCTCGACCAGTGTGAAACCCAGCATGCGGTGTCTCATGGGTTAAGCCCTTTCTCATCCAGCCGGTTCGCCGCCGTCAGCGCTTGGGTAAAAGTTTCAAACACCTCGATCACATACGCCCGCGACGCGAGTTCCTTGTCTTTGGAGTCTTGCAGTGCCTTCTGGGCTTCAATGAGATCGTCCGCTGCAAAACCCACCTCTACAGCTGCGGAGACCACATTGGCCGCAGACAGAACCAGACCAAAAATCGTGATCCCTTCGGTGTTGGCGGCTGAGGCGACGGCCAGTGCCGCGCTGCCAGCAGCCAGAGCAGCATTCATGGCCGCCATGATGACGCCCGTTTCTGCGGCCTCCAAGGCTGACTGTGCCTGCTCAATGTCGAACACCCGCAAAGACCAGTATTCCTGCACCACTCGCACGTTGTCATAAGCGGTGTAGGCCCCCTGCGCGGCGGCCTGCATGGCACCCAGACGCGACACGCACCCAATGCGGGACGCAAGGTCGCCCGCGCCAACAGCCACCGACAGATCATCGAAATTGCTGTCCTGCGCGCGTCCGGGCATGTCGAATCTGAACCCCGCTGCACCTCCCGGCACATTGCTGCCCTCAAACACGCCATTCACCCCCGGGTGCGCGATCACAAACGCGACCGGAATACTTGCGGTGAGATTGCCCGCAGCGAGGACACCCGCCGCCGTTGGATTGGCCGCCAGACGGCGCACCACACGGCACCAGTCAAGGCCATTGATAACGGCGCGCCTGCCATTTGCCGCCGTGATGGCGCCCGTCAAAGCGGCTGCAGCAGCGTTGACGCCCGCATCGGTTGACAAAGCCAGCACCGGAATAGCGGGGGTGTAATTGATGTTGAGATCAGGGGAAGCGGAGGCCGTCGGCGCACTGGCGAGATCCAGCGAAGCACCGCGATTGACGCCATAGTGCAACTGGCCCATGCGACTGGGTAACCCCAGAGTGCGCCACGGCAGCAGGACCGCAGCAGCGCTGGTGTTGCCACAGTCTTCTGTGCCATTGGTGCCGGATGCGGCGCAGGGCAGCCGATGATTGGCGAGCACAAAGCCTTCCACCGCTGCTTGGGCTTCAGTCAGCTGCCCCATGATGGCAGTGCGATCCATAGGAGCACGCGTGTCGGCCACCCATCGCCACGTGATGATGCCAATCACCCCGACAATTGCCATGGCAACGCCCAGCTCCACCAGTGACAACCCTGTCTGGCGCAGGCGCGAAGGTAATTGCGCGTCCGCTCTCATGAACATCATCGCGTCCCTCCCTTGCGATCTACATCCGCCAAGATGGACTCGGCTTGCTCGGGTGTCATGGGCACTACGGCCGAGCCGGTGGCGTTGCAGGGCGGCGGGTTATTGATACGGTTTTGCGCCTCCAGCAACCGGGCATCGGCCGTGGCCTTGCGATCTTGCGCTGCCGCCAGACGTTGATTCAAAGCATCCAGCTCTTTTTGCAGCTTGACGGGTTTAAGGTACTTGGCATCGGTGCTCGGGCTGGTCATCGCCCCTAACCCAAAAAGGTCGACCAGCGCGGAGCCCAGTTGGCCCACGCTGTTGATATTGACGTCGCCAGCTTGACAGGCGGTCGTGCATCCATACGCAACCACGGCCCCGCTGCTGTTATAGATGTTGTAGCGGGCCGTGCCGTTGACAAAGTTTGAAATGGCACTTTGGTAGCTAGTCTGCGCCGTGGAATAGGCAGCGCTGGCAGCCGTTTGCGCAGCAACGGCGTTGTCCAGTGCCGTCTGTGCGCTGGCCAGTTCAGCCACAGCTTTGTCTCGCACGGCCGTCAGGCCGGCTACATCACCAGCCAATTTGCGCTCCGCATCCTTGCCGTCACGCTCATTCTGAAGGTCTGTCTTGTTGGGCGGATTGGTGGCAATGAGCAAGTCCAGTGCAGCAATCTCGCTATTCAATCGGGCGAGAGTGCCCGGTATGTCTGCCAGCATTGCGTTGTACTTGGCGACCTCGGCCGCCCAGCGATCACGCAGCTGCGTAGCCTGCGTGACCTTGGAATCGGCGGCAGCGCTGGCGTACGATGTACTGCCCCAGGTACCGGCAGCCGCCAACAAGGTATTGAGCAATCCGTCGATCTGCGAACTGGCTTGGCCATTTCGAATAAGGTTGGTCAGACTGTTGACGGCGGCAGTTCGCTGCGCGATGGCGGTATTGAGCTCTGCCGTCTTGTTGTTGACAGCCGTGGTCGCGGCAGCCAGTTCAGCATTGGCATCCGTCACCTCCTGCTGCGCGATGGACAGCATGAGGTTGTTCACCGTCGGATCCATGGGAGGGCATATATCATTAGCCGTGGCACTACTATCGGCCAACGTCAAAGCTGTCCCAGCAATGCCAGCCGCCACGGCATTGGCAACCACGGCAAGACCGTTGGCGATGATGACGCCCCCCGCCAGCCCAATCGCTACCGTGTGCTGAGGTGCGGCCGCACAGGCATTGACCGCCAACCCCAGCGACGCCGCACAAATGGCCCATTCTGCGGCGGCGTTGCCAGCATCAGAAGCCCCCTCAGCCACGGCCAAGGCAATCTCCAGAGACGTCATGATGGCCGCCAAAGTACTGAAGGCAACCGAACGACGGGCAGACTCGATGTTGTCGGCACGCATCTCAGCTACGTCTCCGGCCACATCATGGGCCAGAGCTACTGTGTTGATGGAATCAATCAAAGGGCGGCAATGAAAAGCCGACAGCAGGCTGTCGTAAGACCGCTCCAGCACGATGTCGTTGTACCCCGCCAGGAGCGAACGCCGGTTCGGGTCTTCCATGCGGTTGACATTGGCTGCGGCATTGGAATTGGCGCCGTCAAATAGATCACCGTCCCCATCCGCATCGTTGTTTCCCGGATGGGCCAGCGCATAGGCGATGGCGCGCGGGGTCGGCGCATTGACTTGAGCCATGGTGGGTAACATCGTCGCCCTGCGGCCGCTGTCAAGCCTTTGGCACAGGTCGGTCAACGTAAGGATGTCCGCTGGGTAAGGAGCTCCGCGCATGGCGAAAAAGCCGTCGGCTCCGTCGCTGTACTCGAGAGGAGTCCAAGTGTCCGTGAGCATCGTGAGGTCGTTGGCACCACCTTGGCGCTGAACGAGGTAGCGCAACTGCCCCACGTCCACTCCGGGGTCAACGCCCGCCATGCGAAGGGTGACCGTTGGCAGCCATCCCTTTTGGGTAGCCGGTGCACCGCAATCCTGCAAACCGTCTCGATCAACGTCTGGACATGGCAGACTGCGGGCTACGGTGGCATAGGCAATCAACGCCTGATCGGCCTGTGCCAAGGCCTGACGTTCCTGGCGGGACGAATCCAACGCGGAACGTTCGCGCCATTGAAGGTAGCCCATCGTGGCAAGACCGGACATTACTGCGATGAGCAGCATCACTTGCAGCAGGCCAAATCCGCCTGCGCGGCGTGCAGCGCTTCGGAGCGGCAAGGAGAGACAGGTCGTAGACATCGGCAGCATGAAAGTGAAGGAGGGGATTGCCGTCAAGGCAGGCTCTTGCGCAACCACCCTGCCAACTGCGCAGGTGACTCCGCGATCACCACGTCATCCGACGCAAACCGCAGCGGCGCTGAAGGGCTCGCTGCACACAAACTGGTGAGAGTGTGAGGGGCATCCAGGCGGTTCCCGTCGCCGTCTTTGTCCTGAAGTGGCACCACCACCCAGTACGCTGCAACCATTACACGATTGGCAGCGCAATCAATGGCTCCCGCCGCACCGCCGTCACCTGTGAGATACGTGCGCGCTGACGACACTGGCTTAGTAGACGCATTGTTCAAAGCAACGATCAAGTCGGTGATGTCCCGATGCGTAGGCGCACCCAGCGAATCACCCGTTCGCTCCAACTCCACAGCCAGATCTGCGTCTTGTGCAGGCACGGCGAGGTTCGCTTCTCGGAAAACCGAATAGCGGGCACGCAGTCGATCCGTGGGCAATTCCAGACCGACGCTCACATAAGGGAACCAACCCAGCTGGACCCCTGATGCACACACTCCACTGCTCAGCGCCTCATATCCGTCAGGCGTGCTCGCAGGACATGGAAGCCGCCCATTGCGCAGTGCAAATGCCCGCAGAATCGACTGCAATTGCTCTGCCTCGGCTCGGCCACGTTCGATTTCCTGTTGTTCGGATACCGTCACGTACCCACTGAAAGCCGCCCAAGTCATTAGCCCCGCTACCACGAGCGCGATCGCCCCTTCGACCAGGGAAAATCCCCTCTGAGTGGCACGCTTGTGCAATGCACCAGAGTAAGAACCACTGGAACTCATGGAGCTTTTACCTCAGGCGTGGGCTTGGGCATGAAGGCCTGCATGGCCTTTGCTTCCGCAGCCACGCGCTCGCCTATTGCACGCATTTCGGCGAGGATGGCTTCCTGTCGCGCTGCATCCTTGGGGGCCTTGCTTTTGGTGAGGACTTGCAGTTCTGCGTTGAGTTGCTGCAGTTTTGCGTTCTGGTCCAGCATCGTCCGCAGCGACTGGAAATAACGCGGATCGAAGCTGGGGCCGGACAAAGCCTCCAATTCATCCACCAACGCCCGCATTTTCTGCGGCGATGCCTGCGCCCCTTGAGCACTCAGCGCCCTGAATTCCGCGCGCACTTCCGCCAGGCGGCGGCGGCGGTCCTGCCTCGCCAAGTCTGCCTGTGGAATGCTCTGCGCTGTCCCGGGAGCCGTGGAAGCCGCTGGGGCTGAAGCCACGATCCGGGGACTCGTCGTGCGAGATGGTATTCCACCGATAACCGGCTCGGGATGCTTATCAGTTATCCATACACCGACGGCGATCGCGACCAACAGCAGCAGTCCTAGACTCGCACCTACCAAAACGGGCTTACGCATTCAGTCTCCTGCCCAGCAGAACGGGCAGGCCTCACCAGCATGAAAACTCTCAAACAAACCTATGCCAGAAACAGGTGTTGGAATGTCTGTGCGAAGTGACAACAAAGAGCGTGACATCAGCCGCCTCCCATACTTTGAGTGACCGACTGCCGCACCAGGTCGTACACCGGCAACAACAGCGCAACGATCAGGAAAAGAAACAAGCCGCCTGCAACCAGAATGATCAGAGGCTTGAGGATTTCGGCGAGTGACTTAACCAACACCTCCAGGCGCTTGCGATAATCCGCCGCAAGGTGTGAGAGTTGCTGATCCAGGCTACCGGACTCTTCCCCTACAGAAATCATGCGAACTGCCATCGCAGGAAAACCGCCCACGCGCCGCATGGATGAAGACACGGACTCCCCGCGCGAAACCGATTCCGCCACGTGGATGAGTCGGGTACGGTAATAGCGGTTCTTGGTGGCACGCCCCAGAACGCGCAGGCTGGACACCATGTCCACCCCCGCACGCACCAAGATCGACAGGTGCTCAGTGATGTGCGCCATGCCAGACGACACCAGCAACGTACGAGCAATCGGCAACCGGTGCATCAGGGTATAGGTGGCAAGCTGGAACCGCTCGGATCGCCTGAACGCAATGACGCCGATAGACACGACGATGACAGTGACAAGCAGCACCCAGGGCAGATGGGTGGACAGCAAGTTAGCAAACGCCACCAGCCCTTCAGTGATGGGCGGCAGTTTCGCCTGCAGCTGCTTGAACAGGCGCGCCATGTTGGGCACTACGTAGTAGATCCAGAAGATGGCGACGCCGATGATGGAGGCGAACACGAACGCCGGATAGATCAGCGCAGTCTTGATGTCACGCCGGATATTGATCATGCGCTCGACGTGCTCGGCGGCTTCGCCCAGCATGCGGTCCAGAGTACCTGTCTGGTCCCCGATGGAGATCAGGTTGCGCACGGTCTCGGGAAACACGTTGGGGTGCCGATTGAAAGCTTCGGTCATGCCCACACCCGCGTTCAGGTCGTCCAGCATATTGCGAGCGACAGACGCCATCGCCGGATTGCCCACACTGTGGCTTTCCTCCACCAGGGTGGTCAGCGCATCGAGGGCTGGAACACCCGCGCGCATCATGAGACCCAGGTCGCGAAGGAAGCCTGCAAGATCCTCGCCGCGCACCTGCTTTCGGAACAGGTGCAAAAGCGCATCGGCCACCACTGCCAGCCATGCAGGAAAACGCCAGAGACTGATCACCGTGCCGTCAGTGTCGGCCTCCAGCCGCAGGCGGGCAGACAAGTCGCGCTTGACTGCCAGGCGCAACAGACCCGAGCGCACCCCACCGTGAGGCAGCAGTACGCGGTAGTAATAAGTGTTGAGATTGGCCATGCAATGCTTCCGCCAAAGCGGCTCAGTCCTCGCCCACGGTGCGGAGGATTTCCTCCATCGTGGTCTCACCTGCCAACACACGGTGCCGCGCCAACGTCAAGATGGGGCGCATGCCTGCTGCCAGTGCGCGTTGCCGCATTTCTGCCCGCGTGGCATCTGAGGCGATGGCATCCGCCAGATCCCGGTTGACCACCAGCATTTCGTACACCGGCAGGCGACCCAGATACCCTGTGTCGCGGCAATGGTGACAGCCGGCGCCATGGAACACCTGCAGCATTTCGCCCGCGGCGCCCTGCCCCAGCCAACGGCGCTCATCATCAGTCGCAAGACGTGGCTTGGCGCAATGCGGGCAGATGCGGCGCACAAGGCGCTGGTTGATCACTGCCACCAAGTTTTCAGCGATCGTTTCTGTGTCCACCCCCAAGAGCTTGAGGCGAGGCATCACCCCGAAAATGCTGCCCACGTGCAAGGTAGACAACACTAGGTGACCTGTAGAGGAAGCGTCCAACGCTGCACGCGCGGTCTCGGAGTCCCGGATTTCGCCCACCAGGATGATGTCCGGGTCATGCCGCAGAAAGTGCCGCATGGCATTCGCGAACTCATAGCCCGCACGGCGGTTCACTTCGGTCTGGCAGGCGACCGGGACACGGTATTCCACCGGGTCCTCCACGGTCAGCACATTGCGCTCAATCAAGGGCTGCATGCGCAGCGCGGCATGCAGCGTCGTGCTCTTGCCTGACCCGGTAGGGCCCGTGATCAAGATGAGGCCATGAGGACGCGAGAACGCCTTGGCCATGACGGCCACGTCCTCCTCCAGAAACCCGAGGTCCGCCAACTTGTCGAGGTTGCTGCGCTCGGGCAGCAAGCGCAGCACCATCCGCTCGCCGAATTCGGAGATCAAGGTAGAGACACGGATGGTGAAGTTGTGCTCCATCACCTGTGCGGTGAAGCTCCCGTCCTGGGGCAGGCGCTGCTCGCTGGCATCCATGTCGGCCTGCAGCTTGACGTAGACCACCAGACGGTCCAAAGCCGGCGAGAGCGCAAACACAGGACGCAAAACACCGTCCACCCGCAACAGCACCGAACGGCTGCGCGCCGTGGGCGCCAGGTGAATATCCGTCGCGCGTTCGCGCACAGCCAGGTGAAGCATGTGCTCCAACAAGCGCGCAGGGCTGTAGGCACGATCCACGTCGGCTTCGAGCTTGCGGACCTCGCTCTCGATCAGACGTGCAGGCGGGTGCTCGGCAAAGTAATAGTGCTGCTGGATGGCCTGGGCAACGCTGTCAAACTCTCCCTGGAAGAAATGGCAACCCTTGCCCAGCTTGCGCTGAACAAGCTCGGTCACAGTGTCCGGCTGCGCGTCGCCCAGCACCACCTCGATCAGACCTTCGTCGTTTTCCCGCACGGGCAGGAAACCGTACGTCAGGCACAGCGATCGGTTGAAGATGCCCGCAACCGCTGTATCGGGCTCTGGCATTTCGTCGGCGTTGACAAAGCGCAGCCCGCGCTGGCCAGCGAGTTGACGAGCAACCTCATTGGCACTTGCGAAACCCAGCTCCACCAAAAGGTTGCCCATGGGCACCTTCTCGATCTTCTGCTTTTGCAACACGTAGTCGATGGCGACTGCAGACACAAGGCCAGCATTGACCAATGCAGCGCCCAGGGAAGGACTCTTGTCACGCAGCACCGCCAGGCGATCCTCGGCCGTAGGGCCTGCGGGCTGCAACTGGCCCGAGGCCTCTAGCAATGATTCAGCGGGGGGATGCATCCTGATGCTCCAGAATTAAGAAGGTCAGTTCGTCGGGTTTGCCAGTGGGCGGCAGACCCTGCTGCAGTTGAAAGCGGGCGAACGCCTCTCCAGTCTTCGAACCAAAAAAACCGTCGTCCGGCTCACGCTTGTCCAGTAGGCCCATGCTCTTGAGCTTGCCCTGCACCTTGCGCGTGACCTGTTCAGCGGCCTCGATGTTGCGCGTGTTGTTGCGCCCCAGCCATGCGACCCAGGACTCCTTGTCCACATTGAAGCGGCACAGGCGAGTCGATGGTTTCAGGGTGTCCCCCATGCCATCAGGCAGACGGTAAACGTGCACGACCTCGTCAGCAGCAGCCGCCGCCTGGAGTTGGCTTTCGCACGCTTCACGCCCGGATACCCCCGCCGAAGGCTGCGGCTTGGATGTCGGTGCAGCTGCCACTAAGGCGACCGCAGAGCTGCCATTGGGCCGAACCGCCGACGCAGCGCCCGACGCCGTCGGCTGGACTGCCTCAGGGGTAGGGGCTGCCGCCACCGCGGCGGCTGGCGCCACATGCTCGCCGGGTTGGGTGGCCAACCCCCAGCTGGCCAAGGCAACGGTTGCTGTGGTGCCCGCCAGCAAGCCAGCAAGCACCCAGGCTTTGCGGCCACGAGTGCCGCCAGTTACCTTGGCAATCGCCGCAGCTTCGTCGCCCAGCGCGGGCAAATCGGCCACCGCACGCTGAACCAGGGATTCCGTCACCACAGATGCCCTGGTACTCGCCAAACCGTACAGACAACGGTCCAGCACCAAGTGAATGCGTCGCAGGTTTCCCTGCGTGGAGCGGTGCAAAACGTCCGCTGCTGCAGGTTCGATGGAGAGGCGCCCCTCTGCACCCGCGGCGTTCACACGAAAGTCGAAATAACGGGTGACTTCATCCTTTTGCAGACCCGACAGGCGAGCGTGTTTGATGATGCGACTCTTGAGCTGACGCAGCTCTGGCGTCGCCAAGGTCTCCTCCAACTCAGGCTGTCCGACCAGCAGGATCTGCAACAGTTTTTCCTGGCCGGTCTCCAAATTGCACAACAACCGTACCAGCTCCAGCGATTCCACACTGAGGTTTTGCGCATCATCGATCACCAGCAAGCTGATCTCGCCTGCCTGGTGCCCCGCGATCAGGAACTCTGTGAGTCGCGCCAGCCCCTGCTCCACGGAGTCCGAAGGCGGCAAACCGAAGTCTGACTGTATGGCGGACAACAGGGCGCTGTCTTGTAAAAACGTGTTCAGGATCAGCGCCGAGTGGCAGTTCTTGCCACTGAGGGTGTCCAGCAGGCGCCGCACCAGAGTGCTCTTGCCCAGCCCCACTTCTCCGGTGAGAAGAACAAAGCCCTTGCGCGCCTCAATGCAATGCACGATCTCCGCGAAATCCTCCTCCAGCCGCGGTGTGAAGAAGTACGAACCCGCATCCGGTGTCGGCGGAAACGGATTGCGCGACAACCCCAGCGTGGCATAGATGGAATTGGCCGTCATTGGCGTGCAGCGGGTGTGAACTGGGCCAACGCAGCCCGCAGCGCAGCCGAATCTGGTTGCAGTCGCGATGCGGCATCAAGGGTTGCGCGCGCCTCTTCTATCTTTTGCTGGCGCGACTGGATGCTGGCCAGGTTGATGGCGGCCTCTTCGTCACCCGGCAGGCGCTCAAGGATGGTGCGATAACCATCTGCCGCTGCGGCATCGCGGCCTGCGCGCAGGTCAAACCAGGCTTGAGCGCGCACGAGTCCCAAGGACCCCGCGGGCAGACGCTCTTTCAATGCGGCCAATTCACGCTCGGCATCGGCAGTCCGCGACTCTTTCATGGCAGCGACGAAACGGGCGAAGCGCAGCTCTGCGGGTGCATCATCCACGGCAGGGGCTGGAGCCACAGCCGGCGCAGCCGCCGTTGTGGAGCGAGTGACACCACGCGCCTGTCGCGTCGTACTGCTGCGATTCACAGCAGCGGCTGCAGGCGCAACGGACTCGCCGCGCGGACCAGCCGCCAAAACCGTTTTGGGGGCCGCAGGCTCCACAGCAACTGCCGGAGCGGGAGTCGGTGACTGCACTGGTGCAGGCGCAGGCGCAGGAGCCGCCGCAGCGACAGCGGGAGCTGGCATGGCTGCAGGCGCAGGGACTGCTGGTGCAGGCGCAGCAGCCATCGTAGATGCGGGGGCTGCAGCAGGCGCAGCCGTTTCAGCAACCGGCGAAGTGACCGCCACCGGTGCCGGCGCTGGAGCAGGAACCGGGTTTGGCGCAGCAGCCATCGGCGGCGGCAGAGCCTTTGGCTTCATCTGGGTCTGCCAGACAAACCATCCCAAAATCCCCGCCCCTAATACGACGGCAAAAGCCAGCATGGCATCCAGCCACGCAGGACGGGCACGCACCGTCGCCTTGGAAGCCCTTGCCATGGCAGGCTTGGAATCTTGAGGCGCATCCATGGATTTCAGCGCGTCGTGGATGAGGCTCATAGCACGCGCACCCGCAAGACGATCACCAGTTCACGGCTTCCGTGCACCTTGTTTTCGTTGCCAAACAACTTGCCCAGCAACGGCACGTCGGAGACACCGGGTGCGCCGCGATCATTGTTGGAACTGCGCTGGTCGATCAACCCCCCAACCACCACCACGTCCCCATCACCCACGTTCAAGGTCGTGGTCAGCCCCTTGTAGCTCACCTTGGGCAGGGAGACCAGGTTATCGCCCCCTACCGAGACCAACTGCAGGCTTGCAGGGTCCACATCGCTTTGCATGGGGTTCAGCAGCAGCTCGATGCGACCATCATCACGCACCATGGGCAGCACGCCTACCATGACGCCGGAGAACACCGTGTCGGTCTGTACGCTGGACGAGGTGGTGGAAGCTCCACCGCCCGGCACAGTCTGCGTCGATGCGGACTGAGAGACGTACCGCGAACTGGTGCCCACCGACAGCAACGCAGGGGTGCCATTGCGTACCTGCACGTTGGGGTTGGACAAGACCTTGAGATTGCCAAACGAACGCAGCGCGTTGATCACGATGCCGTAGTTGCTACCCTGGTAGGAAACGCCCAGCGCAGGCCCGGCCACGCTCCCGATCAGCGCTGCAGGAATGGAAATCGCCCGCGAAGGGTAGCCAGTGGCGGCATTTGGCAGCGTGCCCGAACTGCCACCCAGCTGCATGGGCGACGAGCCAAAACCGGCCGCCAGACGGCTGCGCAGGGACGTCCAGTCCACTCCGAACTCGAAGTTGTCAGACAGTTGTACGTCGATCAGCTGCGCCTCGACATACACCTGCTTGCCAAGCACCTTGTGCACTTGGGCCAGCATCTTTTCGACCGCCCGCATCTTGGACGGCCGGGCCTTCACATACAGCGTGCCGGTCATCTTGTTCAGCGTGAAGCCACTGTCCTCGGTCATGGTGGCCAAAGGTGCCTGTGGCAACTGGGCTGGACGTGTGGGGTTGGCACCGCTGCCAATCCAGGGAGAAGAAGAACCCGGCGTCGTCATGGTCAGGTTCTGCTGCTGCATTTGCTGCTGGGCCAGGCGGTCCTGGTTGGCGTCGCCCAGTACCGACTTCAGCGCTGTCTCGATTTCCTGGTACGGGTCCGTGCTGCCGCCGCCAGAGCCAGACATGGTCAGGCTGCCCTGCTGGGCGCCCGAACCGCCGCCACCGCTGCTGCCACTGCCGCTTCCGCCTCCACCACCCGAATTGGTACTGCCGAAGACATTACCGCCAGAGCCCATCTGGATGCTGGTCTTGGTGTTGAGAAAGTTCAGCGAGAAGAACTTTTCCTCGGTCAGATTGACCCGCAGCGTGTTGCCACGGAACTCGCCAGCCACGTCGTAAGTACGCAGCACTTCATTGAAGCCTTCGCGCAATGTCACTTGGCGCAAGTGCATATCTGCCAATTGACCGCCCTTCAGCACATTGGGGTCAACGATCAGGTTCAGATTTCCTGCGTCGGCAAATGCACTCAGGATCTGGCTGATGCTGGCGCGGGACATGGCCACGTTGATCAACTTGCCTTCCAGGGGATCGAACACCGGAGCCACCGGAGCAATGACCGGTGCCGCAGCCGTCTTGTTGATTTCGGTCAGCAACATCTGCTGATGCACCAGCAAGCGCTGGGCCTCCTGCGCAGCGTGCTCGCGCATCTGGTCTGCCGCGCTGGTGTCTGGCGGCGGGAGGCTGGCAGCGCTACGGGGCGAAGGGCTGGCGCAACCAGCCAGCACCAGGGCGGCACATACCAGCGCCAATGGCTTGAAAAACGGAGGATTGTTCATATCGCTGTCCTTGGCGCTACTAGCGTGATTTCTTGAAATGGTCATGAGGAGAAGCCAACAGGTACCCACAACGCGATGCACTCATTGAACAGTGCTCGACGCAGTCTGTGTGCTGTCCGCAGGCCTTCGTGGTCATGGCAAGCTCTTGATGGGGCCGGGTTGTCCACCCGGTAGGCCCGAGCGGAATTCCTGGGTATTGATGCTTGCCAGCGATCCGTCGGGCCAGCGCAGCGTGCCCACCCGCAAATCGCCCTGGGGCAGCGTCAGCGTCTGGCGACCCAGCCGCTCCGTGACCACTGCCTCGCTGGGGCGTACCTGCACGACGCGCCCACCACCCTCCAGCCGTGCACCCTGACGGGCCAACTGGCCATCGATCACCACCGACTGCCGCTCCGATGCCAGATCATCCAGATGCAATGACAGGGAACGGCGCGGCATCTGCACGCTGCCCACCACATCGCTGCCAGGCACCGGCAGCGCGATCAGACGCTGCGGGTCAGTGCCAGCCGTCGTCGTCTGCGCCTGGATGCGGGACATTGCGCCAAAAGCTTCGGTAACGCGCTCCTGATCCGTCCGCAAAGCAGTTGGCAAGGGTGCCAGCTCCACGGTCATGGGACGCATCGACGGAGTGCGCGCCTGAGTGAGCTGAAAAACGCCATACAGCCCCCAGCCGAGCAAAAGAATGGCAATCCCATTGAGAAGTAAAGCCGCGTATTTCATGGTTTCACATTTCCTGGTGCTGCTGCATTGGCCACCAGCTCATACGAGAAAGAACCTGGCAGCGTGAAGGTGGGGTCCACCGCCCGGAGCGTCCAGCCAGCCGCAGCCATCTGCGAAACCCAACGCGTCACGGAAGCCGAGGCACCGGGTGCCACCACGCCGTCTACACGGAAGGCCTTTTTGCTCGGTTGCGCACCGCCCAAAGAGTTTGTGGTTTCCAGGCGGACACGCTGAATCCGAATGTCTTTGTTCGACGCAGCTTTCAACACGGCCATGAACGCCACTGGATCATGGCGCGCACCTTCATCCAGCGTGCGAGAGAACTCAGCCACCGGCAACAGCTTCTGCGGAGCCTCGACCGACGACACCGCCTGGATTCGGCTTTGCAGCGTCTCCAGCTCGGCGCGCTGGTTCATGCCCGCATTGCGCTGCTGATCCGCCAGTTGCCCGACCAGCACGCCCACGATGGCCAGAACGATGCCGACGAGCGCCGTCACCACCGTGATCGGAGCCACCCAGCGCTCTGCACGCCATGCCACCCGCTCCAGACTTGGATTCAGAGCATGGCGGCCTGCCGCCTTGCGTGCCAGCGCAGGCATGACGGTGTGTACCCGCTCGGAAGCCAGCGTCATCTCCTGCGCGTGCATGACCACTGGTGCACCACCCGCCACGCTGCGTACCGCAGCAAGGCAGGTGTCCACATCGGCGGGCTGCGTGGACCACAGCGTGCCCCACTCAACGGCCTCAGCGCCCAGCCGCGTCAACAACGCACTGTGATTGCTCGTCAGTACCTGGGCCGCACTCGCCATGGCAGATGGCCCAGACCCCAATGCCTGGGTAGAGCCAAAGACCATGCCCTCTTCGGATTGCACGAAGCACATCAGCCGCCGTTGCGTCAGCACGATGCGCGCACCGCCAGAAACCACGCCGTCACACAGCAGGCCACCAGCCATCATGACCAGACAATGGTCGTCCTGCTCCTTGGCCCACTGAGTGCAACGCTGCCACAAGTCCAGCGAAATCGCCGAAAAGAACACCTGAAAGCCGCCCGGCAACTTGACCAGCCGGTGCACCACCACGTGGGCGGCGCCTTCGACCAGCCCCTGCGTCCGCACACGCTTTTCAACCAGCGCGGCGGCGTATTCCGTCTTGCCCTCGAAACGCCAGACGTCGGTGTAGACGTCGTCCATGTCGAGCACCACCAGCGCACTATGGGTCAAGCGCGGCCATGCAGGAACCTCTTCAACCTGATGCCCGTGGCAGTGCAACCAGCCGGAACTGGCTACGCGATACACATGTTCTGCACTCATGGAGTCACCTTCGGCGATGAAGAAACAGACGCCGTCTGAAAGTGCAGCGTGCCCGTGACGCCCAGCAAAAGCCCTTGGTCGCCCGGCAGCGGGGGTTGGAACAGGCTGGCTTCCGGCGACACCGTGCCGATCTCGAACACGTCCGCCACAAAAATCTGCCCTGCTCCGCCACGACCCAGTTCGCCCAGGAACTGAGCCGCCTCGACCCGCGTCGCCGGGGCTACGGCACGGCGCAACCGGCGTTCGCCCCACTGGGACGGGTCAAAGCCCATGCGCTCCACCTGTTGCGAAACGTCTTTGATAGAACGCACCAGTTGCTCGCGCCGCTGCACTTCAGGCACAAGACTGCGGGCGCTTTCGAGCCCCTGCTGCAACTGCGCGAATTGCTGCCGCTCCCAAGCCAGTTGCTTGAGACCGCGTTGCGCCAGCCAGGCTCCACCGCCCAGCAGGGCAGTGGCCAGCGCCAGACAGGCCAGCTTGAGCGTACGGGTGCCGTTCAATTACTGCTCCATGATCCAGTGGGCGGTCAGCAAGATGACCTGGTCTTCGTCAAAGGTGCGGCCCGTCGTGGTGCCCGCAGCGCTGCCCGAAGTGTTGTCCACAGCCGCACGCGCATCGCTGTTGTTCATCTGTGTGCTGTTACCGCTACCCACGTTGATGGCAACGCCCTGCGTGTTGTTGGCTTCCCACTGATTGCCGGGCGCATTGGCTTGGTTGGCAGCAGTCTGCTGCGGACGACCTTGGATACGGAAACGGCCTTCGCGGGAATCCGGCTTGCCATCAATCACCTGATCCATGAAGCGTGCCAGATCAGGCGTCAAGCCGCGAATCACCATGACGTTCCCCGCGCCGCTGGCAACGCCAGCATCGTTGAACTGGAAGCACACTTGAAGCTCCGCAGGGTTGCCATTGGAGTCGATGTACAGGAAGCGATCCTCGTGACCTTCGCCACGACCAGGGGGCATACGCACACCGGCACGAGTCATCAGTTCGCGCAGGTTTGCGGTGGCTAGCGTGGCATCGCCAGCACCCACCGTGTTGGCGGCATAACCTTGACCGGAGCAAATTTTGCGGCCGCGGTCCGTGAAACTGGCTGGAATGCCTGGAACATTCATGGAGCCCGCGCGGGTACAGGCATTGCCACCGTTGATCGAAGTTTCCGTGCCATCCACCATGTAGGTCGGCGCTTGCTGGCAGTCGCCCACCACCACACCCGTCCGCTGGTAGTACTGGTCGTAGGCCATCTTCCACTGATAGGCAAACTTGTTAACGGCCTTCTGATATTCCGCATTGCGCTGAACATCCTTGGCGATGGCTACAGCACCGATGATCAGGCCGATGACTGCCAGCACGATGGCCAGTTCGACCAAGGTGAAACCTTGCTGGACCTTACGGCCCAGCCCACGAAACGAGTGCATCTTTTTCATTGAAACCTCCGACGAGGGAAAGTAGTTGTTTAAAGAGTCAATGGTGGAAGGGCTCACGCCACATCACTGATTCATGCGGTAGATGGCCGTGACGATGGCGATCTGGTCTTCGTCAAAAGCACGATCGTTGGTCGTGCCGATCTGGTCACGGTTGGAGGCTTGCCACTCCTGCCCCGGCGCATTGGGATTGGTACCGCCTGCGTTGTTCAACACGCCCTGGCGACGGAAACGGCCTTCACGTTCATCCGGCTTGCCGTCGATCATTTGGTCCAGTGCGCGTGCCAGGTCGGGCGTCAGGCCAGTGATGACCATCACGTTGCCCATGCCGTCACCCACTGCATTCGCAGCAGATCCGTTGCCCAGCGGCACATTCCACTGGAAGCACACCTGGACTTCTTGCGGGTTGCCATTGGTGTCCAGGTAGACGTAGCGGTCTTCCAGACCTTCCGCACGGCCGGGGGGCATGCGGATGCCAGCACGCGTCATCAAAGCGCGCAGATCAGGGTCCGTGCCAGCAGTGAATCCTCGGGTCATGCCCTGCCCTGCAGCCGCGCGGCAAATCGCATTGGGAGGCGTGACACCGGTCATATCGCGACCAGAGCGCGTACCTGCGGCCAGAAAGCGCTCGCCATTGACCATGTTCTGGGGCGCAGTCTGGCTGTCTCCCAACACCACGCCATTGCGCTGGTAGTACTGGTTGTAGGCCTGCTCCCATTGGTCGATGAACTTGTTCTTGATCTTGGTGTACTCGGCATTGCGCTGCACATCCTTGCCGATAGCTACCGCACCGATGATGAGGCCGATCACCGCCAGCACAACCGCCAGTTCGACCAGCGTGAAACCCTGCTGGCGCGTTGCGCGCGAACGGAGGGCCAGGTTCTTGAATACTTGGTTCATGATGTTTTATTCCTCGCCCTGATTACTGGTTCATCTTGTAGATGGCGGTCAGGGTGATGACCTGCTCTTCGTCACGGGTGTTGCCCGCGCCGGTGGCTGTGGGGGCTCCTGCACCCCGGCCAAAAGAGTTGTTGGCAGACCACTCCACGCCAGGGCCATTCGGCGTGCCGTTGGCAATGCCTCGCAGACGGAAACGACCTTCTTGCGCATCAGGCTTGCCATCGATCATCTGGTCCAGCATGCGAGCCAAGTCTGGAGTCAGGCCAGAGATGACCATGACATTGCCCGAACCCTCTGGTGTCGTGGGGCGGTTCCACTGAAAGCACACCTGAATTTCCTGCGGTGAGCCGTTGGTGTCGGTATAGACATACAGGTCTTCCTGCCCCTCGGCACGACCCGGAGGCATGCGAATGCCGGCGCGCGTCATGTAAGCACGGAGGTCGTTCACATTAGCCGTGAAGGGAGAGTCAGAGCGCATCGTCCCTGTTTCAGGGTTGCGCGAGCACACTGGCACTGGCTCGGACCCGGCCGCAACCAGCGCTGCCATATCGCCCCCAGAAGTGGGAGAACCCGCCGCTGCCACGTAAGCCGTGCCATTCACCATGATGCGAGGCGCCGTCTGGCTGTCGCCCACCACCACACCGGTGCGCTGGTAGTACTGGTTGTACGCCTGCTCCCACTGGTCAATGAACTTGTTCTTGATCTTCGTGTACTCGGCATTGCGCTGCACATCCTTGCCGATTGCCACGGCGCCGATGATCAAGCCGATAACGGCCAGCACAACAGCCAATTCCACCAGGGTAAAACCACCCTGCGTCGCTCGGGAACCGGGAGAACAGTGTGCGCGCCGAGCAGGCAGGACGGAGAAAAGTGATCGCATGATTTCCTCAGGCGTTGAAAGAAGAGTGAGCGCGGAGATTACTAAACGTAACGAAAGTAAACAATTAAAAATTGGCGTCAGCGATCCACGCGTTTTGCATCCCTCAACTGCCTTGCGGCACTGCTGGCAACGCTTGTTGGGTGGCATCCGACCCGCATCCCATCCATCTATTTTTTTGATTTGAATCAATGGCTTACGGCCATTCTTTGTCTAACCACCAACTTAAGAAGATGGTGCGCAAGCATCGCGCAAGTGCCCTCGCATAGCCATAGTGCGTATGTATTAGTGACACAACAGCAACAAAAACAAACAATTAGTCATAGATTTCAATAGTTCATAGCTATCGAAAATCTCAGGGTTTTCCTGACCAAAAAATCCAGGGAGTTCAGAACTTGCCAACAGGCCTGGCGTTTGCGCCAACCTCACACGGACAGGCAGGCGGAAAAGCGCCGCAAAGTGAGCGACATTTAGCGAGCGCAGAACCTCCCGCCAAAGGTCGGGGCGGAGATGGTCGCGGCTACCCAACCCTCGCAGGGTGCAGCTGCGAGGCATGCGTGTGGGTGTAAACCACCGGCATAACAAACCAGGGGCGTATGCGCGTTGCGCCCCTTCTCAACACTGCTTCATCTCTTTGATCGCAGATGCAGAAGATCCTATGCGGTGTGACGTCAGCGTTGCTCAACGCACCGCCGTCCACTTCTGCTCACTGGCCGCTGACGCCACCACCCGCTCGATAAAGCGCACGCCGCGCGCACCGTCCTCAACACGCGGGTAGTCAGCATGCAATGGGTCGGCTGCCGTGCCTGCCTGCCGTGCGCGAATGTCGGCCGCCACGCCCAGGTAGACGTTGGCAAAGGCCTCGATGAAGGCCTCGGGGTGGCCCGCAGGAATGCGCCCCGCGCGCAGCGCCGCTGGGCTAAGCCAGGGTGAGCCGCGCGTGAGGATGCGGCGCGGGCCGTCCACGGGCGAATGGATGAGCTGGTTGGGCTCCTCCTGCCGCCAGGTGATGGTGCCCAGCGTGCCCGACACCTGCAGGCGCAGATCGTTCTCCAGCCCCGCCGCCACTTGCGATGCCACGATGAAGCCGCGTGCGCCGCTTTCGTAGCGCAGCAGCAGCTGGGCATCGTCGTCCAGCCTGCGCCCGGCGCCAAAGGTCGTGAGGTCGGCGCACACCCAGGCGGGGTGCTGGCCGGTGACGGTGGCGGCCAGGTTTTCGGCGTGCGACCCGATGTCGCCCAGCGTGCCCGCGCTGCCGCTGCGCGCCGGGTCCAGCCGCCAGTCGGCCTGTTTGTTGGCGCCGCCCTCTTCCACCGCCGTGGCCAGCCAGCCCTGGTTGTATTCGACGGTGATCTTGCGCAGCGGGCCCAGCGCGCCGCTGTGCACCAGGTGGCGCGCCTCGCGCACCATGGGGTAGCCGGTGTAGTTGTAGGTCACGCCGAACACGGTGCCCGCCTTCTTCACGGCCGCCACCAGCTCGTCGGCCTGCGCGCGGGTGTGCACCAGCGGCTTGTCGCACACCACATGAAAGCCTGCCTGCACAAACGCCAGCGCCACCGGGTGGTGCATGTGGTTGGGTGTGACGATGCTCACCATGTCGATGCGCTCCTGCGCCGGGCGGCGCAGTTCGTCGGCCAGCAGGTCTTGCCAGCTGCCGTGGTTGCGGTCGTCCGCCAGGCCCAGTTCGGCGCCGGATGCGCGTGCCCGCTCTGGCGAGGATGACAGCGCGCCCGCCACCAGCTCGAACTGGCCGTCGAGCGCCATCGCCTTGCGGTGCACGGCACCGATGAAGGCGCCATGGCCGCCGCCGACCATGGCGTAGCGGAGCTTTCTTTCACTGGACATACGAAAGGCCTCTGTTTGTTGTTCTTGGTTCGCTGTTGCCGTCACCACCCGGCCGTTCGCCCTGAGCTTGTCGAAGGGCTGCCAAGCACCCTGCCCTGGCTTCGACAGGCTCAGCCCGAACGGTGAGGAAGTGGATGGCGGTTGAATGGTGGCGATGGCGGGAGAGCATTCACACGTTCTGCTTGTCGCGCGCGAACACGGCATCGAAAGCGCCAGCCGCAGGCTTGAAATCCAGCCGCTTGCAGAACGCCGCACTCTCCGTGGCGCCGTGCACGCGGTCCATGCGGCTGTCTTCCCACTCCACCGAGAGTGGGCCCTGGTAGCCGATGTCGTTGAGCGCAACGATGATGGATTCGAAATCGATCATCCCGCGCCCCACGCTGCGAAAGTCCCAGTTCCGCCGCGCATCGCCAAAGCTGGTGTGCCCGCCAAAGGTGCCCACCGTGCCGTCGCCCTTGCCCCACCACACGTCCTTCATGTGGGCGTTGTAGATGCGGTCGGCGAACTGGCGGATGAACTTGATGTAGTCCACGCCCTGATAGGCCAGGTGGCTCGGGTCGTAGTTGAAGCCGAAGCGCTTGTTGCCGCCCACCGCCGCAATCGCGCGCTCGGCCGAGGCGATGTCGAACGCGATCTCGGTGGGGTGCACTTCCAGCGCGAAATTGATGTCGTGCTGCTCGAACACATCCAGGATGGGGCCAAAGCGCTGGGCGAAGTCGGCAAAGCCTTTGTCCCAATACGCCTGGGTGGTGGGCGGGAAGGCATAGATCGAATGCCACACCGACGAGCCTGTAAAACCTGTGACCGTCTTCACGCCGAACTTCGCGGCCGCGCGCGCGGTGTTGGCCAGCTCGGCCGCTGCGCGCTGGCGCACGCCTTCGGGTTCGCCATCGCCCCACACATGCGGCGGCAGGATGGACTGGTGGCGCTCGTCGATCAAATCGCACACGGCCTGGCCCACGAGGTGGTTGCCGATGGCAAAACACTGCAGGCCATGCTGGGCCAGCAGTGCGTGTTTGTCTTTGACGTACTGGGACGACGACAGCGCCTCCTGCACGTTGAAATGGTCGCCCCAGCAGGCCAGTTCCAGGCCGTCGTAGCCCATGCTTTTGGCAAGCGGCGCGAGTTCAGCCAAAGGCAGGTCGGCCCACTGGCCGGTGAAAAGGGTGACGGGTCTTGGCATGGCGGCTCCAAGGGGCGGGGTTGCAGATGCATTGCAGCTGACAGCTATATTTTTAATAGCTGCCAGCGCATGATGAATAGGCGCTACAGGCCAATTTGATTCAAAACGCCATCAGAATGGCGAATCAGGGAAGTAGAAGTCCTTCGCCGTTTCCTTGGTGATCAGCACCGATGGAATGATGGTGTTGGCGGGCAGCTTCTCGCCCTTGATGCGCGCCTCGGCCGTGAGCTTGATCGAGTCATAAATGAACTTGGGGCTGTACGACACGTTGGCCTGGATGAGCGGGTTGCTGCCGTCCATCAGCGTCTTGATCATGCCCTTGGCACCCGCGCCGCCAAACACCAGCTTGATGTCCTTGCGCTTGGCCTGTTCGATGGCCTTGAGCACGCCCACGGCCATGTCGTCGTCGGCGGCCCACACGGCGTCGATCTGCGGGAAGCGGGTGAGGTAGTCCTGCATCACCTTGAAGGCGTCGTCGCGGTTCCAGTTGGCGTACTTGGCGTCCAGCAGCTTGATGCCGGGGTGGTTCTTCAGCACGCTGTTGAACGCGTCCATGCGCTCGTTGTCCAGCGTGGTGGCAATGCCGCGCATGGCCACCACGTTGCCCTTGCCGCCCAGCGCCTTGGCGATGTACTCGGCCGGAATCTTGCCGAACGCGGTGTTGTCACCCGCCACATACGCGTCCTGCGCGCTGGTGTCGGTCAGGCCCCGGTCCACCACCGTCACGTACACGCCCTTGGCCTTGACCTGCGCCACGGGCTTGGTCAGCGCGGCCGATTCGAAGGGGAAGATGACCAGTGCGTTGATCTTGTTCACCGTCACCAGGTCCTGCAGCTGGTTGGCCTGCTCGGGCGCACCGCTTGCGGTTTTCACGATCACCTGCAAGCCGGGGTGGGCCTTCTCCAGGTCCTTCTTGGCCTGGTTGGCCCAGTACACGATGCCGCCGGTGAAGCCGTGCGTGGCCGAGGGGATGGCCACGCCTACCACCGTCTTGTTGGCCTGCGCCATGGCGGGGGCGGCCAATGCGAAGGCGGCGGCGCCCACGGCCGACAAGGCCAGGCGGCGGGTGAAAGAAGAAAGTTGGCTGTTCATGCGTTGTCTCCTGTTGCTTTGGAATATGGCCATGGAAGCTGGCCGGCTGGGGAACACCTTGAAAAACAAATGCACGCAAAGAGTGGCTGGAAAACTCAGCGAAGCGGTCCTGGCTAGGCGCTGTGTCGCAGACAGTGCGAGTAGCACGGCAAGACACAGCAACAACGTCAGGAGAGTTGTTCCGGCCACTCCATCACCGCTTTCCGCGCTGCATGAACGCCACGGCAATGATCACGAAGCCCTGCACCGCCGCGTTCAAATACACGCTGATGATGCTGGTGAGGTTGAGGATGTTGCTGATGACAGAGAGCAGGATCGCACCCACCACCGTGCCGGTGATGCTGCCCGCCCCACCCTTGAGCACCGTGCCGCCCACGATGACGGCGGCAATCGCCTCCAGCTCCCACAGCAGGCCCGTGGTGGGCGATGCGGACCCGAGGCGCGGCACATACAGCAGCGTGGCGATGCCCACGCACACGCCGAGTAGCATGTAGGTAAGGATCTTGATCTTGTGCACATCCACCGCCGCGTACTGCGCCACCTGCTCGTTGGAGCCGATGGCCTGCACATAGCGGCCATAGGCCGTGCGGTTCAGGATCACGCCGCCGATGACAGCCACAAGCAGGAAGATCCACACGGGGATCGGCACGCCCAGCAGATTGGCGTAGTACACCGGGCTGTAGATGTCCGACAGGTCGTTCTCCAGCGTGATGGCCCCGCCGTTCGAAAAATACGTGAGGTACGCGCGGAAGATGCCCAGCGTGCCCAGCGTGACGATGAAGGGCTCGATGCGGCCCTTGGTGATGAGCAGACCATGCACCAGCCCGAACACCGCGCCCAGCAACACCGCCAGCAGCATGCCCACCACCACGGCCGCCATGGGCGAGCCCAGCACGGGCGCCATCGCGTTCATGAACAAGATGACCGAGCCTGCAATCAGCGCCGCCATCGACCCCACCGACAAATCGATGCCGCCCGAGATGATGACGAAGCACATGCCCACCGCGATGATGCCGATGAAGGCCGTGCGCGTGAGCACGTTCATCACGTTGTCGTAAGTAGCAAAGTTGCTATTGAGCAGCGTGCCCGCAATGCACAGTAGCACCAGACCAATGACCGGGCCCAGGCCATGCAGCTTGCCCCACCACGCGCTGATGCCGGTGGCTCCCGCAGCGGTGGCGGCAGCATGGCGGCTGCCGCCTGCCTGCGGGGCTGCGGCGTTTTCCGCCGGTACGTTAACGGGTGCCTGTGGCATGGGCGATCAACTCCTCTTCGGTCAAATGTGGCGCTTGCAGCGTGGTCTGCAGCCGCCCGGCGCGCATCACCGCCACGCGGTGGCACAGGCCGATCAGCTCCATCAGTTCGGACGAGATCACGACCACCGCCAACCCCTGCTCTGCCAGGCGCTGCACCAGGTGGTAAATCTCGCGCTTGGCGCCCACGTCCACGCCGCGCGTGGGCTCGTCCAGCACCACCACGCTGGGGCCGGGGTGCAGCACCTTGGCCAGCGCCAGCTTTTGCTGGTTGCCGCCCGACAGCGACGATGCACGCACGTCCAGCGACCCGGTGCGGATGCCGAACTCCTGCACCGCATCGCGCAGCGCGGCCTGCTCGGCCGCCGGGTCAAGCCAGGGCTTGGCATAGCGCTCCAGCGCCATCAGCGTCAGGTTGGGCCGCAGGCTGAAGTGCACGTGCAGGCCCTTGCCCTTGCGGTCTTCGCTCAGATACGTCAGGCCGTGGCGCGCCGCATCGCGCGGGCTTTTCAAATTCACCGGTTTGCCCGCCAGCTCCACCGTGCCGGCCGAACGCGGGCGCAGGCCCAGCAAGCCTTCAAACAGCTCGGTGCGCCCAGCGCCCACCAGCCCGGCAAAGCCCAGAATCTCGCCGCGTCGCACCTCAAAACTCACCTCCTCGGCCCAGCCCGGCACCGAGAGGCCGCGCACCTTAATTGCGGGCTCTCCACCCGCAGGCGCAGGCAACTTGGGCGGGAACAAATCCGCCAGCTCACGCCCCACCATCAGGTTGGCCATCTGCCGCCGCGTCACGCTGGCCGTAGGCTCGCGCGCCACCAGCAGGCCGTCGCGCATCACCACCACCTCGTCGGTGGTGCGCTCCACCTCGTCGAGCTTGTGCGATATGTAGATGATGGTCACGCCCGCAGCCTTCAGGCCAGCCATCA
>OFJB01000269.1_pt1 | contig 27553 bp, 19 predicted proteins | sample 1775081 | NCBI WGS metagenome assembly OFJB01 (sample SAMN08195771, study PRJEB24354) | sludge metagenome | isolation source: initial sludge from phenol fed wastewater aerobic bioreactor | place: India: Nagpur | collected 2016-06-05
ATCCCCATACCTATTGTTCCCAGTGCAATACCGCTGATCATCGTAGGGAGAGGTCTGAACTTTTTAACAATATTGGATATCACTAGCTGCAATGTTATAATTACTCCTGCGTTGATTACGGTTATATGCTCAACGTCAAATTTCCAGTTGGGATTGCTTACAAAAATTGAGAGGAATCTGTTTACTGAATCGCTGACAGGATCCATATTGACATAATCTTTGAGGTACCATAGTACTGTCCCGAACATCTGAAAATAGAGTATCCAGAATGCAGAGTATAGTACAAGCATTAAGATAAAACGCCAATCTGCAAGTACTTTTACCATGTCTGTAAATATTGCAGATAGTCTTGAGTTCTGTTTTGTCCCTTGTGGTTCTTTGTAGAGTAGAAGATTTATAAAGAGTAAAAGAGTGGCAATTGCAGATCCGGCAAAGAATATATAACTGTAGGAGATCGATTTTAGAAAAGGGACCATAAACAGGGGAAATAGAAATGCTCCCAAATTTATAGACCAGTAATAAATTCCAAAGCCGACCGTTGAGTTTTCACTGTTTGTTGTTTTGGCGATTGTTCCAGATATGACAGGTTTGAAAAATCCGGCTCCGGTTGCCAGAAGTATCAGCGATAGAAAGACAGTAAAGTAGCTCTCGGATGTTCCGGCTAGAAAATAACCTCCGATCATACAGATGAATGCAAAGAAGAGAACATTCCGATATCCGAATTTATCTGCAACTGAGCCTGCAAAAATCGGTAAGAAATAGAGTAGTGGAGGAATTGTTCCAAGGATTGAACCAGCTTGAGCAATCGATAACCCCATTCCCCCTTCTGTTTTTGTTAGAACGAGATAAACGCTTAAAATTGACATCATTGCGTAATAGGCTCCCCTCTCGAAGAACTCCATAAGAATTACCGTCCAAAAATTTCCTGAAAAACTCTTAAATACTCTACTCTTTCCCATTGTAATATTTTTGTAATGTTTTAAAAGCAAATATATTGTTTATTTGTCCTTTATAAAAATAATATATACATTTGCAGTTCCCAAATTGGGTTTATAAATAATGTCTAACTACTTGTTGTTTAGAAAATTAAATTATGTCAAAAGAGGTAAAGAGTAATCTTGATCAAGAGGATCAAGTGGAAGTTTTCAAAAAACAGGATGAGAAACTAGATGCATTCATTGAGTATGAAGCAAATCCTGTAGAAGAGATTATCAAAAAGAAAAAAACAAATGTGTCTGTTCCGGTAGATAAATTTGACTGGGATGCATTTGAAACTGAAAATGTTTACGATGCCGAAAAGTCGGTTATCGAAACCCGTTACAATGACACACTTTCAAAAGTTATCGAGAACGAAGTTGTCGAAGGAACTGTTGTGGCATTGAACAAAAGAGAGGTAATCGTTAATATCGGTTACAAGAGTGAAGGTGTTATCAGCATCAATGAGTTCAGATACAATCCTGACCTCGCTGTTGGCGATAAAGTAGAAGTTTATGTGGAGACAGCCGAAGATAAAAAAGGGCAATTGCTGTTATCCCACAAAAAAGCCCGTTCGTTCCGTTCTTGGGACAGAGTTAATGAGGCATTCTCTAAGGATGAAATCGTTAAGGGTTACATTAAATGCAGAACAAAAGGTGGTATGATCGTAGATGTATTTGGCATCGAGGCATTCCTTCCTGGTTCTCAAATTGATGTTAAACCTATCAGAGATTACGATATCTTCGTTAACAAAACAATGGAGTTCAAGATTGTTAAAATCAACCACGAGTTCAGAAATGTTGTGGTTTCTCACAAAGCTCTTATCGAAGAGGAGATTGAAGCTCAAAAGGCAGATATTATCGGTAAACTCGAAAAAGGTCAGGTACTCGAAGGTGTTGTTAAAAACATTACATCTTATGGAGTGTTTATCGATCTTGGTGGTGTTGACGGTCTTATTCACATTACAGATCTCTCTTGGGGCAGAATCAACCATCCTGAAGAGGTTGTTCAACTCGATCAAAAGATCAATGTTGTTATCCTCGACTTCGACGATACTAAGAAGCGTATTGCTCTTGGTCTTAAACAACTTAGCGCACATCCTTGGGATGCACTTGACGCAAACCTCCAGGTTGGCGATAAGGTAAAAGGTAAAGTTGTTGTAATTGCAGATTATGGTGCTTTTGTTGAGATTCAACCTGGTGTAGAGGGTCTAATTCACGTATCAGAGATGTCGTGGTCTCTCCACCTTCGCAGTGCACAGGACTTCCTTAAGATCGGTGACGAGGTAGAGGCTGTTATTCTAACACTCGACAGAGATGAAAGAAAGATGTCACTTGGTATCAAACAACTTAAGTCTGACCCTTGGGCAACAATTATAGAAAAATATCCTGTAGGCACAAAATGCACAGCTACCGTTAGAAACTTTACTAACTTCGGTGTATTCGTAGAGTTGGAAGAGGGAGTAGACGGACTGGTTCACATCAGCGATCTCTCTTGGACTAAAAAAGTAAAACATCCATCTGAATTCACATCTGTTGGAGATAAACTTGAGGTTGTAGTTCTTGAGGTAGATCAGGAGAACCGTCGTTTGAGCCTTGGTCACAAACAACTTGAAGAGAATCCTTGGGATGTATTCGAGACAGTATTTACAGTTGGATCAGTTCACGAAGGAACTATCACATCTTTTGCCGATAAGGGAGCTGTAGTAGCTCTTGCCTATGGAGTTGAGGGATTTGTTACAATGAAGAATCTTGTAAAAGAGGATGGAACAACTGCTAAGGTCGACGAAAAACTCGAATTTAAAGTTCTTGAGTTCAATAAAACAACAAAGAGAATTACTCTCTCACACTCTAAACTTTTCGAATCTTCTAAAAAAGAGGATGCCCCTGTAAAAGAGAAAGAGGGAGATGCAACTCAGAAAGCTGTTAAAAAACTCAAAGCAAATCTGGAAAAAACCACATTAGGTGATATTTCGGAACTTGCTGCTCTTAAGAGTGAAATGGAAAATCAGGAATCTGAAGAGTAATATAATGAAATTCTCATTCACACCGTTGGGAATTGCTTCGGCCCTTCCTACTGTGAACAGAAACCCGGGCGCTCATGTTCTCAATATACATGAGCGCCTGTTTTTAATAGATTGTGGAGAGGGTTGCCAGTTGCAATTGAGAAGGAGAAATTTCTCCTTTCTTAAGATACAGAATATATTTATCTCCCATATTCACGGCGACCATATATTCGGACTTTTTGGACTTCTTTCAAGTATGTCTCTGATTGGCAGAACAGAAGATATATATATTTATGGTCCTGCCCAACTCAAAAAGGTGCTGGATTTTATTGTTGAAACATTTGGTGATCAGTTTAAATTTAAAATTGTTCATAATGTTTTATCAATGAAGAGTCCTCAAATAATATTTGAAACAAAGAGTATAGAGGTTCTTGCATTTAGACTAAATCATAGAATTGAGTGTTTTGGTTTTGTCTTCAGAGAGAAGATGCCTAAGAGAAATATATACAAAGAGAAAGTAGATGAACTCTCTCTGACACTCAAAGAGATTGCATCATTAAAAAACTCTTCTGATGTTGTTAGAGAGGAGGGAGAGGTTCTCAGCTATGAAAAGCTTACATATCTGCCTTATAATCCTCGTTCTTTTGCTTATTGCAGCGACACTGCACCATTTAATGAGCTTCCTGAGTACATAAAAGGTGTCTCTATGTTATATCATGAGGCAACATTTATGGAAGATATGGAGAAGATGGCAAAAGAGACATTCCATTCAACGGCATCTCAAGCTGCCGAAATTGCTATAAAGGCCGGAGTGAAGAGGCTTATTCTTGGACACTTTTCATCCAGGTACAACAATCTCTCACCACTGCTTAAGGAGGCTAAAGCTGTATTTCCCGAAAGCTATTTAGCGGAAGAGGGCACAGAAATTGAGGTACCATTTTAATAACAAAAAAAATTATGAGTAGAGTATTTATTAAGGGAGCGATATTTTTTGCTATAATATTTAGTTCTTCAACACTGTTATCACAAAGCCAGGATGAGGTAAGGGCTAATGCCAATAAATTGGCACAGGCACTTTATTACATTAACAGTTTTTACAATGATAAGGTTGATAATTTGAAGATTACCGATGAGGCTATCGCAAAGATGTTATCACAACTGGATCCTCATTCCAACTATATATCTGCCAAAGACGCAAAAGCTATGAATGAACCCCTCGATGGAAATTTTGAGGGTATAGGTGTTGAATTTGCGATAATTAAAGATACGCTTACAGTGGTTAATCCTGTTTCGGGAGGTCCATCTGAACGAGTAGGAATAAGAGCCGGTGATAAAATAATTGCAATTGATAATGAAAATATCACTGGAATTACGCTTACCAATGAGATGGTATATAAATACCTGAGAGGTAAAAAGGGGACTAAAGTGAGTGTCTCAATTCTTAGACACCCTTCAACTACACTGTTAAACTTTGAGATCATCAGGGATAAAATTCCTATCAACAGTCTTGATGCTTGTTATGAAGTGGAGCCGGGTATTATATATCTTAAACTGAGCAGATTCTCAGCTACTTCAACTGAGGAGATATTAAAAGGGGTTTCCGACTTGAAAATAAAGAGTATCAAGGGATTGATCCTTGATCTGAGAGGAAATGGAGGCGGGCTCTTATCTACAGCAATGGAGATTGGGGATATGTTTCTCGAGAAAGGGCAGACAATTGTCTATACCGAAGGAAGGAAATTTCCTCGAAATGATATGAATGCGTCCGGGGAGGGATTTTATAGAAAAGGACCTCTCGCAGTTATTACAGATGAGAGTAGTGCAAGTGCTAGCGAGATTGTTGCAGGTGCCGTTCAGGATTGGGACAGGGGTGTTATTATTGGAAGAAGAACTTTTGGAAAAGGTCTTGTACAGCAGATGTTGCCTTTTAGTGACGGATCGCAGTTAAGGCTTACAATTGCAAGATATCACACACCTTCGGGAAGAGTCATCCAAAGACCGTTTAAGGAGGGTGATAGAGATGAATACTATAAGGACTACTCAAAACGTTATGAATCAGGAGAGCTCTTTGACGGTTCAATACACTCAAAACTACCTGATTCTCTAAAATATAAGACATTGATTAAGGGTAGAACCGTGTATGGAGGAGGTGGAGTCTCTCCGGATCTTTTCGTACCTGCGGATACAAGCGATTACTCTGACTATTTTATGAAATTGATTAGAAAGGGTGTAATTACTGAGTATATGAACGAGTTTTCCGACAAGAATAGAGAGTCTCTCAAATCAAAATACACTACATTCGAATCCTTCAATAAAGGTTTTATTGTTGATGATAAATTTATTGAATCGCTGGTCTCATTTGCCGTTACCAAAGGGGTAGAAAGAGATGATGCAGGAATAAAGATATCGGGTGAGAGAATAAAAAACTACATTAAAGCTATCACTGCAAGGTCTCTTTTCGATACCAACGGATATTTTCGGGTTATAAACTCTTACCGGGATGCTGAGATGTCAGCAGCTCTGGATTATATTAAAGGGAGAATAAAAATTCTCTGAAAAACTTCTATTTGAGAATTGCTCTCTTGTTAAGTGCTCTTCTGTATGCAGCAGCATTCTTCATATGTTCCGTGCCTGTTGCTGCAAACAGATGTGTCCCGTCAAATGCAGGGCTGGCGCAAAAGTATATGTATTTGTGTTGTCTGTAATTTAAAACAGAGTCAATAACCGATGCCGGCGGAACTGAAATTGGCCCCGGAGGAAGCCCTTTGTATTTGTATGTATTATAAGGAGAGTCAATACGCAGGTGTTTGCCAAGCACTCTTCTGATTGTAAAGTCATTATTTGCAAACACGACAGTTGGATCGGCCTGAAGAGGCATACCTTTGCGTAATCTGTTAATATATACTCCGGCGATCACAGGCTGTTCGTGGGCAGCTTTACTCTCTTCGTAAACGATTGAAGCAAGAGTGGAGATTTCAGTTTGTGTAAAACCGGCTTTTTTTGCCTTTGCTACTCTCTCACTATTCCAGAAGCGATCATACTCTCTCTTTAGCTTTGAGAGTATTTCAGGAATTTGTGAAGTCCAATATATCTCATAAGTGTTCGGCATAAACATTGAGATGAATGTCTGCTCATTAAAACCATAACTCCTGGCTACAGAATCGCTGTTTATTATTGAAAAAATCTGCTCATAGTCCATCTCATTTTTTTTATCTATAATCTGAGCCAGTTTAATTTTACTTCTGATAGATCCGGCTATAACCAACTTTACAGGTTCCTCATTATTCAGAATTATATTGTTAATAATCTGCTTGTTGCTCATGCCAAATGAGATTTTGTATCTGCCGGGCTTATATAGAGAACTCAATTTAAGTCTTTTAGCTGCTCTGTTGAAACTCTTCTCATTTTTTATAACATCCAATGAAAAAAGAGAGTCGGTCAAATCTTTGTATGTTGCCCCTCTGTGAACGTACAAAAATTCGGTTTTATCTTTGGTATTTGGTTTACGGAAAGTAATGTAATATGATATTACAAACCAGGCAGATATAAATACTGCACAAACAGAAATCGAAAGCAGAAGCTTCTTTAGTTTCATCTCAATTTGATCTTTTTCCCTCCAACAGGTGTTGATGTCTCTGTCAAAGAGTTTAGTTTAAGTAAATTTTTAAGCCTTATACCGGTTTTTTGAGCAATTTCACGGTAGCTCTTCTCGTTTCCAACGGTATATGTGGGATTATCTTTTGATCCTTTTTTCCCTTTTTTTTCAACAAATACTATTGTTCCGGGCGTGAGTGACTCGTCACTCTCAAGGTCGTTAAACCGAAGAATCTCCTTATGAAATAGATTAAATTCCGAAGCAATAGACTCATAAGAGTCATTACTTCCGGCAATTATATACCTTTTTCCGTTGATCTTATTATCAGATCTGTCAATAGAGAATTCAAAGCCGGCTTTATATGTTGAATCTACCGGTGAGACTCTCTCTCTGATATTATTTTCACTATTATCGGCAACAACTTTGTAGCTGTCAGGAGAATCCAAACGATAAAGAGAAAAATCCTCAATTATTTTGATAAGATGTTCGGCATATCTGGGATTTGTTGCGTACCCTGCCTCACTAAGTCCTTTTGCCCAAGATTTATAGTCGGTCGGGTCCAGTTTAAAAAGTTGGGCGTACCTTGCTTTTGTAAGAAAAATTGAGTGATCGGTGAATGATTGTTCTACATTTTTATACTTTCGGAAACACTCATTTTTTTTGTCATCATGATGATAAATAGTATCTCCGGTCCAGTTACTGCATTTGATCCCAAAGTGATTGTTTGCCTCAACAGCCAATTTTGAGTTACCATCTGCAGACTCTAAACAGGCCTGTGCTAAAGTAATGCTTGCTGGTATGCGAAACTCATTCATCTCTTTTATTGCCAGTTCTTTATATCTTTCGATATACTCCTGACGACTCATTTTTTGGGCATTTGCCTGAAGAGAGAGTATTGAAAATAAGATAGTTGCAGCAGCCAGTCTATATAAATAATCCATTATCGTTTCATTCTGAACACAAATTTACTAATTTTGTGAAAACACCAATTATATAATGAAGAGCAAAAACATTTCTATACAATATAGAGAGTACGGAAGGGCAGATGAGTTGTCGGCTGATCAGAAGAGAATCGTTGATGCTGCCATAGAGGAGACAAAAAAATCTTATGCTCCATATTCAAAATTTCATGTAGGTGCTGCGATACTTTTGGAAGATGGATCGGTTATTTCCGGGAACAATCAGGAAAATGCAGCATTCCCTTCGGGATTGTGTGCTGAGAGGGTGGCTATCTTTTATGCTATGGCAAAAAATCCCGATTTAAAAATAAAATCTATTGCTATTGCTGCATCTGTAAACGGAGTTATATGTCAGGATCCTGTCTATCCTTGCGGAGCCTGCAGACAAGTTATGCTGGAATATAGAACAAAGGGGAGAGAGAAGATGGAGATTATAACAGTGGGTCGTGATAGAATTGAGGTTTTTGAAGATATTGATTCTCTGTTACCATTCTCTTTTTCGGATATTCCCGAATAGGCATGATAGTTTGAAATTCTAAAATTTGTGTTACCTTTGTGCGGGGTAAGTCATGTACGACCAGCTCCCACTGAACTCCCCCAGGACCGGAAGGTAGCAAGGGTAGGTGGTTGTAGCGGTGCGATATATGTAGCTTACCCTTTTTCTTTTTCATAGGTTTATTAAGATGAAAATTGCAGTAGGACTTTCAGGAGGTGTAGACTCAAGTGTAGCCGCATTTCTTCTCAAACAACAAGGTCACGATGTTATTGCAGTGTTTATGCAGAACTGGCACGATGTAACAGGTACTCTGCATGGAGATTGTGAGTGGGAGGAGGATCGCTCAGTGGCTCAGATGGTTGCTAAAAAAATTGGAATCCCATTTGTTTTTGTAGACCTAAGTAAAGAGTATTCCAAACGTGTCGTTGATTATATGTTTGATGAATATTCCAAGGGAAGAACACCAAATCCTGATGTACTTTGCAATAGGGAGATCAAGTTTGATGCATTCTTGAAAGTTGCGCTTGAAACCGGAGCGGAGTATGTTGCCACCGGACACTACTGTAGAAAAGAGACAATCACAGATGAATCCGGAAAAGAGATACACCGTTTATTGGCGGGTGTAGACGGTAATAAAGATCAAAGCTATTTTTTGTGTCAGCTGACCCAGGAGCAACTTTCGAAAAGTCTTTTTCCGATTGGAGATCTGGCAAAGCCGGAGGTGCGGAGAATTGCAAGAGAGGCCGGACTCCCATCTGCAGAAAAAAAAGATTCTCAGGGAATATGCTTTGTTGGAAAGGTCGATCTGCCGGTTTTTCTGCAACAAAAGCTTAAACCGGTCACAGGAAAGGTAATCGAGATCCCGGCAGACAGCGAGATTTATAAAAGAACAGATAAATTTGACAATATTCACTCGCAGTTAATTTCTGAGAGTAAACCATTTTGGTACGAACCTGATAGTGGAAAGGTAGCCGGAAGTCATCAGGGTGCCCAATTTTATACGATAGGTCAGAGAAAGGGCTTAAATATCGGAGGGCATATAGAACCGTTATTTGTTATCTCGACCGATGTAAATCGAAATCTCATCTTTGTAGGGGAGGGGCAAAATCACCCGGGACTTTATCGTAAGGCACTATTTATAGATGCAAAAGAGATTCACTGGGTTAGACCCGATCTGGCTATTAAGGCAGGCGATGAGAGAAGAGTACTGGCCAGAATCCGTTATCGCCAACCTTTACAGGCTGCATCTCTATATATGTACGAAGAGGGAGTCTATATAAGTTTTGATGAGCCGCAGAGGGGAATTACTGCCGGGCAGTTTGCAGCCTGGTATTCCGACGATGAGCTTATCGGATCCGGTGTTATTTCGGGTTAGTAGCAGAAACAGATAGTCCGTCGTATGCAGCATATATGCCTTTGGGCAGATCTCTCTCAAGTGTTGAGTGTAAACCGATCTGGTGTGACAGATGGGTCAGAAACCCAAGTTTTGGATCTACCCTTTTTATAACATCTATTGCCTCATCAAGACTAAAGTGCGATATATGCTTCTCCCTTCTTACCGTATTGATTACCAGAATATCCAAATCCTTTAATTTATCGAATTCAGATTCCGGAATCATGACAGCATCAGTAATATAAGCTATATTACCTATACGAAAACCGAGAACCGGCAGCTTGTAGTGGAGTGCCCTGACGGGAATAACTTCGCAGACTCTCTCTCCTGAATTATCTCCCTTTATACTAAATGGATTTTCGTTAATTACTTTTACATCAAACTGAGGAGCACCAGGGTATGGATTGTCCTCAAATACATAAGAGAACTCTCTTTTAAGCGATTTAAATACACGCTCTTCACAATATATTGGAAAAGGTCTGCCTGTAAAATAGTTGAAAGCCCTGATATCATCCAGACCTCCTGTGTGATCTTTATGCTCATGCGTTAACAGAATCGCGTCGAGGTATGATGTATTGCTCCGGAGCATCTGATACCGGAAATCTGGCCCTGCATCTATTAGAATCTTGAATCCATTGTGGTCGATAAGTGCAGAAGATCTTAATCTATTGTCTCTTGGATCGGTTGATTTACATACATCACAGTTGCATCCAATCATTGGCACCCCTTGGGACGTACCGGTGCCGAAAAAGGTAATTTTAGAGACGAATTCACTTTCCATAGAGTAAAGGTAGGAAATTTTATACCTTTGGGAAAAATTTAGAATTGAAAGGAAAGCTATATTTAATCCCTACCACACTCGGAGGTACAAATCTGAAGGATGTTATACCGGAAGGTACGCTTAACTCCATTGCCGGAATCACGGCATTTGTTGTCGAAGAGCTAAGAAGTGCAAGAAGGTTTCTCTCTGCTGCCGGTTACAAAGGGCAGATAGACTCTCTTGAACTTATGGAGCTGAATGAACACACTCCCGATGCACAGATTTTTACCTATGTTGAGATTTTAAAAAAGGGGAGAGATATGGGATTAATAAGTGAGGCAGGCCTTCCGGCTGTCGCCGATCCCGGGTCAAGGTTAGTGGAACTCTGTCACGAGTCAGATATTGAAGTACTTCCCTTAACCGGACCCTCATCTATTTTTCTTGCACTTATGGCTTCCGGTAAAAATGGACAAAACTTCTCTTTTAACGGATATCTGCCTGTCAAATCCGACTTAAGGAGAGCAAAGATAAAAGAGCTTGAGAGGCTCTCTAAAACAAAAGGGGAGACCCAGATATTCATTGAGGCACCATACAGAAATCTACAGCTCCTATCCGATATAATGGATGTGTGTTCTCCATCTACAAAACTGACAATCGCTTGCGAGCTGACAATTGATAGTGGTTTTGTAAAAACAAGGAGAGTCGGGGAGTGGAAAAAAATGGTACCTGATATTAACAAAAAGCCGACAGTATTTGTTTTATAAATATGAAAAGTAGTGTAGAGTTAATCGATATGGAGTTTTTTGCTTATCACGGGTGTTTTCGTGAAGAGCAGGTAATAGGAAACAGATTCTTGGTATCTTTCAGTGCAGATGTGGATTGCGATTTAGCTGCAAAATCTGACAATATTGAAGATGCCCTTAATTATCAGGAGCTATATTATATTATTAAAGAGGAGATGATGATCCCATCTAAGTTGATGGAGAGTGTTGGAGGAAGAATACTTGATAGGATAAAGAGATCCTACCCTCAAATCGAGAGTGCAACACTTTCAATATCTAAGCTCAATCCGCCTATAGGTGGTAAAGTTGAGGCTTCAAGAGTAACAATGACAATATAAAGGTATGGAGAACAGACGGGTTGCATTCGTAACGCTCGGATGCAAGTTAAATTATTCTGAGACATCGAGCCTTGCCCGACAATTTGTCGAACACGGCTATTCAAAGGTTGCTGCTTCCAGAGAGGCAGATATTTATGTTATTAATACTTGTTCTGTGACAGAGCACGCCGATAAAAAGTGTCGACAGGCTATCAGAAAGCTATACAAACAGAATCCCGATGCCATTATTGCAGTCACCGGATGCTACGCTCAGCTAAAACCGCAGGAGCTTCTGGCAATTGATGGTGTTGACCTGGTACTTGGAGCCGATCAAAAGCAGAATCTCTTCGTTAAGGTGTCGGAGATGAAAACAAAGGGAGCCTCAAAAGCATTCTCCTGCCAAATTCAGAGTGTAGAGACCATATTTCCGGCATACTCCTCTGACGACAGAACCCGCTCATTTTTAAAAGTTCAGGACGGATGTGACTATAAGTGCTCATACTGCACAATCCCATTAGCAAGGGGAAAGAGCAGAAATCTTCCTGTTCAGACACTTGTCAATGAGGCAAGGGAGATATCTGCAAGGGGAATTAAAGAGATTGTTCTTACTGGTGTTAATACCGGAGATTTCGGCAGAAGCACAGGTGAAAATTTTATAGATCTTCTAAAACAACTAAATGAAGTTAAGGGGGTTGAGAGATACCGAATCTCTTCAATCGAGCCAAACCTGCTTACTGAGGAGATTGTCAGGTGGATTGCCTCCGGTACCAAATTTCTGCCGCACTTCCATATTCCTTTGCAGTCAGGATCAGACAAGATTCTTGCAAAAATGAAGAGAAGGTACAATACATCTCTGTTTGAAGAGAGAATCTCAATGGTAAGGAACTATATTCCTCATTGCTTTTTCGGTATTGATGTTATCGTAGGATTCCCCGGAGAGGATGATTCTGAATTTCAAACGACATATGAATTTCTGAGAAGGGTAAAACCCTCATATCTACATATTTTCCCATACTCAAAAAGGACAGATACTCCCGCTGCAGATTATGATGGACAGGTAGATGAAAAGATAAAAAATGAGAGAGTAGCAACTCTTACCAGACTCTCCGACGAACTCTACCAGGATTTCTGTAAAGAGAATGAGGGCAGGGAAGAGGAGGTGCTGTTTGAGAGTACTCAAAAGGGTGGAAAAATGTTCGGATATACCAGAAATTATATCAGGGTTGAGCGAGAATACGACAGGACTCTTATCGGGCAGATTGTGAAGGTTCAACTTTAATTTTTCGATTTCTTCCGAATATCTTCTGGAAGAGCTCTTTAAAAGAGTCGAACTCCTCCTGATACACTACACCGAATCCATTACGTTGATTACTCTCAAGATAGTTCGAGTACTGGTCAGCTGATCTTGAGAAGAGTTTAGCCCTTATTTTTCCCTTGTTGTCGAGTTTTATTTCAAACTCAATATCTCCTGTAACCGATCCCGAGCTTGAGGCATAAGGAGAGTTACCGATATTGCCGTTAACAATAATTCTGTTATCCATTAACTGCGCAGATACAGCCGCATCAAAAATATCCTGCCCGCTGTTCCCCTGTTGATAGTTAAAATTGAGGTCGAGAGGAATCTGTAACTGATTTAAAATAGTATTTAGCTGATTTGAAAATATTTCGGACAGATTTGAGTAGATTATATTACTGTTATTAACAATATTGGATTGCATATCAGGTACAAAACCTCCCGAAATAAGCACAGACATAAATTGTCTCAATACTTTATCTTCGGAGTTGAGAGCAGCACTCACTCTCGCCTCGGTAGCCGGGTCGAGATCGGGAATATCTATATTGAATCCCAATGTTGGATTCATTAGTGGGCCGCTCATTGATATCTGACAATCTACTGTTCTCCTGTTTCCAACCGAGGCAGTATCTGCAATAAGCGTATTGATAGATGCCTTTGTCTTGTATGAAGTTGTGAGATTGAGGTTGGTATTAGCAATATTCCCGTTAAAACTGATTCTTCCCCCGTTGTTGATATCAAATTGTTTGAGCGCATAACCGAATTGGTAATTACCTCTGTCAATTATATAATCACCATATATATTGAATGTCTTCTCTTCGGTTTTTACATCCAGATCTATTATACCGTTACCATAACCAGTAATTACATCGCCCACAGCTTTGTTTATCTCTATTTTAAGAGCAGCATCGGGTGTCGCTACAGCTCTGATTTTTATCTCCATAGAGGTGCTCTTTTCGCTTTTCTTTGAAGGCGATTCAAACAATAGAGTTGTATCTTTTTTTGGTGTATTTGAGACAAAAGTAAGCAGGTTTGTTTCAGTAGCCTCAGCACTGGATGATAATGGAATATGAAATACGGAATTTGGATTTGTACTTGCTTCTATATTCATAAGAACCTTTCCGAAGTTACCCCCGATTCTCATATTGCCTGTGGCAAAGAGATTGCCATAAAATGCCGGATTATCTCTTTCTGAAGTGTTAAGCCCCTCAATATTGCTGAAGTCCATATTTGCGTTGAGGCCGAATGATTTGAAATTATTGTGAGACAATATAAACGAAACTTTACCCCTATTTCCGAATCTATCCTTTACAATTGCATTAGTTAATCTGAAACTATTTGCTCCGGAGGCAAAATCCGATTCGAGCGAATATCTTACATTCGTATAGAGAACCTTTAGCGATGCACTCTTTAGTTTGCCGTTATCACATGTGATATTTAGCTTTTTAAACGGCCCTGATAATTGAATATCTGCACTTGCCTTACCCTTGATATCGGAGAATACTGACGAGATGAACGGTTCGAAATATGAGATATCAAAATCATTCAGATGTGTTGATATATCTAAATATGATTTGTCTGGTATATATCTCCCCTCTGCTACCAGTACTCTCTTGTTTAAAACCACGTTCTCAATATTTATGTTAAATCCCCGGAATATCGGATCCCATGTACTTTTTAATGAGAGGTTACCTGCCGGAGTCTTATTTATAAAGAGGTCTCTTCCATTAACATCCAGCTCTATTGCAGGATCTTTATACCAACCTGATATTGCAGCATCTCCTGAGAGTACGCCTTTAATATCGAACTTTTCGCTTATGAGAAGGTTTAGCGATTCAAGGTCGATCTCCGATGCCGCTACTCTCAAGGTATCGCTGTTTCTTTCAGATACGTGTCCGCTGGCACTGAGAACCTGGTTGTTATGGGATATTTTAAAGTTATTTATTGTAATATCTCTGCTCTTCAATGCAAAACTGCTGTTTGAGATAATCCAGGGGACATCTCCCGTAGTAAGAGATGAATTTACTATATTACAGGTTGTAATAAGGGTATTAGACTCATTATCTCTGTAGAAGCTGATCTCCGACAGAAGTTTTAAGGAGCTCTTGTACTCTTTTGGATTCCTGTAACCTGCCTCAACTTTAATAACCCCATTCTGAGCGCTTATCTGCGCACTACTGTTTTCAAATATGAAAAACGGAGTAGATATTCTCTTGCTGAATAGCTCTATCTTGGCAGATTCCGATGAAAAGCTGGCCTCTGAATTCAGATCATATACAATGTTTTTTTTGTATCCTGCAAGTGGTGATTTTACTGAAAGTGAGAGTTTTTTATTAATTATAGAGAGATTGAAAGTGCTGTTCTTTGAGATAAATAGTCCTGGCATAAGGAGTTCACTTATTGCATTACTCTCCTTTATTTTAAGTGAAAGTTGATATCTGTCCTGTTCAGAGAGCTCTGTGTTTTTATGGCTCTTAAGAAGAGCCGGAGTATGATTCTGAACAATCATCTCTGTTGCAACGTCCAGAAAATGTGAGAAAAACTCCTTACCCCTATACTCTGCATCTGCGAAATCAGAGGTTAGTGTCGCCCAGAACTCATCTGTTTTTGACAGAGACTTGAAACGGATATCTCCAATATCAAAGTTCCCTTTACTGTTTGTGTAATTAACCGAAGAGATGTCGATCGATCCGAAGATGTCTCCAGAAGGTTTTCTTGTGTAATTGGAAATAGTTCGGAATGAGATTTTTGAGACGGAATCCCGTTTGTCAAGTTTAAGTGCAGCAAGATCGGCATAAATTACATTTGCATAGAAGTCGTAATGGTTCTCCTCTTTTTGAGATAATCCGAGAATCCCCTGGAATAGAAAATCGAGGTTAGGGTCGTGGCAAATTACCTTTCCGTCAAACAGACTGTTTTCAAACTTTCCGTTTGCATAGATGTTGCTGTATGTATAGTTATTAATATCTGCCCTGTTAACGAGCAGACTGTCAATGGTTATTTTATTTCCACCCCTCTCTTTTGTTCGTAAAATTGCAGATACAGATGTTTTTAATGACACTTTTCCGATTTTATCGATCATCAATAACTTCCCGGCATCAAAATTATCTGCAACCAATCCTCCGTAAATACCGAATCCGTTGTTTGCCCTGTCCGATTTCAGAAGAAGATCTACATTCATATTTCCGATTGATGATGTAATCTTGCCGCTGGCAACAAAATCGGTGAGGAGACCGGCAAGTCCCCCTTCAAAATAATATGTTATTCCCGGAGAGAGTTTTTGAGCTATTGATAGTTGTTTTTGATTATTGATCTTAGAAATAATATCAAAAAGATCATATGTTGTAGTTTGGCAATTCTTGATATCTACAAAAGCAGTTGTCATTTTAGCCTTTGGAAGCCCCGATATTCTTGAGTTCAGAGTCAGTGATGAAAAGCCGCTCTCCGATGTGGCAATCAAATCCTTTGTGCTGATAGATGAAAGGTTACCGGCTGCATACCCTTTTAAATGAACTCCTAAATGATTATCCTTGAGAGATGGAGTTATTTTACCGATTGTTCTGAAACTGAAATATGTGTCGTTGAGATTCAGTTCCATTTTAATTTTATTGGTGAAATCGGCAAAATCCTTTGCAGTCTCATAATAAAAGCTGAAGTGCTCCGCATTAAGTTTTGTAAAGCCGTCATTTATAAAAAGATTGCTTATTCTAGCCTCTTTTTTACTGATACTTATCTTTCCATGCATTTCATCTACACGGAATCCGCTTACATCTTTCGCACTTAACATCTTTAGATTGGCAAACAGAGTATCTTTTGAGTTTCTTATATTTCTTACCTCTATATTAATATCCTTGATGTTTAGATTTGAAAAGTTAATATAATCCGGTCCATAGTCAATGCTACCGGTATATGGGTTATATAGCCGGAATCGGAAATTTGTAACGGAGAGTGAGTTGATGTTTAACTCCCCCCCTTTGCCACCGCTCTTTTTGCTCTTCTCTTTTGTCTTAAATACTCTGTCGAGATTGGTACTCTTCTTTGTTTCACTGATAAGATTAAAAACACCGTTATCCAGTTTTACACTCTTGAATTTAAGATTTGAATGAAGTAGATCGCTTAATGCGAATGTCGCAGATATTTTATTCGCACTTATAAGGGTATCAGATTGATTATAAAGGATATATACATCTCTGAGAATCAGTCTGTCAAAAAACACAAAATAGGCTTTTCCTACATTTACTTCTGTTCCCAAATTTTGGGATATCACATGAGCAAACCTCTTTGCAAAATATGTTTGTACGGATGGATGTTGAAACACAATGTAGGCCAACACCGGCATTGCAGCGGTGATGATTGCCAGTGTAATCGCTATATTTTTTAAAAGTTTGATAACAGTCGGTTTTAATCTTCAAAAATAACTATATTTTTGCAAAGAAAATTATGAATACTACAATTCTGGGAATAGAATCTTCTTGTGACGACACTTCGGCTGCAATTATAAGGGATGGATATCTGCTCTCCAACATTATGGCGAGCCAGGAGGTTCATCGGAAATTTGGCGGAGTTGTTCCTGAACTGGCATCCAGAGCGCATCAGCAAAACATCTTGCCGGTTGTATCTCTTGCAGTAAAAGAGGCCGGTATAGACCTTTCACAGATTGATGCGATCGCCTTTACCAGAGGGCCGGGTCTGCCTGGATCTCTGCTTGTTGGAACTTCATTCTCAAAAGGGCTCTCAATTGCACTGGGAAAACCTTTGGTCGAGGTTAATCATCTCCATGGACATATATTGTCTCACTTTATTCTTCAGAGTGGAAGAGATAACGTAGTTCCGGAGTTTCCATTTCTAACATTGCTGGTTTCGGGAGGGCATACTCAGATTGTGAGGGTGGACGGGTTTTTCAAACATGAGGTAATTGGAACCACAATTGATGATGCTGTAGGAGAGGCTTTTGACAAGTGTGCAAAAGTGCTGGATTTAGGATATCCCGGAGGTCCGCTGATTGACAGACTTTCAAAAGAGGGAGATAATAGTGCGTTCAAATTTGCAAAACCTAAAATCAAGGGGCTTGACTTCAGTTTCAGTGGAGTGAAGACCTCTCTGCTCTACTTTCTAAGAGACAGAGTCTCAGAAGAGCCCGATTTTATTATAAAAAATATTAACTCTATCTGCGCCTCTTATCAGACTCATCTTGTCAATATATTGACAGAAAAACTGGTAACAGCTTATAAGCAGACAGGCATCAGAACGATTGCTCTTGCAGGAGGAGTATCTGCAAATTCTGAACTTAGAGAGAGAGTTATCGATGCTGGAAAGAGATACGGGTGGAAGCTCTTTATCCCGGAGGTTAAATTTACAACTGATAATGCAGCTATGATAGCTATTACAGGTTATTACAGATATCTGGAGGGTTACAGAACTCAACTGGATGTACAACCTGTGTCAAGATCTTTGGATTATGCGTGAATTTGAAGTTACAGTGCCTATCTCTTCAAAGGAAGAGAGATATGATTTCCGTTCTGAGGCTGCAAAAGCTTTAGGTGTCTCGCCGTCAAAGGTGGGTGAGATTACCCTTTTGAGAAAATCTGTTGATGCCAGATCAAAGCAGATAGTCTACAGATTACGACTACAAGCCTGGCTAGTTGATGAGAAGCCGGAGGAGAGATATATCTGCCCCGATTTTAAAAATGTGGTTAACTCTCCGGAGGTTATAATCGCAGGAGCAGGCCCGGCAGGAATATTTGCAGCTCTTAAACTTTTGGAGCTTGGTATAAAACCTGTTATAATAGAGAGAGGAAAGGATGTCCATTCCCGTAAATACGATATTGCTGCAATAAACAGAGAGCAGATTGTTAATCCCGATTCCGGCTACTGTTTCGGAGAGGGTGGCGCAGGAACATTTTCCGACGGAAAACTGTATACCCGATCGGTCAAAAGAGGTAATGTATATGAAGTGTTAAGCCGATTGATTGATGCGGGAGCATCAAATTCCATAATGACTGACTCTCATCCGCATATAGGGACGGATGTGCTTCCAAAAATCAATGAGAAGATCAGAGAGGTAATAACATCATATGGTGGAGAGTACCATTTTGGTGAGAGAATTACAGATATTATTACAGAGGGTGGTGTATTCAAGGGCGTTAAGTGCAAAAGCGGGTCTCAATTTAACGGCAAGGCTCTTATTTTAGCAACAGGACACTCAGCCAGAGATATTTATAAACTCTTGTCATCCAAGGGACTCCCCCTTGAGATGAAGGGTTTTGCTCTTGGAGTAAGGGTGGAACACCAACAATCTCTAATAAACTCGATACAGTACCATGGAAGATATCAGCCTTTTATGCCAAATGCTGAGTACTCTCTTGTAGCTCAGGCATCCGGGAGAGGTGTTTTCTCTTTTTGTATGTGTCCGGGAGGAGTATTGGTTCCGGCCTCTACATCACCTGGTGAGCTGGTGCTAAACGGGATGTCAAATTCTATGAGAAATTCCAAATGGGCAAATTCAGGTATTGTAGTCTCAATAAATCCTGGAGATATCCCGGAGTTTGATAAATATGGAATCTTTTCTCTGCTTGAATTTCAGTCAAAAATTGAGGTTGATTCGTTTGATTTTGGAGGAGGAAATCTTAAAGCTCCTGCACAGAGGATAACAGATTTCCTTAAGGGCAGGGTTTCCGAAAGGATGCCTTCAACCTCATATGTTCCAGGAGTTTTATCTGCCGATCTGAATGAACTTCTTCCTAAATTTATCTCATCGAGATTGAAGGAGGCAATGTACATTTTTGATCGTAAAATGAGAGGATTTATTACCGAGGACTCTTTAATGCTGGCTACCGAATCCCGTACATCATCGCCTGTAAGGATTCCCAGAGATGCCGAAACTCTCGAATATTTAGGAATAGAACGTGTTTTTCCTTGCGGAGAGGGTGCCGGTTATGCAGGAGGTATCGTCTCATCGGCTCTTGATGGAATAAATGCTGCATTGGCAGTGGGTAGGTTACCCCTATAGCATAAAAGAAAAATGGCGCCTCTCGACGCCATTTTTCTTTTATGATTGGTAGTTAGCTTCCACATCCGCAACCGCAAGAGTCGCAAGATCCTGTAGAGCAGCTAGATGCAGCTTTTTCATTGAAAAGCCCATTTGTAAGCTCACTCTCAGTTGCCTCTCTTACTGCTACAACTTTGCCGGAAAAATTGAGATCACAACCTGCAAGAGGGTGATTAAAGTTCATAACCACAACATCTTCCTTAATCTCATCTATTGTACCTTGTAGTCTGTTTCCATCCGAATCTTGCATAGGAAGTACATTACCGACAGTAAGTAATCCATCCTCTACCTTTCCGTCAATCTTAAAAAGATCTACAGGCAATTCAACTATCGCATCGTTATTTACCTCTCCGTACCCTTCAGATGCAGTAAGTGTAAAGCTGAAATCATCACCTATTGATTTACCCGCTACATTCTCTTCGAATTTAGGTAAAAGATAACCTGTTCCGAAAATGAATTCCATTGGGTTGTCGGCATTTACAGTCTCCATAACATCTCCGTCAACCGTCAGAGTATATGAAAGAGCTACTACTTTGTTTTTTTCTATTTTCATCTTATTTAATTATTGAATGTTTTATTTATACAAAAATTGTGCTTTAATTAACTATATTCCACTAAAACTTACCCCTTCAAAGGCAAGCGAAGGGATCATCCATCTGCTTACATCTCTTGCATCTGAACCGGTATAGAGCAGGTTGTTCCATAACTCAATCAGATTTCCTGTTATATTCATCTCTTTTACAGGGTGTAAGATCTCTCCGTTTTCGAAGTAGAAACCTTCAACTCCGAACGAGAAGTCACCGGAAGAGCTGTTTGTGTTTCCTCCGTTAAATCCTGTAACAAGAATACCATTTCCGCAATTGTAAACAATCTCTTTGAGAGTAAGTTCAATATTGTCGAAAGGTCTCATTATTGGAACCGATGGACCCTCAATTGTTGCAGGGATCCCCATTTTTTTTGAGTAGTAGCTGTTTATAAAATACTTCTCAACTCTCCCGTTTTGAATAATTGAAGATGGATTTGTTGCAATTCCTTCACTGTCAAAATATCTGGCCCCCATTGCCGAAGGATTTATTGCATCGTCAAAAATTATCATCTTATCTGAAAACAACCTCTTGCCCAGACTGTTTTTCAGAAACGAATTGTTTTGTTGTATTGAGGCACCGTTTAATGCCGAAATTATAGGAGAGATCAACCTGTTTGAAACACTGTTCTCTACAACCATAGTATAGCGTCCGCTCTTCATCTTTTTTGGAGAGAGTTTATCGGTAGCTCTCTTAAGAGCCATTTTTGCCACCCCGTCTCTTTTAAGCTGTTCAAAAAACATTGAGGCCTCGTACCACCATGCCTCAGGCCTGGCTTCTCCGGCTCCTCGCACAGAGCATTCGGCACTCAAAGAGTATAAACTCTGTTTAGACGCCCCTTCAAACCCTTGAGAATCGGTCATATATGAGAAATCTAAAGATCCGGAAAATTCACAATTCACCGAAATAAGCCTCTTATCACTTCCCAAAATCTCATCGGCACTTGTAAATGCTATATTTTTCATCTCTTCGGCAGAGAGCTCAAATAATCTGCTGTCATGTTGAACCAATGGAGGTCGATCATTGCGGTAACACAGCTCTTTCTCGGGTAAACCTCTGCAGATATCTTTTTCAATATATTTTGTTGCCTCTATCGCATTAGATATGAAACTTTCAAGCTCCCTCTTATCAAAACGATTGGTTGAATAGGCTCCGTATCGATCATTTATGAATACCTGAATAAAAAGTGATGATCCGGTCGATCCGTGCAGACGATCAAGCTCACCATCCCTTACTGCAAAAGAGTTTTGGGTTGAAATACTCAAACTGGATCTTGCAGCTGAGCAGCCGCTTTTTATTGCACGTTCAACAGCGTATTGTGCCGCCTTAACCGATTCCGATTCGATATCATTATTCATATTAGTCAGTTTAAATTCCACCTACTGTGAGAGAGCTTACCAGAACAGATGGCATACCGCAGGATACTGGACAATACTGCTCTTTTCCACAAGTCCAGGTTCCATCATCTATTTTCAGATTATCACCAACCGCAACAATATTGGCTAATGCCTCAGGTCCGTTCCCTATTATGTTTATGTCCTTTATCGGTTGGGTGAGTTTTCCGTTCTCAATAAGCCAGCCCGATTTAACATAGAATGTAAAATCTCCGGCACCGATCTGTACCTGTCCATTTGAAAAATTATCCACGTAAATACCCTTTTTTACAGAGCCGATTATATCTGATTCTCTGCTTTTGCCGCTCTCCATATATGTTGCTCTCATTCGTGGAAGTGGCATAAATCTGAAGGACTCTCTGCGGCCATTTCCGGTAGGGGAGGTTTTATAATACTCCGCACTTATACGGTCATGCAGGTAAGAGTTTAGTACACCATCTTTCACCATATAGGTTTTTTGGCCAACTACTCCTTCATCGTCAATATTAACAGATCCTCTGTTGAAACTTATTGTACCGTCATCAACCACGGATATTTCATCTCTACAGATCTTTTTCCCCAGTTTGTCCGAGAAAATTGAGATATTCTGTCTGTTAAAATCAGCTTCAAATGCGTGCCCTATAGCTTCGTGCAACAGAATTCCGGAACTTCCGGCTCCCATAACCACAGGCATCTCTCCACCTTTTGGCTGTATTGCATCAAATAAAATTTTGCAACGATCAACTGCTTCATCGGCAACCTGCTCGACAACTTTCATAGATAAAAACTCTGCACCCATTCTGAAACTTCTCGATGAGGATGCATTCTCGACTCTCCCGTTCTCCTCCATTATACAGGTAGCGGTTAAAGATGCCATTGGCCTGACATCGGAGTAGATCTCCCCAAGGGAGTTAAAAAAAAGAACCTCTGTTTGAGAATCTGAGACTCTTGCTAATACTTTGTTTACTCTCCTGTCACTTTCGAATATTCTGGTATTGAGATAGTTCAAAAATGGGATTTTGGATGAAACGGTAGCTTTCAACCACTCAATCTCTATGGGATATCTGTTTTTGTATGGTATGTTTTTAATCTCTACCGGAGTACTGCTCTTTATTGAGCCAGATGCAATACCGGAAGCAGTCAAGGCTGCTCTCATCATTGCGTCTGTTGATGTGATCTCTGTGTAAGCATATCCGGTTCTTTCATTGCTTAATACTCTGACCCCCATTCCATAGTCTATATGGGAGCCGGCAGAATTAACCTCTCCGTCCCGAAGTGCCATTTCATTTGCAACTGTGTATTCAAAAAAGAGGTCTGCGTATGTCCCCCCGGAAGATAGAGCCTTATCTATAATTTTTCTGAGATCCTCAGTAGTAACTCCGAAAAAATTCAAAAGTCTTTCGGTATTATTCATCTGCACAAATTTGTGCAAAGTAATCTAAAAATGCTTAAATTAGCAAAAGATACAATTTTGAAATGGATCAGCCCAAGATAGAAAGGCTGCTTAGGGTTATGCAGCTTCTTATTAACAATCGCCACTATTCTATTGAAGATATAGCTGCAAAACTGGATATTTCCCAAAGAACAGTATACAGATACATCGATACCTTCCGTTCTTCCGGATTCTTAGTCAGTGAAAGCGATGGAATCTACTCACTTGACAAAAGTTCAAAACAGCTTCGCCAAATATCCGATCTTATATATTTTACCGACGAGGAGGCATATATCCTTAAGAGAGCAATTGAGTCTATAGAATCCTCAAATCCTGTGATGGATGCCTTAAAAAACAAACTCTATTCGGTGTATAATTTCAAGAGATTGGCAGATATAACTGTACATAAGGAGCATCTCAATAGTGTAAATTTACTGGCAGAAGCTATAGAAAACAGAAACTGTGTAACTATAAAAGAGTATCGTTCTTCAAACAGTGGCGCTATAAGTGACCGCAGAGTCGAACCATTTGCATTCGGACTGAATCTGATTGATGTTGTTTGCTTTGAGCCGGCAAGCGGATTGAACAAAATATTTAAAATATCCAGAATTGGTGAGGTTATAGTTCTGTCTGATCAGTGGCAAAATGAGTCCAAGCACAAGAAGTTGGAGACAGATGTGTTTCGAATGATGGGATTCGAACGCCACTTAGTAAAACTAAAGCTAACGATGAGAGCGGCAAATCTTTTGGTTGAAGAGTACCCTTTATCCGAAAAAAGAATGGTCAGGACGGACGACGATATGTTTCTCTTTGAAGATTTCGTAACAAGTTATGAGGGGGTTGGCCGGTTTGTACTAGGCTTATGCAATGAGATTGAGGTTCTGGATACACCGGAGTTTGTTGAATTTTTAAAAAACAAACGTTCACTAAGTCGTTTCTAGCAAACTATTAATTGGATTCTTTGTTTTAAATAACAAAAAGGGCAAATGAACGATTTGTCTTACTTGCTTTACGAAAACCCAATAATTGGGTTCGCACATTGTCATTTGATTACTGATCAATATGGTGTTCCATTTGATTATGAGTTCGTCTTTGTAAACAGGAAATTTGAAGAGATAACTGGATTTTCACAGGATCTAATTTTAAACAGAAGAATTTCTGAGATAATTCCCGATTTAGAATATAGAGGCAGTAATTGGTTTGCTGCATATTCCGAAATTGCTTTGAATGGAGGCCAGCGGGAGATAGAGGTTCATTCCAAAAGGTTAGGCAGATGGTTTAGAGTAAGTGTCAGCTCTAATAAAAAACTCTTTTTCTCTCTGATAATTATTGATATTACCGACATAAAACTGGCTGAAAGGAGATTGAAAGAGAGTGATAACAGATTCAGATCCTTCTTTGACCATAATCCTCAGATAATGGCTGTTATTAAGTTCCCGGAAAAAATAATCTGCGAGGTAAATGATCAGTTTCTGGTAAAGACAGGCCTTACAAAGGAGAGTGTAATTGGAGAAAGTATTAAGAGTATAGATCTATTCTTATATTCCAAAGACCTCGATACCATTTGCGAAAACCTGGAAAATTACCAAAGGGTAGATAGGGTAGAGGCAGTCATAAAATCTAAACCGGGCGAGATACTTACTGTTCTTGTCTCCGGCGAAATATTTGAAGTGGATGGCGTTAAAAACCTCCTGATGTCCATTACAGATATCTCCGAGAGGAAAAGATCTGAGGAGATCATCTCATATAAAAATGATCTTCAATCATTAATAGCCGATATATCCAGAGATTTTGTATATGTCAACTCCGAAAATATCGATAATAAATTAAATACACTTCTGTTTAAAACTGCTCATTTTTTTAATGCTGACAGATCTTACCTATTCTCCTTTAGTGCGGATGCTACTATTGCAACAAATACTCACGAATGGTGCAGATTAAAAAAATATAGTCAGATTGAAAATTCGAAAAGTCTCAGTGTTCAGACAAAACCATGGTGGCTTAAGGAGATTGAATCTAAAGGCTATATTCTTATTAATAATATAGATGACATGCCCGATGAAGCTTTCAGAGAGAGGGAGAGCTATCGTTCCCGGGGTGTAAGGGCTGTACTCTCTTTGCCTATTTATTTAAATAATAAAATCGTAGGTTTTTTTGGTTATAATAAGATCGAGGATAAAACAAATTTTCGGGATACCGATCTGGCTCTTTTATATGTAGTCTCAAATATAATAACCGAGTCTAAGATAAAGCTCAATAATGAAAAGGAGCTTTATACTCAGGGGAAGATGCAGGAGTTGCTTTTGAATATGGCCAATCAATTTATTAATGTGCCTACAGATTCAATAAAATTTGCGATAAATGGTGCAATAAAGGAAATTGGTGAGTTTATAGGATCTGACCGAGTATATATTTTCGAGTATGATTTCGTCTCTCAGACCTGTTCCAATATATATGAATGGTGTTCCGAAGGTATTAATTCCGAAATCGAAAATCTTCAGAATGTACCACTCGACTACTTTCCCGAATGGGTAAATGAGCATAAAAAGGGAAAAACATTATATCTGCCCGATGTTGAGTCAATAGAAGAGAGTGATCCTCTTTTTGGAGTAAAAGATATTTTAATGAATCAGGGGATAAAGAGTATATTGACAATTCCAATGTTCTCTTCCGGAGAGTTGTACGGATTTGTTGGATTTGACTATGTGAAAAGCAAACATATATATACTGCGAGAGAGGAGAATCTATTGACATTCTTTGCTCAGATGATGATCAACCTGAAAAACAGAGTCGATGCAGAGTTACAGATTCAGAGATATTCATCTGAACTGGAGTTGAAAAATATTCAACTTGATGATGCTTTGACAGAGGCAAAAACAGCAAACACTGCCAAATCGGAGTTTCTTGCAAATATGAGCCACGAAATTAGAACTCCATTGAATGGTGTCATTGGTTTTACCGAACTTCTTAAGAATACCCCGCTTTCATCTGTTCAGCAAGAGTATTTGAACAATGTAAATATATCCGGGATCTCTCTGCTGGGAGTAATAAATGATATTCTCGATTTTTCAAAAATAGAGGCAGGGATGATGGATCTTGAGGAGATTAAGATTGATCTTGAGAGAATTCTTGAGGAGAGTATTGATATTGTGAAGTATTCAGCAGAACAGAAGGGTGTTGAGTTGATATTAAGCCTTGGAGATCCCCTTCCAAAATATATTATTAGTGATCCTCATAAATTTAAACAGATCCTCGCAAATCTTCTTGGTAACGCTGTTAAGTTTACCGAAAAGGGGGAGGTCGAAATCTCTGTTAATTTTAATCAAATAGATGAATCCTCCGGGATTTTAAGAATCGATGTCAGAGACACCGGGATTGGGATATCTGGCGAACAGAGAGAGAGACTCTTTAAGGCATTTTCTCAGGGAGATACATCTACCACCAGAAAATTTGGAGGGACCGGGCTTGGATTGATAATCTCAAACAAAATTGCTGAGAAGATGGGGGGAGAGATAACTCTTGAAAGTGAATTTGAAAAAGGATCAACATTTACTTTCTCAGCTCCATTCCTATTTTCAGAGTTTAAAAAATATGAATGTTTTTCCGGCGGTATTAATAGAAGGGCGTTGCTTATAATTGAAAATCTGGCTGCCGCACTATCTATTAAAAGATTGCTGGAAAAGATCTCCTTCGGTTGTATAATACATCAGGACCCGCTGACTGCAATTGAATTACTCTCAAAAGATCCAGATTTCGATTTATTGATTTGTGACGAAAATCTGCCATATATTGATGGAATTGAGGCAATAAATATAATCAGAGATAAGTTATTTATTTCAGCAGAAAAGATGCCTGCTATTCTGCTGCACTCTTCAGGAAAAGCACAATATATAAAGGATAAAATTGGAGCTGCAAAAGGAGTTACCACAATTTGTAAGCCGTTGAAAAACTCTGTATTGATCGATACTGTTTCATTTAATAACAGAGTTTATGATAAACCGGAGTCAGATAAATCAAGAGAGAGTGAAGAGACAAAGCAGGTTGTTGAAAGAGTTAGAATTCTGATTGCAGAAGATGTGAAAATTAATGTTATGATGATTAATGCACTATTGGCAAGCATATATCCAGATGTGGATTGTTATGTAGCTCACAATGGACAGGAGGCGATCGATATGGTCTCTACTTTATCTCCTGATATAGTTCTTATGGATGTGCAGATGCCGGAAGTGGATGGATTGGAGGCGACTGTAAGAATCAGAGAGAGAGAGGGGCAGTTAAAAGTGCATACCCCAATTATTGCTCTAACTGCTGGAGCTCTTAAAGAGGAGAGAGAGAGGTGTATAGAGGCAGGAATGGATGCTTTTTTGACCAAACCTATTGATAAACAACAGTTGAAAAATATAATTGACCAATTTGTCAATTATAATCGGGCTTTATAGAATTACTGATTATAAGGATTATAGCCTAATGATGCGGATGGTGTTAGATAAGTTGAAAGTATAAATCTTTAATTTATATTTACAGCAAATTCTGATTAAAA
>OFJB01000270.1_pt1 | contig 27494 bp, 20 predicted proteins | sample 1775081 | NCBI WGS metagenome assembly OFJB01 (sample SAMN08195771, study PRJEB24354) | sludge metagenome | isolation source: initial sludge from phenol fed wastewater aerobic bioreactor | place: India: Nagpur | collected 2016-06-05
TGGGGGTCGCCTTTTCTTTGGTGACTTTCTTTTGGCGAAGCAAAAGAAAGTTACTCGCACGCCGGGCGACTCCCGGCCTCCGCCCTCAACCAAGGCATGCGGTTCAATCAGCACACAAAAACCAACACTACAAAATCAATAGCAACCACCGCATATCCCACTAGCGCATCCAGCCAAAAAACCCTCAAACAGGCCCCAAAGCCATCCGCCCCGAAGAAGTGACCGACGCATCCCTCGCATGCCGCGTCTCCACCCGATTGCGCCCCGCCCGCTTCGCGTCATAACAAGCCATGTCCGCCGCATACAAAACCGACGGCACATCCTGCAGACTGGCATCGAGCACCACCAGCCCAATACTCACCCCCAGCGTAAAACTGCGCCCCTGGTACGACGGCTCCCACGCATGCACCGCCGCACGCAACTGCTCGGCCACGGCCTGGCCGCGTGCCAGCGCACAGCCGGGCAACACCACCGCAAACTCATCGCCACCCAGGCGCGCCGCCCAGCCAATCTGGCGCACATGGGACTCCAGCAGCCGGGCCACATGGCGCAGCACATCGTCACCCGCGTCGTGGCCTGCAATATCGTTGACCACGGTGAAATGGTCCAGATCGAGGAACAGCACCACGCCGTCGCCCTGGGTCTCGCCACCCTCCTCGTCGGCAGCGGGCACGACCGCGCGCTGGCGGGCCGACCGCTCGGCCATCAGCTGGCCCAGTCGCTCGTCGAACGCGGCGCGGTTGTAGAGCTGCGTCAGCGCATCGTGCGCGCGGCCCCAGGACTGCTGCACCTGGGCCTCGCGCGCGGCGGTGATGTCTTCCAGAATCCACACGGTGCCACCGTGCACCTCCTCGGGGCGCACGCCCCGGCCCTGCACGCGGGCCCACACGGGACTGCCGTCCTTGCGCATAAAGCAGATGTCGCCATCGAACGCACCATGCGCAGCCACTTCGGCCCGCACGCGGTCGCCCACCTGGGCATAGTCGGCGTCGCTGGCGTACAGGATGCGCGCGGGGCGGCCCTGCAGCTCCTGCGCGGTGTAGCCCAGCATCACGCAGGCCTGGTGGCTCGCCACCTCCAGCATGCCGTGGCGCGTGATGACGATGCCCACGGGGGCGCTGTCCAGCACGGCCTGGAACTGGCCGACCACCGTGTCCTTGCGCGACTGCTGCAGGTTGCCCTGCTGCACCAGGCCCTGGAACACCCGCACCAGCTCACCCACCTCGCCGCCCGCGCGGGGCCAGTCCACCGCTTGTGCGGGCTGCTGGCGCGTGCTGGTCCGGAGCAGCTGGCGCGCCTTGAAGGTCAGCTGTGCCAGTGGCTGGGCCATCCAGCCCATCAGCGCCACGGCCAGCAACATGCACAGCACCATGCTGGCCACCGCCAGCCACCAGGCTTCGCGCTGGGCGCCGCGCAGCGGTGCCAGCAGCGCCTGCGACTGGCTCACGCGCGCCACGATCCACTGCGGCAGCGGCATGCCCGCCATGCTCACGATGTGGTCGGCCTGCACATGGGTCATGCCCCGCCCGACCACCGGCTGGGCCTGGCTCTGCCAGCGGGTGTACACGGGGGCCAGGCCCGCCTCGTCACGCACCTGGCCCAGCACGCGGGCGGGGTCGGAGTGCGACAGGATGGTGCCGTCGCGGGTGAAGACGATGAGCTGCGAGTCGTCGCGCGCGGGCAGCGTCATCGACGGTGGCAGCAGGCTTTGGGATTGCAGGCGCAAAGCACCCGCCACCACCCCCATTACGGTGCCGTCATCGCGGTGCAGTGGCATGGTGAACATGACGCGCGCCTCGCCCCGGCGCCCGGCGATCAGCTCGGACACCAGGGGTTTGCCATCGACCAGGGTGCGGCGCAGGGCGTCGCGCTCGGCAGGGTCCAGGTCCGCCGCCTTTTCGATCTGGCCGGCGCGCAAATTGAGGCGCAGTTCGCCGTTGTCGCGGGCGACCTGCATGGTGTCGAAAAACTGCACGGCGGGCAGCCCCTGCTGCAGCAGCCATTCCAGCGACGAGGGCGACTCCAGCACGGCCGGCGTGATGCCAGCAGCCACCGTGCGCAGCACCTTCTGGCTTTGTTCGATCTTGCTGGCCAGCAACCGGGCCACCACCTCGACCTCGTCGGTCTGCTGGCTCACCACCCGGCGCATGGCCTCTTGTCCGGAGGCCCGTGTGACCAGCCAGGCGGCCACCGCCCCCGACAGCGCCACCGCCAGCGCAGCCACCAGCATCAGCCGCAGCACCAGGGCGCCGGGCACCAGCCAGCCCGGCGCAGGGTCCGGGGCAGCCTGGGGGCCGGGCGGCGGCGTCATGGACGCTTCCCCCCTGCGGGCTGATGGGCACGCTCAAAGTTCGGCATGGGGACGGGTCGCAGCAGACATGTCCCAACAAATATACGCAGGGCCTGTGCCCCGGGGCTTGGGTGGAACCCTTGGGTAAAGCCAAGGAAAAACCCTGAGCCCGCCGGGGTGCGGAGGGTATGAAAAAGGGGTGCGGCAAGGGCCGTGCAGCGCGGTGCACGCGCGCATCGCCGCGCAGAAGAGCCGCCCTCCGGGCCGATCGCCTCAGAGGTGTCCGTTTGTCAGCAAATGCAACGGAGCACCAGCCTGTGGCAGCGATCAGCAGCAAGCAGCCCGTTGGCCGTTGCTCAGCCTCATGAATGCGGCGTCAGCAGCCCGCCATCGACTGCAAGGCCCGGGGCTGGGGCAGTGCCAGCACATTGCCGGTGCCGTGGATCAGGCCCAGCTCGCGCAGGTGGCGCAGCACGCGCGAGAAGGTTTCGGGCGCAATGCCCAGCTGGGCGGCGATCAGGCGTTTGCGCTGGTGCAGGGTGACCTGCATAGCGCCGCTGTGGTCAGGCTGGGCATGGTTCAGCAGCCACTGCGCGCAGCGCGACTCGGCGTCCTGCGCGAGGCGGCTCACCGCCAGTTCGGACTGCTGCCGGTAGCCCTGGGCCATGTCCAGCAGCAGGCCGCGCGCGCCCGCCGGCATGGCGGCCAGACTGCGCTGGAAGGCCTCGATGGGCACGCGCCGCACATGCACGCGGGTGTCGGCCACCATGTCCACCGGCAAGGGCAGGCCCAGCAAGGCCGACGCGGCATCGAGCCAGAACGGCCCCTCGACGGCACCGAGCTGGTGGCGCAGGAAACCGTCGTCCAGGACACCGCGCAGCACACGGCCGCTTTCGAGGTGCAACACCGTCGTCAGCACCTCATTGCGCCTGCGCAGCACTTCGCCGGGAGCGATGACCTCGGTGTCAGCGGGCAGAGAAAAAAGGTTAGGTGGCAGCATGGAAGCCACTGTGCCGTGCGGCTGCGCCTGCGGCATTGAGCCACATCAAAACCGCACCATGTCGCCCGCCCCGCGCGCCCCAGGTTTGCGCCAAAACACACGAAAACTGCGCCAGCAACGTGCATGGATACGCGCTGAGAGCGCCTGGCAGGGATGTAAACAGGTGTTGCACCAGGGCATGGAACTTGCGAAGCCCTACCGGCGGGCCCCGCCCTGCACCACGGTGCAACAGGGGCCGCGTCTCCTTTGCCCCGCCGGTCCCCCGGCGCTTTTTTCCCCAGGAATCACTCCATGAAGAAAAACCTGATTGCACTGTCTCTATCGCTTGGTGGCGCCCTGCTGTGTGCCACCGGGGCCCAGGCCCAGAGCTCCGTCCAGCTGATGGGCCTGACCGATGTGTTTGTGGGCTCCATGAAAAACGCCGGTGACGCCGGCAGCAGCAAGGTGGTCAACAGCGGCGGCATGACCACGTCGTGGTTCGGCGTCAAGGGCACTGAAGACCTGGGCGGCGGGCTCCGGGCCAACTTTGCACTCACCTCGTTCATCAAGGTGGACAGCGGCATCCAGGGCCGCTTCGCCAACGACACCTTCTTCTCGCGCGATGCCAACGTGGGCCTGAGCGACAGCTGGGGCACCGTCACAGTGGGGCGCGGCCTGGCGCCCAACTTCCTGCCGTCCATCCTGTCCAACCCGCTGGGCGACTCGTTCACCTTTGCACCGCTGATCCTGCACATGAACGTGCCGCTGTTCAACGGCACGGGCTGGGGTTCCACCACGCCGTCCGACACCGGCTGGTCCAACGAAATCATCTACAGCACGCCCAACCTGGGCGGCCTGACCGCCAACCTGCACTACCAGTTTGGCGAGGTCGCGGGCGACAGCAGCAAGAAGAACGTGGGCATCAACGCGCTGTACTTCAACGGCCCCGTCACCCTCACCGGCTTTTACGAGCGTGACCAGATGAGCAACCCCGCCGTGCCCAGCACCTACCTGGGCACCACCAAGACCGACTGGATGCTGGGCGGTGCGTATGACTTTGCCGTCGTGAAGGCCTTTGCCAGCTACGGCCAGGCCAAGGCCGACAACACCACCAACAAGGCCAAGACCACGCAGCTGGGCGTGTCGGTGCCCGCAGGCGCCACCGGCAAGGTGCTGGCATCGTGGGCGCAGACCAAGATGACGGCCACCGACATCTCGCGCAAGACCTTCACCGTGGGGTATGACTACTTCCTGTCCAAGCGCACCGACGTGTACGTGATGGCCATGAACGACCGCATCACCAACCAGACCAAGGGCAACAGCTTCGGCGTGGGCATCCGCCACCGGTTCTAAGGCAACGCTGAATTAGTCCCCGCAGTGGCGCGCGCCCTGGTTTGGGATGGGATGCAAGGCGCAAACCACAGCGATAGCCGTAGCTATCGCGAGGATTTGCAACGCGGCAGACCGCCCAAAGCAGGGGTGCGCGGTGCGCGAGGGACTTGTTCAGCGTTGCCCTAAGGCCTGCACGGAGCGCCTGTGCCATTTTCAAGCCCCAGCAGCCCCAGGCGCTAGTGCAATATGCCTGAACAGCTACAAAATCAGTAGCGCCCGAAAATCGTTCACGTTGGTGTGCGTGGGGCCGGTGACCAGCAGGTCGTCCAGCCCCGCAAAAAAACCCCAGGCGTCGTTGCGCGCCAGGTGGTCGTCAATGCGCAGGCCCGCTGCGCCTGCACGCGCCAGCGTGTCGGGACACACAAAGGCCCCCGCGTTGTTTTCGCTGCCGTCGATGCCGTCGGTGTCGGCCGCCAGCGCCCACACGGCGGGCTCGCCCTGCAGCGCCTGCGCCAGGCCCAGGCAAAACTCCCCCGCACGCCCGCCCCGCCCCCGGGGCACGCCGGGCGCACGCGGCCGCACGGTGACAGTGGTCTCGCCCCCCGACAGGATCACACACGGCGCCGCAAACGGCTGGCCGCGCCGGGCCACCGCGCGGGCCAGTGCTGCATGCACCTTGCCCACCTCGCGCGACTCGCCTTCCATCTCGTCCGACAGCACATGCGCAGGCAGCCCCGCTGAACGGGCCAGCGCGGCGGCGGCCTCCAGCGCCTGCTGGGGCGTGGCAATCATGTGCACCGCATGGCCGGCAAAACGCGCGTCGCCGGGTTTGGGCGTCTCCAGGCGGCCTGCCTCCAGCGCGATGCGGATGGCTGGGGGCACCTCGATGCCATAGCGCGCCAGAATGGCGAGCGCATCGGCGCAGGTGGTGGCATCCGGCACGGTGGGGCCACTGGCAATCACCGACGGGTCGTCGCCCGGCACATCGCTGATGGTGAGCGTGACAACGCGCGCAGGCGCACACGCCGCCGCCAGGCGCCCGCCCTTGATGCGCGAAAGGTGCTTGCGCACACAGTTCATCTCACCAATGTGTGCGCCGCTGTCGAGCAGGGCGCGGTTGATGCGCTGCTTGTCTTCCAGCGTCACCCCGTCGCAGGGCAAGGTCAGCAGGGACGAGCCTCCGCCCGAGATCAGGCACAGCACCAGGTCGTGCTCCGTCAGCCCCTGGGTCAGATCCAGAATGCGCTGCGCTGCGGCCAGCCCAGCCGCATCGGGCACAGGGTGCGCGGCCTCCACCACCTCGATGCGCTGGGGCACGCCCGCAGGCCGGGGCGGCACATGCCCGTAGCGGGTGACCACCAGGCCCGACAGGGGCGCGTCCTGCGGCCACAGGGCCTCCAGCGCCTGCGCCATGGCGCCCCCTGCCTTGCCCGCGCCCAGCACCAGCGTGCGGCCCCCGCTCTCGCGGCTGGGCGGCTGGGGCAGCCACTGGCGCATGCCGTGCAGGGGCTGCGCGCTGTGCACGGCGGCATCAAACAGCGCCTTCAAAAAGGCGCGGGGCTGGGTACGGTAATCCGGCAGGGAGGGGCTGGCTGGCTGGGTTTCTGGGTGCATGCCGCGCATTGTGCAGCGGCGGGGCGGGTCACCCGGCTGTAACCAGGTTGTCACACGCCGCCGGTATCGTCGGCACCCTTGCTCAGGGACCCACAACAGCCATGCACAACACCCCATGGAGCCGACTGGAGGCGATGATGGCACTGCTGTCGCCCGCCGCTCGCCAGGGCACCGGCCCCCTGGCGAGGCTGATGCGCGAAGGCGGGCTGTACTGCGTGTTCCAGCCCCTGGCCGACCTGCGCGAGGGCCAGGTCTACGCGCACGAAGCGCTGATACGTGGCCCCCAGAACACCCCCTTGCACACCCCCGACAAACTGCTGGAGCTGGCCCGGCACGAGGGCATTCTGCAGGACTTTGAGCTGCTGTGCGTCTACACCGCCATGGAGCAATGGGGGCGGCACGACGCCCCGGGCCGGCTGTTTGTGAACATCAGCGCCGATGCGCTGGTGCATGGCGTCCAGCTGATCGGAGCTACCGAGCTGGGCAACACCGTGCGCAGCCTGGGCCTGAGCGCCCGCATGCTGGTGCTGGAGATCACCGAACACGAACGCGTGACCGACATGCCCCAGCTGCGCCAGGCCATCAAGGCCGTGCATGCCTGCGGCGCGCGGCTGGCGCTGGACGACTTTGGCGACGGCCGCTCCAGCCTGCGGCTGTGGTCCGAGGTCAAACCCGACTTCGTGAAGATCGACAAGTACTTCATCCGCGACATCAGCGACCACCCCGAAAACCTGCAGATGCTGCAGGCCATCAAGGGCATTGCCGACGTGTTCGGCACCCAGCTCATTGCCGAAGGCATAGAAACCCGCGACGACCTGCGCGCGCTGCGCGACCTGGACATCCCCCTGGGCCAGGGCTGGCTGCTGGGCCGCCCGGCCATGGCGCCGCGCGAGGCGGTGGACGACGCAGCGCTGGAGGTTATGCACGACCGCCGCGTGGCCGTGCTGCCGCACCTGGGCCAGACGGCGCGCCCGGGCATCCTGCGCAGCCTGCTGGTGGTGCAAGCGCCCACCGCGGCGCCCGCCACCAACAACGACGCCGTGGCCGCCCTGTTCCGACAGCACACGGACCTGCACGCCCTGGCGGTGGTGGACGGGTCGCGCCCCGTGGCCCTCATCAACCGCCAGCAGTTCATGAACCACTACGCCACGCCGTACTTCCGCGAGGTGCATGGCCGCAAGTCCTGCTTGGCGTTTGCCAACCTGGCACCGCGCGTGGTGGAGCTGGACTGCGATGTGGACCAGCTCGTGGGCATCCTCACGTCGCAGGACCAGCGCTACCTGAGCGACGGCTACATCGTCACCGACAACGGCCGCTACCTGGGCCTGGGCACCGGCGACCAGCTGGTGCGCGCCGTGACCGAAACCCGCATCGAGGCCGCGCGCCACGCCAACCCGCTGACCTTTTTGCCCGGCAACATCCCCATCAGCCTGCACATCCAGCGCTTGCTGGAAAGCGGTACCGAGTTTGTGGCCTGCTATGCGGACCTGAACAACTTCAAGCCCTTCAACGACCACTACGGCTACTGGCGCGGCGACCAGATGATCCGCCTGGTGGCGCGCCTGGCCACGGCCCACTGCGACGCACGCAGCGACTTCGTTGGCCATGTGGGCGGGGACGACTTCATGCTGATCTTCCAGAGCAGCAACTGGCTGCAGCGCTGCAAGAACATCGTGGACGAGTTCGCGCGCGAGGCCGTCACGCTGTTTGACGACAGCGCCCGGCTGGCAGGCGGCATCCAGGCCGAGGATCGGCATGGCGTGCAGCGGTTCTTTCCTTGCACCACGCTGGCTATTGGCGCCGTGCGCATCACGCCCGGGCGCTTCCGGCACGCCGAAGAAGTGGCCAACCTGGCTGCCGTGGCCAAGCATGAGGCAAAGCAGGCATCTACGGGGGTGGTGCTGCATGGCGGGTTCACCGAGTCGAGCCTGGGGGCGTTGGCCGCGACGCGGGCGCTGCAGGATGTGTTGGCGGCGTAGGGACTGTTTGGACCGCGTCCCAGGGACTCAACGCCGACGCAGAAAGCGATGGTCTGGCTCAACGTCAGGCTGTCATTGACACCGCGCGGCTTAGGGCAAACAAGTCCGCTTCGGGCCCAGTGCGGGCTGGTCAATCGGAAGTAGCATGCGCCATGCAATTTTCCTCTCTGTACGCTCGACTGATACTTGATTGGCCTGCAGTAATTTCTCTTGCCGACGCGCAGTCGCCCTCAGGCGGCAACGTGCAATTTTTCCCCACGTTGGCGGCAATCAATGCGGAAATCGAAAGCCGCATTGACTATGTGAATGATCCTTGGACGCACATTGGACATTGGTCACTATTCGGCGCGTTCCACCACGAATCTATGGTTCGCTACTGCACTGGTAATCGGATATTGGAGACAAGAGCCGTTTCCCCTGAGACCATCAGTTTGAGACTTGCCAAGAATTTGGAGGCGGAAGGATGGGAGACGGAGCGTTTGGCATACAAGCCGTACCCGTTATAGAAATACAGTCGGCGTTAGGCCAATGTCTGCTCCTGGCCGATTGCAACCGCCGCACTCAACGCCCTCAAGGCCCCGTCGCGGCTCCAGCCTCAAACCACTTCCCAATCAGCGCACGCTCCGCATCGGTGATGCCCGTCGCGTTGTTCATGGGCATGAGCTTTTGCACCACGGCCTGCTGGTAGATGGCCTGGGCGTGTTGCTTGACGCTGTCGGGCGAATCAAGCCGCAGGTTCTTCATCTGCACCGCAGCGCCGTGGCACATGTAGCAGCGCTGCTCCAGCACTGCTTGCACGGCCTTGAAGTCACTTTGGCCGCTAGCGTCCGTTTTGTCTGTGCTGGCAGCTCCTGAAACAGGAGCATTTGCCACGGGAGCAGCCACCGGCGCGGGGCGCATCCACACAATGGCGCCCACGATCACGGCCACGCCCACCAGGGCGTAGGGCAGCGGGTTGCCGTTGCGGCCCAGCTTGTAGCCGTGGCGCATCACAAAGAACTGGCGGATGGCCGCGCCCGCAAACATCATCAGGATCAGCACCAGCCAGTTTTGCGGGTGGCTCCAGGTGAAGCTGTAGTGGTTGCTCAGCATGGCAAACAACACCGGCAGCGTGAAATAGGTGTTGTGCACACTGCGCTGCTTGCCGCGCTTGCCGTGGATCGGGTCTACCGGCTGGCCGGCCTTGATCTGGCTGATGACGGTGCGCTGGCCGGGGATGATCCAGAAGAACACGTTGGCGCTCATGGATGTGGCGATCATCGCCCCCACCAGCAGGAAGGCTGCGCGGCCCGCAAACCAGTGGCAGGCCAGCCACGAGGCCACGCACACCAGCACCAGGACCAGCGCGCCCACAATCGCGTCGCCGTTCTTGCGCTGGCCGAAGATGCGGCAGATGGCGTCGTACAGCAGCCAGAACACCACAAAGAAGCCCAGCGCCACCACGATGGCGGTGGCGGGCGCCCAGTCCATGCGCGACTTGTCGATGAGGTAGGTGCTGGCGCTGTAGAGGTAGGACACGGTGAACAGCGCAAACCCGCTGATCCAGGTGCTGTAGCTCTCCCAGAAGAACCAGTGCAGGTGTTTGGGCAACTGCGGCGGCGACACCGCAAACTTGACCGGGTGGTAGAACCCGCCGCCGTGCACGGCCCAGAGCTCGCCACTCACGCCTTGTTTCTTGAGGTCTTCGTCCTCGGGCGGCGTGAGGCTGCTGTCCAGAAAAACGAAGTAGAACGACGAGCCGATCCAGGCGATGGCCGTAATGACATGGACCCAGCGCAAAAGCAGGTTGGCCCAGTCGAGAAAGTAGCTTTCCATATCTCAACCTTGATGGCGCGTTAGCGCCAAACAGCAAACCTGCTCACCACTGCGGGCGCTCTGAGCAGACATTGAGGTCGCGCACCTTGGCCAGTGGGTTGCTGGCCGGGGCACCGCTGCGACCGGTACGTCAAAGTGTATGCAGGAATTGTTCCCGATTCCAGCCCCAACCTGGGGCATTCGGGGCCGGAATTACCCTCATTTCCCGGCCTTTGGCATGGGCGGTAGCGTCTGCAGCAACTGCGCTGCCACGGCCACGGCAATCACCTCGGGCTCCTTGCCCCCGATGCCGGGAATGCCGATGGGGCAGGTCACCTGCGCCAGCTCCTCGGGCGCGAACCCGCGCTCATGCAGGCGGTTGCTGAAGGTGGCCCACTTGGTTTGGCTGCCAATCAGCCCGATGAAGGGCAGGTCGCCCTGCTCGCGCTGGCGGCGCAGGCAGGCGGCCACCACGTCCAGGTCCTCGGCGTGGCTGAAGCTCATGATCAGTACGCGGCTGCCGGGCGCCAGGCGGGGCACGGCGAGTTGCACCGGCTCGGAGTGTTCGCAGACCACACCCTCGGGCGGGTAGGACGGGAATATGCCGTCCCGGCTGTCGATCCAGGTCAGCTCAAAAGGCAGTGGCGCCAGCAAGCGGGCCAGCGCATGGCCCACATGCCCGCCGCCAAACAAGGCCACTGGATGCAGGCGGGGCGCCAATCGCTGGGCCAGGCTTGGTGCGTCTTGCGCTGTGAGCAACTCAAACCCGAGGTGCACCACCCCGCCACAGCACTGGCCCAGCGCCGGGCCCAGCGCAAACCGCATCGGCCCCGGCGCGGTGACCGGCCCACCCGCCAGGCGACGGCGCGCTTCGGCAATCGCCTGCAGCTCCAGATGCCCGCCGCCGATGGTGCCCACCAACTGGTCGGCGAACACGGCCATCCAGGCGCCGGGCTCCCGGGGCACGGACCCTTGGGTAGACTCCACGGTCACCAGACAGGCTGGCGCGGCCCCCAGGCCGTCCAGCAGCATTTGCAAATTTGTCACCACGATCCTTTTCTTGACGGACGCAAAACGGGGCCAGGCAAGCGGCTCACCCTCCGGTGAGGCATGTTGCTGCATCCCCTTTGCAGCCGTCGTCATTTTGTAACGTAGCACCTTCGCCGCTGGGTTATCGTGCCCGCAGCCTCAGGAACCTTTCACACCATGCCCGACACGCCCTCTCCCCGCTCCACCGGAAAGCGCAGCCACTGGTTGCTGGCAGGCATCATGGCCGTGGGTGCGGCGCTGGTCTCGGCCTGCAAGTCCCCGCCAGAGCCCACGCCAGCCCCCGCGCCCGACAGCGTCCCCTCCACCGGCCCCGATGCCAGCGGCGTCAAGGGCCCCGTGCCCGCCACGGCCGGGTCTGCGCGCCCCTCGGCCGCTGCCACACCGCTGGCCTACCGCCAGGATGCCGCCACGCACCTGTATGGCCTGAACCGCGAACGCATCTTCAAAGGCAAACTGCCGCCGCAGCTGTATGCCATTGGCGTGCTGCAGCTCGACATCGACCGCGCGGGCAAGATCACCCGCCTGCACTGGATGCGCGCCCCGCGCCATGCCCCCGAGGTGGTCACCGAGATCGAGCGCACGGTGCGCGCTGCGGCCCCCTTTCCTGTCCCGGCCCGCATGGGCAAGGTCACCTACACCGAGACCTGGCTGTGGGACAAGAGCGGGCACTTTCAGCTCGATACGCTGACCGAGGGGCAGCTGTAGCGCCCCCCCCTGATCGGCCAGGCCGCTTCCGCCCTCTGGCAGCGCTTGCTACGAGCCCCGGTAGGTCGAATAGCTCCAGGGGCTGACCAGCAGCGGCACGTGGTAGTGCTGGTCGGCATGCGCAATGCCGAAGTCCAGGCTCACCTGGTTCAGAAAATTGGGTTCGGGCAGCTGCACGCCCCGGGCCTTGAAGTAGCCCGCCACATCAAAGCGCAGCCGGTAGGTGCCGGTGCGCAGGCTGGCGTTGTCGAACAGCGGTGCATCGGTGCGGCCGTCATGGTTCAGCACCAGGCGCTTGATGAGGGTGGCGTTGTCGCCGTCGGTGGAATACAGGGCCACTTCCATACCGGCCGCAGGGCAGCCGTTCATGGTGTCCAGAACGTGGGTGCTCAATCCCATGGGGGAATCTCCTGAAGTAAGAGTCTGTCCAATCGGCGACGATTGCCAGATCGCAGTGTGTAGACCAAAAGTGTATACACTTTTCACCATCCACCGTATCATGCAGCCATGGAATCCTCCTCCACCAGCGCCATCGTCGAAGCGCTGACCCGCGCCATCGTAGAACACCGCCTGCAACCCGGCACCAAGCTGGCCGAGCAAAAGCTGGCCGACCACTTTGGCGTGTCGCGCACGCTGGTGCGCCAGGCGCTGTTCCAGCTGGCACAAAACCGGCTGGTCACGCTGGAGCCCGCACGGGGCGCATTTGTGGCGACACCCTCGGTCGAGGAGGCGCGCCAGGTGTTTGCCGTGCGCCGCATGCTGGAGACCGAGATGACCCGCGCCTTTGTGCGCAGCGTGACGCCCGCCAAACTAAAGGCCCTGCGCGCCCACGTGGCCAGCGAGAAGGCCGCCATGGGCACCCACGACGCCAGCACCCGTACCGAGTTGCTCGGCGACTTCCATGTGCGCATGGCCGAACTGATGGGCAACGAGGTGCTGGCGCAGATGCTGGGCGACCTGATCTCGCGCTGCGCCCTCATCACGCTGATGTACCAGTCGGCCAGCGCGGCCGAGCACTCGCACGAGGAGCATGCCGACATCGTGGCGGCCCTGGCCGCACGCGACGAGGAGCGCGCGGTGGCCCTGATGCAAAGCCACCTCGAACATGTCGAAGCCAGCCTGACCTTTGACCGCAAGCGCCCGGCCAGTGACCTGGCCGCCGCGCTGGCCTCTTGAAAACCACCCCACCATGATCTACGACACCACCCAGGCCTACCCCCGCGACCTCATCGGCTACGGCAAGACCCCGCCGCATGCCCAGTGGCCCGGTGGAGCGCGCATTGCTGTGCAATTCGTCCTGAACTACGAAGAAGGCGGCGAAAACGCCGTGCTGCATGGCGATGCAGGCAGCGAGCAGTTCCTGTCCGAAATGTTCAACCCGGCCAGCTACCCCGAGCGGCACATGAGCATGGAGGGCATCTATGAATACGGCTCGCGTGCTGGCGTGTGGCGCATCCTGCGCGAGTTTGAAAAGCGCCAACTGCCCCTCACGGTGTTTGGCGTGTCCACAGCCCTGCAGCGCCACCCCGATCTCACGGCAGCTTTTGTGGAGCTGGGCCACGAGATTGCGTGCCATGGCCTCAAATGGATCCATTACCAGCACATCCCCGAAGAGGTGGAGCGCGCCCACATGCAAGAGGCGATGGACATCATCCAACGCATGACGGGCGAAAGAGGAAATTCGCAAGACCACGTACATGGTCTGGGCTGGTACACCGGCCGCGACAGCCCCAACACCCACCGCCTGGTGGCTGACTACGGTGGCTTTGAATACGACAGCGACTACTACGGCGACGACCTACCCTTCTGGATGAAGGTGCAGAAGACCGACGGCAGCGTGGTGCCCCAGCTCATCGTGCCGTACACGCTGGACTGCAACGACATGCGCTTTGCGCTGCCCCAGGGCTACTCGCACGCCGACCCGTTCTTCCAGTACATGAAGGACACCTTCGACGCGCTGTATGCCGAAGGCGACCCTGCCGGCGATAACGCGCCCAAGATGATGAGCATTGGCATGCACTGCCGTCTGCTGGGCCGCCCGGGCCGCATCACGGCGCTGCAGCGTTTTCTGGACCACATTGCGCAGCACGACAAGGTGTGGGTGGCCCGCCGTATCGACATCGCGCGCCACTGGAAGGCCGTGCACCCCTACCCCACCACAAAGGCCTGATGACCATGGCATGGACCCTTGACCAACTGAACGCTGCCACGCCCGCACAGGCCCTGGAGGCGCTGGACGGCGTGTACGAGCATTCCCCCTGGATTGCCGAGCAGGCGCTCACCCAGCGGCCATTCCGCTCGCTGGCACACCTCAAGCACGCCCTGGCTCACGCGGTGCGCACCGCCAGCACCGAGGCGCAGCTGGGCCTGATCCGCGCCCACCCCGAACTGGCGGGCAAGGCAATGGTGGCGAAAAGCCTGACGGCCGAATCGACCAACGAGCAGTCCAAGGCGGGCCTGACGCAGTGCACGCCCGAAGAATTTGCGCGCATCCAGCAGCTCAATGCGGACTACAACGCCCGCTTTGGTTTCCCCTTCATTCTGGCCGTGCGCGGGCCACGTGGTACGGGCCTGCCACGCAATGAAATCATCGAGACTTTCGCGCGGCGTCTGAATAACCATCCAGAGTTCGAACTAGCCGAGGCACTGCGCAACATCCACCGCATCGCTGAAATCCGCTTGGACGACAAGTTCGGCTACGTGCCAGAGCTTGGCAACCTAACCTGGGATGCCCACGAGGAGCTTGCCAAGTACAGCGACCCCGGTTTTTCCGAAAAAGGTCAGCTCACCGTCACCTATCTGACTGAGGCACATCGCGCCTGCGCCGAGCGAATCGAGTTCTGGATGAAAAACTCGTGCGGCTTTGACGAAGTAACTATTGACGCCGTTGGCAACGTGGTCGGCCGCTACCACCCGGCCAGCCCGGGTGCCCGATATCTCATGACTGGCAGCCACTACGACACCGTGCGCAATGCCGGCAAGTACGACGGGCGCCTGGGCATCTTTGTGCCCATGGCTTGCGTGCGTGCACTGCACCAAGCGGGCAAGCGTCTGCCGTTCGGCATCGAGGTAATTGCCTTTGCCGAAGAAGAAGGCCAGCGCTACAAGGCCACCTTCCTGGGTTCGGGCGCGCTCATCGGGCACTTCAACCCTGCCTGGCTGGACCAGAAGGATGCCGACGGCGTAACCATGCGCGCTGCCATGCAGCACGCGGGGCTGTGCATTGACGACATTGCCAAGCTGCAACGCGACCCGGCCCAGTACCTGGGCTTTATTGAAGTCCACATCGAACAGGGCCCGGTGCTCAACGAGCTGGACCTGCCGCTGGGCGTGGTCACCTCCATCAATGGGGGCGTGCGCTTTGTGGGCGAAATGATCGGCACCGCCAGCCACGCAGGCACCACCCCCATGGACCGCCGCCGCGATGCGGCCGTGGCGGTGGCAGAGCTGGCGCTGTACATCGAGCAGCGCGCCGCCCAGGACGGAGACTCGGTGGGCACGATAGGCCTGCTCAACGTGCCCGGCGGCTCCATCAATGTGGTGCCGGGCCGCTGCCAGTTCAGCCTGGACCTGCGTGCGCCCACCGACCCGCAACGCGACGCGCTGGTGCGCGATGTGCTGGACCACCTGGGCCAGATCGCAGCCCGGCGCGGCCTGCGCTACACGCTCGAAGAATCCATGCGCGCTGCCGCCGCCCCCAGCGCCCCGGCGCTGCAGCACCACTGGGAGCGCGCGGTGGACCACCTGGGCGTACCCGTGTTCCGCATGCCCAGTGGCGCAGGCCACGATGCGATGAAGCTCCACGAAATCATGCCGCAGGCCATGCTGTTCGTGCGCGGAGAAAACTCCGGCATCAGCCACAACCCGCTCGAATCCACCACCAACAACGACATGCAACTGGCCGTGGACGCCTTCACCCAGGTGCTGCACCAGCTTGCCGAGGAACAACAACCATGACCCCCCCGAACCACCACGCCGCGCTGGACGCCTGGATCGACCAGCACTTTGACGAAGAAGTGCGCTTTTTGCAGGCCCTGGTGCGCGTGCCCACCGACACGCCCCCCGGCAACAACGCGCCCCATGCCGAGCGCACCGCCGAGCTGCTGAAGGACTTTGGCTACGAGGCCGAAAAGCATGCCGTGCCCACTGCCGATGTGCAGGCCTACGGCATGGAATCCATCACCAACCTCATCGTACGCAGACCGTACGGTAGCGGCGGCAAGACCATCGCCCTGAACGCCCACGGCGACGTGGTGCCGCCCGGCGAAGGCTGGACGCACGACCCCTACGGCGCCGAGATCGTCGATGGCGCCATGTATGGCCGCGCCACCGCCGTGAGCAAGAGCGACTTTGCATCGTTCACCTTTGCCGTGCGCGCACTCGAAGCCGTGGCCAAGCCCGCCCAGGGCGCGGTAGAGCTGCACTTCACCTACGACGAAGAGTTTGGCGGCGAACTGGGCCCCGGCTGGCTGCTGCAAAAGGGGCTGACCAAGCCGGACCTGATGATTGCCGCGGGCTTCAGCTATGAAGTGGTCACCGCCCACAACGGCTGCTTGCAGATGGAAGTGACGGTGCACGGCAAGATGGCCCACGCCGCCGTCCCCCACACCGGCGTGGATGCCCTTCAAGGCGCCGTGCACATCCTGAACGCGCTGTACGCACAGAACGACGAGTACAAGAAGGTAACGTCCAAGGTCGAGGGGATCAAGCACCCCTACCTGAACGTGGGCCGCATCGAAGGCGGCACCAACACTAACGTCGTGCCCGGCAAGGTGATGTTCAAGCTCGATCGCCGCATGATCCCCGAGGAAAACCCGGTGGAGGTCGAAGCCACCATCCGCCGCGTGATCGAACAGGCCGCAGGCGAGCGCGCCGGTATCAGCGTGGAGATCAAGCGCCTGCTGCTGGCCAACGCGATGACGCCGCTGGCGGGCAACAGGCCCCTGGTCGATGCGATCCAGCAACATGCCCAAGCCGTGATCGGCGAACCGGTCCCGGCCGTGGGCACGCCGCTCTACACCGATGTGCGCCTGTATGTGGAGCGCGGCATTCCCGGCGTGATCTACGGCGCCGGCCCCCGCACCGTGCTCGAATCGCACGCCAAGCGCGCCGACGAGCGCCTGCAGCTCGAAGACCTGCGCCGTGCCACCAAGGTGATCGCGCGGACATTGAGCGACTTGCTCGCCTGAAGGCCCATCGGGCATTGAGATGGAGTCATGCGCGCAGCACATCAGTGCTACGCCGCAATGTCATGACGCAATGGCCTCTGACAGCCCCTTGACCAACCTACACTGGCGCGGGCGCATCCATCGACTGGGTGCGCCCGTTGTCATTTCCAGATTCCACACACCAGGAGATATCCCATGAACATTCGCCATACGCTGCTGGCTGGCAGCGTTGTGCTGGCCCTGGCCAGCCTTACCGCCTGCGGCAGCACGCCCCCGGTGGCCAAGGCTCAGCCGGTAGCCGCAGTACAGCAGACCGCCTCGGCCCAGGCCGCCAGCGCAGCCTACGACTTCGACATGGATGTATTCCACCCCGTCGTGGCACGCAACGGCATGGTGGCCACCGAGCAGGAACTGGCCTCGCAGATCGGCCTGGACATCCTCAAGGCCGGTGGCAATGCGGTGGATGCCGCCGTCGGCATTGGCTTTGCGCTGGCCGTGGCCCTGCCCAACGCGGGCAACCTGGGCGGCGGCGGTTTCATGATGGTGCACGACGCCAAGACCGGCAAGAGCGTGGCCCTGGACTTCCGCGAAGTGGCGCCTATCAAGGCCACGCGCGACATGTACCTGGATGCCAAAGGCAATGTGGTGGACGGCAAGTCGCTGTACACCCACTACGCCGTGGGCGTGCCTGGCACCGTGGCCGGCATGGAGCATGCGCTCAAGAGCTGGGGCACCCTGCCCCTGTCGCGTGTGATCGCTCCGGCCATCGAGCTGGCAGACAAGGGATTCCCGGTGAGCGAAACGCTCGCCAAGATCCTGCAGCAAGAGAAGAAGAACATGGGCAAGTGGCCCGCCACCCAGGCCATCTTCTGGAAGAACGGCGAACCGCTGAAGGTGGGCGACCCACTGGTACAAAAAGACTTGGCGCAGTCCATGCGCCTCATTGCCCAGCAGGGCGCCAAAGCGTTCTACGAAGGCGAGATCGCCCAGAAGATTGCGGCCGAAATGGCACCCCACGCGGGCGCCATCACGCTGCAGGATTTGCGCGAGTACAAGGTGGTGGAGCGCGCACCCACGCGTGGTACCTACCGTGGCTATGAGATCGTGACCATGCCCCCACCCTCCTCGGGCGGCCCGCACCTGGTGCAGATCCTGAACATGCTGGAGCCGCTGCCCCTGGCCCAGTGGGGTCCCAACAGCGCGCAGACCATCCACCACATGGCCGAGAGCAGCAAGCTGGCGTATGCCGACCGCTCCGAATACCTGGGCGACCCGGATTTCGTGAAGATCCCGCTCAAGGGCCTGACCTCCAAGCGCTATGCCGAATCGCTGGCCAAGGGCATCGACCCCAACCGCGCGCGCCCGGCCAAGGAGATCAAGCCCGGCCAGCCACAGCCGTATGAGAGCGACCAGACCACCCACTACAGCGTGGTGGACAAGGCGGGCAACGCCGTGGCCGTGACTTATACGCTCAACACCAACTTCGGCAGCGGCATCGTGGCCAAGGGCACGGGCATCCTGCTCAACAACGAGATGGACGACTTCTCGGCCAAGCCCGGCGTGGCCAATGCCTACGGGCTGGTCGGCGGTGATGCCAACGCCGTGGCCGCCAAGAAGCGCCCCCTGTCGTCCATGACGCCCACCCTGGTCCTAAAGGACGGCAAGCCCACGCTGGTGACCGGCAGCCCCGGTGGCGCGCGCATCATCACCACGGTGCTGCAAACGGTGGTCAACACCATCGACTTTGGCATGAACCCCGCCGAGGCCGCTGCCGCTCCCCGTGTGCACCACCAGTGGACGCCCGACGAGCTGCGCGTGGAAAAGGGCCTGTCGCCCGACACCATCGCCCTGCTCAAGCAGCGCGGACACAACATCGCGGTCAAGCCCTCAATGGGCCGCACTCAGACCATCCAGATCCGCGGTGGCGCGCTGTACGGCTACTCGGACCCGCGCAACCCCGACGGCAAGACCCTCGGCTACTGATCGCCAGTGCCCGCTAAGCGCGGGCTGTCTTTGCTTGTCAGCATCTGCCAGGCCACGCCCTCTAAAGGCGTGGCCTTTTTCATTGAGCCCTTCGCGACAGCATGCGGGCATACCCTCATACGTCGCCCTTCAGACTTGCCTACATTTCTTGTATGCAAGATTTGCGTTCAAAAAGCTACTGAAGGAGTTGGCATGCCCCGGTTTTTCAAATCCCTTTTTGGTCAGGTGGTGCTGGCCTTGATAGCCGGTGTGGTGGTGGGCCTGGTCTGGCCTGACACCGCCATCGCGCTCAAGCCCCTGGGCGACGGCTTCATCAAGCTCATCAAGATGCTGATCCCGCTCATCGTGTTCTGCGTGGTCGTGCATGGCATCGCGGGCACGGGCGACCTGAAGCGGGTGGGCCGTCACCTCCATCGCCCTGGTGCTGGGTCTGGCGCTGGCGTTCTGGTTCGAGCCCGGTGTGGGCATGAACGTGGACCCCAAGGCGCTCGACCCCAAAGCCATGGGTGCCTATGCCGAAAACGCCAGCAAGCTCACCGGGGGCGGCTTCACCGACTTCTTGCTCAAGCTCATCCCCACCACCGCCGTGAGCGCGTTTGCCAACGGCGATGTGCTGCAGGTCCTGCTGTTCTCCATCGTTTTTGGCTGCGCCCTGGCATTGATCGGGGAGCGCGGCGCGCGCGTCACCAGCCTGATCGACGACCTGTCGCATGTGCTGTTCAAGACCATGGGGCTGATCATCAAGCTGGCTCCGCTGGGCGTGCTGGGGGCCATCGCCTTCACCGTGGGCAAGTACGGACTGGGCTCCCTCAAGCAGCTGGGCATGCTGGTGGCGCTGTTCTATGCTGCGGTGGCCATCTTTGTCGTGGTGGTGCTGGGCCTCATCATGCGGGTGTCGGGCTTCAGCCTGTTTAAGCTGCTGCGCTATCTGCGCGAGGAACTGGCCGTGGTGTTTGCCACCACGTCGTCCGACAGCGTGCTGCCCCAGATCATGGCCAAGCTCAAGAACATGGGCATCCGCGATTCGACCGTGGGCCTGGTGATCCCCACGGGCTACTCGTTCAACCTCGACGCGTTCTCGATCTACATCACGCTGGCGGCCGTGTTCATCGCCCAGGCCACCAACACGCCGATTTCCATGGCCGACCTGCTGACCATCCTGGCGATCTCGCTGGTCACCTCCAAGGGCGCACACGGCGTACCCGGCTCGGCCATCGTCGTGCTGGCCGCCACCTTGCAGGCCATCCCTGCCATCCCGGCGATTGGCCTGGTGCTGGTGCTGTCGGTGGACTGGTTCATGGGTATCGCCCGCGCGCTGGGCAACCTCATTGGCAACTGCGTCGCCACCGTGGCCGTGGCGGCGTGGGAGGGCGACATCGACCGCGAACGCGCCCATGCCGTGCTCGACGGCCGCGAGCCACCCATGCCACGCGCCTGATCGGGCACCGCACCTTTGCAGCACGCGACAATCCGGCCATGAGCATCAACCAGACCCAGATCGCCCAGCAGGTGGTGGAATCCATCCTCGCGCAAAAACTCTCGCCCGGCGAGCGCCTGGGCGAGCAGGAGCTGGCCGATCTGTTCGGCGTGAGCCGCACGCTGGTGCGCGAGGCCCTGATGCAGCTGCAGGCACGGGGCTTTGTGGAAGTGCGCTCGCGCCGGGGCTGGTACGTGGTGGAGCCCTCGGTGGAGGATGCGCGCGACGCGTTCTCCGCCCGGCGCATCATCGAATCAGGCATCCTGGCCGATGCGGGCCGACCGCTGCAAAGCGTGACCCGCCGCCTGCATGCGCACATCGCCGACGAGCAGCAGGCCATCGAAGGCGCGGACGCTGCCACGCGCGCCTTTCTGCTCGCAGACTTCCACGTCTGCCTGGCCGAGGCGATGGGCCACCGCAGCCTGAGCGACATCCTGCGCGACCTCACGGCGCGCACCACCCTGGCAGCATCGCTCTACCAATCGCAGCACGCGGCCAGCCAGTCCTGCGCCGAGCACGCCGCCATCGTCGAGGCACTGGAGGCCGGCAACACCACCCTGGCCCGCGAGCGCATGCTGGCCCACATCGGCCATGTGGAAGGCGCCCTCAACCCCGGCCAGCCGCTGGTGCGCGACCGGCTGAGGGAATCCCTGGCACCGCTGACCAGCCCACGCACAAAGGCGCCAGCTGCGGACCCGGGCTAGCCATACCGAAGGCACCCAGGCCAACCGCTTCCAACCGCATCCACCTCGGCAGGCGGGAAATTGCTGCGTCCCTAAGGGTTAACCGGGATAAGCGCGCCTGGTCATTTTGTATACGATTTTTGTATGGACACTTGTGCACCATCTGGTGCCCGTGTTCCTTTCGTATTCACATCCCCAACCCGCCGAAGGACCCCCATGAATCCGCCCGTACACCCCGTGGACGAACACCTGCCCCTGGGGCGACTGACGGCGCTGGGCCTGCAGCATGTGCTGGTGATGTATGCGGGCGCCGTGGCGGTGCCGCTCATCGTGGGCCGCGCGCTCAACCTCACGCCCGACCAGGTGGCCAAACTGATCTCGGCCGACCTGTTTGTGTGCGGGCTGGTCACGCTGATCCAGGCGCTGGGCGCCTCGCGCTGGTTTGGCATTCAGCTGCCGGTGATGATGGGGGTGACCTTTGCCTCGGTGGCACCCATGATCTCGATGGCGCAGAGCACGGGCGGCACCGCCGGGGCCGGGTTGATCTTTGGCTCGGTGATCGGCGCAGGCGTGATCTCCATCCTGATCGCGCCGCTGGTCAGCCGCATGCTCCGCTTCTTCCCGCCCGTGGTCACCGGCACCATCATTGCGGTCATCGGCATCAGCCTGATGCGCGTGGGCATCAACTGGATCTTTGGCAACCCGGTGGGCCCCACGGCGCCCAGCGTGCCCAACCCCGAGCACCTCAAATGGCTGGCAGAGGCGCAGGCAGCGGCGGGTGCCCCCGGCTCATCGCTGCCGCCGGTCCCCAAGGGCTTTGCCGTGGTGCCCACGGTGCCCAACCCCAAGTACGCAGACCTGACCGGTGTGGGTATCTCGGGCTTGGTACTTCTGTCCATCCTGCTGATTGCCAAGTTTGCCAAGGGCTTCATTGCCAACATCTCGGTGCTGCTGGGCATCGTGATCGGCGCGGTGGTTGCCGTGGGCATGGGGCTGATGAACTTTGACAAGGTGGCCAAGGCGCAGTGGTTTGACCTGGTGCTGCCGTTCGAGATTGCCGGCCCCGTGTTCGACCCCATCCTGATCTTGACCATGACCCTGGTGATGATCGTGGTCATGATCGAATCCACCGGCATGTTCCTCGCCCTGGGCGAGATGACCGACCGCAAGGTCGACCAGGCGGCCCTCACGCGCGGCCTGCGCACCGACGGCCTGGGCACGCTGCTGGGCGGCATCTTCAACACCTTCCCCTACACCAGCTTCTCGCAGAACGTGGGCCTGGTGGCCGTCACCGGCATCAAGAGCCGCTTCGTCTGCGTGGCCGGCGGCGTCATCCTGATCCTGCTGGGCCTGCTGCCCAAGATGGCAGCCTTGGTCGAGTCCCTGCCCACGGTGGTGCTGGGCGGCGCCGGCCTGGTCATGTTCGGCATGGTGGCGGCCACCGGCATCCGCATCCTGGGCGGGGTGGACTTTGCCGGCAACCGAAACAACGCGCTGATCGTCGCCGTGTCGATCGGCGTCGGCATGATCCCGGTGATCGCGCCGAGGTACCTGCAGTGGATGCCGCACTCGATCCACATCCTGATCGAATCGGGCATCGTGCTGGCCTCCATCGCCGCCGTGCTGCTCAACCTGATGTTCAACGGCGCCAGGGGCGACACCGAGGCCGTGGTGCGCGCGGCCAAGCAGGCCGAGGCGCACTGAGATCGCAAAGGTCGGCAAGCCGCACACAGCCCCCTCACGGCACCCGCTGCCTACCGACTGGGCCAGGTCCTCCGCGCCACCATCATGAGCGCCTCCACCTCTTTGTTGCGCCGTCATTGATGAACTTGAATCGGGCCGCCTAGCTGTGAAGTGTCAAGAGGTTGCTTCTTGACACTTCACATCTAGCACGCCGCTTCGGCTCAAGCCCGTCTGCGCAGCAGTCCCGTTGCAGGTCCGGCCCGCCTTGCACAGCCGGATGAGCGGCGCGCTCACGCCGGTTGCTCGCATCACCACCCGAGGATGACGCGAGCGATCAATTCAAGTCAAATACGGCCGGATCAACCGTCTGGTGTCAAATGCCTGCCGAACCCGTACCCACGTCCGCCGACAGCCACTCGCCCGCCATCCTGCGTGCACGTATCTCCACGCGGGACCTGCCCGCCAGCGACTTCATCCCCGCCGTGCGCGACATGCTCGGGCGCGACACCATGGGCATCGACCTGCGGCCCACCGACGGCGACATGCGCTCGCTCGAAGCCTTCCGCTACAACGCCGAGATCGGCCTGCTCGGCCAACAGGCTGCATACCTGCACAGCGAGCACACGCCCATCCACATGCGGCGCACCGCCGCGCTGATGAGCGACGGGCTGGACGACGTGTTCCTGACCACCACTCACGGTGAAACCGGTGGCTGTATCGTGCGCGAAGGTGGGCGCGACATGGCCGTGCCCTCGGGCGGCATCGTGTTGCTTTCCAAAGCCCGCATGCATGACGGCATCATCCCCTGGAACGCCACCACCGTCGGCCTGCAGGTGCCGCGCGCCGCCCTCCTGCGGCTGCTGCCGGGGCTGGAAGAAGCGCCCTTGCACATCTTTCACCCCGGCGCGCCCGGCATCGGCAGCGCTGCACTGGCCCTGTCCTACGCCGCGCTCCTGGCCCGCCAGGACAACTTGGCAGACGCCCCCCTCGCCAGCGCCGTCGCCCACTTGCATGAGTTGATGGCCAGCGCCATCGACGCCCGATGGAGCGCCAACTTGCCGCCCGAACGCGAAGCCGCCGACGCGCCCCGCCTCGCGCTGATCCAGCAAACGATCCACGCCCGCCTGGGCGACGCCGCCCTGAGCCTGGAAACCATCGCCCGCCTGCACCACACCACCCCGCGCCAGGTGCAGCGCCTGTTCGCCCGGCAAGGCACGTGCTTCTCCGACTATCTGCGCGAAGCACGAATGCAGCGCGCCCGCGCCCGGCTGGCCAACCCGCGCGAGCGCCACCACCGCGTGCTGCAGATCGCGCTGGACTGCGGCTTCGACGACATCCCCGCCTTCAGCCGGGCCTTTCGCCGCCGCTTCGGCATGACGCCGAGCGAGGCGCGCGAGGCAGGCTGAAGGCATGGCACGCCAGCGCTTGCCCGGCAAGCGCGCTGGCCCTTCCAGATTCCCGGCGCCCGCGCCCTTGTCGCGCCCAGCACAGCGAATGTCGTGCGAGGCACAGACACACCGAGGCCGCCTCCCCAAGAATCGCGGCCCATGCCCGGTACTGCGCCACCCCCTGCCGCCGCCCTCCAGACCGCCCGCGTCTCCTCCAGCGACCTGCCCACGCGCGGTTTCAGCGACGCGCTGGAGGCCGTCATGGGCCGCGACGTGATGGGGTTCGACCTGCGCACCCCCGGCGGCGACTCGCTCGACACCTTCCGCTTCGACGGCCGCTACAGCATCCTGGGCAGCGGCGCCGCGTACTCGCACCTCGCGCACACGCCCCTGCACTACCAGCGCACGCCCGCGCTGATGAGCGACGGGCTGGACGAACTCACACTCACCGCCAGCCACAGCCCCCACGGCGGCGCCGTCATCGGCGTGGGCAACACCGAAACCGCCGTGCCCAGCGGCGCCGTGCTGCTCGTGTCCAAGACCCGCGCGCACGAAGTCGTCATCCCCTGGGACGCCACCACCTATACCTTGCAAATTCCGCGCACCGCCCTGGCGCCGCTGCTGCCCACGCTCGAAGAAGCGCCCCTGCACATCCTCACCCCCGGCGCACCCGGCGCCGACAGCGCGGGGCTCGCACTGGCTTACGCCGCCCTGGTATCCGAACAGGGCACGCTCGCGGGCGCACCGCTGGCCGGTGCCGTGCACCATCTGCACGAACTCATCGCCAGCGCCATCGGCGCGCACCACGCCGCCCACCTCGCACCGCCGCCGGACGACCACCCCGCGCACCAGGCCCCGCGCCTGGCCCTCATCCAGCGCAGCATCCACGCCCGGCTGGACCAACCCGGCCTGGGCCTGGACACCATCGCCCGCCTGCACCACACCACCCCGCGCCAGGTGCAGCGCCTGTTCGCCGCCCAGGGCACCTGCTTTTCCGACTACCTGGCTGACGCGCGGCTGCAACGCGCCCGCGCCCTGCTCGCCAGCCCCGCGCACCGCCACCGCCGAGTGCTCGACATCGCGCTCGAATGCGGCTACGACAACATCTCCGCCTTCGGCCGCGCGTTCCGGCGGCGCTTCGGCATCACGCCCAGCGACGTGCGCGACAGCGGATAAGCAACCGCCACGCGCCCGCGAGGCGCGCGATTGTCGTGTCCTGCACAACCAAAAGTCGGGCGCGGCACAGACACGCGGCAGCGGTTTTCCAAGAATCGCTGCCCATGCCCGCTCCTGCGCGTCGCCCCTCACTCCACCCCCCTCCCACACGCGGGCAAGCGCGCTTGCGCGCGCTCCCTCGCCCCATTGGGGAAAAGAGTCGATGCAAGGTTTTCTAGGCATCCATCGCTTACCAGACAAGCGTCAGCAGCTATCAAAAAGAGAAAAAACAACATGAAGAACAAGGCCCGCCGCCTCATCGCCGCCACGGCCATCGCCCTGCTGGGCAGCGCCACCAGCGCCGCGCCCTTCGCCAGCACCTACAGCGGCACGGTCGGCCCCTACGTCTATCCCGACAACGACTTCCCCGGCGTCGCCGTCGGCACCGGCTTCACCGTCACCCTCATCTTCGACAACGGCGGCGACACCGCCCTGGGCCAGACGTGGCCGCAGCAAAGCTTCCGCTGCGCCATCTGGCGCGTGGGCGGCGGAGCCATCGTGTACGCCGCCAGCGGCACGGCCACGGGCGCGGCAGTCACCGACGCCAGCGGCGTGCTGACGGGCATGTACACCGACGTCAGGGGCACCAGCGCCAGCCCGGCAGGCTCCAGCGGCAGCATTGCGCTGACCGGGCCCGTGACCTGGTTCGCCAACGACCACAACCCCGTCTTCATCGACGGCGTAGACGACCACATCCTCTACGCCACCGGCACCGGCGTCTCCATGGACCCGTCCCACTGGACCACCCCGCAGCGCGTCACGGGCGAGTGCGACGACACGCCCTACGCCGCCCCGCCCGCCACGCCCACCGCCACCCCGGTGCCGACCCTGGGCCACGGCGCACTGGCGCTGCTGGGCGCGGGCGTGGCGGGCCTGGCCGCGTGGCGCAGGCGGCGCGGTGGGGCCTGAAGAGCAGAAAAAGGAAAAATCTCGCCCCCAGCGCTTGCCAGACAAGCGCAGACAGCTCTCAAAACAGAAGCAAAAGAGAACCAAGAATGAAAGCCAAGCACCGCATCGCTGCCCTCCTGCTCGCCTGCGCCACCAGCGCCGCCCACGCCCAGGCCGCGCTCAACGACACCGGTCAGACCCTGTGCTACAGCAACACCGGCACCACCGCGTGCAACGACCCCGCCTTTCCCGGCCAGGACGCGCGCTACGGCCGCGACGCCGCCCAGGCCGCGGGCCAGTTGCCGCCCAAGACCGGCGGCGGCGTGGCCGCGTTCGACTTCACCGCGCGCAGCGCCAGCGGCCAGCCCGTCAGCCCCAGCGCGGGCACCCACCCCTGCGTCCGCGACAACGTCACCGGCCTGACCTGGAAGGTCGCCACCGTGGACGGCCTGGACTGGACCGAAGGCCCCGCCTACGCCGCCACCCACAACGCCTGCGGCTACGGCGACTGGCGCATGCCCACGCGGCGCGAGTTGCTCTCCATCGCCAACCGCGCCGATGCCGGCCCCGACGGCGACTACTTCACCGGCACCATCCTGCTCCCCGCCTGGACGGCCGACGCCTACGCGCACGCCGCCGGCTACGCCTGGTACGTCTTGCCCACCGGCGGCGCCGACTTCACGGTCCAGACCAGCACCGGCCCCGCGCGCTACGTGCGCGGCGCCCCCGCGCCCGCCTCCACCTTCACCATCCACCCCGACGGCACCGCCACCGACGCCGCCACCGCCCTCGTGTGGGACCGCTGCCACCTGGGCGAAGACGCCAGCGTGCACACCGTCTGCGCCGAAGCCGCCGCCCTGCCCGCCAGCCACACCTGGCAGCAGGCCCTGCAAACCGTCGCCCAGCTCAACGCCCGCCCCGGCGGCTACCGGGGCCACAGCGACTGGCGCCTGCCCAACGTGGCCGAGCTGGAATCGCTGATCGACATCGCCTTCGCCGAACGCTCGCCCAGCGACCAGGTGGCCTTCCCCGGCAACACCGCAGGCAACCACTACTGGTCGTCCACCACCTACGCGGCCGAAGCGACGCCGGTGTATGCGTGGACCGTCAACGTCCTCACCGGCGCCGTCGGCGCGCGGGAAAAGACCGACACCCTGCTGGTGCGCCTGGTGCGCGGCGGCGGCCCGCTGGCCGCGTTCGACGCGCTGGCCGCGCCCCCCACGCCCCCGAACCCCTCCGCCCCCACCGCCACGCCCGTGCCCACGC
>OFJB01000271.1_pt1 | contig 27459 bp, 25 predicted proteins | sample 1775081 | NCBI WGS metagenome assembly OFJB01 (sample SAMN08195771, study PRJEB24354) | sludge metagenome | isolation source: initial sludge from phenol fed wastewater aerobic bioreactor | place: India: Nagpur | collected 2016-06-05
GGCACGCCGATGGTGCCCGAGAACTCCTTGGCCGTGACCGGGTTGCAACTGGCCGAGGGGCTGGTCTCCGACAGGCCGTAGCCCTCGCAGATCGGGCAGCCGGTCTTCTCCAGCCAGAGCTTGGCCACGGCGGCCTGCACCGCCATGCCGCCGCCGACGGAGACCTTCAGGTTCTTCCAGTTGACCGTGTCGAAGTCGGGGTGGTGCGCCAGGCCGTTGAACAGGGTGTTGACCGCCGGAAAGCTGTGGAAGGTGTGCTTGGAGAGCTCCTTGAGCGTCGCAGCCAGGTCGCGCGGGTTGGGGATCAGGATGGTCTTGCCGCCGGTGCGCATCGACAGCATCATGTTCACGGTGAACGCGAAGATGTGGTAGAGCGGCAGCGCGCAGACCGAGGTGGGCTGCTCGCCCGCCGGGATCTGGCTCATCAGCGGATCGTTCCAGGCCTCGGACTGCAGCACGTTGGCGATGACGTTGCGGTGCAGCAGCACGGCGCCCTTGGAGACCCCGGTGGTGCCGCCCGTGTACTGCAGCAGCGCGATGTCGTCGGGCTTGAGGTCGGGCTTGTTCAGCTTCATGCCCGCGCCCTTGTCCAGCGCGTCGTTGAAGCGCACGGCGCCCGGCAGCTCGAAGTGCGGCACCATCTTCTTGACGTTGCGCACCGCGTAATTGACGATGGTGCCCTTGAGCAGGCCCAGGCGATCGCCCATGGCGCACAGCACGACGTGCCGGATCGGCGTGTTGGCCAGGCAGGCCTGCAGCGTGGTGGCGAAGTTCTCCAGGATGATGATGGCCTGCGCGCCCGAATCCTTGAGCTGGTGCTCCAGCTCGCGCGGGGTGTAGAGCGGGTTGACGTTGACCACCACGTAGCCCGCGCGCAGCACGGCGGCCATGGCCACCGGGTATTGCGGGATGTTGGGCATCATCAGCGCCACGCGCGCGCCGCGCGCCAGGCCCAGGCTCTGCAGATAGGCCGCCATCTGGCGGCTTTGCGCGTCGGCCTGGGCGAAGGTGGTGTCCTTGCCCATGAAGGTGTAGGCGGTGCGCGTGGCGTACTTGGTGAACGCCTCCTCCATCAGCTGCACCAGCGACTGGTACTGCGACGGGTCGATATCCGAGGGGACGCCTTGCGGGTAGGCGGCGAGCCAGGGGCGGTCGGTCATTGTCAGGTCTCCTGCGATGCGGGTGGGATGGTTTTTGGAAATCGAAAGGCAAGCAACGTTATAAAACGAACGGTCGTGCTTTTTTAGATTATGCGCTGCCCCGAAGGGCGCACGCATGAAGGGCGCGGCCCCGTAGGGTCTTTATCCCCGGAGCGCGCCCAGCACCTCTTCCAGCATCTTCTTGGCGTCACCAAACAGCATGCGGTTGTTCTCCTTGTAGAAGAGGGGGTTGTCCACGCCCGCGTAGCCCGAGGCCATCGAGCGCTTCATCACGATGCTGGTCCTGGCCTTCCAGACCTCGAGCACCGGCATGCCGGCGATCGGGCTCGCCGGGTCTTCGGCGGCGCTGGGGTTGACGATGTCGTTGGCGCCGATCACGATGGCCACGTCGGTCTCGGGGAAGTCCTCGTTGATCTCGTCCATCTCCATCACGATGTCGTAGGGCACCTTGGCCTCGGCCAGCAGCACGTTCATGTGGCCGGGCATGCGCCCCGCGACCGGGTGGATGGCGAAGCGCACCTGCACGCCCCTCTCGCGCAGCGTCTGCGTGATCTCGTACACCGTGTGCTGCGCTTGCGCCACGGCCATGCCGTAGCCGGGCACGATGATCACGCTCTTGGCCTCGCGCAGCAGCTCGGCCGTCTCCTGGCTGCTGATGGGCGTGACCTCGCCCTGCGGCTCGGCGGCGTCGCCCTTCTTCGCTGCGGCGGCGCCGCCGCCCGAGCCGAAGCCGCCCGCGATCACGCTGACGAAGTTGCGGTTCATCGCGTTGCACATGATGTAGCTCAGGATGGCGCCGCTGGAGCCCACCAGCGCGCCGGTGACGATGAGCAGGTCGTTGCTGAGCATGAAGCCCGTGGCCGCCGCCGCCCAGCCCGAGTAGCTGTTGAGCATGGAGATCACCACCGGCATGTCCGCGCCGCCGATGGCCATGATCATGTGCACGCCGAGCAGCAGCGCCAGCACGGTCATGACGAGCAGCGGCGCCATGCCCGCCTGCGCGTCGGGCGCGGCCAGGAACTGCTTGCCGAACCAGACGATCACCAGCAGCACCAGCAGGTTGAGCCAGTGGCGCGCCGGCAGCAGCACGGGCTTGCCGCCGATCTTGCCCGAGAGCTTGCCGAAGGCGATGAGCGAGCCCGAGAAGGTGTAGGCGCCGATCAGGATGCCCAGGTAGATCTCCACCTCGTGGATGATCTTTTCCGCGCCCCCGAACTGGATCGAGGTATCGACGTAGCTGGCGAAGCCCACGATGCACGCGGCCAGGCCCACCAGGCTGTGCATCAGCGCGATCAGCTCGGGCATCTGCGTCATCTTGACGATGCGCGCGGCCCACAGGCCGATGCCGCCGCCGATCGCCAGCGCGCCGACGATCCAGGCGATGCCCGAGGCATGCACGCGCGGGCCGAACACCGTCGCCAGCACCGCCAGCGCCATGCCGATCATGCCCAGCAGGTTGCCGCGGCGCGAGGTTTCGGGGTTGGAGAGCCCTCCCAGGCTCAGGATGAACAGGATGGCGGCGCCCAGGTAGGCCACCGTCACGAGACTTGCGGACATGGTTGTTCTCTTTCTCGGATGCGGGGGGTGGCGGCGGGGCTTACTTGCGGAACATCGCCAGCATGCGCCGGGTGACGGCGAAGCCGCCGAACATGTTCACGCCCGTGAGCACCAGCGCCGCGAAGGCGAGCCAGAGGATGAGCGTGTCGGGCCGCCCGTTCGTGCCCGCGCCGGGCGGCGCGATCTGAATCAGCGCGCCGATGGCGATGATGCTGGAGATGGCATTGGTCACGCTCATCAGGGGCGTGTGCAGCGAGGGTGTGACGTTCCACACCACCATGTAGCCAATGAAGCAGGCCAGCACGAACACCGTAAAGTGCCCGAGGAAGGCCGCGGGCGCGTAGGCACCGATGGCCCAGAACAGCAGCGCGAGCACGGCGAACACGATGGTCAGCGCCTTGCCTGACATCGGCGCGCCGGAGCCGTGGGTGGATTTCTTTTCTGCCACCGGCGCCGCAGCGGGTTTGGACGCCGGCGCGGCAGCAACCTTCAGCGGCGGGGCGGGCCAGGTGAGCTCGCCCTCCTTGATCACCGTCAGGCCCCGGATCGCGTCGTCCTCCATGTTCACCAGCGCCACGCCGTCCTTGGCCTTGCACAGCTCCTCCATCAGGCGCAACAGATTGGTCGCGTACAGCGTGGAGGACTGGCGCGCCAGGCGCGAGGCGAGGTCGGTGTAGCCGATGATGGTCACGCCGTGGCGCACCACGGCTTCGCCCGGCACGGTGAGTTCGCAATTGCCGCCCTGCTCGCCGGCCATGTCGACGATGACGCTGCCCGGCTTCATGCTCTGAACCATCTCGGCGCTGATCAGCTTGGGCGCGGGCTTGCCCGGAATCAGCGCGGTGGTGATGATGATGTCGGCACTCTTGGCCTCGGTGGCGTACATCTGGCGCTGCGCGGCCTGGAAGCCCTCGCTCATCACCTTGGCGTAGCCGCCGCCGCCCGAGCCCTCTTCCTCGTAATCGACCTTGACGAATTCGCCGCCGAGGGACTTGACCTGGTCGGCCACCTCGGCGCGCGTGTCGTTCGCCCGCACGACGGCGCCCAGGTTGGCCGCCGTGCCGATCGCCGCCAGGCCCGCGACACCGGCACCGGCAATGAAGACCCGCGCCGGCGGCACCTTGCCCGCCGCCGTGATCTGGCCGTTGAAGAAACGCCCGAAGGCGTTGGCCGCCTCGATCACCGCGCGGTAGCCGGAAACACCCGCAGTGGATGTGAGCGCGTCCATCTTCTGCGCGCGCGAGAGCGTGCGCGGCAGGCAGTCGATCGCGAGCACGGTGGCCTTCTTCGCGGCGAGCTGCTCCATGAGCTGCGGGTTCTGCGCCGGCCAGATGAAGCCGATCAGCGTGTCGCCTTCCTTCATCAGCGCGACTTCCTCGCTGCTCGGCGGGCGCACCTTTAGGATGATGTCCGATTGCGCCCAGAGCGTGGCGGCATCGGGCAGCACCCGGGCCCCGGCCGCACGATAGGTCTCGTCGTTGAAATCGGCCCCGTCGCCCGCGCCCGACTGGATGGCGACGCCAAAGCCCAGCTTGATGAGTTTCTCGACGACCTCGGGCACGGTGGCCACGCGCCGTTCTCCGGCCAGTATCTCGGCGGGTACCCCTATCTGCATCTTGATGGCTCCTGCGCGCGCCTCCCCGGCACGCAAATGGTGTGACGTCTTACTTCAAGCTTACACGATGCGCGCTCTGGTTTTTGCCGTGCCCCTCCCGGGCGCGGCCAAGGGATGGGGGTTTTTCCTCTCCCATGCGGTGTTTGACCCTGCGCGCAACCCCGATAATTTGCCCATGTGCCAGCTCCTGGGCATGAATGCCAACACCCCCACCGACGTGACCTTCAGCTTCACCGGCTTCGCCGAGCGCGCGGGCCACACCGCCGATCACGTCGATGGCTGGGGCATCGCCTTCTTCGAGGGCAAGGGGCTGCGCCACTTCGTCGATCACCAGCGCGCGGTGGATTCTCCCGTGGCTGAGCTGATCCGCCGCTACCCGGTCAAGAGCCGCAACGTCATTGCCCACATCCGCAAGGCCACGCAGGGCGAGGTGAGCCTGGAGAACTGCCACCCCTTCGTGCGCGAACTCTGGGGGCGCTACTGGGTGTTCGCGCACAACGGCGACCTGAAAGACTTTCGCCCGCGCCTGCACGCGAGCTTTCACCCCGTCGGCAGCACCGACAGCGAGCACGTCTTCTGCTGGCTCATGCAGGAGTTGGCCAAATCCCACGCCGGCATGCCCAGCGTGGCCGAGCTCACGCTCACGCTGCGCGATCTGGCGGCGCAGATCGCGCCGCACGGCACCTTCAACTTCCTGCTGTCCAACGGCCAGGCGCTCTGGGCGCATGCGAGCACGCACCTGCACTACATCGAGCGCCAGCACCCGTTCGCCGTCGCGCAGCTCAGCGACGAAGACCTGAGCCTGGACTTCGCCACCTGCACCACGCCCACGGACCGCGTGGCGGTGATCGCCACGGCGCCCTTGACGCGCAACGAGCAGTGGACGCGGATCCCCGAGCGCACGCTGCACGTGTTCGTCGATGGCCGGCGCATGGGCAAGACGCACGGGTGACGTTTCCCTAGGGTTTACCTGAGGTGACAGGTAATCCCAAATACCTAGACTGTCTTTACATCTTCCGATGGGAGGGTCTTCGGCGTCTGTCGGAAGCATGGTGTTTCTCCACTGCTGAAAGGAGAGTTTCCGATGGACATGCACCGCAGACAGTTCTTCCGCGTCAGCGGAGCGGGACTGCTCGGCTCCAGTCTGGTGGCGCTGGGTTTCTCACCCACCGCCGCGCTGGCCGAGACACGCGCCTACAAGCTGACCGCCGCCACGGTCACCCGCAGTACCTGCCCGTACTGCTCGGTGAGTTGCGGCATGTTGATCTATACCCTGGGCGACAAGGCGAAAAACGCCACGCGCAAGGTCATCCACGTCGAGGGCGACCCGAGCAACCCGGTGAGCCGCGGCTCGCTGTGCCCCAAGGGCGCGGGCGTGATGGACATGATCAACTCCCCGGCCCGCATCAAGTTCCCCGAGGTGCGCGAACCCGGCACCAAGGAATTCAAGCGCATCTCCTGGGATGAGGCGCTCACGCGCATCGCCAAGCACATGAAGGCGGACCGCGATGCGAACTTCCAGACGAAGAACGATGCGGGCGCCACGGTCAACCGCTGGCTCTCCACGGGGTTTCTGATCTGCAGTTCCTCGAGCAACGAATCGAGCTATCTGTCCGTCAAGGTCGCGCGCGCCCTTGGCATGGTGGGAATCGATACACAAGCACGCGTCTGACACGCACCGACGGTGACCAGTCTGGGCCCGACATTCGGTCGCGGAGCGATGACCAATTCATGGACCGACATCAAGAATGCCGATCTGATTCTCGTGATGGGCGGCAATGCCGCCGAAGCCCACCCGGTAGGCTTCAAATGGGTGGTGGAGGCCATGCAGAAACGCAAGGCCAAGCTGATCTCGGTGGACCCGCGCTTCAACCGCACGTCCGCGGTGGCCGACTTCTATGCGCCGATCCGAAACGGCAGCGACATCGCCTTCCTCGGCGGCGTCATCAACTGGCTGCTCACGAACGACAAGATCCACCACGATTACGTCAAGTTCAACACCGACGCCACCTTCCTGCTCAAGCCCGGCTTCAAGCTGGAAAACGGCATCTTCAGCGGCTATGACGAGGCCACGCGCAAGTACGACAAGTCCACCTGGGGCTACCAGCTGGGCGAGGATGGTTTCGTCAAGGTCGATGAGACGATGCAGGATCCGCTGTGCGTCTACCAGCAGCTCAAGCAGCACTACAGCCGCTACACGCCCGAGATGGTCACGCGCATCTGCGGCACGCCGACGGACAAGTTCCTGAAGATCTGCGAGATGCTGGGCGAAATGTCCGCGCCCGACAAGACCAGCACCATCCTGTACGCGCTGGGCTGGACGCAGCACACCGTGGGCAGCCAGAACATCCGCACCATGGCCATGATCCAGCTGCTGCTGGGCAACATCGGCCGACCGGGTGGCGGGGTCAACGCGCTGCGCGGGCACTCCAACGTGCAGGGCGTGACCGACATGAACGCCTACGCCGAGGTGCTCTCGGGCTACCTGGGCGCGCCCATGGACGGCGACACCACGTTCGAGGGCTACATCAAGCGGCTCACGCCCAAGGCCATGCGGCCCAACCAGTTCAATTACTGGAGCAACTTCTCGCGCTTCTATGTGAGCCTGATGAAGTCCTACTACGGCAAGGCCGCGACCAAGGAAAACGACTTCTGCTACGACTGGGTGCCCAAGTTCCCCGGCGGCTTCGACGTGATGCACATCTTCGAGCTGATGCACCAGGGCAAGGTGAGCGGCTTCATCTCGCAGGGCTTCAACCCGCTGGCCACGGTGTCCAACAAGAACAAGCTGTCGGCGGCGCTCATGAAGTTGAAATACCTCGTGATGATCGATCCGCTCGAATCGGAGACCGGCGAGTTCTGGCGGAACTTCGGGGAATTCAACGACGTCAAGCCCGAGTCCATCCAGACCGAGGTCTTCCGCCTGCCGGCGGCGTGCTTCGCCGAGGAGCAGGGCAGCTTCACCAATTCCAGCCGCGTCGCGATCTGGAAGGAAGCCGCCGTCGAGCCGCCCGGCGAGGCCAAGGTCGATTCGGAAATCATCGCCCAGCTCTTCGTGAAGCTGCGCGCGATGTACGCCAAGGATGGCGGCGCCTTCCCCGATCCCATCCTCAACCTGGACTGGCCCTACGTCATCCCGCACGAGCCCACGTCCAGCGAGCTGCTCAAGGAGATCAGCGGCAAGGCGATCAGCGACGTGCATGCGCCGCCCGATCCGGCCAACCCTTCCGCGCCGCCCGCGGTGCTCGTGAAGGCGGGCCAGCAGGTGCCGGGCTTTGCGATGCTGCGCGACGACGGCTCCACCGCCTGCGGCAACTGGCTGTACGCCGGGGCCTGGTCCGAGGCGGGCAACCTGACGGCGCGCCGCAGCCTGGAGGATCCCACGGGCTGGGGCGTGTACCAGAACTTCGGCTACTCCTGGCCGGCCAACCGGCGCATCCTCTACAACCGCGCCAGCGCGGACAAGGACGGCAAGCCCTGGGCGCCCAACAAGAAGTACGAGTACTGGAACGGCGCGGCCTGGACGGGGGCGGACGTGCCCGACATGCTGCCCACGGCCAAGCCCGAGATCGGCATGGGCTCGTTCATCATGAACCCCGAGGGCGTGGCGCGGCTGCACGCGATCGGCATGGCGGACGGTCCCTTCCCCGAGCACTACGAGCCGTTCGAGACGCCGATCGGCACCAACCCGCTGCACCCGGACAACCCCAAGGCGATCAGCAATCCGGCCGCCCGGGTGTTCAAGAGCGACATGGATGCCTTTGGCAAGAAGGAGGAGTTCCCCTACACCGCGACCACCTACCGCCTGACCGAGCACTTCCACACCTGGACCAAGCACGCGCGCCTGAACGCCATCATGCAGCCCGAGGCCTTCATCGAGATCAGCGAGGAGCTGGCCAAGGAGAAGGGCATCAAGAAGGGCGACAAGGTGAAGATCAGCAGCATCCGCGCGAGCATCATCACCAAGGCCGTGGTCACCAAGCGCATCAAGCCGTTCAACGTGGACGGCAAGCAGGTGCACCTGGTGGGGATTCCGTTCCACTGGGGCTTCAAGGGACAGACGAAGAATGGCTACCTGGCCAATGCGTTGACGCCGTTCGTGGGCGACGCCAACTCGCAGACGCCGGAGTTCAAGGCCTTCCTCGTCAACATTGAAAAGGTGTAAGCCATGTCGAGTCTGCAATCACTGGACGTGGTCGCCCGCTCGGCCACGACGACACCCCCGCCCCAGGCGCGCACGCACGTGACGGAGGTCGCCAAGCTGATCGACGTCTCCAAGTGCATCGGCTGCAAGGCCTGCCAGGTGGCGTGCTCGGAGTGGAACGACCTGCGCGACGAGGTGGGCAGCAACCTGGGCGTCTACGACAACCCGGCCGACCTGTCGGGGGAGAGCTGGACGCTGATGCGCTACTTCGAGGTGGAGCCCGAGAAGGACCATCTCGAATGGCTGATCCGCAAGGACGGCTGCATGCACTGCGAAGACCCCGGGTGCCTGAAGGCCTGCCCTTCGCCCGGGGCCATCGTCAAGTACGCCAACGGCATCGTGGACTTCATCAGCGAGCACTGCATCGGCTGCGGCTACTGCATCAAGGGCTGCCCGTTCGACATCCCGCGCATCAGCCCCAAGGACAACAAGGCGTACAAATGCTCCTTGTGCTCCGACCGGGTGAGCGAGGGGATCGAGCCCGCCTGCGTCAAGGCCTGCCCCACGGGCGCGATCACCTTCGGCTCCAAGGAGGACCTGCTGGAACATGCCGAGCAGCGCAGCGTCGAGCTCAAGGAGCGCGGCTACAAGAACGCGGGCGTCTACAACCCGGCCGGTGTCGACGGCACGCACGTCATGTACGTGCTCAAGCATGCCGACCAGCCGGAGCTGACCGGCCTGCCGCGCGATCCGCACATCAGCCCGGCCGTGATGCTCTGGAAGGGGCTGGCCAAGCCCATCGGGCTGGCGGTGATGGTGGGCGCGGCGTTCGCCGGGTGGTTCCACTACCTGCGCAAGGGGCCGCTGGAGGCACCGGAGGATGCAACCGAAGGAGAGCAGCAATGAAGTCACTCCAACTGCAGCGCTACAACGCGGGCCAGCGCTCCAACCACTGGGCCGTCGCCACCTGCTTCGTGCTGGCGGGGGTCTCGGGCTTCGCGCTGTTCCATCCGGCGCTGTTCTGGTTCACCAACCTGCTGGGGGGGCCGCAGTGGACGCGCATCCTGCACCCCTACCTGGGCCTGGCCATGTTCCTGCTGTTCCTGGGCATGTTCTTCATGTTCGTCGGCGCCAACGTCTGGCGCAAGGAAGACTCCGAGTGGTTGGGCAAGGCCGGTGCGATGATCTCCAAGGGCAATGCCGTGAAGATGCCCGCCGCGGGCAAGTACAACGGCGGGCAGAAGGTCGTCTTCTGGGTCTTCACGCTGTGCCTTGTCGTGCTGCTGGCCACTGGCCTGCTGTTCTGGCAGGCCTGGTTCGCCGCCAGCGTGCCCATCCCGCTGCAGCGGGTGGCGGTGCTGCTGCATGCGCTGGCCGCCTTCGTGCTGGTGCTCGCGGTGATCGTGCATGCCTACGCGGCCATCTGGGTCAAGGGCACGATCGGCGCGATGGTGCGCGGCAGCGTGAGCCAGGCGTGGGCCAGGCACCACCATCCGCTCTGGTACCGCGACCAGACGACGGCGCAGGCTTCGAAAAAATAATGCCCTCTTGTTGAACCCAAGACTGCCCGCGGGCGCCTGGCGCGCCGGGGCAGTTTCTTTTTTGGCCGCATGCCCTTGAACTCGCCCGACTACCAACCGTTTCAGCACACGCCCGAGGAAATCGCGCTGCGCTCCTCGATCGACGTGCCGCTGCTCTTGCTGCCCAAGCGCGGCAGCGTCTTCGCCGACCGCGCGCTGCGCCTGCGCCAGAAGGCCGCGGGCCACGCGATGCGCGACTACCTGATGTTCATGGCCGTGGTCTGCGAGGCGCAGCATGCGCGCCTGGCGCAGTTCCCTGCGGTGCCGCTGCCCACCCCGGCGCAGGCCGAGGCTGCCGCGGCGCAGGGCCAGGCGCTGCTCGCCGCCGACCACTGGCCGCGCGACCCGGCGTGGCGCGGCGAGCTGCGCGCGCTGCTGGCGCAGGTGCTGGAAAAGCTGCCGGCCGACAGCCCGGCGCGCGCCGGCGTGCAGGCGGTCATCGACCTGCCCGACGCCGCGCTCGAACAGCAGGCCGACCGGCTGCTCGCGGGCATCACGCTGGGGCTCGACCTCGCGGCGGCGCCGCTGATCGCCGCCGGGCTGCAGCTGTACTGGGTGCATCTGGTGACGGGCACCAGCGCGCTCGGCCCCACCGTGTTCGCGCCGCGCGAGAACGGCAACCGCTGCCCGTGCTGCGCCAGCGCGCCCACGGCCAGCCTCACGCGCGTGGGCGGCCGGCAGGAGGGCCAGCGCTACCTGTGCTGCAGCCTGTGCGCCGCCCAATGGCTCATGGAGCGCGTGCAGTGCTCGCACTGCCTCTCCGGCAAGAGCGTGCGCTACCGCGGCCTGCAGGCGGCCGACGCCGCCGGCGACCCGGACAAGGCGCCGGCGATCGAGGCCGAGACCTGCGACGAGTGCAAGCACTACCTCAAGACCCTGCACATGGCGCGCGACGTGCATGCCGAGCCCGTGGCGGACGACCTGGCCACGCTCACGCTCGACCTGCTGGTCTCCGAGGCCGGCTACACGCGCAGCGGCACCAACATGCTGCTGCTCTTCGGCGACCCTGACGCCGACCCGGGAGCCCCCTGATGCGGCGGCCTGAAGAATCCGTGGTTCACGGTTCGTCGGCTCCCGAATCCCCAGGCCCCGCCGAACCCCAGCACCTGCCCGCGCTGGACCGCCTGCTGCATCTGCCGGCCGTGGCGGCGCTGGTGCAGGCGCACGGCCACACCCTGGTGGCCGAGGCCGCCCGCGCGCTGCTCGCCGGGCTGCGCGCGCAGGCCGTCGCCGGCGCGCTGCCCCTGGACGCCGTCGCCCCGCAGGCCCTGGCGGACGCGCTGGCGCGGCGCGTCGATGAGCGCCTGGCGCCGCGCATGCGCACCGTGCTCAACCTCACCGGCACGGTGCTGCACACCAACCTCGGGCGCGCGCTCCTGCCCGAGGCGGCCATCGCCCACCTGCAGGCCATGATGGCCGCGCCCAACAACCTCGAATTCGACCTGGACACGGGCCGCCGGGGCGACCGCGACAGCCTGGTCGAGGGCCTGCTGTGCGAACTCACCGGCGCCGAGGCGGCCACGGTGGTCAACAACAACGCCGCCGCCGTGCTGCTCACGCTGGCGGCGCTGGCCAGCGGGCGCGAGGTCATCGTCTCGCGCGGCGAGCTGGTGGAGATCGGCGGCGCCTTTCGCATGCCCGACGTGATGCAGAGCGCCGGCGCGCGCCTGGTGGAGGTGGGCACCACCAACCGCACGCACCTGCGCGACTACGAGGGCGCGATCGGCGAGCGCACCGCGCTCCTGATGAAGGTGCACACCAGCAACTACCGCGTCGAGGGCTTCACCAGCGCGGTCGGCGAGGCGCGGCTCGCGCCCCTGGCGCACGCGCACGGCTTGCCGCTGGTGAGCGACCTGGGCAGCGGCGCGCTGATCGACATGGCCGCCCACGGCCTGCCGGCCGAGCCCACGCCGCGCCAGATGCTGGCCGACGGCTGCGCCCTGGTCACCTTCAGCGGCGACAAGCTGCTCGGCGGCCCGCAGGCCGGGCTCATCGTCGGCCGCAAAGACCTGGTCGCGCGCATCAAGGCCCACCCCATGAAGCGCGCGCTGCGCATGAGCAAGCTGCCGCTGGCCGCGCTCGAAGCCACGCTGCGCCTGTACCTGCGCCCCGAGCGGCTGGCGCGGGAGCTGCCCACCCTGCGCCTGCTCACCCGCCCGCTGGCCGAGATCGAGGCCGCCGCGCGCGCCGTGCTGCCCGCGCTGCGGGCCGCGCTGATGCCGCGCTATGGCGTGGAGCCGGTGGCGCTGCTCGGGCAGATCGGCTCCGGCTCGCTGCCCGTGGAGCGCCTGCCATCGAGCGGCCTGGCGATCGCCCCGGTGGACCGGGCGGGCACGGGCCGCGCGCTCGAAGCCCTGTGCGCCCGGCTGCGCCAGCTCCCCGTGCCCGTGATCGGCCGCATCCACGAAGACCGGCTGCTGCTGGACATGCGCTGCCTGGAGGACCCGGCCGTGTTTTTGAATCAAATCGGCCTTTTGCGCTTGTCTGACAAGCGCGAACAGCTATCGAACGAGTAGCGCATGATCGTCGGCACCGCAGGCCACATCGACCACGGCAAGACCACGCTGGTGCGCGCGCTGACCGGCATCGATACCGACCGCCTGCCCGAGGAGAAGCAGCGCGGCATCAGCATCGAGCTGGGCTACGCCTACCTGGACACCCCGGACGGCGGGCGCATCGGCTTCATCGACGTGCCCGGCCACGAGCGGCTGGTGCACACCATGGTCGCGGGCGCCAGCGGCATCGACTACGCGCTGCTGCTCGTCGCGGCCGACGACGGCCCGATGCCGCAGACGCGCGAGCACCTGGCCGTGCTCTCGCTGCTGGGCATCGCGCGCGGCGCGGTGGTCATCACCAAGATCGACCGCGCCGCGCCCGGCTGCGGCGCCACGCTGCGCGGCGAAATCCAGGCCATGCTCGAAGGCACCCGCCTCGCGGGCGCGCCCATCGTCGAAGTCTCGGCGCAGACCGGCGCCGGCATGGCCGAGCTGCGCGCGCTGCTGCAGGCCGCGGCGCGCGAGCAGGCGGCGGGCGGGCCGGAGCGCGACGAGCGCGCGTTTCGCCTCGCGATCGACCGCGCGTTCACCCTGCAGGGCACGGGCACCGTGGTCACCGGCACCATCCACGCGGGCCGGGTGCGCGTGGGCGACGAGCTGGCCCTCACGCCGGCCACGGCGGGCGCGCCGCCGACCGCGCGGGTGCGCAGCCTGCATGCGCAGAACCAGCCCGTCGCCGAGGCGCACGCCGGCCAGCGCTGCGCGGTGGCGCTCGCGGGCCTGGCGCGCGAGGCGGTCTCGCGCGGGCAGTGGCTCACCGCGCCCGCGGTGCGCCTGGCCAGCGACCGGCTGGACCTGCAGCTCACGCTCTGGCCGGGCGAGGCCCGCGCGCTGCGCTCGGGGGCCCACGTGCAGGCGCACATCGGCGCGGCGCATGCCAGCGCCACCGTGGCGCTGCTCGATGCCGACAGCCTGGCGCCGGGCGCCTCGGCCCTCGCGCAACTGGTGCTGGCCGCGCCCGTCGGCGCCTGGCATGGCGAGCGCGTGCTGCTGCGCGACGCGTCGGCCAGCCGCACCATCGCGGGCGGGCGCGTGCTCGACCCCTACGCGCCCACGCGCTACCGCCGCACGCCGCAGCGCCTGGCCGAGCTTGCCGCGCTGCAGCAGCCCGGCGTGCCCGATCGCCTGCACGAGCTGCTCGCCGTTGCGCCCCATGGCGTCGATCTGGCGCGCTTCGCCGCCGCGCAGGGCCTGGAGCGCCTGGCGCCCGATGGTGTGCCGGATTCGGCCCTGAGGCACGAGGGACAAGCGCTGGGAGCTATACAAACCGAAGCATATGCCGCCGCCGCGCTGCAGGCCCTGGAGCGTTTTCACGAGCGCCAGAGCGACGAACTCGGCCCCGACAGCGCGCGCCTGCGGCGCCTGGCCGCGCCGCGCCTGCAGCCCGCGCTGTGGCAGGCGCTGCTCACGCGCCTGGCGGCCCGCGCCGAGGTGGTGCTGCACGGCGCCGTGGTGCACCTGCCCGCGCACGGCGCGCACCTGTCGGAGACCGAAACGCGCATCGCCCAGAAGGTGGCCCCCTTCCTCGCCCAGGCGCGCTTTGAAGGGGCCTGGGCGCGCGACCTGGCGCGCGACGCCCAGGAGCCCGAGCCGCTGGTGCGCACCACGCTCGCGCGCCTGGCGCGCCGGGGCGAGCTGCACCAGGTGGTCAAGGATCTGTATTACCCGCCCGCCGTCATGGCCGAACTGGCGCGCCTGGCGCGCGAGGTGGGCGCGGCCCACGAGGGCGTGGCGCTGGCCGCCGATTACCGCGACGCCACCGGCCTGGGCCGCAAGCGGGCCATTCAGATTCTGGAATACTTCGACCGCATCGGCTTCACGCGCCGCGTGGGCGACATGCACAAGCTGCGCGCCGATTGCACGCTGTTTGCCGAGGCCGAGACGCAGTAGACATAGCAAGAGCACGGAAGGGCAACCATCCTGGTGGGTGGGCCGGGCTTCAAACCCGGTGGGCGGCGCCAAGCGCCGCCGGGTGGGTTCGACTCCCATGCCCTTCCGCCCCCGCCGGATTTCACTGGAAGCCCCATGACGCTGACCTACCGCTGGCTGCACGACACGGTGCGCGCGCGCTTCGCATCGGATGCGGCCTTCGAGGCCTTTTTGCCCCAGGCGCTCGACCCGCAGGAACTGCGGCGCAAGGGCGACGACCGCTACCTCTCCGCCATGAGCCAGCGGGTCTTCCAGGCCGGCATGCAGCATGCGGTGGTCGATGCGAAGTGGCCCGCCTTCGAGCAGGCCTTTGCCGGTTTCGCGCCCGAGGCCATGGCGCGGCTCGGCCCGCAGGAGATCGAAGGCCACATGCACGACGCCCGGCTGATCCGCGACCGCGCCAAGCTGCAGACCATCGCGAAAAACGCCCGGTTCATCCTGGAGATCCGCCAGGAGCGGGGCGGCAGTTTCGGCGCGTTCATCGCCGGCTGGCTGGTGGACGACATCGTCGGCCTGTGGCGCTTGCTGGGCCAGCGCGGCGCGCGCCTGGGCGGGCGTTCGGCGGCGGGGTTTTTGCGCCTGGCCGGCAAGGACACCTTCCTGCTCACCAGCGACGTGGTGGCGCGCCTGGCGGCCGCGGGCGTCGTCGAGCGCGAGCCCACCAGCCAGCGCGACCTGCAGACGGTGCAGGCGGCGTTCAACGCGCTGCGCCAGGAATCAGGGCGGCCGCTGTGCCAGCTCTCGGCCCTGATGGCCTTGAGCATCCATCCGGCGTTTTGACGTCGCGCACCGTCCTCAAAACACCAGCGCCCGCCAGCGCAGGTCGATCGCGCGGGCCATGAACTGCACCGCGCCGCCGCGCGCCACGCCGGGCATCAGGCCGGCCGGGTCCACCCCCTGCGCCGCGAGCGCGTCGGAGCAGGCGTAGAGCTTCGCGCCCAGCTCCAGCGCCTCGCGCAGGTTGTCGGCGATGGTCTTGTCGGCGTGCGCGCTGGCGCGCAGGCCGGCGGCGACGCCCGGCACCAGCAGGCGCACGCTGGCGGCGCTGAAGTACAGCTCCACCGGCACGTCCATCGCAGCCGCGGCGGCGGCGTGAAAGAACGGCGTGGCCAGGCGCTCGGGTTGGCGCGCGTCGGCCGCCCAGAGCAGGATGGCGACGCCCGCGGCGTCGTGCGCGGTGAAGCTCATGGCGCGCCGGGCGGGGCCGGCTCGATGCCGTGCTCGCGCGCGTGCTGCGCCATCGCGCCGGCCACGGCCTCGCCATGCACGAGCTGGGGCAAATCGAGCGCGAAGTCCTTGAGCCGCAGGCGCGCGATCCAGCCGGCGCCGTAGGGGTCGCGGTCGACCAGGCCGGGGCGCTGCTCCAGCGCGGGGTTGAGCTCGACGAGGGTGCCGGTGACGGCGGTCTTGACGGGGACGATGGACTTGGAAAGCTCCACCACCGCCAGCGTGCTGCCCTGGGCCAGTTCGGTGCCCACGCGCTTGGGGCGGCACATGTAGATCTCGCCCGAGAGCGCGATGCCGAGCTGCGTGATGCCGAGGGTGGCGGTGCCGCCCTCCTCCAGCCGCGCCCAGACCTGGTGTTCCATCAGGTAGTACAGCCCGGGCGGGTGGTTCAGGTGCAGCGCGGCCATGCGGCGATGGTAGCGGAGCGGCTAGCGCTTGCCGTGCGGGCTCACGTAGTCGCCCACCTTGGAGCGGAAGGCGACCGCCATGCGGTTCCAGCCGTTGATGGCGATCACCGCGAGCGTGAGGTCGACCAGGCCTTTTTCATCGAAGTGGCGGCGCGCCTCGCTGTAGAGCGCGTCGGGCACGCCGTGGGTGGAAATCTGCGTGATGGCCTCGGTCCAGGCGAGCGCGGCGCGTTCGCGCTCGGTGTAGAAATCGGGCGCCTCGCGCCAGGCCGAGAGCAGGATCAGGCGCTGCAGGGTCTCGCCCTGGGCGACGGCGTCCTTGCTGTGCATGTCCAGGCAATAGCCGCAGCCGTTGATCTGCGAGGCGCGGGTCTTGACCAGTTCCAGCAGGGAGGCTTCGAGGCCGCTCTTGTGCACCTGCATCTCGGTGTTCAGCAGGGCCTTGAAGGCTTCGGGGGAGACGTCCTTGTAGTCGAGGCGTTGTTCGTGCATGGCGGGGCTCCGGTAAAGCGGGCAGTCTAGATCGCGCGCCCCGTGCCGGCGAGCGCCGGCGGTGTAACCCTGCCCATGCAAGAGCTATTCCCAGGTTCATACGGATTCGCATTCAATCGTCTCACTTTGTTGGTTCGCCTCGCCGTGCTACAGCACTGCCTTCGGCTCCCGCCGCGTTATCCGATCGAATGCGAACCCGTATCAATCGTGCTCGAAGCGGAACACCGCGGTGCTGGCCATCAGGTTGGGCCAGCGGCGCACCTCGCGGCCGTCCTGCAGGCCGAAGGCGTCCAGGATGCGCAGCTTGTTGCGCCGCGCCAGCACCTCGAAGTCGGCGTAGGTGCCGACGCGGATGTTGGGCGTGTCGTACCACTCGTAGGGCAGGCGCGAGGTGACCGGCATCCGCCCGCGCAGGATGGACAGGCGGTTGGGCCAGTGCGCGAAGTTGGGAAAGGCGACGATGCCGCTGCGCCCCACGCGCGCGGTCTCCTGCAGCATCACCTCGGCGTTGCGCAGGTGCTGCAGCGTGTCGATCTGCAGCACCACGTCGAAGCTGTTGTCGGCGAACATCGCCAAGCCCTCGTCCAGGTTGAGCTGGATCACGTTCACGCCGCGGCGCACGCAGGCGAGCACGTTGGCGTCGGCGATCTCGATGCCGTAGCCGCTGCAGCCCCGGCTGCGCTGCAGGAGTTCGAGCAGCGCGCCGTCGCCGCAGCCCAGGTCGAGCACGCGGCTGCCCTCGGGCACCAGCCGCGCGATGGTTTGCATGGTGGAGTGGTCGCTCATGAAAGCTCCTTGGCGATGCCATCGAAATAAGAGCGCACCACGCTCATGTAGCGGGCGTCATCGAGCAAAAAGGCATCGTGTCCGTGGGGCGCGTCGATCTCGGCGTAGCTCACGTCGCGGCGGTTTTCCAGCAGCGCGTGCACCAGCTCGCGCGAGCGCTTGGGCGAAAAGCGCCAGTCGGTGGAAAAGCTCACCAGCAGGAAGCGGGCGCGCGTCACGGAAAGGGCCTGCGCCAGGTCGCCGCCCGTCCTGCGCGCCGGGTCGAAGTAGTCGAGCGCGCGCGTGATCAAGAGGTAGGTGTTGGCGTCGAAGTAGTCGCTGAACTTGTCGCCCTGGTAGCGCAGGTAGCTCTCGATCTGGAACTCCACGTCCTGCGTGCTGTAGTGGTAGTCCTCGCGCGCCGCGCCATCGACGGCCTCGCGCAGCTCGCGGCCGAACTTGGCGTTCATCACGTCGTCCGAGAGGTAGGTGATGTGCCCGATCATGCGGGCGATGCGCAGGCCGCGCTTGGGGACGGCGCCATGGCGGGCGTAGTGCCCGCCGTGGAAATCCGGGTCGGTGGTGATGGCGCGGCGCGCCACCTCGTTGAAGGCGATGTTCTCGGCCGAGAGGTTGGGGGCGCTGGCGACGACGATGGCGTGGCGCACGCGCTCGGGGTACTGCAGCGTCCACGACAGCGCCTGCATGCCGCCCAGGCTCCCGCCCATCACGGCGGCCAGTTGCGTGATGCCCAGCCGGTCCAGCAGCAGCGCCTGCGCGTTGACCCAGTCCTCCACGGTGAGCACCGGGAAGTCCGCGCCATAGACCTCGCCCGTGGCCGGGTTCGCGTCCATCGGGCCGGTGGAGCCGAAGCACGAGCCCGGGTTGTTGATGCCGATCACGAAGAAGCGGCGGGTGTCCACGCTCTTGCCCGGGCCGATCATGTTGTCCCACCAGCCTTCGCTCCTGGGCTGGCCTTCGTAGGTGCCGGCGACGTGGTGCGAGGCGTTGAGCGCGTGGCACACCAGCACGGCGTTGCTCTTGTCGGCATTGAGCTCGCCATAGGTCTCGTAGGCGAGGTGGTAGTCCCTGAGCACGGCGCCCGAGGCGAGCGCGAGCTCCCCGGGGAACGGCATCAGCTGAGGCTTTGCGATGAACGACATGAAAAAACCCGGCATCGCTAAAGAACGAGGCCGGGTTTGCACGCTGTCGGTCACGTCTTTAGCAGGATTTGTAAAGCGCCCGCAAGCGGTGCAAATCGGCGCGTCTGTGGGGGACGATTATGCCAAAGCACGCCCCGGCGCGGGCTGTGGCGCTGCCGCCGTCATGGTTTTCGGGCGGGGATGCGGGAGCTTCATGGCGCGGCCTCCCACGGGTTGATGACCGCCAGCCCCGCGGCCTCGAACGGGCGGGTGTCGCGTGTCGCCACCGCCAGTCCGTGGACGGCGGCCGTGGCCGCGATGTAGCCGTCCGCGCCGCCGATGGCCTGGCCCCGCGCCCTGGCGCGCGCCATCAGCTCGGCGTAGGCCTGGGCCGCGTCCAGGTCGAAGGTCAGCACGCGGCCGGCAAAGGCCGGCAGGACCTCGCGCTCCAGCCGGTCCTGGTAGATCGTGCGGCGCCTGCCCGTGGGCATCGCCGCCAGGCCGTAGCGCAGCTCCGCCACGGTGATGGCGGACAGATGGAGCGTTTCGACGACCTGGGCGTCCACCCAGGCCAGCACGCGGGCATCGGGCGCGATCTTCCAGAGTTCGGAGATCACGTTGGTGTCGATGACGATCATTCGAACGGCACGGGTTCGGCAGGCGTCTTGTCGCGCTCGAAGGCCCGGGCCTCGGCGTCGCTCAGGCCGCCCGTCTCGCGGGCGATGGACGTCAGCATGGCACCGAGCTGGATGCGCCCGGTGGTCCGGGTGGCGGCTTCCAGGATGCAGCGGATTTCCGCCTCCGTGCTGCGGCCGTGGTGAGCGGCTTGCAGGCGCAGCGCCCGGTGCACGGCATCGGGCAGGTTTCTCACGGTCACGCTGGCCATGTTCGCTCCTCGGTAAGGGAAGATTTCAATGATTGCATTTTACATTCATTGATATCAAACCACCAGGGCCGGTGGAACGGCTGGGCGGGCGTCAAGCGGTCAAGCGGGCCAGGTCAGCCGGACGCCCTGCTCGCGCGCCAGCCGCTGCAGCGCCTCGGGCGTATCGACGTCCGTGGTGTAGCGCGCGTGGCCGGCGGCAAGCGCCTGCACCTGGTCGGGGTGCGCGCGGCGCCAGGTGCGCACCGAGCCGCCCTGCGCCACCGCCTGGCGCAGCGTGGCGCCCAGGGCCAGCGGGTGGCCGGGCGCGCCCTGGTGCATGGGCACGACCAGGTGCACGCCGCGCGCGCGCGCCCGCCAGGCGTGCACGATGGCGTCGAAGTCGTCCGGCTCCAGCAGGGGCTGGTCGCCCAGGGCCACCAGGATGCCGGCCAGATCGGGCGCCAGCGCCTGCAGGCCGCAGCGCAGAGAGGAGGCGGGGTCGTCCTCGGGCGCGGGATTGGTCACCCAGGCGAGCCCGGGCTGGTGGGGCCGGGCGGGTTCGAGCACCTGCTGCAGCGCCTCGCGGTGGTGGCCGAGCACGACCACGATGGGCGCGCAGCCGGCCTGCGCCAGCAGCCGGATCTGGCGCAGCAGCAGCGGCTCGCCGTCGCGGCGCAGCAGCGACTTGGGGCGGTCACCCATGCGCCGGCCGGCGCCGGCGGCGAGGACGACGGCGCCGATCGGGCCGCCCGCCTCAGCGCTCGTCATGGAGGGCGAAGCAGACATTGGCCGCGTCGTTGGGCGTGACGTCCTGGCTGTCCTTCACGTGCGCCACGTCCATGTCGCGCGGCAGGGGCACGCCGTTCTTGACGGCGAGGATCTCGGCCATCACGCTCACCGCGATCTCGGGCGGCGTCTTGCTGCCGATGTAGATGCCCACGGGCCCGCGCAGGTGCTTGAGGCTCTCCTCGGTCTGCTCCAGGTACTCGATCATGCGCTGGTGGCGCAGTGCGCTGTTGCGCCGGCTGCCGATGGCGCCGATGTAGAAGGCCGGGGTCTCCAGCGCCTGCAGCAGCGCCAGGTCGTCGAGCTTGGGGTCGTGCGTGAGGGCGATCACGCAGGTGCGCCCGTCGGGCTGCATCGCGGCCACGGTGTCGTCGGGCATGGTGGTGACGAGCCGCGCGCCGGGCACGCTCCAGCTCGCGGAAAACTCCTCGCGCGGATCGCAGACGGTGACGGAAAACCCGCAGAACAGCGCCATCGTGGCCAGGTATTCGCTCATCTGCCCGGCGCCGATGATGAGCATGCGGTAGCCCGGGCCGAAGGTGTTGACCACCTCCCGCGCGTCGATGAGCAGCTCGGCCGGGTGCGCGGCGGGCTCCAGCGTCACCGCGCCGTCGGCCAGGCGCACGCGCCGGTGCACGAGGCGGCCGGCGTCCAGCTGCGCGAGCAGCTCCTGGATGGCCGCCGCGTCGGGGTTGAATTCCACCAGGATCTGCAGCGTGCCGCCGCAGGGCAGGCCGAAGCGGTGCGCCTCGTCGGCGGTGACGCCGTATTTGACGAACTGCGGCGGCCCGGCGTGCGGCAGCGCGTCGGGCACGCCGGGCCGGGTGTAGCGGTCGATCAGGTCGTACTCGATGCAGCCGCCCGAGACCGAGCCCATCACCATGCCGTCGCCGCGCAGCGCCATGATGCAGCCCACGGGCCGCGGCGACGAGCCCCAGGTGTGCACGACGGTGGCGAGCACCGCGTCCTGCCCTTCGGCGCGCCAGGCGGCCAGGGCGCGCAGGACGGTGAGATCGAGGTTTTCCATGGCCGGGCCCTCCTGCCGCTAGCGGGGCGCGGCGGCTTCTTCCGGGCCGCCGCCCTTGAGCTTGCCCCAGAGCTTCTTGAGCGCGCCGGGCGGCTCGGCGGCCGCCGAGCCCTCCTGCGGCGGCGGGCCGTGGCGCCGCTGCATTTCCTCGTCGAAGCGGGTGAAGAACTTCTCGGCCATGGACTTGGCCACGCCGTCGATCAGGCGCTGGCCCACCTGCGCGATCTTGCCGCCGACGCTGGCGCTGGCGCTGTAGGCCAGTTCGCACCCGGCGGCGTTCGGGGTGAGCGTGATGCGGGCGCTGCCCTTGCCGAAGCCGGCCGGCCCGCCCGAGCCTTCGAAGCCCAGCGTGTAGCTGCTGGGCGGCGTGATGTCCGAGAGCGTGATGGCGCCCTTGAACCGGGCGCTGACGGGGCCGATCTTCAGCGCCATGGCCAGGGCGTAGGCGTTCTCGCCCGTGGCCTCGATGCTGTCGCAGCCGGGGATGCAGAGCTTGAGCACCTCGGGGTCGTTGAGGGCGTCCCAGGCCTGCTGCTGGGTGATGGCCAGGGGCCGTGTGCCTTGCATTTCCATGGATGTTTCTCCTGGGCGTTTGGATTCAGGTTTTGAGCAGGCGTGCGATGGCGCCCGCGAGTTCGTGCAGTTGGGTGACGTTGTGCACCGCCACCATGCCGTCGGCCGCCTTGTGCAGCTCGGCCGCGCCGCGCGCGATGGGTTCGTAGCCGCCAAAGCGCAGCAGCGGGTTGAGCCAGAGCAGCGTGCGGGTATGGCGCTTGAGCCAGGCGAGCTCGCGGGCCAGCTCGGCCGGCTCGCCCGTGTCCAGCCCGTCGCTCACCAGCAGCACCAGGGTGCGCCGGCCCACCAGGCGGCGCCAGTGCCGCTGGCGCAGCTCGGCCAGCGAGGCGCCCAGGCGCGTGCCGCCGGCGAAGTCGTCGATGGCCTGGCCCGCGGCCAGCAGCATGGCGTCGGTATCGGCCAGGCGGAAGGCCGCGTTCAGGCTGCTCAGGTGCGAGCCAAAGGCGAAGACGTCGCGGCGCACCGCCAGGCCGCGCCCGCCCGCCTGGGTGCGCGCGGTGGCGCAGTGCAGGAAGGCGAGCAGCAGGCGGGCGTAGCGCTCCATCGAGCCCGAGATGTCCACCAGCACCAGCAGCGGCAGCGGCTGGCGGCGGCGTTCGAGCCGGTGCAGCGCCATCACGTCGCCGCCGCATTGGGCCGCGCTGCCGAAGGTGCGCCGCCAGTGGATGCGCGGCCCGCGCGTGCCCGCGCGCGTGCGCCGCGCGGCCACCGTGGGCAGCGGCAGCGGGATGTCGCGCACCAGGCGCTCGACGAGCCGGTATTCGCTGGCGGTGAGCTGGTTGAAGTCGGCCAGCTTCAGGCGCGCCGCCTGGCTGGCGGTCATCGCGGCGTCCAGGTCGATCGCGTCCTCCTGGGCGGGCGCGCTTTGCGCCTTCGGCGGCGAGAGCGCCTCGGCCACGCGCGGGCGGCGCCGGGGGGCCTTGGCGCGGCCGTCGGCGCGCGGCAGCATCTGCGCCAGCAGCTTGTTGGCGAGCTTGGGGTCGCGAAAGAAGGCGTCGAACAGCTCGCGGAACACCCCGCGGTCCTGCTCGCGCGCGACGAGCACGGCTTCGAGCGCGGCGCAGGCATCCTCCCGGCGCGCCACGCCCACCCAGTGCAGCGCCTGCTGCGCCAGCGCGGTGCGCGAGGCGTCCACCGGCACGCCCGCGCGGCGCAGCATGCGGCAGAAGGCGCCGAGGTTGCCGGCGAGCTTGCCCTGGCGCGCGTCGCCGAGCTGGATGACGCGCCTGGGGGCGCTGGCTGCCTGACCCGCGGGCATGGCGCTCAGCTCCCGGCCGCCTCGGCCTGTGCGGTGGCCTGCAGCACCTCGGCGGCCAGCGCCTGGTTCAGGGCCGCCACGTCGTCGCGCTGCTTGAAGAGGATGCCGGCGGTGTCCTGCACCACCTCGGGGTCCAGCGCCAGGGTGTCGAGCGCCACCAGCGCGCGCGCCCATTCCACGGTCTCGGCGATGCCGGGGGCGCGCTGGAACTGCCCGTCGAACGGCGTGCTGCGCAGCTGCTGCACGAAGGCCGCCACCTGCTCGGTGAGCCGGCGCGGGGCCTCGGGCACCAGGGCGCGCACGATGGCCAGCTCGCGCTCGCGCTCGGGGTAGTCCAGCCAGTGGTAGAGGCAGCGGCGCTTGACCGCGCCGTTGAGCTCGCGCGTGCGGTTGCTGGTCAGCAGGGTGACGGGCGGCACGTTCGCGCGCACCGTGCCCAGCTCGGGGATGCTCACCTGGTATTCGCCCAGGTATTCGAGCAGGAAGGCCTCGAAGGGCTCGTCGGCGCGGTCCACCTCGTCGATCAGCAGCAGCGCGCCCGGCGCCGGGGTTTCGAGCGCCTGCAGCAGCGGGCGGCGCACCAGGTAGCGCGGCTGATAGACCTCCTGCTCCAGCGTTTCGAGGCGCAGGCCCGAGCCGCCGCCGGGCCGCCCCAAGGCGGCGAGCGTCCCCTCGGGGGGCAGCGCACCTTGCGCAGCAGGAAGCGTGGGGGCCGTCATTTCAGCCGCGCGCAGGTGCAGCAGCTGCGCGGCGTAGTTCCACTCGTAAAGCGCCTCGCGCTGCTCCAGGCCGTCGAAGCATTGCAGCCGGATCAACTCGCGCCCGAGCACCTTGGCCAGCGCCTTGGCCAGCTCGGTCTTGCCCACGCCGGGCTCGCCTTCCAGCAGCAGCGGGCGCTGCAGCTTGAGCGCGAGGAAGACCGCCGTCGCCAGGCGCCGGTCGGCGAAGTAGCCCTGCGCCGCGAGCCCGGCCATGAGCTCGTCGATGGTGTTGCATTCGCAGGGCGTGGTGTCGGACATGAAATACTTCTGAAATGAGAGCTGGTAGCGCTTGACTGGCAAGCGCTGGAGGCCAAAAAGGCTTGAAACATGCCAAGCTGTGCAAGCCCCTCGCCCCGCCCTCTTCCCAGAGGGGCGAGGGGGGCGGCTCAGGCCAGCGCCTGGGCCACGGCGCGCTGCGCCATCACGCCCACCAGGTGGGCGCGGTAGGCGCTGGAGCCGTGCAGGTCGCTGGAGAGCTCGCCCGCATCGGTCGCCACGCCCGCGGCCGCCTGGGGCGTGAAGCTGGCGGTCAGCGCCTGCTCCATCGCGCCGTGGCGGAACACGCCGCTGCCGCCGCCCGTCACCGCCACGCGCACGCCGGCGTCCGTCTGCGCGACGAACACGCCGATCAGCGCGAACAGCGAGGCGGGCTGCGGGAACTTCATGTAGGCCGCCTTCTTCGGGATGGGAAAGCTCACCGCCGTGATGATCTCGCCCTCGTCGAGCGCGGTGGTGAACAGGCCCTGGAAGAAGTCGTCCGCGGCGATGGCGCGCGCGTTGGTGTGCACCGTCGCGCCCAGCGCCAGCAGCGCGGCGGGGTAGTCGGCGGCCGGGTCGTCGTTGGCCACCGAGCCGCCGATCGTGCCGCGCGCGCGCACCTGCTTGTCGCCGATGCCGCTGGCCAGCCGGGCCAGGGCCGGGATGGCGCCCTGCACCACGGCGCTTTCGGCCACGTCGCAGTGGCGCGTCATGGCGCCGATCACGAGGGCGTTGCCCTCCTTGCGGATGCCGGCCAGCTCCTTGATGCCGCCCAGGTCCACGATCTGCTCGGGCGCCGCCAGGCGCAGCTTCATCGAGGCCAGCAGCGTCTGCCCGCCCGCGAGCAGCTTGCCGCCCGCCTGCGCGAGCTTGAGGGCTTCGGCCTGCGTGGCCGGACGCTCATAGGTGAATGCGTACATGGATGTTTCCTCCTTTCAGGCCTTGGCCGACTGGATCGTCTGCCACACCCGGTCGGGCGTGGCGGGCATGTCGATGTCCTGGATGCCCAGGGGTCTGAGCGCGTCCAGCACCGCGTTGATCACGGCCGGCGGCGCGCCGATCGCGCCGGCCTCGCCGCAGCCCTTGCTGCCGATGGGGTTGTGCGTGCACGGCGTGCAAACGTGGCCGATCTGGATGTTGGGGAAGTTGGCCGCGCGCGGCATCGCGTAGTCCATGTAGCTGCCGGTGAGCAGCTGGCCCGATTCCTTGTCGTAGATGCCGTGCTCGTACAGCGCCTGGCCCATGCCCTGCACCACGCCGCCCTGCACCTGGCCTTCGACGATCATCGGGTTGACGATCACGCCGAAATCGTCCACGCAGGAGAAGCGGTCCACGCGCACCACGCCGGTCTGCGGGTCGATCTCCACCTCGCAGATGTAGGTGCCGGCCGGGTAGGTGAAGTTGGTCGGGTCGTAGAAGGCGGTCTCGTTCAGGCCCGGCTCCAGCTTGTCCAGCGGGTAGTTGTGCGGCACGTAGGCGGTGAGTGCCACCTGCGCGAACGGGATCTTCTTGTCCGTGCCCTTGACCTTGAACTCGCCGCTGGAGAACTCGATGTCCGCGTCGCTCGCCTCCATCAGGTGCGCGGCGATCTTCTTGGCCTTGGCCTCGATCTTGTCCAGCGCCTTCATGATGGCCGCGCCCCCCACCGAGAGCGAGCGGCTGCCGTAGGTGCCCAGGCCGAAGGGGATGCGCCCGGTGTCGCCGTGCACGATCTCGACCTGGCCCGGATCGAGCCCCAGGCGCGCCGCCACGAGCTGCGCGAACGTCGTCTCGTGCCCCTGGCCGTGGCTGTGCGAGCCGGTGAACACCGTCACGCTGCCCGTGGGGTGCACGCGCACCTCGCCGGCCTCGAACAGGCCGGCGCGCGCGCCCAGCGCCCCCGCGAGGTTGGACGGCGCCAGGCCGCAGGCCTCGATGTAGCTGCTGTAGCCCATGCCGCGCAGCAGGCCCCGGGCTTCGCTCGCCTTGCGGCGCGCGTCGAACCCCGCCACGTCGGCGAGCCGCTTCGCGTCGTTCAGGCAGGCGTGGAAGTCCCCCGTGTCGTACTGCAGCGCCACCGGCGTCTGGTAGGGGAACTGCGTGACGAAGTTGCGCGCGCGGATCTCGTCCTGCGACAGGCCCAGGTCCCAGGCGCAGCGCGTGACCAGGCGCTCCACCAGATAGCAGGCCTCGGGCCGCCCCGCGCCGCGGTAGGCATCGACCGGCGCGGTGTTGGTGAACCACGTGTCCACTTCCACATAGACCTGGGGCGTGGCGTACTGCCCCGCCAGCAGCGTGCCGTAGAGGTAGGTGGGGATGGCGCTGGCGAAGGTGGAGAGGTAGGCGCCGAGGTTGGCGTGGGTGTGAAAGCGCGCCGCGAGGAACTTGCCGTCCTTGTCCATCGCCATCTCGGCGTGGCTCACGTGGTCGCGCCCGTGCGCGTCGCTCACGAAGGATTCGCTCCTTTCGGCCGTCCACTTCACCGCGCAGTTGAGCTGGCGCGCCGCGTAGGTGAGCGCCACGTCCTCCGCGTAGAGGTAGATCTTGGAGCCGAAGCCCCCGCCCACGTCCGGCGCGATCACGCGCACCTTGTGCTCGGGCAACTGCATCACGAAGGCGGTGAGCAGCAGGCGCTCCACGTGCGGGTTCTGGTTGGAGACGTACAGCTCCACCTCGTCGGTCGAGCGGTTGTAGGTGACGTTGACCGCGCGCGGCTCCATGGCGTTGGGGATCAGGCGGTTGTTCACCACGTCGATCTTCGTCACGTGCGCGGCGGTGGCAAAGGCCGCGTCCACCGCCGCCTTCTCGCCCAGCGTCCACTTGAAGCACTGGTTGTCCGGTGCCTCGTCGTGCAGCGCCGGGCCGTCCTTGGCCTTGAGCATGTCGATCACCGGGGCCAGCACCTCGTACTCGACTTCCACCGCCTCGGCGGCATTCTTGGCGTGCTCGTGCGTGTCGGCCACGACCAGCGCCACCTGGTCGCCCACGTAGCGCACCTTCCTGCTGGCGAGGGCCGGGTGCGGCGGCTCGCGCATGGGGCTGCCGTCCGGGTAGTGGATCTGCCAGGCGCAGGGAATCGAGCCGAGCTTGCCCTCGATGTCCGCGCCCGTGAAGATGCGCGCCACGCCCGGCATCTTGCTGGCGCTAGCGGTGTCCACGCGCTTGATGAGCGCGTGCGCGTGCGGCGAGCGCACGAAGTAGCCGACCTTCTGGCGGTCCAGCCGCACGTCGTCGGTGTAGTTGCCCTGGCCGGTCAGGAAGCGCACGTCCTCCTTGCGCCTGAGCGACTCGCCGATGTGCGGCAGCTTGGCAAATTCATTGGCACCCATGGTCCTGTCTCCTTGAAGTTCCCGGATTTGCTCAGGCCGCCATCGCC
>OFJB01000272.1_pt1 | contig 27317 bp, 26 predicted proteins | sample 1775081 | NCBI WGS metagenome assembly OFJB01 (sample SAMN08195771, study PRJEB24354) | sludge metagenome | isolation source: initial sludge from phenol fed wastewater aerobic bioreactor | place: India: Nagpur | collected 2016-06-05
GACCCTGCCCATCGCCGCGCTGCTGCTGCTGATCGGCGTGCTGGTGTGGCGCGCCGACGACGTGCTGCGCTACGTTGTAGTGGTCGAGCAGGAAAGCGTACTCCCCGCTCTTGCCGAATGCGTCGGGCAGCGCGATCGGCAACAGCGGCGGATGCGCGTCCATGGCGCAGAGATGCTCGGCGACGGCGCTCCCCAGCCCGCCGATCCGGCTGTGTTCCTCGATCGTCACGAGCAGCCGGGCGCTGCCGGCGAGATGGTCGAGGTGCGCGGTGTCCAGCGGCTTCAGGGTGTGCATGTCGGTGACGCTGCAGGCGATGCCTTCCTGCGCCAGGAGGTCGGCGGCAGCCAGCGCGGCGTGCACCATCGAACCGCAGGCGACGAGCGCGACGTCGCCGCCTTCGCGCAAGGGGATCGCCCGTCCGAGCTGGAACGGGAAATCCTCGCGATAGACGATCGGCGTGTTGGGGGCGCCGGTCAGCCGGATGTACATCGGCCCGGGATGACTGGCCGCGGCGAACACGGTCTTGGCGATGGCGCCGCAATCGGCGGGGCTGACCACGGTCAGGTTGGGGATGCAGCGCATGATGGCGGCGTCTTCCAGCCCGTAGTGCGAGTTGCCGAGAAAGCCCATGCCCAGTCCGCTGCCGATGCCGACCGCCTTGACGTTGAAGCCCATGTAGCCGAGGTTCATGCGGATCTGCTCGGCGGCGCGCATGGTGATGAAGGGGGCGAACGAGGTGGCGAAGACGGTGAAGCCTTCCTTGGCCAGGCCGCCGGCGACGCCGATCAGGTTCTGTTCGGCGATGCCGACGTTGAGGTAGCGCTCGGGATAGGTCTGCTTGAAGCGGTCGAGGCCGGACGAATTGCCGAGGTCGGCGGAAAGGACCAGCAGTTCGGGACAGCTCTCGGCCAGCGCCAGGATGGCCTGACCGAACATGCCTCGCGGTCCCAGTCTCGACCAGAGGCGAACATTTCCAGTAGAAAACTCCATCGGCGATCTTTCGGCGTGAGGGTTGGGCGCGGGCTCAGATCAGGCTGAACGCGAACTTCCGCAGTGTACGGTGCTGGCGGCCGACGATCGACATCAGCGTCGTCCGGTTGTTGTGCAGCAGCCCAGCCAGGATCGAGAAGCCGGAGTAGCCGCCTTGCGGCGCTTCCTTGTTGATCTTCAGCGGCAGCGTCACCAGGTAGGTGGAGAAGGCCAGCAGCAGCAGGTCGACGATGGCGTCAAGGTTGCGCTGGCGGGCGAGGCTGTCGTCGGTGAAGAAATGGATGCGCTTGTCCTCGCCGGTCTCCAGGTTCGAGAACGAGATGACGCGGTCCTCGCCGATGATCGCGCGAGCGTCGTCGAGCACCGCCTGGGAGTCGGTGCACACCAGGATCGGCGTGTTCTCGAAGGTCTTCAGTTCGTGCAGGCTGTTGTGGTAGTCGGTCTCGTAGTCGGTGTTGCGGATGTGGATGCCGACGTAATCGCGGCCGATCGCTTCCAGACGCTCGATCAGCAGGTCGACCACGCTGTCGTGCAGGCGCATGCGCTGCAGGGCGCAGATCGAATGCTGGCCGCTGCCGCCGGTATGGTGCAGCAGGTATTTGGTCGGGTAGTGCTTGTGCGTTTCGAAGGTCAGCGGGGTCAGGGTGGAAGATTCGACGTAGAGCCGCTTGTCCCACGAGAAATGGAAATCGTAGTCGCGCACCTTGCCCATGACGCAGTAGGGGAAGATCGAGTTGTTGGCCGCCTCGATGTCGGCTTCCGTCGCATCCAGGAGCAGCCCCTGCTGCTGGCTGACGAAATAATTGGAAATGCGGTCGCGGAAATGGATGGCCTTCTCGTACCTGGTATCGACGATGACGGTGCGGCTGAATTTCTCGGCGTAGCGGCAGCAGTGCTCGATCTGGCACAGCATGTCATTGAGGCCGCCTTGCGGGCGGCAGAGGATGTATCCGTTGTTGTTCATCTGGGCTATGGCGCGGGTGGCGGAAGGAGTGATGGGAGGCGGCGGGTTGGCCGGGCTTAGCGGCAGGGCGCCGACAGTTCTTCGACGGCGCTATCGTAGCTGGCCTTGGTCAGCCGGTTGTGGTGCCATTCGTTGTTGTTTTCCATGAAGGAGATGCCCTTGCCCTTGACCGTGCGGGCGATCAGCGCGCGCGGCCGGTCCGGCGAGGGGGCGGTGAGCGCCGCGTGCAGCGCCGGGATGTCGTGGCCGTCAACCGTGACGGCGTTCCAGCCGAAGGCGGCGAACTTTGCCGCGAGGTCGCCGAGATCGATGATCTGACTGCTTTCGCCATCGCTCTGCAGACCGTTGTAGTCGACGATCGCCACCAGGTTGTCCAGCCTGAGCTGCGCGGCGAGCATCACGCCCTCCCAGATCGCGCCCTCGTTGCATTCGCCGTCGCCGAGCAGCACGTAGGTCTTGTGTGCCTGGCCTTTCTTGCGGGCGGCGAGCGCGATGCCGATCGCCAGCGAGAGGCCGTGCCCGAGGCTGCCGTTCGATGATTCGATGCCGAGCGCCGGGTTCATCACCGGGTGGGCAATCAGGTCGCTGCCGTTGGTCTGGAAGGAAGCGAAGGTTTCCTCGCCAATGATTCCGGCAGCCAGCAGCGCGCTGTAGTAGCCGAGGACGCCGTGCCCCTTGCTCAGGATGAAGCGGTCGCGTTCCGGCCACAGCGGATCGTCGCGGTCGAAACGCAGCACGCTGCCGTAGAGGGTGGCGGTGATGTCGACCATCGACAGGCCGCCGCCGAGGTGGGCGCTCAGATTGCAGGCGTGGCTGATGTCGAGGATCTTGCGCCGCATGAAGCGCGCCATTTCTGCCAGTTCGTCGAAATTCATCGCGGGGGTGCTCCTACAGAATGCCGCCGTCGGCGCGGATGACCTGGCCGGTAATGTAGCTGGAAAGGTCGCTGGCCAGGAACAGGGCGACGTTGGCAATCTCTTCCGGCCGGGCGGCGCGCTTCAGCGCCGAGGCGGCGATCAGCCGCTCGCGGGCGGCCGGGTCCATCTGCTCGTACATGTCGGTATGGGTGATGCTGGGGGCGATGGCATTGACCCGGATGCCGGCGCCGCCGAGTTCGCTGGCCAGGGTGCGGGTGGCCTGGATCAGCGCCGCCTTGCTGGCGCCGTAGGCGGTCATCCCCGGTTCGCCGATGAGGCCGGCGACCGAGGCCAGGTTGATGATGCTGCCCGAACGCTGGCGCGTCATCAGGCGCGAGATCGACTGCGTGAACTGCAGTTGGGCGAAAAAGTTGATTTCGAAAATCTGCCGCAGGTCCCGCTGCGTGGTCATCTGGAACAGCGCGCCGCTGGCCGCGCCGGCGTTGTTGACCAGGATGTCGATCCGGCGCCGCAGGCCGACGATGCGGGCGACGGCTTCCTTGGTCGCGTCGGCCGAGGTCAGGTCGAAGGGCAGGATGTCGATGCTCACGCCATGCCTGGCCGCGAGTTCCTGGCAGTGCTGCGCGAATTCCGGGTTCTCGCTGCGGATGCAGGCGATCGCGCTGGCGCCCTGGGCAACGAAGGCGTTCAGGGTGGCCAGGCCGATGCCGCGGTTGCAGCCGGTGATGATGGCGAGTTTGTCTTTCAGGAGCATGAATCGTTATGCCGTGATGGGAGGTCCGGGATGCCCGGCGCCAAGGTGGGCTGCGGGGGGCCTAGCCATGGCGCCGGAAGACACAGTTGTTTTCGCCGAAATAGTTCTGCACCCGCTTCTTTTTTGCCAGATGGAAACCGGCGCCTTCGATGATGCGGCGGCAAGCTTCCGACTGTTCGTTATTTTCCTCCAGTTCGATGAAAATCGAACGCAGTCCGGCGTCGGCCAGGGTTTCGGCCATCCCCTGCATGACCTCGAGTTCGCAGCCGTCCACGTCGATCTTCAGATGGTTGGGGCGGGGAATGCCGCTGACGCCGATGAAGTCGTCGAGCCGATACTTCATCACCGCCTGCACGTATTCGGGCTCGAATGCCTCGAAGCCCCGCTCGACCGGGCGGTCGAGTATCTTCAGGTGGCCGCCGGCCTCGAAGCGCTTGATGAACAGCCGACCCAGCGTCGTCTGGCTGGAAAGGGCGATGTTGAACGAACTCATGCCGGCGGCGATGCGCTGGCGGTTGAGGTAGGTGTTGCGGTTGAGCAGCGCGAAGTTCTCGATTTCCGGTTCGAAGCCGATCACCTGCTTGCCGGTCACCGCGGCGTAGAGGGCAAAGATGCCGTTGCTGGCGCCGATGTCGTAGAAGACCGAGCCGCCTTCCATGTCGTCGATGTAGTCGAGCAGTTCGGGTTCGATGTATTCCTGGCCGAGGGCCTGCCAGAGCAGCCGTCTGGACGGGGTGTGGAACAGCAGCGGCTGGCCGCGCAAGCAGGTCTCGCTGTTCTGGTCGATCTGCTCGAGTTCGCTGACGCGCCGGTAGCGTTCGCTGCCGGCCAGTTCTTCGAGGTCGATCCGTGCCACCAGCGGCGCCGGATTTTCTCCGGCCGCCAGTCGCCTTTCGTATTCCGCGCGCTGCCTGAGGGCGCGGCGCTGGCTGTCTTCCATGGCTTCTCCGGTGGCGGATGGTGAGGGGCTCATAGCAGTCTCAGGTCCAAACGATGCAGGCCGGCATCCTGGCAGGTGCGGCAGTGCGGGTTGAATTTCCGGGTGGCGATGATTTCTGCCAGCGATGCGGCGAGCGGCGTCCGGCTCAACAGCGCCGCGCTGTAGAGGTGGCAGGTGGCGAGCGAACCGTCCGCATTGAAGACCGGAAAGACCCGTTCGCACATGCAGTTCTTCTCGCGCTGCAGCCGGGCTTTGGCGAGCGCCGCATCGACGTCGAAGCCGCAGCATTGCTCGAGGTCGTGCCGGGCGGCGGCCGTCGGGTGGCTGGCGTAGTGCAGCAGCGCCGTGTAGTCCCAGGGATAGGAAAGATCGTCGGCGTAGATGATGTTTGCCCGTTCGGGCAGCCGGGGCGCGGGGCCGGTAAAGCCTGTCCTGACGACCTGGGTCGGCAGGTTGCCGGGGATCCGCTCGAGGAAGGCGGCAATTTCCCGCTCCGCCCTCGGCCAGGCGGTGTCGGGAAAAAGGCTGCGGAATTCCGCTTCCCGCGCCAGTGCAAACAGGCGCAGGCGCAGCGGGTGGCGGGTGCGGGGCGTCAGCAGCCCGTCCGCCGGCAGGTAGGTGCTGACGGTGAGCGGGCCCAAGGCGTCGAGTCCGGCCAGCAGGTCGTCGATGCCGGCAAAGGCCAGCGGGTCGGGAAACCCGGCGACTTCGACGCAACTGCCAGCGAGCGCCTGGCGGTGCCTGGCGACGAAATCGAGAATGTCGTCGACCGCGATCTTGTAGCCGGCGCCGGGCGCGAGACGGACCATGAGCTTCGGCCGGAACAGCGCGTGGTGGAAGAGGTAATCCCGGTCCTTGAGGAATCCGCGCATCGTCAACTGCTCGACGATCTGCCGCCGGTACGAGAGCGAGGCGACGACGACGCAGTGGGATTGCGCATCGATAGCGTGTTCGGCGAGGTACTGCCCGGGATCGGCGAGCACGGCGGCGTCGCCGAAACGCTCGAAGCCGACGTGCTGCATGGTCAGGACGACGATCGGCCCGGCGACGCGGTAATGCTCGCGCAGACTCGCCAGCGTCTCGACGCAGGCTTCGTTGCCGCCCCAGACGATCAGTTGCCGGGCGCCGACCAGGCTTGCGAGTTGCTCCGGCGCCAGGCCGGCGAAGCTGCGGATTTCACGCATCGAGACGCTGGATCGTCCGGCGCAGCACCTCGCCGACGTCTTCCTTCGCCACGCCCTTCTGTTGCCAGAAGGCGTCCCGCTCGTCGAGGAAGGCGGCGATTTCCGTTTCGCCGATCGGCGCTCGGCCGCCAGCGACCGGCTGGCCGAGGATGCCGCTTTCCGCAATATGGCGGTGCAGTTCGAAATCGGCGATCACAGATTTGCCGTGGAAGGCATTGAGCGCCGTCACCGAGCGTGCCATCAACTGCTCGAAACGCGCGCGTTTGCCGGCATTGGCCGGATGCGCGAGATACTCCGGCAGGACGCGGGCCAGGGTTTCGCCGTGCGCCATCGGGAAATGCGCCGACAGGAAAACGGCGATTTCGTGGGTCACGGCATCCACCGTGACGCCCCGGCCTAGCGTCGCGCCATCGATGATGAACGACGAAATGCGCGAGAAACGCAGCAGGTCCTCGTCGGCGAATTCGCCGCTCACCAGACGGCGATGCAGGTCGAGGATGGTCGACAAGGCGGTGATGCAGAGACCGTCGTTGACCAGGCAGACGGGGTCGGGCCGGATGCACTGTTCCAGGACGTGCATGTAGGCATCGAACATGCTCAGGTGCAGCTGCCGGCGGGGCAGCGTCGCCGCGAATCGCGGGTCGAAGGCCATGACCCGCGGGAAGCACTGGAGTTTCGAAATGGCGCGCTTGTTCCGGCGGGCGTCCTTGACCACGAAAGTGCTGTTCGATTCCGAGGAGGTGCCGGGCAGGCTGCTGACGACGGCGATCGGCAGGGCCGGCGTGTCGAAGGGCGAGGCCAGCAGTTGCGCCCATTTTTCGTCGGCATCGCCGGGAAAGTGGGCGCAGACCGCCGCCGCCTTGGCCAGGTCGATCACCGAGGCGCCGCCGACGCACAGCAGCAGCGTCACCTGGCGCTCGCGCAGGGTGTCGGCGAGGGCGCCGACGGCGAGGTAATCCGGTTCGCCGGCGGCATGGGAGATCTGGCGCAGGCAGATCCTGGCGTCGAGCGGGGCGAGCGCTTCCGCCAGTCCCGGGGCGCTCATGGCGCTGGCGCTGGCGATCAGGGCGATTCTGCCGGCGTCGCCGATTTCCCGGGCGAGCGCCGGGACCGCGTTGTCGCCGAAGATTTTCTTGGTCGGACAATAACTGAAGTACATGGTCAGGCTTTGGGCGAGTCGTTCTTGCTGCTGGCGATGGCGATCGTGGTCATTCTCTTGTCCTCGCGCCCGTTGACGTCGAATACCCGGTGCATGCCGTGTGCCATGCAGCGCTGGCAGAAGCCGGACGATTCGCGCAGTTCGAGCAGTTCGGACATGCTGGTTTCGAGATAGGTCGTGTCGCCGACGAAGGGCTGGGTCATGTTGCAGCACTGCATGACCCGACCGTCCCAACGAATCGTCGGAAAGGCCTTGATCACCGGGCAGTGCTTGTCGCGCTGGGCTTGCGCCCACTGGATCTGGTCGTGGATGTCGTAGAGCAGGTACTTGTTGGCTTCCAGCATCACGTCGGGCAGCGGGGTGCCGAGCACCACGTAGTCGTGCACCTTGCCGGGGAAGATGTTGGCGAGGATGGGCACGAACTGGAAGTTCAGCGATTCGGCGAAGCGGCGGGCGGCGAGCATTTCCTCGCCCTGGTTGTTGTTATAGACGCAGTAGTGATACTTCACGAAGGTCTCGGCGCCGTGCTTGTCGATCATTTGCCGCAGCTCGATGCAGTTGTTCCTGAACTTCTCGAAGTCGCCGCCGGTGTGGGTGATTTCGTAGTTGTCGCCGAAACCGGAGCTGGTGACGATCAGGATGTCCGGGTCGGCGGCGATGAAGGAATCGAGATGGCGGATATTGTTCAGGTTCGAGGAGAACTCGGTGGCGATGCCCCGCGCGTGGCAGGCGCGCACCATTTCGCCGACCTCGGGATGGAGCAACGGCTCGCCCCACAGATACAGCGCCAGCGAGTTGAGGAAGGGGATTTCCGCCTTCAGCTTGTCGAGGATGGCGCTGAAGGTTTCTAGGCGCATCATCTTCTGGTTGTGGTTCGCGCCGGGAATCCCCATGTCGCAGGTGATGCAGCGCAGGTTGCAGATGCCGACCGTCTCGATGGTCGGGAAATAGCGGCAGAGCGCCGAATTGAAAACGAAATCCCGTCCCTCGACATAGCCGCGTTCGAGGCAGAATTTTTTCGCCAGCGCGCGGGTTTCCCGGTGCTTGGTGCAGATGACGATGAAGGCGGCGGCCGGGCTGTCGCTGAATGCCGCCGGATGCACCACCGGCACGCTGCGCAGGAAGCCGTGGTTGAACTGCCGGGTGTCGATGAAGCCGCGGGTCGGCCGGTAGTGGCTGGAGATCATCCGCGACACGCCGACGCCCTCGACGTTGCCGCCATAGATGTAAACCTCGCGGCCGTTCAGCAGCTTCTGGAAGGCCGGCCAGTCTGGGATATTGTGCATCGTCGTGTCTTCGGCTGAAGCGTCGCGGTCAGGCCGCTAAACGCTGATGTTCTGGAACGGTGGCGCCGCCGCGCCCGCAAGCTTGGCAGGGTGAATCCATTTCAGCATGATATACGAGCGCCGGCGCGCGGTCGGCGTCTTCATGTCCGGCCATAGCGGTCTTCCAGCCTGACGATATCGTCTTCGCCCAGGTAGGAGCCCGACTGCACCTCGATCAGTTCGAGCGGAATCTTGCCCGGGTTTTCCAGGGCGTGCAGTTCGCCGACCGGAATGTAGGTGGACTGGTTCTCCGTCAGCAGGTAGGTCTGCTCGCCTTTGGTGATCCGGGCGGTGCCGCTGACGACGATCCAGTGTTCGGCGCGGTGGTGGTGCATCTGCACCGACAGTTTGGCGCCCGGCCGCACCGTGATCCGTTTGACCTGGTAGCGCACGCCGTTCTCGATGCTGTCGTAGATGCCCCAGGGACGATAGACCTCGCGGTGCTTGTCGTGCTCCGGGCGGCCGTCGGCCTTGAGCCGTTCGACCACCTGCTTCACCTCCTGCACACGGTCCTTGCTGGCGACCAGGACCGCATCCTTGGTCTCGATCACGATCAGGTCTCTGACGCCCACCGCCGCCACCAGGCGGTTGCTGGCATGGACGTAGGAGCCGGCGCAGTCCTGCAGGATGACGTCGCCGAGGACGGCGTTGCCGGCGGCGTCCTTGGCGCTCAGGTCCCACAGCGCCGACCAGCAGCCGACGTCGCTCCAGCCGGCGTCGAGGGCGACGACCGCGGCGTCGGCGGTCTTTTCCATCACCGCGTAGTCGATCGAATCCGCCGGGCAGGCCTCGAACGCCGCCTTGTCCACCCGCAGGAAGGTCAGATCCGCCTGCGCGCCGGCGACCGCTTTCCGGCAGGCGGCGACGATCTCCGGCGCGAACTGCGTCAGTTCCTGGAGATAGCGGTCAGCCGTGAACAGGAACATGCCGCTGTTCCACAGGAAGCGGCCGCTGTCCAGGTAGGCCTGGGCCGTTTCGAGGTCCGGCTTCTCGACGAAACGGCGGATGGCGAAGCCGCCGTCCATGGCTTCGCCGCGCTCGATGTAGCCGTAGCCGGTCTCGGCATGGGTCGGCGTGACGCCGAACGCCACCAGCTTGCCGGCTGCCGCCAGCGGCAGGGCCGCCTGCACGCAACGCTGGAAGGTGGTGACGTCGCCGATCACGTGGTCGGCGGCGAGGACCAGCAGGAGCACGTCGCCATCGCTCGCCGCGCTGCCGGCGAGCAGCGCCGCCAGGGCGACGGCCGGCGCCGTGTTGCGGCCGGCCGATTCGAGCAGGATGCGCGCATCCTCGCGGCCGATGGCGCGCAGTTGTTCAGCCGCCAGGAAACGGTGTTCCTCGTTGCAGATCAGCAGCGGCGGCGCCAGGTCCAGCCCGTCCAGCCGTTGCACGGTGGCCTGCAGCATGGTCTGGCCGCCGGGCGCCAGCGGCAGGAACTGTTTCGGGTACTGCAGCCGCGACAGCGGCCAGAGCCGGGTGCCGGAGCCGCCGGCCATGATGACGGGTTGAATGCGCATGGTCAGGTAGGAAATGAAAGACGGGCCTTGCAAGGGATACCGGCATGCCGCCGGCGCCAGCGACGATTTCCGGCAGCATAGCAGTTGTCTCAGCAGAGCAAGGAATGCAGGTAGTCGATCTGTTCGCGCAGGGGGTAATGATGGTTGCCGACGAAGAAGCCGGCGCGGTCGATGTGGTCGGCATTTTCCAGGGTGCCGTGGATGCTGTAGTCGAACCACTTCAGCACCTCGTTCTTGGCGAAATTGCCGGCGACGATCGGCCGCACGTCGACGCCGGCGGCGCTCAGCCGGTCCACCAGCGTCGCCCGGTCGACCGGAGCGTCCTCGGTCAGGCGCAGCGCGAAGCCGAACCAGCTGCTCTGCCCGGTTTCCCGCTGCAGGCGCAGCCAGGGGTGGTTGGCGAAGCGCTCGGCGAAATGCCGGGCGTTGTCACGGCGGGCGGCGATCATGGCGTCCAGTTTCTGCAGTTGCGCCTGGCCGATCGCCCCGCTTATTTCCAGCGGGCGCAGGTTGTAGCCGGGGAGGACGAAGCGGAAGGATTCCTCGAAGGGGTTGTCGCTCTTCTCGCCGCACACCCGGTTGTGCTTGGGCAGGTTGCGCGTCCAGCCGTGGGCGCGCAGGCAGAGCAGGATGTGGTGGAGTTCCTCGTCGTCGGTGACGACCAGGCCGCCTTCCATGGTCGAGATATGGTGGCTGAAGAAACAGCTGAAGCTACCCATCAGGCCGTGCGTGCCGGCCTGCTTGCCGGCGCAGCTGGCGCCCAGCGATTCGCAGTTGTCCTCGAGCAGGATGATGTCGCGCTCGCCGATGATCCGGCGGATCGCCGCGAAATCGTTCGGGTTGCCCAGCAGGTTGACGGCCAGGATGGCCCGGGTGTCGTCGCTGATCGCGGCGGCCAGTTGCTGCAGGTCGATGTTCAGGGTATCGCGGTCGATATCGACGAATTTCAGCTTCAGGCCGTGCTGCTGCAGCGGCGCATAGGTCGTGCTCCAGGAGACCGCCGGGACGATCACCTCGGCGCCTTTTTCCAGGGCGCCCTGCTGGCGGAACATGAGGGCGGCGATCATCGCCAGGTTGGCCGACGAGCCGGAATTCACCATCACCGCATGGCGGCTGCCCACCCACTCGGCAAAGGCCTGCTCGAAGCGGGCGACTTCCTTGCCCATTGAAAACATGCCCGATTTGACCACGCGGTCGATCGCGGCGTATTCGGCCTCATCCCAGGTCGAGCTGGCGAGCGGGTAGTGCATGTCAGGTTCCTTGCCGTTGCTGCAGATAATAGTCGTAGGTTTTGGCCAGGCCCTGCGCCAGCGTATGCGCGGGTTGCCAGCCCCAGCGCGTGGCCAGGCTGGTGTCGCTCAGCTTGCGTTCCATGCCGGTGGGCCGGGAAAGATCGTGGTGGAAGCCGCCGCGATAGCCGACAACCTCGGCGGCGATCGCGTAGTACTCGTTGACGGTGTAGTCGTGGCCGAGGCCGATGTTCATCAGCGCCGGCAGGGCGGCAAAATCCTCGACGGCGCGCAGGACCGCGGCGGCGAGGTCGCCGGCGTAGAGGAATTCGCGGCGCGCTTCGCCGTTGCCCCAGATTTCGACGCTGTCGTGGCCGGCGGTCTTGGCGCGGTGCAGCTTGTCGATGATCGCCGGAATCATGTGCGACCAGCGCGGGTCGAACTTGTCGTGAGGGCCGTAGAGGTTGCAGGGGATCAGGGTCTTGTACTGCAGTTGCGGATTTTCCCGGGCCAGGTAAGCGGCCAGCCGCGCCACCGTGATCTTGGCCAGCGCATAGCCCTCGTTGGTCGGTTCCAGTTCGCCGCTCAGCACGTCGTCCTCGCGCAGCGCCTGCTGCCGGCCGCGCGGATACATGCAGGTGCTGCCGAAGTTGAGTAGCCGGGTGATGCCGGTTTCGGCGGCGGCGAGCAGCACGTTGCGCCCCATGTCGAGGTTGTCGACGAGGAAGCGCACCGGTTCGCGCAGGTTGGCCTGGATGCCGCCGACCCGGCCGGCGGCGTGGATCACCAGGTCCGGCTGGCTGGCCTGCAGGTAGTGCCGGACGGCAGCGAAATCCAGCAGGTCCAGCTCGCCGCTGCCCGGCGTCAGCCATGCGTGCCGTGCCGCCGCCGGGTGCGCCAGGAGGTTGCGCCCGACCATGCCGGAGGCGCCGGTCAGCAGGATCTTCATGCGCCGCGCCCTACTCGAAGTGCCAGGCCGATGCCTGGTAGCCATGTTGCTTGAGCAAGGCGTGCTGGCGGGCCTGCGCCAGGTCGTGGGCGACCATTTCGGCGCACATTTCCCGGGCCGTGATCTCCGGTTCCCAGCCCAGCTTGGCCTTGGCCTTGGACGGGTCGCCGAGCAGCGTCGACACTTCGGCCGGCCGGAAATAGCGGGGGTCGATGGCGACCACGATGTCGCCCGGCCGCACGGCCGGCGCCTTGTCGCCGGCGATGGCGACCACCCGCCCCTTCTCCTCGACGCCTTCGCCTTCGAAGGCGAGGGTGATGCCCAGTTCGGCGGCGCTCCATTCGATGAACTGGCGCACGCTGTGCTGGCTGCCGGTGGCGATGACGAAATCGTCCGGTTGCGCCTGTTGCAGCATCATCCACTGCATGCGCACGTAGTCCTTGGCGTGGCCCCAGTCGCGCAGCGCGTCGAGATTGCCCATGTACAGGCATTTTTCCAGCCCCTGGGCGATGTTGGCGAGGCCGCGCGTGATCTTGCGGGTGACGAAGGTTTCGCCGCGACGCGGCGATTCGTGGTTGAACAGGATGCCGTTGCAGGCGTACATGCCGTAGGCCTCGCGGTAATTGACGGTGATCCAGTAGGCGTACATCTTCGCCACGGCGTAGGGGCTACGCGGGTGGAAGGGCGTCGTTTCGCGCTGCGGGGTTTCCTGCACCAGACCGAAGAGTTCGGAAGTGGACGCCTGGTAGAAGCGGGTCTTCTTTTCCAGGCCGAGGAAACGGATTGCCTCCAGGAGGCGCAGGGTGCCGATCGCGTCGACGTCGGCGGTGTATTCGGGTGCTTCGAAGCTGACCGCGACGTGGCTCTGGGCGCCGAGGTTGTAGACCTCGTCGGGCTGAACCTCCGCCAGGATGCGCGTCAGGTTCGAGGAATCGGTGAGGTCGCCGTAGTGCAGTTCGAAACGGGCGTTCTCGACGTGCGGATCTTCGTAGATGTGATCGATGCGCTGGGTGTTGAAGGACGACGCCCGGCGCTTGATGCCATGCACCTTGTAGCCCTTGGCGAGCAGGAACTCCGCCAGGTAGGAACCGTCCTGACCGGTGACGCCGGTGATCAGGGCTTTTTTCATGGAGTCTGCTCCTTGTCGGTCAAAGCGTGAGGATCGCGGAATAGGGGGCCGCGTTCGTAGACGGCTTCCAGCAGTTCGAGATCGCCGTCCGGGAGGCTGCGCCCGTTCGGGAAGGGGGCGGCCGGGTCGTCGCCGAAGGCCTGGCGGACCGCCGGATCGAGACAGTAGCACTGGATGGCGAGCAGGAAGAAGTCGGCGAAGGCCGCCAGATGCTGGCGGCGGATGCGGCTCAGCAGCGCGGCGCGCGCCGCCGCGTCGAGATCGGCGAAGGGCGTCCCGGGCGATGCTGCGGCAACGATATCCAGCAGCCTGGCGAGTGGCGCGCTGCGGCTGTGCCGCGCCGCGAACTCGGCAAGCCGGGGGGCGTCGATCGTCGGCACGCCGACAGCCGGCGGCAGCAGGTCGTCGAGGAGGACGGCGAGCGTCCGGTCGCCGGTTTCCGGAGGGTTGGTCATGCGGCATTCCTTCTGGCGACGATGCCGTCGGCGATGTTCAGGGCGATCGCCTGCATCGTCGAGGCCGGGTTGACGCCGCCCGAGGTGACGAAGACGCTGCTGTCCACGATGTAGAGATTGTCGACATCGTGGCAACGGCCCCGGGCGTCGACCACGGCGCGGGCCGGGTCGTTGCCCATACGCGCGGTGCCCATCAGGTGCCAGCCGGTGTGGCGCACCGGGCCGAAGGCCGCGGTGCGCCGGGCGCCGGCGGCGCGCATGACTTCCTTGCCGCGCTCGAGCCCGTGGGCGAGCATGCGCCGGCTGTTGTCGCCCAGCGTGTAATGGATTTTCGGCGCCGGGATGCCGTGGCTGTCGGTGAGTTCGCCGTCCAGCGTGACGCGGTTGTCCGGGTCCGGCAGGTCTTCGACGATGATGCCCATGGCCGCGAGATGGCCGAAGCGTTCGCGCAACGCCGCGGCGAAGCCGGGGCCGGGCGGGATTTCGCGGCGCAGGAAGCCGCTCGTGGCGGTCTCCAGCAGCCCCGGGCCGCGCAGCACCTGCATCGTGTAGCCGCGCAGGAAGCCGCGGGCGCTATCGGTTTCGTAGAACTGGTGGCTGTAGATCGAGCAGCCCTGCGGGCCGAGCTGGCTGTCGAGCGCTTCGTCGAACAGGCCTTCGACGTAACCCAGCGGGTGCAGCATCAGGTTTCTGCCGACCAGCCCCGAGCGGTTGGCCAGGCCGTCGGGAAAGGCCGGGCAGGCGGAATTGAGCAGCAGGCGCGGGGTGCCGACGCCGTTGCAGGCGAGGACGACGAGCCGTGCCAGCTGCTGCCATTCGTTGCCGGTGGCGTCGAAATAGAGGACGCCGCTGGCTTTCCCCTGCGCATCGAGAGTGACGCGGCTGACCCGGGCGCCGGTCTGGAGGCGGACGCCGGACTGCCTGGCTGCCGGCCAGTAGCTGACGTCGGTGCTGGCCTTGGCGCCCTGGGCGCAGCCGGTGTTGCACGGGCCGAGATTGATGCAGGGCGGGCGGCCGTGGTGCGGACGCGTGGCGATTGCCGCGTAGGCCGGCCACCAGTGCCAGCCGAGCCGGTTGAAGCCGCGCCCGAGGCATGCGCCGAGGCGGCCCATCGGCACCGGCGGCAGCAGGCCGTCGATCGGCGGGTAGGCAGGATCACCGCCGAGCCCGGAAACCCCCATCATGCGATCGTTGAGGGCGAAATAGGGGGCGAGTTGCTGATAGTCGATGGGCCAGTCGTCGGCGACGCCATCGAGGCTGCGGACCCGGAAATCCGATGGGTGAAAGCGCGGGAAGTGGCCGGAAAAGAGAATCGTGCTGCCGCCCACGGCATTGAAGTTGGCGATGGCGATCGGCGAATCGCTGTCGTTGATCGGGTAATCGGCTTCCCGGCGGCGGACGTTGGGGCTGACGTGGAAGTCCTGCAGGCGGGCCAGCTCCCAGTCCGGGCGGGTGCTCGGGTAATGGGCCGGGTCCATGTGCTCGCCCTGCTCCAGGCACAGCACGTCCAGCCCGGCCTGGCCGAGGCGCCAGGCGACCGCGGCACCGGTGGCGCCGGCGCCGACGATCAGGATGTCTACGGGCGGCAGTCCGGCCATCGTCAGGCTTGCGGTTTCTTCGGCAGGTACTGTTCGAGGATTTCCGGAATGGTGATCATCATCTCCGCCTCGCAGGCGACTTCGCCGTTGGTGTAGCCGGTGGCGGTGCCCTTGGCGATGCCGCGCTTCCAGGACAGCACTTTGGCCTCGATGACCAGTTGCTGCCCCGGCAGGACTTCCTTGCGGAAGCGGACCAGGTGCTGCAGCGCATGCGTGACCTTGCCCTTGTTGCCGGGCAGGGTGGTGATCGCCACCGTCAGCATCTGCGCCATCGCTTCCAGTTGCAGGGCGCCGGGCATGTTCGGCGCGCCCGGGAAATGCACCGGGAAATACCATTCGTTCATCGTCAGGTTCTTGTAGCCGCGGGCGCTGACGCCGGGGATGACTTCCTCGACGTGGTCGATCATCAGGAAGGGGTAGCGGTTGGGCTGGTATTCGAGGAGTTCGACGCAATTCAGGCTGAAGGCTTCCATGGCGGCTTTCCAGTGTGTCATTGGGTGGCGACGATGCGCGACAGGGCGCCGACGACATCGTAACCGTCCCAGACGGGACCGATGTCGAGTGCGCGGCCGACGGGAACGATGCGGTCGATGCCGCGCAGGCCGCGGTCGACGATCGTCTGGGCAAGCTGTTCGCGGTCGACGCCGTAACAGGTCAGGGTCTGGGTTTTCTCGTCGACGATGGCGTCGAGGCAGTTGGTGTCCGGGCTGACGTATTCGAGGAACAGGCCGTGCCGGCCGCGCACGCGTTCGATGTCCGGGGGCAGCGCTGCCAGCCGGATGCGGTAGATGGCGTTGCCGTGCCGAGTGCTGGCGACGGCGGCGGGCAGTTCGAGGGCGATCCGGCAGAGGTCGCTCAGTTTGTCCACCGCCTGTACCGCGCTCAGCGGGTACTTGTCCCGGACGACCTCGGCCAGTGCCGGCCAGAAGCGGGCCTGGGCGCGCGCGGCGGTTGCCTCGTCGCCAAGCCAGAGCACCAGGTGCGGCGACGAGCAGGCGTTCTGGTCGAGCAGGTAGGCGTCGTTGTAGAAATCGCCGGCCAATTTTGCCAAGGCTGCCGCGTCGCTCGCCGCGACGCTCGCCGCGTCGAGCAGGCACAGCGAGTAGCGGTCGGCGAAGGCAATCTCGACGCAGCGCGGCGGCATCGGCAGTTGCCGCAGCTGGGCGATGGTGCGGTCGCCGCCCCACAGCACGCGGGCGTCGCAGCAGGCCGAGAGGGCGGCGGTGATGGCGTCGTCGCGCGGGTAGCCGACGACGCGGTTCATCGCCGCGAGGCGGGCATGTACCGGTTCGGCGAACAGCTCGCGCAGCGCGGCGCACAGGATCAAGGTCTGCTCCTTGGGCGCGGCCGGTACCCGCACGATGTTGGCGTTGCCGGCGAGCATGCCGAAGGCGAGGCTGAAGGCGAAGTTGACCGGTACGTTGGCGGGCGCGATGTGCAGCGCCAGTCCGCGGCCGAGGCGCCGCTGCGGGCCGGCGGCCGCGGCGGCCAGGCGGACCAGGTTGGCCGGCCGGCACCAGTAGCCGAAGGCGGCGATGTCGGGGAAGGTCCGGCAGGCGCTGTCGGCGAGCAGGCGGCGCGAAAGGTCGGCGAGGAAGGCCAGCGTCGGCGGCGCGTAGGGCGGCAGCGGGCGGCAGTCGATGTCGGCGATGCCGGCGCCGGCGTGGTACACCAGCGGCAGGTCGGCGGGCAGCGGGCGTTTACTCATGGTTCGCCCGGACATCGCTGCAGCCGCGCAGTTCGGCGCTCGGCGCGCGGCCGGTCACGGTGAAGTACTTGCCCCGCCAGCCGCAGGGGCAATCGTCCTCGCCGAGCAGAACGCCGAGATCCTCGGTGAGCAGGGCGTGTCCCGGGTAGCTGAAGGGCAGGACGGAGAGGGTTTCGATCAGCCCGCTCTGGCCCGCCGGCAGGACCGAGAAGTCGGCCGGGCTGCGGATCAGGACGTCGGAAAACAGCGAGGCGTGGAGGTGGCCGGCCGGGCATTCGAGATAGATCGAGCCGGTCTGCTCGACCATGCCGTAGTAGTTGACGACGCGCTCGATGCCGGTCTGCGCCTTGAGCCCGGCCTTGAACTCGGCGTTGCCGACGGCCTGCTCCTGCAGCTTCTTCCAGCCGCCGCCGTGCAGGAGCAGCGCGTTGTCGAGCGCCAGCCGCCGGCCCTTGGCGCGCAGGCCAAGGTAGAGGTGCTGCCAGATCAGGAAGGTGAAACCGAAGACCAGGATAGGCGCGCCGGCGTGGCGGGCGAGGAAGGCCTCGATCGCCGGCAGGTCGGGCTGCAGGTCGTCGTCCAGCGCATAGGTGAGGTCGCGGCCGAACAGCGAGAAGCCGAGGATCGCCGCGCCGCGCGCCGAGAAGCGCTGGCGGTCCTTGAGCACGCCGGGCGCGTCGACGATCAGCATGGGCAGCCGCTGGCGGCCGATCAGTTCGGCCATCAGCCGGGCCAGCACCTTGCTCTGCCCGGCCGCCGTCGCGCGGTCGAGGAAGATCCGGGAAACCGCCTGGCCGCTGGTGCCGGACGAGGTCATCGTCTTGAACACCTGGTCGGGAGCGACGCTGGCCAGTTCGTATTCCTTGAACAGCCGGACCGGCAGGAAGGGAATGTCGGCAAGGCCGGCGGCGGCTGTCGCGTCATCGCCGAAAATGTCGAGCAGGCGTGCGTAGGCCGGGCAGTGGCGGCGATGGTGTTGCGTCAGGCGGGCCAGGGCACCGGCGAGGCGGGGCGTCTTGTCGCCGGCAGCCAGCGCGAAGGGCGGGATTTCCAGCCACTGCGCCAGCTCGGTCAGGTAGTCGTCCGCCGTCATGCCAGGGTTTTTCCGGCCAGGCCGCCCAGTTCGGCATAGCGCAGCTTGCCGGCATCGTTGCGCGGCAGCGCCGCCACGCCGACGACGGCGATGGCCGAAGGCGGCGCGCGCAGGGTCTCGGCAAGCTGGCGCTTGAGGTCGCCGGCGTCGGCGCCGTCGGCTTCGTTGAGGTAGATCACCAGATGATCGTCCTCGCCGCCGCAGGCCGCGTCGTGGCCCCGGGTGCGCAGCATGTCCTCGACGTCCTGCAGGTTGATGCGGTGGCCGAACAGCTTGAGGAAGCGCTTCAGGCGGCCGGTGATGTAGTAATAGCCGTCGCTGTCGCGGCGGGCGAGGTCGCCGGTGCGCAGGCAACCCTGGTTGTCGTCGCCGCGCGCCAGGTCGGCGTAACCCGTCGCGTAGCCGAGGCTGACGTTATCGCCGCGATAGACCAGCTGACCGCTGGCTGCGGCGTCGCTCAGTTCGTTCCCTGCCTCGTCTTCCAGGCTGAAGCTGCCGCCGGGAATGGCGCGGCCGATGCTGCCCGCCTTCTCGATGCTCATCTCCGGTTCGAGGTAAGACATGCGCGCCGTCGCCTCGGCCTGGCCGTACATCGTGTAGTAGCGCAGGCCCCGCTGGCGGGCTTCGACCGCCATTTCCAGAGCGATTTCCGGTGCCATGCGACCGCCGGCCTGGGTCAGCGTGCGCAGGCCGGGCAGCGTCATGCGCCAGAAACGCAGCTTGCGCAGCATTTCGTAGTGATAGGGAACGCCGCCGAACGAGGTCGGCGCGACTTCCCGGAAGAAGTCCCAGAAGCCGCGGTCGAAGAAGCTCTTGCCGGTGAGGGCGATCGGGCAGCCGTGCAGGACATGGCTGTGGATGATCGACAGGCCGTAGGTGTAGGACAGCGGCAGGGTGGTGATCGGCCGCTCGTCGGGACCGATGGCGAGATATTCGGCGATCGCCGCGGCGTTGGCGGCGAGGTTGCGCCGGGACTGGCGGACGAACATCGGGCTGCCGGTGCTGCCGGAGGTGGCGACCAGCAGGGCGAGGTCCGGGTGGATCGCGTAGTCGGCCGGCGTTGCGCTGCCGAGCAGGACATGGTCGGCATGGGCGGCGGCTTCCCGGGTGCCGGCGAGTTCCGCGGCGCGCTGCCGCTCCAGCCAGTGGAAGGCCGGTCGGTAGGCGGCGATCAGCGCGCTCAACTGGGGGGCGGGCAGGCTGCCGTTGAGCATCAGCGGCACCGCCCCGCAGCGCAGCAGTGCCAGGTAGCCGAGCAGCGCGCCCGGCGTGTTGCCGGCCAGGCAGAAGACCAGTTGCCTGGCGCAGCCGGCCCGTTCGAAGGCGGCCGCCAGTTCGAGCACGCTGGCGTAGCGATGGACGCTCGCGTCGTCGGCCTGGATCAGCGGCCGGTCGGCGAACTCGGTTAGACGGGCGACGAAGTCCATGCCGGCGCCGACTGTCTCAGAAGGTCACGCCGTACTTGCCGAGCAGTTCCATTCCCTTGGTGTAGGACGAGAAATCGACGATGTCGTCGGTCTCCATCATGATCCCGAAGGTATCTTCCAGCGCCGCGATCATGCCCATGTGACCGACCGAATCCCAGGCCGGAACGCATTGATAGGTGAAATTGTCGCCGAGGACGTCGGCGGCGACGCCGAAGCATTCGATGAAGACCTGCTGGTATTTTTCCTGATTGCTCATCGAGCGAGTGCCTTTCCTTACTTGTTGAAAACCCGGCGGGTTTCGTTTTTTCGCATGGCCCGCGCCGGATTGCCCAGGGCGATCAGGTCGTCGCCGAGGTCATGGTGGACGACCGACCCCATGCCGACGATGCTGCGGTCGCCGATGCGCAATTGTTCCTTCACCTGCGACCCCATGCCGATATAGGTGGCGGTCCCGACGCGGGTGCCGCCGCCCAGATTGACCATCGACGAGATCACCGCATGGTCGCCGACGACGACGTCGTGACCGATGATGGCCTGGACATTAACGGCGACATTATTACCGACTTTAGCATCCGCGGCGACGCTGCAGAAGGCCGTCAGCACAACGCCTTCGCCGACGCAGGCATAGGGCGAGACGATCGCCGAGGGGTCGACGACCCGGCCCAGGCGGATGCCGCATTGGCTCAGTTTGCCGTACAGGGTCTCGCGGTGCACCGGTTCGCCCTGGGCAATCACTACCTCGATGGCGGCGCTGTCGAAATCTTCCAGCACCGAGGTGAACGGGAAGGACTGGCAGTCGCCGAACCAGGTGCCCGGCGGTGCGAAATCGTCGATGAAGAAGATCTTGTCCCAGGTCTGTTCCTGCCGGTTGGCGCGTCGCGCGATATCGCGGATTTCCTTGCCGAAGGCGCCGGCGCCGTAGATGAAGAGATGGGGAAGGCTCATGGTGTTGCGCGCTTTGCCGAGGAATGCCGGGCCAGCGAATCGACGACGATGCCGCTGATCCGTTCGATGTCGGCAATGCCGAGCTCGAAATACAGCGGCAGGCAGAGGATGCGCCGGGAGATGCTTTCGGCGACCGGGAAGGGCTGGTAGGGAAAGAGGTGGTCGAGGGTGTTGAGCGCCGGGTAAAAATAGCGCCGGGCGACGACAGACTCGGCGAGCAGCGCCTGCTCGGCGGCGAGCAGGCTGTCTTCGTCCGGGAAAATGACCGGCAGGTAGCTGTGGTTGCAGGCTTCCGGGTCAATGCGCTGGAAGCGCAGTGCCGGCGCGCTGCCGAGACAGGCCAGGTAGTGCGCGTAATCGCTACGCCGCTTGCGCTCGACGGCGGCGGCGAATTCGAGGTTGACCAGGCCCAGCGCGGCATGGATCTCGGTCATCTTGCCGTTGGTGCCGTCGTCGACGATGTTGCGCGCGTCGTCGTGGCCGAAGAAGCGCAGGCGGCGGATGCGCGCGTCGAGTTCCGGGTCGGCTGTGACGCAGGCGCCGCCTTCGCCGGTGTTGAACAGCTTGGTCGCGTGGAAGCTGAGGGCGGTGACGTCGCCAGCCAGCGCCAGCGGCTCGCCGCCCTGCCTGAGGTTGAAGGCGTGGGCGCCGTCGTAGATGACCTTGAGCCGGTGGCGGGCGGCGATTTCGCCGATCTCCCCGGTGGCGCAGGGGTTGCTGAAGACATGGACGGGCAGGATGGCGCTGGTGTGGCGGGTGATGCGGGCTTCGATCTGCGCCGGGTCGATGTTCAGCGTTTCCGGGTCGATGTCGACGAAGACCGGCCGGCAGCCTTCATAGACGATGGCGCTGACGGTGGCGACCCAGGAAAACGGCGTGGTGATGATTTCGCCGCGCAGGCCGAGGGCGCGGATCGCCAGTTGCAGGGCGATGGTCCCGTTGGTGACGGCGGCGAGCCGGGGCAGCGTCAGATAGTCGCAGAGCCGCGCTTCGAGTTCGCGAACGAGCGGGCCGTTGTGCGTCAGGACGCCGCTTTCCCAGGCGGACTCGAGCTTGCGGGCGAAGGCGTCAAGCGGCGCCAGGGCCGGTTTGGTGACATGGATGGCGGGCATGGGTTCTCAGGGCTTCGGTGAGCGTGGCCTGGCGCAGCAGTCCGTCGCACGCCGTGTCGTGGCGGGCGATGCGGCGGATGAAGTGGCGCAGGGCGTTGGCAAAGTGGTTGTCGGCGGCGATCGTGTGTTCTTCGCCGCCTTGTCCGGTTTCGATCCGGACCGGCGGGGCGAAACCGGGCGGTGCGGTGAAGATTCTGGGGGCGGTCAGTCTGGCGCTGGCGGTCCAGATTTCCAGCTCGCAGCGGTAGTGGCTGTCGAAACCGAAGGCGAGCTGGGCGGTGATGCCCCGGGACGATAGCAGCAGGGCGCTGCCGAAGCGGTCGACCTCGCTGTCCGGCGGCGTCTGCAAGTGGCTGCCGAGCAGCGTCAGCGGGTCGCCGAGCAGTTCGCGGGCGATGCGCAGGGTGTAACCGCCGGCATCGAGCAGGGCGCCGCCGCCCAGCGCCGCGCGGTAACGGAAGTTGTCCGGCGGCAGCGGCGGGAAGCCGAAGCTGGCCCGGAGCAGGCGGATTTCGCCCAGTTGGCCGCTGGCGAGCCGGTCCTTGATGAACTGCAGTTGGCGGTGGTGGAGGAACATCCAGTTTTCCTCCAGGACCTTGCCGGCGCGGCGCGCCGCCTCGACCAGGCGGCTGGTTGCGGCGAGGTCGGTGGCCAGCGGCTTCTCGCAGAGGACGTGCTTGCCCGCCGCCAGCGCGTGAGCGGCCCAGGTTTCGTGCAGGGCCGGCGGCAGCGGCAGATAGACGGCGTCGATGTCGTCGCGGGCGAGCAGGGCGTGGTAGTCGCTGGCCGCCGCGCAGCCGAAATCGGCGGCGAACTGCGCGGCGCGAGCGGGATCGCGGGAAGCGACGGCGACCAATGTTGCCTCCTCGACCTGGGCGATGGCCGGCGCGAACATGCGGCGGGCGATGCTGGCGCAGCCGAGGATGCCGAAGCGGATGCTCATGCCTTGATCACGCGAAGGAAATGGCGGAAATCAGGCTGCGTGCCTGGATGTTCAGGTAATTGTTGAAGCGGATGAACTGCTTGATCTGGTTCAGGGTCATCCAGCGGTAGTTTTCCGAGGTCGCCAGCGGGAATTCGTCGTCGGCCAGAACCAGCAGGTTGCGGTTCTGTTCCTGGAAGAAACGCCCGCCTTCTTCTGACTGCATGGTGTCGACCAGGCGCTGCTCGGGTGCCGCGGATAGCACGTAGTCGAGATAGGGCGGCCGCTGCCCGGGTTCGTTGTCGCGGAAATTGCCGGTCAGGCACTGGACGGTCGGCGCGAACTCGATGATGTCGAAATTGCCCGGCTCCAGTTTGGCCTGGACGAGGAAGTGATAGACGCCGTTGATTGGCTTGATGATGAAGGCGAGCAGGCCTTCCTGGGCGCTCTCGATGAGCGGCTGGCACCAACTGCGCACTTCCCGGCCGTGCAGCTCGATGCGGGTGCCGATCACCTTGAAGAAGCGGTTGGTTTCGTGGCGTATGCAATCCCGCTCGATCCGCCACTGGCGCAGTTCGGAAAGCGGCTTGCGGGTGATGTGCAGTTCGTAGCGCGAGCGCAGGTGCGTCACCCAGGACAGGATTTCCTCCATGCTGTGCAGGCTGTCGCCGGCGTGGAGGAAAGACCTGAGGAGCGAAATGGCGGGCAGGTTGCTGCTCGAGAAGTGGCGCGCGAAGAGGTCGAAGTAGTACTCGGCGCGATCGTCGAACTCGCCGTAGGAAATCCCGGAAATGACCGTCCGGGTATCCATGTTGATGAGGTTCGGCTGACGCAGCAGGTGCTTGATCTGGCCCAGCGTCAGCCACCTGAAGCTGGGAGTAAGCGCCAGTTCGCCCTCGGGCTCGATGATGATGTTGCGGTTGCGCTTGGCCAGGAAGCGGGCGCCCTGCTCGGACTGCAGTTGATCCAGCAGGATCTCGTCGGGCCGGGCGTCGATGAAGTAATCCAGATAGCGCGGGGCGTTGCCGCCATGGGCGCGCGAGTAATTGCTCTTGGTCGCCTGCAGGGTCGGCGAGATCTGGACCGCGTTGAGATTGCCAGGCTCGACCTTGGCCTGCATCAGGAAATGCAGGACGCCGCCGAATTCACGGGCGATCAGGCCGAGGAAGCCGACTTCCGGTTGGTCGATGATCGGCTGGTCCCAGTTCGGGACCTCGCCCCAGTCGGTGCTCACCTCGATGCCCTGGATCGCGAAGAAGCGGCCGCTGCGGTGGGCGATGCGACCGTTTTCGGTGAACGCCCAGTTTTCCAGCTGGTCCAGGGGGACGCGTTCGAGCGACAGTCCGGCCGAGCGACGTTCTTCTTCCAGCCAGCCGGCGATTTCGCCGTTGGGCGTCAGTTCGCTGTCGACGACGAGCGACGATTTGAGGAAGCGCAGCGGAACATGCTGGCGGCTGGCGAGCGGCGATTTCCTTTCCGGCACGAGGCGGCTCTCCGTCATGGGGTCCACTGTTTCGTCACAACCCGGTTCTTGCCGGTCTGCTTGGCGACATACATCGCCTCGTCGGCACGCTTGATCACGCTGCCTTGGTCGTCGTTGGCGGTCATCTGGGTGACGCCGGCGCTGAAGGTGATCAGGACCTTGTCGTTGTCGTGCAGGAAAAAGCGCTTGGTCAGTTCGCGTTGCAGCCGGGCCAGCGCGTTGGCGGCGTCGTCGAGGCGGGTTTCCGGGAGCAGGATGACGAATTCCTCGCCGCCGTAGCGGGCGATCGTGTCCTGCGGGCGCAGGGTTTCGCGGCAGACGGCAGCGAGATGGACCAGCGCCTGGTCGCCGACGTCGTGACCGAGCGAGTCGTTCAGCTTCTTGAAATTGTCGATGTCGAGCAGCGCGACACAGAGCAGGGTATCGTGGCGTCTGGCACGAGCCAGCTCCTTGTCGAACATCTCTTCGAGGCCATGTCGGTTGAGGGCGCCGGTCAGTTGGTCGTGGCGGACCAGGTCGCTGGTCTTGGCGAGTTCGTTTTCCAGTTCGCTGATGCGGGCTTCGGCTTCGCGGACACGCTGCTGGGTTGCCAGCAGTTCGTCGCGCGAGCGCTTGGCATTGCTCTGTATGCTGCGGGTTTCCCGCATTACCTCGGCGAGGACGTTTTCCAGCGCCGAAATGTTGTTCGCCGAACTGATCTTGTTGGCGAAGACTTCAATCTGGTCGTGGTAATCCGAGGTGGCATCGGCAAAGTTGGCCAGATGATCAACGAAACCGGTCAGCATCTGCTTGATCGCCTCGCGGGTTTCAAACAGGCTCGCCTTCAACTGGCTCTGCTTGAAGAGCACTTCCTTGAGGCGGCGTTCGGCATCGTCGATGCTGCGCTGCGACAGCGGCTTGTCGATGATCTCGCGGACGACTTCGATCTGTCCGTGCAGCCAGCGGTCGTCGATGACCAGTTCGGTCATGTTTTCCACCAGCAGCCGGAGCAAGCCAAGCAAGCTCTTGCGCAATTCCTGCTGGTCTTCGGCGAGCAGTTCGAGCTTGAAGGCAAAACGTTTGAGGCGGACCAGGAAGTCCTGCGTTTCCTCCGTGTTTCTCGCCTGTCTGATGGCCTGGGCCAGTTGTTTTGCATCGCTGGAAAGCGAGGGGCTCTCGAGCAATTGGGTGGCGATCGCGGTTTCCAGCGTAAATGCGAAAAGCTCCCTGAGCTGATACAGCATTTCCTTGTGTTCGTTGGCACTGGCCGGCGGTTTTATTTCGGCTGGAGCCGCTGAGACGAGTTCGGAGACTTCCGGCAGACCACCGCCGGCCTCGTGTTCCCGCCCGTTGCCCCACGAACGCAGAAGGTTCTGCAGGCGGGAGAATAGATTGTCCGGGTTGCTGGCGCTGCTGGTCAGGACATGTTCGAGCGATTCGCGTTTGCGGGCGGAGGTGAGTCCCTGGTGCTTGGCTTCCCATTGCCGGAGCAGATCGCTGATCAGTTCGCCCCAGGCCAACTTCTGCGATTCGACCAATCCGGCGACGAAAGTGCTCAGGCATTTCTGATAGGCATCCCAGTCGGCGCGCTTGATCGCCTCGTCAAGCTGTCTCGCCAAACGTAGCTGATCAGGCGAGCTTCTGGGTAGCGCTTCCGTCAGGGAGCGCAATTGCCGCTCGGGAAAAGTCGAATTGGCGGGTTTGGTTCCGGCGATATCGTGATACAGGGTCTGATAATTGTCCGGCGTCGGCGGGATACGCTTTTGCGCCAGTTGCTTGAGCGTGTCGCGGGCAATTTCAAACGGATTGGTCGGCGTGGTCATCAATGAACTCTGTCGATCGGCTATAATCCCGGCCCTGCGTCAGCCCCCGTAGCATGAAGGTCGTGCAGTTGATTTGTAATCATCAGGCGTTGGTTCGATTCCGACCGGGGGCACCAGCACTATTCCTGAATACTGCCGTAGCCTAGTCGATGCGATAGTTCTGCTGCGGCTGCGAGCATGCGTTTCGCCGTATCGCTCTCCCACTCGACGTCGAATTCGCCAATCGTCCCCAAAGAAGTAATGGCGGCAACCATGCGGCCACTGTGATCGTATACCGGCGCGCTGAAGCCGTTGATGCCGGGCGTCAGGCTGCCGCTGGCGCGTGAAAGCCCGCGCTCGCGGATTTCGGTAAGCGTCGTTTCCAGTTGTCGCCGGCAGGTCGTGATGGCGGTCTTGCTGCTGTCAGCCTGTTCGCGGAGTTCCTTGTCGATCATCTTCTTCAGGAAAGGCGAACGACAGAACGCGGCGAAAGCGCGTCCGGTTGCCGAGCGGGTCAGGGAAAGAACCGTCCCGGGGCGCAGGGTGATGGTGATCGGGCTACCGGCGTCGACGATGCGGACGATGGTGGCGCCATGTGTTCCCCAGACAGCGAGAGCGACGGTTTCATGGATGTCCTCGCAAAGATTGTCGAGGATCGGGCCGGCCAGTCTGACCGGGTCGAGACGACCGAGTCCGGAAAGCCCCAGTTCCAGAGCGTAAGCCCCCAGATCGTAGCGCCCGGTTCCGGCATCCTGTTCGACGATACCGATACGCATGAAGCTGACCAGATAGCGGTGGGCTTTGGCCGCCGCCATGCCAGCCCCCTTCGCAATATCGCGCAGCATCATGGGACGGTTGTTCTTGGCCAGAACGTCAAGCAGTCGGAAACCGACCTCGATGGACTGGATACCCTGGCGTTCGCCGGCGACTTTCGTGATCATTTTGCAGTTTCAGATTGGTGAAGTGCTTATTTTATGCATCTATGACGCGTCTGGTGCGAGCAATATAATCATGCTCAAATCAAACAGGGAGTTTCAGATGCGTGCTGTGCTTGTGGCGAATCCAAAGGGAGGGGCTGGCAAGACCACCCTGGCGACCAATCTATCAGGGTATTTTGCCAACCAGGGCAAGGTGACCACGCTTTGTGATCTGGACCGGCAGCAGTCGGCTTTGCGCTGGATGGCATTCCGGGATCAGTCCTTGTCGCCGGTTACCGGTTATTTTGGTGGCAACCAGATTACGCTCAGCCTGCCGCGAGACGCCGATTGGGTTGTTGTTGATGCGCCGGCTGGCCTACAGGGGTACAAGTTGAGCGACTACATTCGTGCTGTAGATAAGGTCGTGGTGCCGCTGGTTCCTTCCGTATTCGATATGGCCGCGACGGAAGACTTTCTGAATTCCATCAGGAGTGAAATCCGTGGCACGCGCGCCAAGGTTGGTATCGTTGCCATGCGGGTTGATCCCCGGACGCGCGCAGCAGCAATGCTGGAGGAATTCCTGCGCCATTTTGACATTCCCATCGTCGCTTATCTGCGCAATACCCAAAATTACGTTAACGTCGCCGCTGCCGGGGCAACGGTGTTCGATCCGCCAAAAGCCAGGCATAAAAGGGATGTCGAACAATGGACTCCACTGCTTGATTGGCTGTCAGAGTAAAAGAATTTGCGGAAAGGGGTTGACGAGTGTCCGGTGGCTGGGCATAATTCGGCCTCTCTGACGGACGCGGGGTGGAGCAGTCTGGCAGCTCGTCGGGCTCATAACCCGAAGGTCGCAG
>OFJB01000273.1_pt1 | contig 27205 bp, 17 predicted proteins | sample 1775081 | NCBI WGS metagenome assembly OFJB01 (sample SAMN08195771, study PRJEB24354) | sludge metagenome | isolation source: initial sludge from phenol fed wastewater aerobic bioreactor | place: India: Nagpur | collected 2016-06-05
TCTTGCCTTTCATAGTCTGGTTCTCCTTATACCCAGACTAACTCTCCTCACGACTCAGTTTTCCTAGACCACCACAGAAGTAAAAGGCTCAGGAACGCATGGCGTCTCTGTTGACTGAGGAGACCAAGCAATAGCTCAGTACCTAATTGGAAATCGAGAAGATCACTCTGCGCTCCATGGAGAAGCGCTGTCAGCCCACCATCGCAATCGAATCACGACCATGATACTGGGTGGCATATTCCTCGCTGGAGCGATTGGCTTTGGGGTATATGTGAAACTGAAGCTCCGCAAGAAACCTGCGTCTCCACCTCCGATTCCAAGCTGTATTGCTCAGATCCAAGGTTCTCTCGAAGTCACTTGCGCGAAAGAACTGAGATTACCTCGATCTATTCTGGGTCGCCAGTGAGAGTTGTTGGGATAGGCCAAGCGACGAGGATAGTGAACGCTAGTAGAATAATATCACGCCCAAGGGCAAACCAGAGTTGGAAGCGCAGGGGGATGATGGAGGAGCCGAAGCAGCCGCAGTCGATGTGGAGACCTCGGGCGATGGCAGAGATGAGGAACACGGCGAAGACGATGGTGAGGAGCAGGATGGATTGCAGGGCGAGTCGACGTTGCCAGTTGTTGAGGAGAAGCAAGCCGCAGACGATCTCGAAAATAGGCAGTCCGAGAGCGACATGGTTGATGAGGAAATTCGGCAGGAGGCGATAGGCGGCAATCTGGTCAGCGAAGGTGGCGGGATCCATTGCCTTCATGATTCCAGCATAGAGAAATACCGCAGCCAATAGCCACGTTGCGAGTCGGTAGCACCAATGCTTCATGGCTTCTTCTCCACGGGTAAGGAATGCTGCGTCCAGTTCGCGTAGCCACCTCGGTAGAGGTGAACCTTTGGATAGCCGAGCTTCACCAGAGCCGCTGCGACGAATTCACTATCGTGGCAATCTTCACCCGAGCAATAAACGACCAGCAGCATCTCAGAACCTAGCGACGGAGTACGCGACCGCCGAAACGCTGCGTAATCTTGCGCAAAATCAGCGCGTGAAAGTGGAATTGCTCCGGGCAGATGACCGTGCTCGTAGAAGAGCGAAGGACGAGCATCGACAAATTGTACGCGCCCCTGTTTGAAGGTGGACTGTAGTTCGTCCAAACCGATTTCTGAAATGCGACCATCCGCAGCAGCTGAAACATTGGCCCCCAGTTGCTGAAGCACTGCTTCGAGCCGTTGCTCGGAAGTGCAATAGCTGAATGGCAATGGATCAGCGCGACGCGTGTTGATGCCCCAGCCGATGGCGAGAGACAGCACGGCCAGTCCAAGCAGGCTTAGCGCGTCTGGCCAAAGATGTTTCCCGATCCACAGCATGATGCGCTAATCCTAATCGCCGCCGCGACAGGAAGCGACATTTCTTCGCTGCATTGAGCTGGCATCGACGGACGAAAACGCTAAGCTGAGTTCGCTATGCATTGGACGTTACGGATTGGTATTGTGGCAATGGGGCTTTTGCTGGGCCAGAGCGCCCACGCGCAATTGCGCTGGGACAAGACCGACCAGGAAGCGACCCTCGGTATTCGCGACGACGGCGTGTTGCGCGACTTCACATTCCAGAACATCGGCCAGAAACCGGTCACTATTCTCTCGGTGCAAAGCTCGTGCGATTGCACCGTGGGCAAGCTCGACAAGAAGACCTTCGCTCCAGGCGAGAAGGGCGCGTTGCATGTCCACTTCACCGTGCGCGGGCAACCGGGCGAACAAGAGAAGAACATCGTGGTGAAGACCGATGCGGCGAGCGACGCGTTGCATTGGCTCACCTTTCGCGTCATCGTGCCGCCGCTGGCCACGCTCGCGCCGGATCGACCGGTGTGGACCGTGGGTCAGTCGGCGGCGGAGAAGACGGTGACGATTACGTTCGCACCCGGCACGAACGTGACCATCACCGACGTCAAAGCCAGCTCCAACCTGTTTGAGGTCATCCTGCGCGAGGTGAAGAAAGGGGCCGCGTACCAGCTGCGGGTGAAACCCCGCTCCACGGCCAACGCCGCAAGTGCGTCCGTGCGCTTGGAGACTAACTTTCCGCCCGAAGCCCCACGCGTGCTGTTGGTGCCGGTGGAAATAGCTCCTTAGAAAGGAAGGGAAGGGTTTCAGCAGTAGTTTCGTCTGTCCCTATTTCCTTATGCGATCTCCGCGTAGTGCTAACGACTTCCCTACTATACCTCAAGACTTCCACCGCTGCCTTTCATGTTACCTACCCCTATTACTTACTTAAGCATTTAAAAGCCATATCGCAATGAGCGAGAAAAAAGCAATTATGGACTGACACCAACCGAAAAGTGAAAAATTATTTATGACACCAAGTATGATTGAGAAAATAAAGCCTATGATAGAGTAGTAATAAACAACGCCTGAAAAAATATAAGCATCCCTCGGATTCGTCAGAGCTTTGCTTAACTCCATTCCGAAATAATGCGTTACTAAGATAGCAAGAGTTAACGCGATACTGTAAAAATTCTTTAATCTCATAAGCGCGGCGCGTACCCAGCATCTTGGCAACCTTTTTCACAAGTCTTGCTCTTATCTTTAGCTATGCAGCGACCTGCAGCATTTGCCACCTGATCAAGACGCGAATCTTCTGCATCACCTTGAAACGGGCCTCCTCTTGACTCCTTCATATTGCCAAGCTCTTCCGCATAATCACTTCCACATATACGCGCTATTTTACAGGATGCCATGCAATGATAGTACTTGTCATTTGGACTTAATCCCACCCATTGCTTCATTTTGAATCCAGCTAACGCATCTAGTCCGTTAGCAATACACGCACCATGTGCCACCTTAATCATAAGACCTCCGAGTGGATTTGGTGTCCATGCTAAGCCTAATAAATCATACCTATTGGCAGGATCACCGCCCACATACCCGTACAGATTTATCCCTCCGTTTTCCGCGATGGGATCACGAGATAGCCACCGTCCCAGACCCGCATCATATGCGCGGTAAGGGGCGAGGACGAGGCCGCTCTTGGCATGGGTGTAGTGGCCGGTGTAGCCGAAGTCAGATGCAATCGCCGGAGTCCCAGATGTGGGATTGGTAACGGTCACGCGCCCATAGGGATCGTAGCTGTAGCGCGTCTTGAGGACTCCCGATCCATCCACCACCTCACGGATGGAGCCGAGGTGATCCCGCGTATAGAAATAGTTTGTACTGGATGCAACGTCACGTTGCCCTTGGGCGTGGAACTGTTTGGTGACGTTGTTATTGGCGTCGCGCTCCTCAACCATCTGGAGTCCATCCCAGACAAAGAGTTTGGTGCTGGTGACGGCTCCCCCGTTCTTTTCCTCGATCTTGGTACGACGGCCATAGCCGTCGTAGGTGAATTCGGTACTTTGCCCGGCAAGGTCTCCGCTGTAGGTGATGGCCTTAAGTCGATTGGCGGCGTCCCACGCATACGAGCGTCCGTTGCCAGTGAGCATGTTGCCCCGGCTGTCGTAGGTGAAGGTGTCGGCGGTGAGGAGCCCCGAACCAGTGGACACCGTGGTTTGGTAGATATTCGTGACGGTCGTGTTCGTGGCGTTGGTGGCACTGATAGTCAGGGTGTTGAGCCCTGTCACCGCTTCAATCGAGGTAGTGAAGTTGCCACGTGCGTCAATGTTGATACTGGTACCATTAATCGTAACGACCGAGGCATGGGTGGCCGTACCTGCTACTAACAGAGGACCAACCCCAGCAGCCGTGCGGTTGGTGAGTTGGTTGATACTATTGTAGGCGGCTCCACGGGTGACGCCGTCTATCTGTTCGCCTAAGCGATTATCCCCTTTATCGTATGTGTAAGAGTAGGCTTTCACGGTGGCGCTGGGAGTGGCAGTGGGAGCCAAAGTGGCGCGAGTCAGCGCATCCGTGGCGTCGTAACCGAGAGTATACGTCATGGATGGGTTGGTTTCAACCTGTTGGGTCCACTGGGTAATTTGCCCTTCGTTATCGTAAGCGTAATTAAACTGGGAGAGGGCGGCATTGCCAACGGTCCGGTTCTGGATCTGACCGAGGCGCTGATCGCCGCTGTCGGGCAGGTAGCCGTAAGTGATGTGCTGACCGTTGGGACTGTACACGTCGGTAAGCCGGGAGCTATTGGCCGTATAACTATAGGTAAAAGTGCCCAGAGGATTACTGAGGGTGCTGATACGACCAATGCCGTCGTACTGGATCGACATATGGTTATTTCCAGCGCCATTAATATCCCGAGCGACCAGACGATTGAGACTATCGTAATCGTAATGAATCAGGTCATTTTCCATGGGGCCATCTACATCGGTGAGTCGATTGCCATCATCGTAAGTGTAGATGGTAGTGCCCTGCGCAGGAGTGGTCATCTGAGCGCGACGGTTGGCGTCGTCGTATTCAAAATGTACGGAGGGGGTAACGTCATCTGAATAGGTAATGTCTGTGAGCTGATTGACGGGGTTGTAGTTGTAAATAGTCGTAACTGCATCGCCCCCCCCAAGTCCGGCAGAATAGGTGGTAGTGTTACCCACCGCATCGTAGCCATATGTATCGTAACGTCCGTCAGCGTAGGTTTTCTGGGATACCCGACCGCGCGCATCATAGGCGAACTTGGTGACATGGCCATTGCCGTCGATGAGCCGGGTGAGATTACCCATGGCATCTCGCTCGTACTGGGTGATGCGCCCGGCAGCATCACGGGTATAGGCAAGGTTACCGCCTTTATCGTAGAGGTAACTAGTCGTGCGCCCGGCACGATCAATCGTCTTTTCCACCTTACAGCAAGAGTAGAAGGTCTGGTCGCTAGTGCCGTCGGGATAAATGGTGCGAATGAGACGATTGAGGCCGTCATAGGCATAACGCACCTTATATTTATTAGCATCGGTGACAGAGCTAACCCGGCCAATAGAATCGTAAGTATAAGTAGTGACAGTAGCTCCGGCAACCTTGACTCGCTCGGGCAAATAGGTCACTGGGCTATATTCGATAGTCGTTACGCGCTGCTCAGGTTTGCTCAAAGCGTTGGTAACCGCGGTAAGCTGGCCATAGGTATTGTAGCCGTAAGCCGTGGTATTGGTCATGGCGTCGGTAACGGTGGCGACTTGTCGCTTGTCGTTGTAGGTGATTTCAATCGCCAGCTTACCAAGTTGATTGGTCACGTGGGTAAGATCAATACCATTGGTAGCATAGCCATAGCTGACCCTATGATCGCGAGCGTCTATCGCCCAATTTCGACGGCCTTGTTCATTATAATCAAAGGACTGAAAGTGGTTGTTTTCGTCACGAATATTCGTTGGTTGTAGCTTGCTGTTATACTCTTTACTTGTGGATGAACCGTCTGCGTAGACTATCGACTCCACTGCAGAAGAATCTCCACGGACCGAGAAATAATATTTCGTCTTCGGAGCCTTAACAATTTCCACCGCGGACTTATATTGCAATTTATTGCGATGCCAGGAAAATACACGCCCTTCCTCGCCATAGCCATTAAAGTAGAACTCTTCCTTTTGAAGGTCAGGATGCGTCACTGTAATGCGGTAGCTCTCCCACATATATCCCCCTGGCTCAGGATAATAACTCGGACTCTTACTTGTATCCTCTGGTCCGGAAGGTTCTATATAAAACTTCGTCGTTCCACTCGGAGTTGTCATACCGGTCATGTAGCGGTCGGAATCATAGGTATAACTATAGGATATTCCCGCCATATCTGACTGACCAATTAGATTTCCATTGACATCATATGCAAAAGTGCAGTAGCGACCGAACGGATCCTCAATTCGACTAATCAGGTTCTGCGTATAGAAAAATGTTGTTTCCCGGCCAAGAGCATCGGTAATCACCTTAATTAATCCATTGGAATCATGGGTAATGGTAAGGGCCTGACCAAAACGGTCAGTAATAGAAAGCAGCAGTGATGAAGTGCTATTGTCCTCCATCGCGCGAGACAAACCGTATCGATAAACAGTGCCATCTTGAAGTTCGAGCTTGAAGGAATACGCCCCCGATTCTTTCGTAAGTTTATTGAAACCCTTCGTTGGGGAGATGTAGCCACCAGAGCCATCCGGCACATAAACATCAGAACGACCGTCCGGCATGACAACCGTGACATTGCCTCCAGAATTACCCGGGCTTTCCATCGCATAGGAGGCGTAATTGAAAGTCCACTTTTCCCCAAATGGCTTCAAATATTGAAAGGCAATCTGACTGTTATAAGAAAGCTCAATATCGACAGAGGGGCCTCGAGGACTCGAGTACCAAAGCGGAATGTCGCTTACATAAAGATTCATATTAACCATATTGACCGACCATCCCGGCAAACCGCGATTGCAAGGGGGGCATTTGCAAGGAGGATCATCCGGTTTACCAATGTCATTCTGAGGTCGCGGCAGTCCGCAACATCCACCCGTTTCTTGAAGTTGACGGGCTGATGCAAGCCTCACATTTTCTGGACGCGCCCCAAAGATCACAGCGAGACCGGACCATTGCTGGGTGAATTGATCGCGTGAGAGTAGGGTGTGGTGCTTTAGGCGAGGATCATAAACGCGCACATGGCCATTCGGCAGAATCTCACGAACAACGACGTAGTGCAGGTCGCGGTAGTGCGCGATAAACGGCTTTGGAAGAACAGTAAGATCAAATGGCTTGGATGAAACAGCTTGGGCCTTAAGTCCCATTTTAGCAGCAAAGTCCGTAAGCTGTTTCATAGTGAAGCCATCTTCGGTCTTAGCTAATGCTAGCCTAGCCTTCTCGGCCTGCTTTGACTTGCCTTGCGCATTCAATACGTAAGCCACACTCTCGGAACCGCAGGTGCGAACAGTCTTCATCTTCTTTCTCATCTGGCTCAGTTGCCGTATCCATCCCTGAGCATACGTCTTGCGATCAAAGTTTGTCTCTGTCTTGAGCAACTCACTAAAACTAGTCATCGCTTCTTTAACTTCACCCTGTTCCATATAAAGAACTGACCGGCGCAAGCGAGCCTTCTGGTAAATATCCGAGCCTTTCGGGGCGTTATTCAATATCCAATCGAAGGCGAAGGCTGCCTCACTCCATCGTCCGTTGAATTGCGCCTCACAACCTGCGTGAAGTTCCACCTCTCCAGTCCACTGACTCTGAGGAAACTCCTTGCGATGTTGCTTGAAGAGAGCTACCGCTTCCTGATAGCGGTGCTCATTCCATTTCTGCATGGCTTTGCCAAAAAGAAGATTATCGGCATCACGTCTCTGCTTGAGTTCTGCTATTGAGGCTTTATTGGCGGCTCCATTTACTTTCTCCATGCGAGGCTCCGGGGATAGGGCTCCACCTAATTGCCCCGCCATCTTAAGCTCGTCATCCGTAGGAGCACGAGATAGATCAAGGGAGCGCAAGCTAATTTGGTTGCCGTACGCCGGTCCTTTTTTGACATTCAGTTTTATACTGGATTTTCGTGAAGCCGGGTCCACTGCCAGCAGCGTGCTAATTACTGCCAGAAAAAACCCCGCCACAAGAAACAAATAGCTCAGACGTATATACGATTCTCGTCGAGCAGGGTGATGGTAAGCGTTAAACAAAAACATAAATTACAATATCCTTGATTTTCTCACTGATCAGAATTAACCCACATCACGGGATTAGGCCGATAAAGTTCAATAACAGGAACTTCACTCGACTCCGAAGTAATAGGCAACTGAACCGCAAATGGATTCGTACCTCGTAGCAGCTCATTTGCATTATCAACCCCGTCGCCATCCACGTCCATACAGACAGGATCAATTCCTAATGAAATGGAAGAACTGTCTAAAATTCCATCCACGTTTGTATCATTATTAAAAGGATCAGATCCCATCAATAGTTCTTCCGCATCTGACAGCCCATCACCATCGTGGTCCTTCGCTAATAATACTTGAATCGGATTAGGCGCATTGTAATCCCGTGCAACGCCATCTCCAAGCTGGCCACAATACTTGTTGCCCCAAGCCCAAAGGCTTCCGTCGCTCTTCAGTATCAGGGAATGCTGACCTCCTGTTGACGCAGCAATTGCGTTCGTGAAAACGTCAGCGTGAATAGGAGTGGAGCTGGTATAGCTAGTTTGCGTACCATCCAATTGCAATTGCGTATTATCACCCCACCCTAAAACACTCCCGTCCTTCTTTATCACAAGAATATTATTCGAGACAGGACCGCTTGAGGCCAATAGTACGTTGGTTAATGATGGGATCGCATAGTTTGAGGAGCTGGAGGTTCCATTGCCTAGATGAGAACCCCATACCCAAAGGGTTCCATCGGATTTGATGGCCCAGGCCGAAGACGCTCTCGCTCCGATTGCAATAACGCCCGTTAAATTTCCTGAGGCTATCTTAACTTGAACGGCGTTATACTGATTGACGCCGGATTTATCACCCAGACGCCCGTTATCATTGTTACCCCAAGCCCAAACGGTCGAATCGCTTAACAATGCCATCGAAAAATTATTGCCAGCAACTATAGAGCTAACAGTCGTGCTGCCGATTACTCCTGAAATAATAATCTGCACTGGTGTTAGCCGTGTCGTAGCAGTTCCATCCCCTAGCTGCCCATAAGCATTAGCTCCCCACGACCAAACTGTACTGTCCTGTTTTAGGGCTAATGAGTGATTTAGGCCTGCAGCTACTTGTATCACCCCTGATAAGGTGGGACTACTTATTGGATACGGCGTACTTCTTGAATTATAAGTACCATCGCCTAGCTGCCCGTACGAGTTGCAACCCCATGTCCAGACTGTTCCATTTTGCAATGCTAAAGCAAAGGAAGGGCCTACGGCTATAGCGCTCGCGTTGGTGACCGTGCTATTCTTCTCCGGAACGCACAAATTCGCATTATTCCCTAATCCTAACTGACCATCTGAATTATCGCCCCATGTCCATAAAGAACCGTCAGCCATTTGTGCCATAGAGAACGCATAGCCTGACACGACTTTCATGTCTGTGTGATAGATAACATACACTGCATCTTTTTCCTGACTTGGTGTATAGCCGCTTTTATAGCCTTTCACGCGTAACAACGTATGCCCTGTGCTCGGTACAGGAATCGTTATTGCGCTGCCACTGGCTATGGTACTACTCAAACTATTGTTTTGCGTCGGGGAAGAACCATCAAGTGTATAACGCAACTCGGCTCCACTCGTGGCGCACGAAATCGTTACGGTTCGTGTGGAGGTTGCATAGGCCGTACTCGAAGCAAGAACCGGAGTAGCGACGACGCCTGAATTGGCATGCAATGTGAATGTTACCGATGCCCCCGAGGTGCCAATGGCCGAGGCTGTAATCGTCATATCCCCAGATGTCGAAGGCATCATCGCCCAGACAGAAGCCAAACCGTCAATCGAGGTGCGGATACTTAGCGAGGTACTCGTCGTCGCACCTATACCGTTAACTCGCGAAAGTCTCCCATCGCTAGCCGTGACTGAAAATTGCAAAGGAGCACTTGGTAAATACTGACCATTACCGCCTACAATACGAACACTGATGGGTTTAGGAGAAAAGCTATTGATTTCAGCCGTTTGCGCATCACCGCCTTCTATCTGCAGTATAGGAGCTCCTTCGGTCGGATAGGTATATACGGTAGGGTCGCTTATCTGTATATACTCATCTATATTACTGATTCCATCCCCATCAAAGTCATCATCTTCCAGCACCTGATTAATACTCGTAATGAGATCATGCGTATCTGCGTTAACGATCTGCTGCTTTACAGAATCAGGCAGCTCTCGGTGAAAACCGGCCAAATCAAATGAGAAGAGATTCTTCGCCTGACCAATATTTGCCATGGCATAGTCGTTGGCTTGAACTTCGCGTCCCGTCCATGGATAGCCGTTCGTGGAGGTATGGACGGAGTTGGTGTAGCCCGCTTTATTGAGCAAATCATAGAAGGGCTTGGCGACGGTCTTGAGCTGACCGATATTCACAGCGGCATAGTCGTTGCGAGCTGTATTCGTACTGGTTTGAAAACCGGTGATGAGCGCACTAAGAGTAGCGCTTTGCGACGACCAGACTGTTGGTGGCACGTTTGTCTGAAGGTGATAATACGCTTTGGTGGCAAGATTCTTGAGCTGGCCTTGGTTGATGGCGGCGTAGTCGTTGGTCGTGGCGCTTGAGTCAAGCACTTGAAGATCTGTCCACCATTGTGGTGCGGTCGCAAGTGCCAGCATCGGCACGATCAAGACCAGCAACAGCGCCAACAGGACACGAGGCGAAGCTTGAGCGTTCGCGCCTTCTCTTGGGTGCTTGGCGAGAACTAGGCGGGGGACGCTTGTTCCCCCTACGGCATGGCAAGGCTCTACTGGTTTAGAATTGGACACGGTGCACTCCTAGACGTGACGTTGCGTTTTTATTGCTCTTCCTACCCCTTTACTGCCCCTGCACCGTTGAAGACGTCGTAAAGGTACCCATGGAGAGATCACCCTGAGGCGCGACATGCACCGATCCGCTGAACGTATTCGCACCGGTGTAGGTTTGGTTCGCCGTTAAGAGCGGAATTGTGGTCGGCTTGTAGGTGTAGAGCTGACGACCTGTCCCATTCTCTGTCCCATCTGCCTGCGCCACGAGCGCCTGTCCGACGGTTGTATTTCTCGTCAGAAGCGACGCCCCACCATTGCTGGTATTGATGAACCCGCCCGAATACGTCCCGCCAGACATGTTGAGCGTGCCGCCATATGCAAAGAATTGGCTCCCGCCGTTAGCTTCTACCGACCCGCCGTGCGCTTCAATCCCCGTTCCACCGTTCATAGAGACACTACCCCCGCGCGTCTCCTGCCCACCGTTCATTGAGACACTACCACCGCTACCATTGTAGTGGTTACTTCCCTTCATGCTAATTGAACCACCTCGCGCCCCGTCCCCATCACCCGCACTCAAATCTATACTCCCGCCCCAGGCGTTATTATAACTACCACCCTTAAGCCGTATACCCCCCCCCGCCGAACCATAACCATTCCCTGCCGATAAATCGATGCTGCCGGCGTTACCATATAAGCCGCCCACCATCGAAATACTACCGCCCGCTCCGACTTGATCCCAATCACCCACGTTATCGTTGTATACTTGACCTCCTCCGTAAGAGGACAGATTAATGCTCCCGCCAGCGATCTCCCGTGACGACGTCGCCACAAATACCGGATTCCAATTCTCGTCATCCACGTAGTATCCCCGCCGATATGTTGCTCCCTGCGTATTGATACTTCCGCCGTTCCACGACGTGTTGACGGCTCCACCGTTGGTCGATGAGATGATCCCTGCTCCAATCGGCGCGTAGGCCGTATCCGCATACCCCTTGGTCACGATGCTCGCCTGACTTGTCACTTGCTGGTTCGGCAATTGGTTATTCTCGCCCTGAGCCAGCAAGTTGCTATTGCTTCCGCTAATGGTCACGCTGCCGCCAAACGTATTGGCTCCCGTGTAGGTCTGATTTCCAGTCAACAGCGGAATCGTCGTCGGCTTGAAGACGTAGAACGTCCGACCCGCCCCATCTGTTCCATCAGCCTGCGCCACCAATGCTTGACCCACTGTGAAATTTCGAGTCGAAAGTGATGCTCCTCCGTTGCTCGTGTCAATGGAGCCACCCGAGTACGTCCCACCAGACATGTCGAGAGATCCACCCAACGCCCTAAAAGAGCTTCCTCCATTGGATGTAAAGCTCCCTCCCATAGCCTCTTCGCCCGTACCCCCCTTAGCATAAATCGATCCGCCAAGCGCCCAAACTCCAGATCCACCACTCAATTCGATATATCCGCCATTTGAAAGATATCCAATCCCACCATTCATTGTAATGTACCCACCACTACCACCAGATCCGGTTTTGCTGCCCTTTGCGCTAATACTGCCGCCAGCAGCCTCGCCACCACTCAAATCTATACTCCCCCCTCCTGCATAAGCAGCGCTTAAGTTGATACTTCCGGCTGAGCCATTACCGCCATAACCTCCCGTCATGATGATGCTCCCACCTGATGAATCATTTCCGGCAGATAGGTTTATACTACCCGCGTTTGCACGCTGTCCGCCCACCATCTCTATGCTTCCACCCATTCCAAACGCATTCTCATCATTCAGATCTAATGTTCCACCAGCACCACACGCCGAAAGGTTAATGTGGCCACCCGCGATTGGCGTCGAATGGGAAACGCCCTGCCCCAGATTTTCATCCCATGTCCAGTAGATACCCGTCGCTCCCTGCGTATTGATACTTCCGCCGTTCCACGACGTGTTGACGGCTCCACCGTTGGTCGATGAGAGGATCCCCGATCCAATCGGCGCGTAATTCGCATCAGCATACCCCTTGGTCACGATGCTCGCGGAACCTATGACGCTCTGGTTGGGTAGTTGGTTATTCGTGCCATTAGCGAGGATACTGCCCGAAAACGTGCTGCTGCCTGCTGGGTTGGGATTGAGAACGATACCTGCCGACTGCGACGCCGAGGGATTCCACAAAACGATAGTGTTGGTTCCAGTGAGGGTCATCTGCGGCACCGCGCCCTGTTCCCAGATCCAAGAACCGGCTGAGCCCGACTTGCCAAACGTGAGCGTCGTCAACACTCCGCTATTGGTATCGCTATACTGGATCGAGAGTCCCGGTATGGATGGTGTAGCACTGTTGGTACCGAGGTTGAGCAAGCTCCCACCGATATCCACCGAACCCGTCACATTGAGATCCTGACCAACCGTCACTTCGCCCGATAAGGTGGTATTTCCTCCCACGCGAAATTGACCACTCACCGTCAGATCCTCGGCTCGAAGTGAGCCGCCACCCATCGCAACAGCGATGGATAGGACTGTGAAAAGAATGGACCCCCGACGCGCTAACGATCGAACCGTCATTATAGTATTCATGGCAGGTAACGTGATTGGTTAAACCGAGAATAGAAAACTCTGCCACCAGCCCTATCGATTTATATTATAATCGTCAATAAATATAATGATCACTATATAATAATAATAGTTATCATTGTTTTTGGATTATGCGACTAAACCTTCTTGGCGCGCACTCAAATTCTGTGTTCACGCGAATTTTCTGGACTATTGTGCTGCAGGATTTCGACATCTGCTCCTAAAGATCACCAAGCTGGGGTGGTCTATATCGATTTTATTTCGGCGGCAAGCTGGTCGACTACGCGCATCACGAGGAAGAAATCGCCATGGCTCTCGCCGGTCTGCCCGCAATCCCGACGGAGAAGTAACGCCAAATTATTTGGCTTCATCCACGAGCGAAACCAGACTTCGACGCGGTTTCGCTCGGGTGTCCAGCACCCAGGAGTGATCTCCCGTCACCGTCAGCGAGCACTGCCCCGGCAGTTGGACTCGCGCGGTGACACCCGGCGGCAATCTCAGTTTCACCGCGATGTCGCCATTCTTCCGATGCCACTCGCTACGAATCAATCCCTTGGGAGTCGGCACCACCACATTCGCATCGTTGCCGATGAAGTGGGGCTGAAAAAGGATCTCGCTCCAAGCGACGGAGCTTTGGCGAATCCCCCCGATGGTCTGCATGAGATGCGAGAGCGGGTGAGAGGACCAGGCATGCGAAAAACTCTCGTCGCCAACTTTCGGCTGGAATGATTCCCACGTGGTGCCATACTTCGCCATGGGGGTCCACTTGTCGCGAATAAAGAGAATCACGTCCTCGCCAAAACCCGCCTCCGTCAACACCTCGAACACGTAGGTGATCCAGTAGCAGGAAGGTGTCACCTCCGGCTTGATCTGGTGGCGAATGAACGGCAAGAGACTCAACTCCAGACGTTGCTTGCTCCGGTACGGATTCAGTCCCGCCATCATGGCGAGAGTCTGTGCGTGAATGGACGCCGTCGGTACAGGCTGGCGCTCGAAGGTGAGTCCGTCTCCGAGCAGTCCGTCGTTTCGCTCAAGTTTATTTAAGCCGATTCGTAACCGCACCGCCCAAACGGAAATTTTTTCAGCAGCTCCTTCATTCTTAATTTGGCGCAACAGAATCGCCATCCGATCCAAAGCAATTAACAACCAGAGATTATAGACTGTGGAGTAGCCCTCCTTGAACACGCCGGACCAATCCAGAAACAACCAGTATCTTGGATCGTACGCCACCAGACCGGAAGCAGCGTCGGTCATGGATTCAAAATAATCCAAAGCGCCGAAAAGAGTTTTTTCGTGAGCCTTCAGCGGTTCAAGCGAACCGGTCTGCCAATAATAATTCCACAGTGTGAGAATCCAGATCAACGTGAAGTCGGGAAGAATGCAACTATGGGCCATCGTGGGAGCATGCCCATATGTGAGTCCGTTCGGGACGGTCTGTCCTGCGATTTGTGCAATCCCACGACGAAACAGACGCGTATCGCCGGAATAAAAAAAGGTATTCTTCGACTGCACATTCGCATCGCCCCACCACTGCGCCTGTTCTCTCCACGGCGTGTCGACATAGGCATCGAGACTGCAGACCCGCTGGGTCCACGCACAGGCGTTCCAAATCTGCTCCAAGGTCGCATCCGACGAGTGGAAGTCTCCCTTTTTTTCGAGAGGGTATAGCGTGGTGCGCAGAAACGGTCGCAGCGTCAATGTCGTCTCGCTATTACGAATCGTCACCACCATGTAACGAAAGCCAAAGGTGTGATAGAAGGCATGCGTCTGCATGCCTTCGCGGCAAATCAGACGATGACCAAACGCCATGCGGCAATATTGGTCCGGCGAGAAATGAGGAGTCAGCGTCGCCTCGTCGATGGTTTCCACGTGCAACGTATCAATCACCTCTCCACCCTGAGCGTTGAGGAGATGAAATCCCACACTGCCCACGACAGTCCGGCCAAAATCGAGTAAATAGCTTCGATACCGCCCGGCTCCTGTCGCCAGTACGATCAGATTCTCCGCTGACATTTCGGATTTCTGATGGGTTAGGCCTTCGTGATAACGGTCCCGCGTTACGTCCCGAGTTCGCATGCTGCCGGACGCACTCTCACCGGATGCCGCGCCCAGACAACGCTCTGGAAACACCAGCGTCTCCTCCAATAGCGGCAATCCTCGTTCCTCAAGCTGGCACCACGGCATGCCATTCCATGGATGCTCCGCAACATTCGCCGTCCATCCGGCATCGCCATAATCTGGTTCCATCCACCGAGGATCTTCCTCGCGCAGGTCGATGTGTTCCTGACAATAAAGCTGCGCGCTGGACTGGACGGTGTCCCGGTTTAGTCCCGCTTGACGTCGCCCCTTCCACGATTTGTCAGACACCAGACGCAAGGCGCCCCATTTCGCCGCGACTAGTAATCCCGCATAACCCTGTGTGATGTATTGATAGTTACTAAAGCCCGGATTGTGGCAGCGAACGGCCAGAACATTGCGCCCCAGACGCAGAAATGGACGGACATCGACTTCGTCGTAAGGCCAACAGTGCTGGTAACCCCGTGCGGGACCACGACAGACGTAGCGTCCATTGAGATACAATTGATAGGACTGGTCGGCGGTAATATAAAGCGGCGCGGAGGCGGGAACGGATTTCAGCTCGAACGCCTTGCGAAACAGCGCATACGCATTGTGCAAATCCCACCGCAGACTCTCAGGCCAAATCCATTTGGAGTCGCCAAAGCGTAGCGCGGCAGTATCCGTCGTCCTGCTCATGGAGTGAAGACTGCCAAGCCTTTGACCTCTTGATTCGCGGGCAGTTTGATTTCCTGTTTCAAGGTCCACTCCTGAATCGGAGCCTGGGCGGAATGAACCTGATACACGCGAATCACATTTTTTCCCGGCGCGCCCAATCCCACCACCAATTCATTTGCCCCGTCGCCATCCGTATCGCCCACGACCATCGCACTGATCTTGTAAGCGGGAGAAAGTGAATTCACCAACGCGGTCGCAAAAGGAGCGGCTGGCTGAATGGAATAAATTGCCAGAGCGGAGACATCACCATCGTCCGTGGCGACAATCAACTCCACTTTTCCGTCCTGGTCCACATCCCCTGCCGCGACGGCGGTAACCGGGACCGGTGACGGTTTCGCAAGATAACCGGTATAGGGCAATGTCTTTGGCGGGTCCTGACGACAGTCCATCATGCGGAGAAAATGATCCCCCTTATCGTCCGCCACTGCGACAATCAGCTCCTTGTTTGGCGACTGGACATCCAGGTTGGCGGCAGCCAGACCGATCACCTGAAACTTCCAATCCGTCTCCACATGCCTCCGGGATTTGAGAGGCGCGGTGCCCTCCCAATTTCCAATCGGCGTGACCGCCACATCCCGCGTCTTGTCCCGATAGGACCACACGAAATCCTCCCGGCCATCTCCGTCGACATCAGCCACTGCGATTCCACGAAAAGGAAAGGCCTGCGTGATGCTAATCATGTCCTCGCCCCGTTTGTAACCGCCTTCCACTTTATGCCATGTGCCAATGCCGCAAACACGGTCCTGCTTTAGCACCGCGACGATGAGCGGCTCTGCCCACAACGACGAGACGCTCGCGCTTAAAATTCCGAGGACTTGAGTGAATAGAAAAATCTGTATCGTTTTCATTTTAAATGGAGGAGAAGACTTTCATTCTTCTGCAATTTCACCGTCTTTTCTTTGCCCCCCTCGGCAAAACTTTTTCCCACTGGAGCCTTGATTGTCAGTTCTCTCGAATCGAGTCCGTACACGTAAATGGCCAGATCATTGGCCTGCACCACCGCAGGAGCACTGGTGACCAACGGCACGTTTGTCGCCGAGAGCAGCCGGTGCATCAACTCGGGCGTCCAATTGCAATCCCCGAGCAGGATATGCCGGATACCGTTGGTAACTTTCATCGCGCCCGACATGGACTGATCCGCCGCGTAGCGTGACAACGGAGTCGCCTCCGCATCCTGAATGACAATCCGGGGTGAGATTCGCTCGAGCCCGCCAAAAGGCAGATCCGCGAGAGGTCCCACGCCAATCGAGCCGAGTTTCCCCTCGTCGACCGCAACCTGAATTCCAGTCAACGCGCGTACTCCCTCCACGCCACCCTTCTCTGGATTCAGGTAGCCGGGGGCGTATTGCCAAATGATGACGCCACCGCGCTGTTTGATCTGAAGATCCAGCAATGCCAACCGTTTCACATCGAGCCGCCAGAGATTCACGAACACCGTGGCCGCCGTCTTCGGTACTTTGCCCGCGAGATAATCTTCCAGATAGTAATACCCCGAAGTCACTCCCGCGCCCATGACTGCGTTGCGGGCAGTGGGATAGAGTTCATAGAAGGTGCTGGTAAACTTTTCGTAGAGCCGACTTTCCTCATCCACAATCACGGCCACCGTTGGCGCATACTCTCCTCGATTGCGTCGAATCTCCCGCAGTGACTTACCGAAATCGCCTTTCCACGCCTCCCAAATTCCGGGATCGGAAAACCAGCCGCCGCCATACAAGTCCATCCACCAGATCGCGCCGCCGTGAAACGCCGTGTAGGCGAGATTGCGTTTCAGAATGCCCGTGGTTTCGGTCAGATCAGACGGAATCTTGAAATCCTTATTGCTCGAATCCCAGTACCACTCTGGAACAACAACCTCCTTCGGCTGCATGTGGGTGCGCAGATCATCCTCCGCAATGAAGGCCTTGTCATGCAGCGGCAGCGAATCAAAGGCTCCCATCATGCCGCCCGTGCCTCCCGCCAAGCGTTGCGAGTACGGGCGGTAGGAAATCGGACCACCAATGAGATCGATATTGGAATTGCGCAGCAACTTTCCCGCCTTGAGATGACCGCAGATGCTGGCGGGCAGATCGAAAACGTATCCATAGAAAACAATGACGCTCTTTTTGTTTCGCGAACTTGCCTTCACCTGAGCCGCCAGAGCCAGGATGCTGTTTGCATTCGTGTCCGAGACAAATTCCGAATAATCGACCCAATTCTGTTCCGCCGGCAATTTGTAAAACGCGGTCACGACCTGTCCCTTGTCCTCGGGATAGCGGGCAATGGGAAAACGATTTTCGGTATCGGGCGGTATGACGGCGGACTCGAACTTCGCCTCTTTCCGGCCCCACGCCTGTTGCAGAGCCCGGTCCTCGCCGTACTTATGGCGCAACCACTCCTGAAATGCCGTGCGGCTCGGCACCGAATAATCCGGGCCATGGCCGCGATAGCCATCGGGAATCCACTCGCTGGTTTCCTGCGCCCCGAGATAGTATCCCCAGATTCTCGGTCCATAAACAGAAGCCTCGTAGTGCTCCACGATATTGCGCGTGGCCACCACCGCCGCCTGCTGCACCGCCGGATCGGTCCACGAGAGAAAGGAAGACCGGGCATCTTTCCAGACGATGGAGGATTTCTCCGTCAATCCCCCGTCGCCCGGATGGGACATCATGATCAGGCGAGGCGCCATCTGGGCCTCGGCGCTTTCTTTGGTGAAAAGGGAAAACAACGACTCACTTCGAGCCCAATCCTCCGCAGTGGGATTCGGTCCCAGAGGAAAACTGCTGCAATAAAAGTTGTACCGCAGCACGCCCGCCGCTTCGGCATAGTTTAGTTGCGGTTTGAAGGTGAACCGATTCTTCTCATTTTGCGGATGTAGGAAGAGATAGAGAAACTCGTCCGACACCTTGCCTTCGGACTGGAGTGCAAGTCCCTCTGCTCGCGCCGTTGCCCAGCCGGATGCCATCACGAGGAGTGCGGCAATCCCGGCACGCACGGAGTGCCTTGCGTAGATAGACTGGGATTTATTCATTGGAGTAGAGACAGCTTCCGTCACTGGGCGGATGATTCAGAATATCGGTTTGCACATCGACGCTGGCGATGTGCCCATCATAAAACGCCACGTTGGCTTTCTTCTTCCAGTGCCGCGGAAAAATGTTCCAGGCATCTCCGCCCGAGAACTGCGGGTCTGTCGGGAAACGCGCATAACCCAGTCCGTTGCGATTTCCCAGACGATCGTGCTGCGATGTATTTTCGATCCAATCCTTCACTGCGGCGGTGGGATTCTTCACAATGCCAATGTCGCAAAGCATGATCGTACTCGCCGGACGCAGCACGGAGGTAAAACGTCGCCCCGGATTAATTCCCAGATATTCGTGCAGTTGCGAGACAAGCGCCGTTCCAACCATGACCTTGTTGTAATTGATGCCGTACGAACACGGACTCAACCCCTGAGCGTTGTAGGTCTCCTTCATGCCCACGGCATCCGAGGGACATTTGAATACCGCCGAATTGGTTCCGACGTAAGGAAGAATCAACACCCGCCACGCCTTCGCATCGGCGGACGAGGTCCCCTTGGCGATCGGAATGAGCACGTTGTCATTGTCCGCGCTGTAGGACAGGCATGCGGTGGTCAGTTGTTTCAGATTCGAAAGACAAGCCGAGCTGCGAGAAAATTCCCGGACACTGACAAATCCCGGGATCATGAGCGCCAGGAGGATCATCACAATGGACACAACGATCAGGAGCTCCATCAGCGTGAAAGCCGCCGACTGCGAAGACCGGAAACTTTTCAGCGCGGGATGAAACTCCATAATGCAGACCTGCGGCCAATGCCTGTGCTCGCTCAAGCCACCTTCGTCCGTGATTTGGTCTTCCACATCACCCAGAACAGCAAGGCGCCACTCAGCAGCCAGACGGCGTTCGGTTCCGGCACGACGGTGAGCGAGACGACACCGGTCGAACTCGTATCCAAAGAATAAGTGAACCCGGAGGGCAAGGTTCCCCAATCGAGCCCGTTATCCGTCAGCGTGCCCGTATAGGTGAACAACGTGTAGCTGCCCGCCGCGAATCCCGTCAGCGCATTGAGATCCAACGTACCATCGAGCGTGAAATCACCCGTGATCGCAATCAGATCGCGCGCCGTTCCCAGATCAAATTTCACCGTCGAGAGCGAACTGAGAGTCAATCCACTGCCGAGCGTCAACGTCCCCGCCTGACTCACCCCGAGCGCATCCATTTCGCCAGGCGTCAAAATACCATCCACCACCACCGCGCGATTGATCGTACCGTTGCCGCCCAGCGCAGCGCCGTTTGCCACAGAGACCGCACCACCTCCGGAAGAAAGCGTGCCCGTGACCAAAAGCGTTCCCTGATTGACCGCCGTCGTACCGAGATGAGAGCTCGTTCCCGCCAACGCCACAATTCCCGCGCCCGTCTTGGTGAGATTGTCACCCGTGCCCGAGGCGCCGGTCGCGCGAACAATATTACCCGTGACATTCACTCGTCCACCCGTGGTGGAAGACAGGGTCAGCGCCTGAGCCGCCGCGCTGGCAGAACCGTTCGTGATATTTCCTGAGAAAGTGGAGATGGCCGCCGAACTTCCTCCGATGGTCGCATTCGTCGGATTCGTTCCGTTGACGATCTGGATATTGCGCGAGACGGTGTACTGACCGCCCGTCAGCAAGGTAGGCGTCGTCGACGCTCCCGAACTTCCCATTTGGATCGCCGACGTGCCCGCACCAAACGCCCCCGAAGTCGCCGACGTATCGACACCCACGATGACGGTGGCGTTAAAAATGGAGGTCGCCGCCGCTGTGTAAGTATTCGCGCCATTGATTCGGATGGTTCCGCCGCTGTTGAATCCCACCGTGGTCGTCACGTTGCCGGAAACCACTCCAGACAGAGTCAAGGTTTTGCCCGCGGCTGCCTTGAAGTTGACCGCGCTAACGCCGCCGAGATTGATGCCGCCATTTAAAATCAAATCGCCCGATGTCGCCTTAAATTGGGTTGCGCCTGTGAGGGCGAAATTATTATTGATCGTAACAAGCGAGGCGGACTGATTCTCCACTCCATTGGCATCGGCACCCGTCCCGGCTATCGTGATGGTGTTTCCAGATAAATTGAAAGCCCCGGCCCCGCTGCTGAACACCAGAGTGCGTAGCGTAAACGGCGAATCCACCGTGGAATTGAGCCGCGTGGTGCCTGCCATTTGAATGTCCGTCGTGGAACCGCTCACGGGAGCCGTATCCAGATTCCAGTTCGCGCTCGTCGACCAGTTGCCGTCGGTGCCACCACCGTCCCAAATGGACGCCGCTTGCCCTGCCGTGATAAGCGCTCCCAGACAAAGAAGCCGCGCGGCGTGAAGCGCATAGCTGGCGATGACATCGTGATTTTTAGTCTTCATAGGTTTTCCATGGATGATTGTTTTACTGGTAACGATGCGGCAACGAACGGCTCAATGACTGGAGGAGCGGACCACAAGCTGTCCCTTGATTTGCACTTCCCGCTTGGGAAGTTTTTCTTTCGCGATAACCTTTTCCAACAACTCAAATGCCTTGCGTCCGGTTTCCTCGGCAGAAACCTCATAAGTGGTCAGTGAAATATCCGGTCGACGCGCGGAACTGTGGCCGTCGATACCCACGACTTTCAAATCTTCCGGCACGCGCTTTCCGATCTCCCGCGCCGCCAGAATCATACCCACCGCCAGAAAGTCATGCGCACAAACTACGCCTTCCACTTCCGGAGCTGCCGCCAGATATTCAGCCGCCATGCGGGTCGGTCCTTCAAAGGGATTGTCGTAGTCCGGTCGCATCGTCGTTTCCAGATAAAGCCATGCCGGATTTTCCGCGATTCTCGCTTCTTTCAAAGCCCACCGGTAGCCTTGGTAGCGATCCCGCATCGTCAAGGTGCGGGCGTGGTCGGCAAAAAAACCGATGCGCCGGAGTCCGCCATCGAGCAAATGCTTGGTCATCGTATAACCCGCATCAAAACCGTCCGTAATCACCACGGGACAATCCACCCCGGGTAAACTCACGCCCGCCAGGACAACGGGAAATTTTGTCGCCATCAACATCTGACAGAATTGCGTCTGCTCCATCGACGAGCGAATTACCGGATGCATCACCGCGCCATGCACATTGAACTCGGAGAGTCGTTGTAAAAATTCCGCCTCGCGCTTGAAATCCAGTCCGGAAGAAAGCATCACGACGGGCCGCTTTTTCCGATTCGCTGCCTCTTGAAATCCACGCACCGTATTCCAGAGACCCTCGTGCAGATCGCTGGGATAAATGAAAGCAAAGGCGTCGAGCTCCATCGGCGCGCCGGTTTCGATGGAATGACGCAATACCCGGGTGCCGCCCCGTTTCCTCCGCTCCACCACGCCCGCATGCTCCAGCCGGGTAATCGCCGTCGCCACCGTGCCGCGACCGCATTCGAATTCCTCCGCCAGTTCTATTTCGGTTGGGATGCAGTCCCCGATCGCCCAAAGCCCCTGCCGGATCTTGTCGGCCAGGATCTGATACACCTGCTCGGATTTAGAATGCTTCGGAGTCAAACTAGCGCTCATATGCCAGACATTACCAATAATGTCCGACATTAGTCAAGCAATAAGGATCGAAATGTTGTAGGTAGGAAATCTGTTATAGAAATTTGCATTTTATCGCGTCTTTTCTTCGCACAACAGAAGTCGGCGATCTCTGAGACTTTAGAAAAGGATCTTCTGATCAAGGTCGAGATCACCAGAACTCGGCATCGGCGATATCGGTCCTATACTGATGAGGATGAAGGCTACACCCCCTCCTTCCACAAAGTGTTTGTGTTCTCCGGAAACGGCGAACTGAGGGACACAAATGAGGTATACATAACCGGCTAATTGTGAAAGTTCCCGGGATTCTGCCTAGATGGTTCTTAGCGTCTCGAATATAAATCCAATTGACAGCATCAACCGAATCGACCTAGGGCTCTATAAAGTGAAAGGCAACGTCAATTTTCCGCTATAATTGGGTTGGATCAAACTCAAGACCAAGTACCGGAGCTAGGCTCTCGCCAGCGATTTAACTAACTATTGCCAGCGCCCGTTATCTACATTCGAGAGAACTCGAAAGGCCTTTCCGTATCCTTAGCATGCCACCACCGGTTTGGCACTTGGTCGAGATTTGATCGCCATCAGATTCACGGACTCGCCGGCAAACATCGTCGTGATGAGCGGCGTTTCGACTGCCCACGGGAAATTCAATTCGGAAAAAAGCTGCGGCTTTCGCAGCGCCCCGACAATCGCGTCATGCAATCCGTGGACTGCATACAGGCTATCGTGATTGTTCTCAATGCGGCGATAGCCCGCCTCCTCAATGTCATGCATGCCCCCCGAGGACTGCAGCATGGCGTTCGTCGCAAAACTATATCCCCGCACATCGCGCAATAACGTCGGCGGGCGATGACGGCGACCGCGAACATAGTCGATGAAGGCTGTAAATGATTTCAAGAGCAGCCCCTCGATCGATTCCACACAATTCCGGGGACCTTCACTACTCTCGAGAAGCGCGCCATCCTTGGAGACACGCGCCCAACCTTTCGTGCCGATGATTTCCATTTGATAAGGCAGATACTCCTGTGTGGCATGAGTCAGCGCCGCGTAAAAAAAAATGCCCGATGGAAAATGACCGCGCAGACAGGCGACGTCGTAGCTCTCAATAGGCCGGGCACGATAGAGTTCGCCTTGAATCCGATTAGGTTGATCGAAAAATTCCTGACCGGCTCCCGCAAAGAACATGATGTTGTGAACCAAGTGAGCCAATGCATTGGTGGCTGGTCCATCGAACACCGGACGTTCGCCCAACGTCATACGTCCCGCCCAAGACGCGCGGCGGTAATAACCATCACCTCTCGGCCAACAGGCTCCGACACGAACTTCGCGCAGATCACCGAGTTTCCCCGAGACAATCCAACGTTTGATTTGTTGGCTCCAAATGGACTCCACCATTTGGAATCCAACCGCCACGCGACATCGCACATCGGCGCGGATCAATTCTTCGAGCTGCTCCACCAATGGGGCCGGGGGTTTCTCGAGATAAACAAAGAGATCGTGCTCGAGACATTTCCGGGCCATTTCAAAATGAAAGGGAATCGGCGCGGCGATAGAGACCACCTGCAAACCCGATTCACGGGTCAGCATATCGCGGTAATCGTCGTAGGCGCGCACCGATCGCGCGCGCAAGTCAGCGGCCAATTCAGGAAAGCGCTGCAGCTGAGGATCCCCCACTGCCACGAGTTTGACTTCTCCGGTTTGCTCAAGCGCGCGAATCGCTTCGAGATGACGCTCTCCAAAACCCCCAACGCCGATGAGTCCAAATTCAAGAGGTGCTTTCATACTCGTTCCGTGGAAGTCCAATGAAAAACCTCCCGCAGATTTTCACACTGCGGGCCATGATCAGGATTCGAGGGCATGATTTCCTGCATGTAAGCCCACCATTTCCGGCAGACATCCGTGCGCGCAATCGACTCCCAGCGCTCCTCATTTTCAATTTCGGCCCAGGCAAATAATTGGCGGGTTTCGCGGTGCAGAAAGATGGAGTAATTCCGCACACCATGCTCCTGCAGTACCTGCGCCAGTTCGGGCCAGATGGACTGGTGGCGTCGCTCGTATTCCGCCTCCATACCGGGATGCACCGACATGACAAATGCCTTGCGAATCATAATTCTCCCCCGGAAGAATCACTTGAAATGGAAACCATTCCCGGCAAATTTTCACGCGCCACCACGGCAGCGGGAACCGTCAGCGACATTTTGCCAAGAGTCGACTGCGCAATATGGGAATCAGAAATAATCGTCTGGGGCTGTTGACGACGAACCTGCTCCTGCCACGACTTCCATTCTCCCTGCGGTGATTGCATCCACAAAGCAAACGAAGTATGGGCCCGCTCAAAATCGCTCCAACGGAAGGTCTGGCGCGGTCCCTGATAATGCGGCAACCGAATCTGCAGCCGACTTCCGTCAAAGCGTGCCTGTGGCGCGATCCCTATCGCCGGCTGGGCGTCATGCGCCAACAATTTCAGAGCGATCCAGATTGTCGGCAATCGCAGCCACAGATGCTGACCCGACGTCCAGTCGCTGAGCGCATTCGCTACCAGCGGTTGCTCGTCACGCCAGAGTGCGAATTTCTCGCCAAGATTATTGATCTCGATTTCCGAGCCGAGAAACTCGGCGGAGATTTCATCGGCAGGAACGCTGACATGATGATCGCAGTAGTGAACGAGAAAACTCGTAGCCAGCACGGTCCCTTCGCGTTGTACCGAAGCAAAAGTGCCGCTGCAGCAGGCGCGTTCGTCGTGCAGGTAGCGTTGACGCAGATAGCCGACCTGTTGACGACTGTTCTTCCAGTAACCGATGAGATTCTGGTGCTGCTCCCATCCATCCATCAGGTTCACACTGCCGAGTGTGAATTCGGGTGAAAGATACGTGGTGATCTGTGTCGGCAGTGGTTTTGCCACCTGAATCGAACCGTCCCGCGTGTCGGGAGGCGGCACCGGACATCGCCAGGCGTAAATCGTGTTCCGGGGATCAGTGATTTCCACCACCGTTTCTGTCCGCGTTGCGTCCAGCAACATGGAGCGGGCATCGGCAGGCAAATTCGGTTTGAGAAAGTAGCCGTAGAAGGCCCCAAACTCAGCATCGTGAAATCCTCCGAAACCGGAATCGTCGTGCATGAAATCAAAATCCAATGCGCCTTCGGTCGCTTTCATCAACAGGGTTCCCAGCATGTGGGGCGCGTCATGCAAACGAATCGCATAAGCTCGCGAGTGCGGCCCCGCGAGTTCCCGGGTCGGGATGTGAAAATGCCGGGCCACATGCCTCCAGAATAAGTCCTCGATTTCCCGGCAGCTTTTTCTGGAAGGTTCATGCTGCACAAAATTGGCGATAGCCGTGAGCCCCGCAATACTGACCGCCGCATAGGTGGGACTGTTATACTCGGCAAAACAGGCGGTGCGAAAAACCTCCGCGTGAAGTCGGCGAGTCCGATCCACGGCATAGTCCATCAGATCCGCATCATTCAACAGTTCAGCGGCAGCCAGCGTCACGAACGTACCCTTGATGGCAATGTTCGTGTAGGCCATCGTGACGTTGCGACGGCGAATGCAAATGGCGACACGGCGAATCGATCCGCGTACCAGCGATTGCGTGGCCTCGTCCAATTTCTGGCCGTGAAGATGCCAGATCATGAGCAGGGTCATGCCATTGAAATCGGCCCAGTTCAAATCCGGGAACGGCCACGCTTCGACCGCTTCGTCGGCGAAATAGTGCCACAAGCCATAGCGAAGATCGGAAGGATCACTGATTGACTGCAATGAAATGACCTTGTGCAAAATCGCGTGAGCCCGTTCCACATCGCCGGGCTCATCTCGCTCGAGCAAAATGAGCGCATAGTGAAGCGATTCACGGATGGGATGCCACAGCGTTCCTGCGGGGATGTGTTCGGTATGGATGTTCCGATAAACAGAGAGCTTCAATAGCGACCAGTCGGGATCGAAATGCGCGTCGCCGCAGGCTGCCATCCGCGTGAGCAGCGGGCGGAGCGAATCGGTCGGAGGGCGATTGGTCATGAAAAGGGATTCCCCACTTTCTCAATCCACACCGCGTCTCCGGCTAGGTTCGTATTATTGAAATAAATCCAGCGTCCATCGGGACTAAAGACGGGATGAGGATGGGCCTGACCTTTGCCCGAACGGCTGTGAGCGAGGAACGTCCGGACACCTGTCTGCATGTCGACCAACAGAACATCGCTTTCGCCATGGACTCCTTCCCATCCTTTCCCCGGCAGATCATGCGGACCGGTCGTGTCCACAACCGCCCAGCGTCCGTCGCGCGAGACGTTGCAGTGCCAGTCACGATCACCCGGACTCACCAAACGAGATAATCGGCCATCGGGGAAAATTTCATACAAACCTCGCGGACCTGACGGACTCACGCCATAGGCAACCGCCAACGCGGACGTATCGTGATAACACCAGCGCTCGTGACCGACACAGAGCAGCCGTTGCGGATCTTCCGACCGCTGATCGAAGATAGCCTTGCCTTGCGGAGCGAGGGTTCGATGCCAGCCCCACATGCGATCTGGAATAAGATCACACGCACCTTCATGGGAAAAGCCGATCCAGTTTTCATCATGCGGACAGAAATGAAAATGATCAGCCGCCCAATCGCTTTCGAAAAAGGAATGATTCTCTCCGCTCGCCACGTCGATGAGCCACGCAACCGAGCGCCCCAATTGATGCGCGACCACTACCACACGCGTCCCATCCATCGTAATGCCGGGCAAGGCATGAAGCGAATAATCCTCGGGAGCTGCAAAAAGTTTTCGCGCTGGCCCGGACTGATTCAGATCGTAAATCCAGACGGTGTTTTGCGCTACGGTGACGGCGACATTCGTCTTCTCGGCCACATCGACCCAGAGCCTGTCCTCCGCACCAAACCATTTACCCTTTCCCAGCAACTCGGAAGAAGCGAAGGAAGCCAGAATGAATTCCTTTCCCGTCTCCAAATTGCGCTTGGCTCTATCACGCCTCGCGCGGCAAGCCGACCAAGCGGAAGATCATCGCGCGCGACCGGGCCTTCCACGGCT
>OFJB01000275.1_pt1 | contig 27036 bp, 23 predicted proteins | sample 1775081 | NCBI WGS metagenome assembly OFJB01 (sample SAMN08195771, study PRJEB24354) | sludge metagenome | isolation source: initial sludge from phenol fed wastewater aerobic bioreactor | place: India: Nagpur | collected 2016-06-05
AGTCTGTGCAGTTCGCAGAAGAAAGCCCCTGGCCGTCAGATGATGAACTGTTGAAAGACGTATATATTCAGCAGGATTATCCTTTCATCGTTGACTAATGCGGTCCCTATCCACCTATTTATTCAATTCAGTAAAAAAGAAATGACAGAGCATAAAGCACACACCAAACAACCGGCACATAACAAGGAGTTCGACCTGCAGCAAACGGCAGACAGGGCGCAGGACTTCTATGCCAGGAACAAGAACATCATCAACATATCCCTGCTGGCCATCGCAGTGATCGTTGGCGGCTTCTGGGGTTATAACCGTTTCGTAAAGGCTCCGAATGAAAAGAAAGCCCAGGAAGCGATCTTCCAGGCGCAGAACTTCTTTGCCGTGGATTCCTTCAGGCTCGCCCTGCATGGCAACGGTAATACTTACGGATTCCTGCAGGTGATTGAAAAATACGGCGGCACGAAAGCCGGCAACCTCGCCAAATACAGCGCAGGTGTTTGCTACGTGAAGCTGGGTGAATACGAAAAAGGAATTGAACAGCTGAAAGCCTTTTCCAGCAAAGATCTCGTGATTCAGTCCCTCGCAAACGGCCTGATCGGGGATGCTTATATGGAATTGAACAAAATCACCGAAGCTGTTGACTACTACAAAAAAGCAGGAGCTGCGGATAATGATCTGACCGCTCCGATCTATCTCCTCCGCGCAGGCCTGGCTTCCGAAAAAGCCGGTAAACCGCAGGACGCCATCGCTATCTATCAGCAGATCAAACAAAAGTATCCGCAGACGAACGAAGGCCGTGAAATGGAGAAATACCTCGCAAGACTGGGAGTAGTGAAATAATTTCGGGAAATGTCCAAACACAATCAAACATTACTTGACAATACTGGCATTCTTCAATTGGAGGGTGCCAGTGTTGTTATAGTTTATACGGAATGGAACGACTTCGTGACCAATGAACTCGTGGCGGGCAGCGAACGTACGCTGGATGCCTACAAGGTACCCCGGCGCTGTGTTGCAGCACCGGCGTATGTGGCGTTGAAGTGGATCAAAACTTAGTGAACTTCGCCGCCGATGTGGATTGGGCCAAGCAAAACGGTGCTCAGGTCGAACGCTTCAACCTGGCACAGCAACCCCTCGCTTTCGCCGAAAACCCAACCGTGAAAGGCTTTTTGCAACGCTCGGGCCAAGAGGCGCTGCCCCTGGTTCTGGTCGATTGTGAGGTGGCCTTGGCCGGCCGCTACCCCAGCCGAAGCGAATTGACCCGCTGGGCTGGCATCGAGGCGCCCGAAGCCTCTCCAGCCCAAAACACCTGCTGCTCTGGCGACCGCTGCTGCTAAATAAGGAGATCCCATGCACTTCCTGACCCAGGCGCCTCGCTTCCTTTTTTTCACCGGAAAAGGGGGCGTCGGCAAGACCTCCATCGCCTGCGCAACGGCCGTACAACTTGCGGCCCAGGGCCAGCGCGTGCTGCTCGTCAGCACCGATCCGGCTTCCAACGTGGGGCAGGTTTTCGGCGAACGCATCGGCAACCACATCACGGCGATTCCCGCCGTACCGAACCTATGGGCGCTGGAGATCGACCCACAGGCGGCAGCGCAAGCCTACCGTGACCGCATTGTCGGCCCGGTGCGAGGCGTGCTGCCCGACGACGTGGTGCGCGGCATCGAAGAATCCCTGTCGGGTGCCTGCACCACGGAAATCGCCGCCTTCGACGAGTTCACGGCCTTGCTGACCGACTCGGCGCTGACGCAGGATTACGCGCACATCATCTTCGACACGGCCCCTACCGGCCACACCATCCGCCTGCTGCAACTTCCGGGCGCGTGGAGCGGTTTTCTGGAAGCGGGCAAGGGCGATGCGTCGTGCCTGGGGCCGCTGGCGGGCCTGGAAAAACAGCGCAGTCAGTACAAGGCTGCGGTGGAGGCACTGGCCGACCCCTTGCGCAGCCGCATGGTGTTGGTGGCCCGTGCGCAGCGCCCCACACTGCGCGAGGCGGCACGCACCCATGAAGAACTGGCCGCCATCGGCCTGTCGCAGCAACACTTGGTCATCAACGGTGTCTTCCCCGCCGGCGAGGCCGAAAACGACCCACTCGCCGCCGCCATCTACCAAAGAGAGCAAGCCACACTGGCCACCATTCCGCAGGCACTGCAGGCCTTGCCTCGGGATCAAATCGCGCTCAAGCCGTTCAACCTCGTCGGCCTCGATGCCCTGCGTCACCTGCTGGTCGATACCGACGCCACGCATGGCGCCGATGCCATCCAGCTGCCCGACCAGATCAATGCGCCAGACTTGTCCGCCCTGGTCAACGAGATTGCCGCCGATGGACATGGACTGGTCATGGTGATGGGCAAGGGCGGCGTGGGCAAGACCACGCTGGCCGCTGCCATCGCCGTGGAGCTGGCGAGCCGGGGCTTGCCCGTGCACCTCACCACCTCCGACCCGGCCGCGCACCTGGCCGATACGTTGGAAGGCTCGCTTCCCAACTTGGCGCTCAGCCGTATCGACCCTCAGGAAGCTACGGCGCGCTACCGCCAGCATGTGATGGAAACCAAGGGCGCGCAGCTCGATGCCGAAGGCCGCGCCCTGCTGGAAGAAGACTTGCGTTCGCCCTGTACCGAGGAAATCGCGGTGTTCCAGGCGTTCTCCCGCGCCATCCGCGAAGGGAAACGGAAGTTCGTGGTGATGGACACCGCGCCCACCGGCCACACCTTGTTGCTGCTCGACGCCACCGGCGCCTACCACCGCGACATTGCCCGGCAGATGGGGGAGACGGGCGTTCACTTCACGACGCCGATGATGCAGTTGCAAGACCCCAAGCAGACGAAGGTGCTCATCGTCTCGCTCGCCGAGACCACACCGGTGCTGGAAGCGGCCAACCTGCAAGACGACCTGCGTCGTGCAGGTATCGAGCCGTGGGCGTGGGTCGTCAACAACAGCGTGGCGGCCGCGCACCCGCATTCCCCGCTGTTGCGCCAGCGCGCGCGCAACGAGCTGCGCGAGATCGACGCTGTGGCCACGAAGCACGCGCAGCGTTACGCCATCGTGCCGCTGCTGACGGAGGAACCGGTGGGTGTGGAACGCCTGCGGGCTTTGGCGAATTGGAGGGTTTCATGATCCGCGCTGCCTCGCCCATGGGCCTGTTCGAGCGCTACCTGACGCTCTGGGTCGCGCTGTGCATCCTGGCCGGGCTGGCTCTGGGCAACCTGATGCCAGAGCTGTTCAGTGCACTGGCAGCCATCGAATACGCCTCGGTCAACCTCATCGTCGCCGTGCTGATCTGGGCCATGGTGTACCCGATGATGATCGCCATTGATCTGGGTTCGCTCAAGGCCGTGGGCCGGCGACCAAAGGGGCTGGTGATCACGCTGACGATCAACTGGCTGATCAAGCCCTTCACCATGGCGGCGCTGGCGGTGCTGTTCTTTGAGTATCTGTTGGCTGATCTGATCAACCCGGGTGATGCTCAGCAATACATCGCCGGCCTGATCCTGCTGGGCGCCGCGCCTTGCACCGCCATGGTCTTCGTGTGGTCACAAATGACTCGGGGCGATCCGAATTACACGCTGGTGCAGGTCTCGGTGAACGACCTGGTGATGGTGGTGGCGTTCGCACCCATCGTCGCCCTGCTGCTGGGCGTCACCGAAATCGCCATCCCCTGGGAAACCTTGGTGCTGTCGGTGGTGCTTTACATCGTGCTACCCCTGATCGCCGGCTGGTGGACGCGCAAGCGCCTGACCGCCCAGGGTGGCGAGGCGGCCGTCTCGGACTTCACCGCGCGCATCAAGCCTGCTTCCATGCTCGGGCTGCTGCTGACCGTGGTGCTGCTGTTCGGCTTTCAGGGCCCGGTGATCCTGGCCCAGCCCACGCTGATTGCGCTGATTGCCTTGCCCATCCTGATCCAGTCCTACGCCATCTTCGCCCTGGGCTATGCCTGGGCCTGGGCCTGGCGCCTGCCGCACCCGATTGCCGCACCCTGCGCAATGATCGGCACGTCCAACTTCTTCGAGTTGGCGGTGGCCGTGGCTATTGGCCTGTTTGGCCTGAACTCGGGCGCGGCGCTGGCCACCGTGGTTGGCGTGCTGGTCGAGGTGCCAGTGATGCTGTCCCTGGTGGCTTTTGCCAACCGCACGCGCGTGCGTTTTGCAGCGTTATGACGAATGTCGGCAAACGGGTATCTGGAACCTCTCACCTAAGGAGCCCATCTATGGACAAGCCGAATGCCTGCTGCGCCTCTGCGGCGCAGCCCAACGTATCGTTGACGTCAATGAGTGACGATGCGCATCGCCGTACCGTGCGAGATGCCTATGCCCAGGTGGCTCAGGTCAGCGGCAAAGGACAAAGCGGCGGCAATGCTTCGAGTTGCTGCGGCGTCAGCGACGATGGCGCCATCAACACGCTCATCTCCACCCGTCTGGGTTACAGCCAGGCCGACTTGGATCTGGCGCCCGCTGGCGCCGACATGGGTCTGGGCTGCGGCAATCCCAAGGCCATTGCCGCACTGAAGCCGGGCGAAACAGTCGTCGACCTGGGATCGGGCGGTGGCTTCGACTGCTTCCTGGCCGTTGGCGAGGTGGGGCGCAGCGGCCAGGTGATCGGCGTTGACATGACCCCGGAGATGGTCTCCAAGGCACGTGCCAATGCGCTAAAGGGTCAATACGAAAACGTGGAGTTCCGCCTCGGCGAGATCGAGCACCTGCCGATTGCCGATGCTGTTGCCGACGTGGTGATCTCCAATTGCGTCATCAACCTGTCGCCCGACAAGCCCCAGGTGTTCCGCGAGGCTTTCCGCGTGCTCAAGGCCGGAGGGCGGTTGGCCATTTCCGACGTGGTCGCGATTGCCCCGCTGCCCGAGGACATGCGCAATGACGCCGCGCTCGTTACCGGGTGCATGGGCAACGCATCGCTGATCGCCGACCTGGAGGCGATGATGCGTGCCGCCGGATTCGAGCAGATCCGCATCCAGCCGAAAGACGAGTCGAAGACCTTCATCGAGGACTGGGCGCCGGGACGCAAGGTCACCGACTTCGTCGTCTCGGCCACGATCGAAGCCATCAAGCCGGGCACCACGCCGTCGCATCTCTCATGACTGAAGGGCCCGTGGGTGCTAAAGCGCTGTGGGCCTTGGCGAGCTGGAGAGTGTCATGGCCCGCGCTGCCTCGCCTATGGGCCGATTCGAACGCTACCTGCCGCTTTGGATGGCGCTGTACGTTCCGAGCGGCCCAGCCTTGGGCTACCTCATGCTTGGGCTGCTCAGCATATTGGCAACCATCGAATACGCCTGGGCCACAGGAACACAGATCCCCAACCCTACGAATTTCTGAGTCGGCATACAGCAATGAATCCAATCACTATTTATCACAACCCCGCCTGCGGCACATCGCGCAACGTGCTCGCCATGATCCGTAACAGTGGCGAGGAGCCTGTCGTCATCGAGTACCTGAAGACACCGCCCGACCGGGCCACGTTGACAGCGCTGATCGCCGCCATGGGCGTGCCGGTACGTGCCGTCCTGCGCGAAAAGGGTACGCCTTATGCCGAGCTGGGTCTCGATGACCCGAAATGGAGCGACGAGCAGTTGATCGGATTCATGCTCCAGCACCCCATTCTTATCAACCGCCCCATCGTGGTCACGCCGCTGGGCACCATGCTGTGCCGGCCTTCGGAGACGGTGTTGGACATCCTGCCCCAGCCGCAGCGCGGTGCATTCAGCAAGGAAGACGGCGAAGCCGTCGTGAATGCGGAAGGCCGCCGTGTCTGAATCCAGAGTTGACCTGCCCAATATCGACACCGCGCTGTTCCAGCAACCCGATGCCCAGCGGCTGATGGCGCCCGAGCGTGCCACCCACGCGCCGCGCTTCCTGCTGCTCTACGGCTCACTGCGTGAACGCTCGTTCAGCCGCCTGGCTGCCGAAGAAGCGGCGCGCATCCTGCGTGCGCTCGGTGGCGAAACGCGAATGTTCAACCCCTCGGGCCTGCCGCTGGTGGACGATGCGCCTCACGATCACCCGAAGGTCAGGGAACTGCACGAACTGGTGCAATGGGCCGAAAGCATGGTGTGGAGTTCGCCTGAGCGCCACGGCGCCATGACCGGCCTGATGAAAACGCAGATCGACTGGATTCCACTGTCCATCGGCGCGGTGCGCCCCACTCAGGGCAAGACGCTGGCGGTGATGCAGGTATCGGGCGGTTCTCAATCCTTCAATGCCATCAACCAGATGCGCGTGTTGGGCCGCTGGATGCGGATGCTGACCATTCCCAACCAGTCCTCGGTGGCCAAGGCATACCAGGAGTTTGATGAAGCAGGACGCATGAAGCCCTCTGCCTACTACGACCGCATTGTGGATGTGATGGAAGAGCTGATGAAGTTCACGCTGCTCACGCGCGATGTGGCACCCTATCTCGTGGATCGCTACAGCGAGCGCAAGGAAAGCGCCGAAGCCCTGAGCAGGCGCGTCAATCAAGCAGCGATCTGAGAACCGCCATCGCAGCAAAAAGGGGGCCGAAGCCCCCTCGCTCAAATCAGACCGCGTTCGGCGAAGGATATGGTGCTGCCACCCGCCACGATGATGTGATCCAACGTGCGAACATCCACCAGCGCCAACGCCTCCTTGAGCCGCTGGGTCAGTACTTCGTCGGCTCTGCTCGGCTCTGGATTGCCGCTCGGATGGTTGTGCGAAACGATGACCGCCGCTGCATTGAGCCGCAGCGCCTCCTTGACCAGCTCGCGCGGATACACCGATGCGCTGTCGATGGTGCCGCGGAACATCTCGGCGTATTCGATCAGGCGATGCTGTGTATCGAGGAACAGCACCGCGAACACCTCGTGCTCGAAGCCGGCCAGCTTGGCGCACAGGTATTCCTTGACCGCCGCCGGCGAAGTGAACGACGCACCGCGCTGCATCTTGTGCTCGATGGCCTGGCGCGCGGCCTCCAGAATCTGGTCCGCCGTAGCCAGCAGGTAGCGGCCCTGTGCGTCACGCACCATCAGCGAGGTATCGAACGAGGAAAAGGACAGTTGCGACATGATCGTGCTCCGGTTGCTCGGGCGGAATTGCCCGGAACCGTTGCCAGCACGGCGCAGCGCAAGCAGTCAGGGGGGCGTAGCCGGCCGCCAGGACGCAAGCGCGCATGGCGCGCGCTGCCCTTGACGGCGAGAACGCCGTGATACGGTGAAGGGAACAGCAAGACCGCCCACACCCGCCCACAGCACACAGTCGGCTTTCGGGGCAAGCGGAGCGCGCAGGCCCGAGAGGGCCGGAGGCGTCAGGGGTCAAAGCCGAATGGCCGCGATTCGGCACGAAGCGCGGGGCGCAGCCCGCGAGCCCGACGGTGGCACGCCGGGACGCCATGAGGGTTACTTGCGCTATGATTCAATAAACATTGTACTATGGAACCATGAACGAAGATCAAGCTGTTTCCGCCCTCGGCGCCCTAGCTCACACCCAACGCCTGCGCGTATTTCGCGCCTTGGTCGTCGCAGGCTCCGAGGGGCTGACGCCCAGCGTCCTCGCCGACCAGCTCGACGTGGCCCGCAACTCTTTGTCCTTCCACTTGAAGGAACTGGCCCATGCCGGCCTCGTCACCATCGAACAGCAAGGCCGCAACCTGATCTACCGCGCCGACTTCGCGCAGATGAATAGTCTGCTTGGCTACATGACCGAGCACTGCTGCCAGGGCGGCGTATGCGAAGTCACTGAATCGCCCTTCACCTGTGCCTCCTGCTGAAAGGAACTCTCCATGAAGCGCTTCCACGTCCACCTGCATGTCGATGGCCTGAACCGCGAGTTGCGAAACATCGGCCAAGAGTGAAGAGCGTCACTTCATCAACAACCAGACTTGAAAGGACACCCCATGCCAAACATCCAGATTTTCGACCCGGCGCTGTGTTGCAGCACCGGCGTATGTGGCGTTGAAGTGGATCAAAACTTAGTGAACTTCGCCGCCGATGTGGATTGGGCCAAGCAAAACGGTGCTCAGGTCGAACGCTTCAACCTGGCACAGCAACCCCTCGCTTTCGCCGAAAACCCAACCGTGAAAGGCTTTTTGCAACGCTCGGGCCAAGAGGCGCTGCCCCTGGTTCTGGTCGATTGTGAGGTGGCCTTGGCCGGCCGCTACCCCAGCCGAAGCGAATTGACCCGCTGGGCTGGCATCGAGGCGCCCGAAGCCTCTCCAGCCCAAAACACCTGCTGCTCTGGCGACCGCTGCTGCTAAATAAGGAGATCCCATGCACTTCCTGACCCAGGCGCCTCGCTTCCTTTTTTTCACCGGAAAAGGGGGCGTCGGCAAGACCTCCATCGCCTGCGCAACGGCCGTACAACTTGCGGCCCAGGGCCAGCGCGTGCTGCTCGTCAGCACCGATCCGGCTTCCAACGTGGGGCAGGTTTTCGGCGAACGCATCGGCAACCACATCACGGCGATTCCCGCCGTACCGAACCTATGGGCGCTGGAGATCGACCCACAGGCGGCAGCGCAAGCCTACCGTGACCGCATTGTCGGCCCGGTGCGAGGCGTGCTGCCCGACGACGTGGTGCGCGGCATCGAAGAATCCCTGTCGGGTGCCTGCACCACGGAAATCGCCGCCTTCGACGAGTTCACGGCCTTGCTGACCGACTCGGCGCTGACGCAGGATTACGCGCACATCATCTTCGACACGGCCCCTACCGGCCACACCATCCGCCTGCTGCAACTTCCGGGCGCGTGGAGCGGTTTTCTGGAAGCGGGCAAGGGCGATGCGTCGTGCCTGGGGCCGCTGGCGGGCCTGGAAAAACAGCGCAGTCAGTACAAGGCTGCGGTGGAGGCACTGGCCGACCCCTTGCGCAGCCGCATGGTGTTGGTGGCCCGTGCGCAGCGCCCCACACTGCGCGAGGCGGCACGCACCCATGAAGAACTGGCCGCCATCGGCCTGTCGCAGCAACACTTGGTCATCAACGGTGTCTTCCCCGCCGGCGAGGCCGAAAACGACCCACTCGCCGCCGCCATCTACCAAAGAGAGCAAGCCACACTGGCCACCATTCCGCAGGCACTGCAGGCCTTGCCTCGGGATCAAATCGCGCTCAAGCCGTTCAACCTCGTCGGCCTCGATGCCCTGCGTCACCTGCTGGTCGATACCGACGCCACGCATGGCGCCGATGCCATCCAGCTGCCCGACCAGATCAATGCGCCAGACTTGTCCGCCCTGGTCAACGAGATTGCCGCCGATGGACATGGACTGGTCATGGTGATGGGCAAGGGCGGCGTGGGCAAGACCACGCTGGCCGCTGCCATCGCCGTGGAGCTGGCGAGCCGGGGCTTGCCCGTGCACCTCACCACCTCCGACCCGGCCGCGCACCTGGCCGATACGTTGGAAGGCTCGCTTCCCAACTTGGCGCTCAGCCGTATCGACCCTCAGGAAGCTACGGCGCGCTACCGCCAGCATGTGATGGAAACCAAGGGCGCGCAGCTCGATGCCGAAGGCCGCGCCCTGCTGGAAGAAGACTTGCGTTCGCCCTGTACCGAGGAAATCGCGGTGTTCCAGGCGTTCTCCCGCGCCATCCGCGAAGGGAAACGGAAGTTCGTGGTGATGGACACCGCGCCCACCGGCCACACCTTGTTGCTGCTCGACGCCACCGGCGCCTACCACCGCGACATTGCCCGGCAGATGGGGGAGACGGGCGTTCACTTCACGACGCCGATGATGCAGTTGCAAGACCCCAAGCAGACGAAGGTGCTCATCGTCTCGCTCGCCGAGACCACACCGGTGCTGGAAGCGGCCAACCTGCAAGACGACCTGCGTCGTGCAGGTATCGAGCCGTGGGCGTGGGTCGTCAACAACAGCGTGGCGGCCGCGCACCCGCATTCCCCGCTGTTGCGCCAGCGCGCGCGCAACGAGCTGCGCGAGATCGACGCTGTGGCCACGAAGCACGCGCAGCGTTACGCCATCGTGCCGCTGCTGACGGAGGAACCGGTGGGTGTGGAACGCCTGCGGGCTTTGGCGAATTGGAGGGTTTCATGATCCGCGCTGCCTCGCCCATGGGCCTGTTCGAGCGCTACCTGACGCTCTGGGTCGCGCTGTGCATCCTGGCCGGGCTGGCTCTGGGCAACCTGATGCCAGAGCTGTTCAGTGCACTGGCAGCCATCGAATACGCCTCGGTCAACCTCATCGTCGCCGTGCTGATCTGGGCCATGGTGTACCCGATGATGATCGCCATTGATCTGGGTTCGCTCAAGGCCGTGGGCCGGCGACCAAAGGGGCTGGTGATCACGCTGACGATCAACTGGCTGATCAAGCCCTTCACCATGGCGGCGCTGGCGGTGCTGTTCTTTGAGTATCTGTTGGCTGATCTGATCAACCCGGGTGATGCTCAGCAATACATCGCCGGCCTGATCCTGCTGGGCGCCGCGCCTTGCACCGCCATGGTCTTCGTGTGGTCACAAATGACTCGGGGCGATCCGAATTACACGCTGGTGCAGGTCTCGGTGAACGACCTGGTGATGGTGGTGGCGTTCGCACCCATCGTCGCCCTGCTGCTGGGCGTCACCGAAATCGCCATCCCCTGGGAAACCTTGGTGCTGTCGGTGGTGCTTTACATCGTGCTACCCCTGATCGCCGGCTGGTGGACGCGCAAGCGCCTGACCGCCCAGGGTGGCGAGGCGGCCGTCTCGGACTTCACCGCGCGCATCAAGCCTGCTTCCATGCTCGGGCTGCTGCTGACCGTGGTGCTGCTGTTCGGCTTTCAGGGCCCGGTGATCCTGGCCCAGCCCACGCTGATTGCGCTGATTGCCTTGCCCATCCTGATCCAGTCCTACGCCATCTTCGCCCTGGGCTATGCCTGGGCCTGGGCCTGGCGCCTGCCGCACCCGATTGCCGCACCCTGCGCAATGATCGGCACGTCCAACTTCTTCGAGTTGGCGGTGGCCGTGGCTATTGGCCTGTTTGGCCTGAACTCGGGCGCGGCGCTGGCCACCGTGGTTGGCGTGCTGGTCGAGGTGCCAGTGATGCTGTCCCTGGTGGCTTTTGCCAACCGCACGCGCGTGCGTTTTGCAGCGTTATGACGAATGTCGGCAAACGGGTATCTGGAACCTCTCACCTAAGGAGCCCATCTATGGACAAGCCGAATGCCTGCTGCGCCTCTGCGGCGCAGCCCAACGTATCGTTGACGTCAATGAGTGACGATGCGCATCGCCGTACCGTGCGAGATGCCTATGCCCAGGTGGCTCAGGTCAGCGGCAAAGGACAAAGCGGCGGCAATGCTTCGAGTTGCTGCGGCGTCAGCGACGATGGCGCCATCAACACGCTCATCTCCACCCGTCTGGGTTACAGCCAGGCCGACTTGGATCTGGCGCCCGCTGGCGCCGACATGGGTCTGGGCTGCGGCAATCCCAAGGCCATTGCCGCACTGAAGCCGGGCGAAACAGTCGTCGACCTGGGATCGGGCGGTGGCTTCGACTGCTTCCTGGCCGTTGGCGAGGTGGGGCGCAGCGGCCAGGTGATCGGCGTTGACATGACCCCGGAGATGGTCTCCAAGGCACGTGCCAATGCGCTAAAGGGTCAATACGAAAACGTGGAGTTCCGCCTCGGCGAGATCGAGCACCTGCCGATTGCCGATGCTGTTGCCGACGTGGTGATCTCCAATTGCGTCATCAACCTGTCGCCCGACAAGCCCCAGGTGTTCCGCGAGGCTTTCCGCGTGCTCAAGGCCGGAGGGCGGTTGGCCATTTCCGACGTGGTCGCGATTGCCCCGCTGCCCGAGGACATGCGCAATGACGCCGCGCTCGTTACCGGGTGCATGGGCAACGCATCGCTGATCGCCGACCTGGAGGCGATGATGCGTGCCGCCGGATTCGAGCAGATCCGCATCCAGCCGAAAGACGAGTCGAAGACCTTCATCGAGGACTGGGCGCCGGGACGCAAGGTCACCGACTTCGTCGTCTCGGCCACGATCGAAGCCATCAAGCCGGGCACCACGCCGTCGCATCTCTCATGACTGAAGGGCCCGTGGGTGCTAAAGCGCTGTGGGCCTTGGCGAGCTGGAGAGTGTCATGGCCCGCGCTGCCTCGCCTATGGGCCGATTCGAACGCTACCTGCCGCTTTGGATGGCGCTGTACGTTCCGAGCGGCCCAGCCTTGGGCTACCTCATGCTTGGGCTGCTCAGCATATTGGCAACCATCGAATACGCCTGGGCCACAGGAACACAGATCCCCAACCCTACGAATTTCTGAGTCGGCATACAGCAATGAATCCAATCACTATTTATCACAACCCCGCCTGCGGCACATCGCGCAACGTGCTCGCCATGATCCGTAACAGTGGCGAGGAGCCTGTCGTCATCGAGTACCTGAAGACACCGCCCGACCGGGCCACGTTGACAGCGCTGATCGCCGCCATGGGCGTGCCGGTACGTGCCGTCCTGCGCGAAAAGGGTACGCCTTATGCCGAGCTGGGTCTCGATGACCCGAAATGGAGCGACGAGCAGTTGATCGGATTCATGCTCCAGCACCCCATTCTTATCAACCGCCCCATCGTGGTCACGCCGCTGGGCACCATGCTGTGCCGGCCTTCGGAGACGGTGTTGGACATCCTGCCCCAGCCGCAGCGCGGTGCATTCAGCAAGGAAGACGGCGAAGCCGTCGTGAATGCGGAAGGCCGCCGTGTCTGAATCCAGAGTTGACCTGCCCAATATCGACACCGCGCTGTTCCAGCAACCCGATGCCCAGCGGCTGATGGCGCCCGAGCGTGCCACCCACGCGCCGCGCTTCCTGCTGCTCTACGGCTCACTGCGTGAACGCTCGTTCAGCCGCCTGGCTGCCGAAGAAGCGGCGCGCATCCTGCGTGCGCTCGGTGGCGAAACGCGAATGTTCAACCCCTCGGGCCTGCCGCTGGTGGACGATGCGCCTCACGATCACCCGAAGGTCAGGGAACTGCACGAACTGGTGCAATGGGCCGAAAGCATGGTGTGGAGTTCGCCTGAGCGCCACGGCGCCATGACCGGCCTGATGAAAACGCAGATCGACTGGATTCCACTGTCCATCGGCGCGGTGCGCCCCACTCAGGGCAAGACGCTGGCGGTGATGCAGGTATCGGGCGGTTCTCAATCCTTCAATGCCATCAACCAGATGCGCGTGTTGGGCCGCTGGATGCGGATGCTGACCATTCCCAACCAGTCCTCGGTGGCCAAGGCATACCAGGAGTTTGATGAAGCAGGACGCATGAAGCCCTCTGCCTACTACGACCGCATTGTGGATGTGATGGAAGAGCTGATGAAGTTCACGCTGCTCACGCGCGATGTGGCACCCTATCTCGTGGATCGCTACAGCGAGCGCAAGGAAAGCGCCGAAGCCCTGAGCAGGCGCGTCAATCAAGCAGCGATCTGAGAACCGCCATCGCAGCAAAAAGGGGGCCGAAGCCCCCTCGCTCAAATCAGACCGCGTTCGGCGAAGGATATGGTGCTGCCACCCGCCACGATGATGTGATCCAACGTGCGAACATCCACCAGCGCCAACGCCTCCTTGAGCCGCTGGGTCAGTACTTCGTCGGCTCTGCTCGGCTCTGGATTGCCGCTCGGATGGTTGTGCGAAACGATGACCGCCGCTGCATTGAGCCGCAGCGCCTCCTTGACCAGCTCGCGCGGATACACCGATGCGCTGTCGATGGTGCCGCGGAACATCTCGGCGTATTCGATCAGGCGATGCTGTGTATCGAGGAACAGCACCGCGAACACCTCGTGCTCGAAGCCGGCCAGCTTGGCGCACAGGTATTCCTTGACCGCCGCCGGCGAAGTGAACGACGCACCGCGCTGCATCTTGTGCTCGATGGCCTGGCGCGCGGCCTCCAGAATCTGGTCCGCCGTAGCCAGCAGGTAGCGGCCCTGTGCGTCACGCACCATCAGCGAGGTATCGAACGAGGAAAAGGACAGTTGCGACATGATCGTGCTCCGGTTGCTCGGGCGGAATTGCCCGGAACCGTTGCCAGCACGGCGCAGCGCAAGCAGTCAGGGGGGCGTAGCCGGCCGCCAGGACGCAAGCGCGCATGGCGCGCGCTGCCCTTGACGGCGAGAACGCCGTGATACGGTGAAGGGAACAGCAAGACCGCCCACACCCGCCCACAGCACACAGTCGGCTTTCGGGGCAAGCGGAGCGCGCAGGCCCGAGAGGGCCGGAGGCGTCAGGGGTCAAAGCCGAATGGCCGCGATTCGGCACGAAGCGCGGGGCGCAGTTCGCGAACCCGACGGCGTATCGCGCCGGGACGCACGGCCTTGGCTTTCACAGATATTGGGGCGCGGGTCGGCCAGAATGTGCGAAGCGTTTTGTTACTATTCCAAAGGCAAGTCCGGGGCGATTGGGTATCCGGAAGTATCCAAATACATTTGTAGGGACGACATGACGACGCCACAGCCGACCACCTTCGGTCAACAACTTTTCTTCAGTCCGGAAGCCGGCACTTGGAAGGCGCTCAGGCCGGACGTGACTGGCGGGGCCGACGATGTGAAGAGGCAGCAGGTGCTATCGGAAGCTGCTGCCGCGCGCGAAGAACTGAAAGCAGTATTGCTGTCCTCGCTTCAGATGCAGCATGTGGTCGCCCTCGCAGGCAGTGGAACATCTCTGGGGGAGATCAACGGCCCTTCGATGTGGACGCTGTGGGATCACTGCGTGAACTCGAATCCTGATACTGGAAAGGATGAGCGAAAGCCGACCGAGCAGGCTAAAGCCGTCATTGCTGAGATCGGCTATGAGACTGCCGTCGAACACGAGAACATCGAGGCCTTGCTTTCGCGGTGCGATGCATACCTTCAGATCAAGAAAAGCGAGCAGGTCGAGAAATTCGTGTCCGCCTCAAAAGCCGTGATTCTGAAGAAGTGCTCCGCTTTTCTCGATGGCGCGGACGATTCCAAACTGGCCAGCCATCGCACGTTCTTGCACCGACTGTCTCGTCGCCGCGTCCGCGACTCGCGGATGAAGCTGTTCACGACGAACTACGATTTGTGCTTTGAACACGCTGCTGGCAAGCAGGGGCTGGTCTTGCTCGACGGCTTCTCGTTCACGCAACCTAGGCAGTTTGATCCGCGGTTCTTCCTGTACGACATCGTCCGCCGACCTTCAACAGGCGATGAAGTCGGCAACCCGCTGGAGGGCGTGTTTCACCTCTACAAATTGCATGGCTCGGTCAACTGGGATCAATCCAGTTCGGGCGATATCGAGATCAAGACAGATCCGACGCCAGCAACGGCCTGTCTCATCTATCCCGCCAAAGGCAAATACCAGCAGTCCTACGTACAACCGCACCTGGAGCTAATTTCCCAGTACCTGGCGGCGCTGCGTGAACCGAATACCTGCCTCATCGTTTCGGGCTTCGGCTTCAATGACGATCACTTGTCTGAACCCATTGTCGCGGCGGTTCGCACCAACCCGCATTTGCGGTTGATCATCGTCAATCCATCGGCGGACGACCTGGCCTCCCGGCCCAAGGAAAACAACCGATACTGGGATGCGCTCTACGGCCTCGCCAAGCAGGGCGAGGACGTGTGGCTGATCAATGCCACGTTCAGCGAGTTCGCCGAGATGATCCCGGATCTCAAGTCGCTGACGCCCGCGCAGCGGCTTACGCGCGACATCAAGTCGCTGGTCAAACCGACATGAGTACCGCGTTCGACGTTGCCGACGCCTTTCCGCGCGGCTTGCTCCGGCCAGAGTTGTATGTCGGCCAACTGTGCGCCGTCTCCGCCCAGGCGGTGAAGTTCAATCTCAACGAGGCGGGCTCGCCCAGCGGCTCCCACTTTCTCGGCGGCCGGTACGGAAAAGGTGAGGTGGGAGAGTTCGTCCTGATCGAAGGACAGATCAACTTGCTGCTTGGGCGGGTCGTCGAGATCCACTTACCGGACGCCGACCGGCGCCTGATCGACACCTCGCACGGCAGGGTGCCGGACCTGGATGGCATCGGGACGATCCAACTGCTGGGCTCCATTGCAATGGACTCGCTTCGGATCTCGGCGGGCGTTGACTCGTACCCTCGCTTGGGTGATCGCGTCTACGCGGCGCCGCACAGCTTCATCGCCAACCTGCCGAAGTTCATGGAGGCCGCGGAGGCTGAGGCTAGCCACGTCCTTCTCAAGCTGGGGTCGATCGATGTCGCGCCTGAAAGCTATGTGTCGGTGAAGCCAGAGAAGTTGTTCGGCCGGCATTGCGCGATTCTTGGTGCCACCGGCGGTGGCAAGAGTTGGACGACCGCTCGGATCATCGAAGAATGCCTGCGCTACAAGACCAAGATCATCTTGCTTGACGCGACGGGGGAGTATCGCGGGTTCGATGGAGAGCACGTCGCCAACTTTCATCTGGGCGCGCCGGTCAACACTGCGAAATCTTCCGCCCCTTGCACCTTGCCGCAAACGTCTTTCATTGAATCGGACTTCATCGCGCTGTTTGAGCCTGCCGGCAAGGTTCAGGGACCAAAACTGCGCGCGGCGATTCGCAGCCTTCGACTCGCCGCTCTCGCTCCCCACGTTGCGACGGGCGGGATCATCAAGAAGATTGATCAGTCCAAAGTCCCGATCATGACCGAGGAAGCCAAGGCGGGCATCGCGGAGAAGCTTGATGATCCGCAGCAAGCTTTCGACGTGTGGAAGCTCGTCTCTCAGATCGAACAGGAGTGCGTTTACCCAGATGGCTTCGGGTCAGCCAGGGGGCAGAAGGACTTCACCAAATGGGGTGGCGACTCGGGCGAGGTCTCGTTCTGCCTGTCCTTGATGTCGCGCATCAACGGCATTCTCAGTTCATCGTCCTTCGAGTGCGTCTTCAAGTCGAAGGCTCCCGCGTTGACCGAGAAAATCTCGTCCTTCGTCTCAAACGAGGATCGGTTGCTCCGGATATGCCTCAGCGGCGTTGCCTTCGAGTTCAAGGCCCGCGAGATCGTCGCGAATGTAATCGGACGGCATCTACTCAACATGGCGCGCAATGGCGCGTTCAAGAGCCGTCCTGTGGTCGTTATCGTCGATGAAGCGCACAACTTTCTCGGGCGACAGATCGGAGCCGATGATGCAGTCGCTCGCCTAGACGCATTTGAGCTGATCGCCAAAGAGGGCCGGAAGTACGGACTCAACATTTGTCTGTCGACTCAGCGCCCACGCGACATAACGGAGGGTGTTCTGAGCCAGATGGGAACACTCGTTGTGCATCGGCTCACGAATGATCGGGATCGCGAGGTTGTCGAACGCGCCTGCGGCGAAATCGACCGATCGGCATCGTCGTTTCTGCCCAATCTGAAGCCCGGCGAGGCTGCGATCATCGGCGCCGATTTCCCCATCCCGTTGACCATTCAAGTCTTCCCGCCGAGCGCGAAGCCTCTTTCTGACGGTCCCAACTACCAGACCAACTGGAAGGTATAGGGTTCTTTTCGAAACACTAATGACCGCAGCGGTCAGTAGATACGAATAGGCATCAGATAATGGCCTGCAAGCCCTTGTCGGCGATGACGTTGAGCAGTTTGAGTGCTGGCCCCGTGGGATGGGTGTCGCCTTGCTCCCACTTGCGTACGGTCGAGGCCGATGTGTGCAAATGAAGAGCGAACACCGGCTGGCTGAACTTCAAGGCTTCGCGCAGGCGTTTGATGTCGGCAGCGTTGAACTCCCGCACCGGCGGCGGGCAGATCGCGTCGAACTCGCGCATCGTCACCTTGCTGATCGCTCCCGCTTCGTGGAGCGCAGCCAGGTCGCCACGCAGGGATTCAATGATCTTGCTCACAATGCACCTCCAATAACACGCCCGACTGCAACGCCTTCGACAAGGCTTCGGCGGACAGTTCCAGGAACACCTTGCCGGCGAACTGCAGCGCCTTCTTTTCGTCCTGTGTGATGTTCGCCTTGTCGCTCTTGGGGAACCCATACAGGAACACGTAGCGGCTACCGAACCGGGCCGACAGCAGCGTGCGATAGCCGCCACTCTTGCCACCGCCGGGGCGGGCCACCCGCTTCTTGTAGAGGAAGCCGCCCAAGTCCGCGTCAATCAGACCGCTTTCCATCTCCTGAACCGCCTTGCACAAGGTGGCATCAGGCAGCTTTTCGCCCGCCTGCCACCGCGCAAAGTCCCTCCGCTTGAGGACGATAGTCATCTTGACCCCCAAACTATACCCGAAACGGGTACACTTTTCCAGGCCCCAGCGCGATGTACGGGCGGGGAGGGCCGCCGAACCACTTGACTTGACGGCGACACGGCAATCAGGGCCGGTATGGCGAGTTTCTGCTCACTGATCATGTGGTTGCCTCTTTCGGTTCTTGGCGCGTGCTGACGACCGACTTGCGCCGGCTCGCCACCAACTCAGCTGCCTTACGCACCGGGTCGTCCTCGGTGTGGACGTAGCGCATGAACATCGCCACGGTCTTGTGCGCGGTCAGCGCCATGCCGACCTTGACGGGGATACCGGAATTGGCAATGTCGGTCGCCGAGCGGTGGCGGATACCGTGGGTGCCGACCTTCGGCACACCGGCGCGATCAAGGATGCGCCGCCATGCCTGATAGTAAGAATGGGGGCCAAGTGGCTTGTCATGGTCGAGGATAGCCGGGCAGACGTAGGGCGACTGGCCATAGCGAGGCGCGTTCGTCAGTAGCTGGCGGACTTCCTCGCTCAACGGCTTGGACATATCGCCCGTCTTGCTGTCCGGCCAGACAACCCGGCCATTGGGCAAGTCAAGCCAATCCCATTGCAACAGCAGGATCTCCGACATGCGGGCCGCGAACTCGAATTGCAGCCGGACGGCCAGCAGATAGATCGGATGTTCCAGCCCCTCGGCCTCGGCCTTGTCCAAGTAGGCGAACAGGCTGACCATCTGTTCGTCGGTGATGAGCCGGGTCGAGCCTTTTTCCGGGTACTTGGGCACGTGGCGGCAGGGATTGGAGCCATCGGACCGATAGCCCCACAGTTCGGCCAGGTTGAACATCTTTCGGACGAGCGACAGCACGCGGTTGGCCTGGGTGGGCGATTTCTCCATGCGCTTCATCAGCGCGGTGATGTCGTGGCGCGTGACCTCGTGAACCTTCTTGCTACCGAAGGCCGGGATGACGAAGCTGTCGATCTGGTATTGGTAGCCGGCCTGCGTGCTGGGCTTGTTGTGCGGCTTGGAGTGGTCGTCCATGAACCGGCCGCACAGTTCCTTGACCGTCGGCGCCTTGCGGGCTTCGGCCTTGTTGTGGCCAGGGTCGCCGCCACGTCGGACTTCGGCCAGCCAGTCTTGCGCCAGCGACCGGGCTTGTTCGACCGTCAGCTCGCCGAATTGACCGAGTGCCGGCTTGCGCCGCACGCCGGAGTTCGTGCGGTACTGAACCATAAATACCTTGCGGCCCGTTGGTGTAACCTTGCATAAGAAGCCTGGAACGAGCGTGTCACGGAGTTCCACGTCGCAGGTCTGCGCTTGCGCCGTGTCAACGACGGACTTGGTGAGTTTGATCTTTGCCATGAGGTGCTCCTGAAAGCCCCCGATTCCAGGGGCCGGCTAGGAGCCAGGCGAAAGGGAACCGGGGCGGTTTGCATCGCGCACCGGGATATGATCGAAGGCATTGGCCCTAGGGGAAACCTGCTACAGCAAGCCTCATCCAAGCCCAGCGTTAACCCGGCGCGGATGCCATGCTCTGGCTTAAAATCCGCCGCTTTCCCGCAAGGGAGCGTGCCGGTTCGACCCCGGCCCGGGGCACCAGCATCACACAACAGGAAAACGCCATGAATCACGACGACGCACCCTTCGAGATTCACGTGCATGGCGACGTGAAACTGCGCTCCGACGTGGGCTTCGACGCTCTGCAGGACGCCTTGAAACCCCTCTGGAAGTACGCCGGCGCGCGCTCGCTGGCCGATGGCGCGGCCAGCCTGTACGAGGACGAGCCGGGCATTCGCTTCGATCCGCAGGAGCACCTGCTGCAGATGTGCTGGACGCTGGCCGGCGACGAGGACTTTCGCCAGCAGCTCGACGACATGTGCATGAACCTCAACGAGGTCAGCGCCACCGGCGCCTCGGTCGAGGTGACCTTCTACGACGCCGAGTTCGACGAGGAAGACGAGGACGCCGGGCGCGAGTCGCGCGACGATTTCCTGCTGCTGTTCGTCGGCCCCACGCCGCAGGCCATCATGCAGGCGCAGCGCGACCTGCTGGTGGAGGACGTGGTGCAGTTGATGGAGCGCCACTTCGACGGCTCTGAGCTGGGCGGCGTGGTGAGCGAGATCGACAAGCTGTTCTCGGCGCGCTTCGACGCCCTGGTCAACTCGCTGCAGATCGGTAAGCCGCCCCGCGGCACGGGCGGCACGCCGCCCGGCCATGGCGGCGGCCGCCGGCCGCGCCATCTGCATTGATGCAGCGGCCGCGCCGCTTGCGCGGCAGCTGCACGCGCATCACGCCGGATGGGCCGAAAACCTGACGCCGAGCGCGCGGGCGACCTTGAGGATGGTGTCCAGACGCGGCTTTGCTCCCGGGGCGAGGGCCTTGTAGAGGCTCTCGCGGCCCAGCCCTGCATCCTTGGCGACTTGCGCCATTCCCTTGGCTCGCGCAACGTCGCTGAGCGCAAGGAGAAGAAGATCGGTGTCTTCGGTTTCGAGCACTGCGGTCATGTACTCGGCGATGGCTTCTTCGTCGGTGAGGTAGCGAGCCGCATCGAAAGGAAGAAGCTTTGTCTTGGCTTTGGAAGTGCTCATCACTCAAGCTCCAACTGTTGCAAGATTTTCTGGGCTCGCTTGAGATCTCTTGCCTGCGTTGATTTGTCACCGCCAGCGAGCATGACGACGAGGATGTTCTGGCGTTTCGTGAAGTACAGGCGATAGCCTGGGCCCCATGCGATACGCATCTCCGAAACTTCTCCTCCGACGGGTTTCCAGTCGCCAAGATTTCCGGCTTCAGCCAGACGTAGCCTGGCGACGATTCGCAACTGGGCCTTGGTGTCTTTGAGGTCATCAAGCCAGTCTTGGAACTCTTGAGTCTGGAGGACCGAGAATATACCTGGAATTGTATCCAGGTGGATACGTTTGTCAAGCTCGACAAGCTGTTCTCGGGGCACTTCGATGCCCTGGTTGATTCGCTGCAGATTGGCAAGCCGCTTCGCGGCACGGGCGGCCACGCCATCTGCATTGACACGCAGACCCGGCGGTACGCGCATCAGGCCGGCGCTTTAACTCGCGCTCTTTGCGACCAAGGAGAAGGCCGATCGGCTGGTACTCACACTTCGACCTTGAACCCGAGCTCGATCTCAGAACCGACAAGTCCACCCCCTAGCCCCCAGTTCTCGCGAGTGATCTCGCGCAGAAGGATCTTCACGTGATCTCGAGGGATGCCAACCTGCTCTAGGTTTTCGACAATCTGGCGATAAAGGTTACGCTTCGCGTCCAAGGGCCGACCGGCGAAGGCGTCAATGCTCACATGGGTGTACAGCTCGGGGTGTGAGCGGTCCGGAGGGCATGCGAAGCGATGTGGATCGTGCACCACAAGACGAACGTTCTTGTCATTCGCGGGGATCTTGAAAGCGCTCTGTAGCGCTGCGTGGACCGCATTGATGATCCGCACTTCGCGTTCGACCGAAGTCGTGCTACGTACCTCAATCAGCACACTTGGCATAGCTGAGCCTAGGCAATTGGTAAAGTTGAAGTGAGCCGCTGTGGCCTGTGGGACCTAACGGCCACCCTCTGATCCAGCCGCTTACGTTGTCGCCTTGCGCGCCGTAAAGCTCTGCACGCTGGCGAACTCGCCGCTGGCAATGCGCTTTTGCCATTCGGCCGGGCCGGTGATGTGGGCGCTGGTGCCGCCGGCGTCCACGGCCACGGTGACGGGCATGTCCACCACGTCGAACTCGTAGATGGCCTCCATGCCCAGGTCGGCAAAACCCACCACCTTGGCGTGCTTGATGGCCTTGCTGACCAGGTAGGCGGCGCCGCCCACGGCCATCAGGTAGGCGCTCTGGTTGTCCTTGATGGCCTCGATGGCCACCGGGCCGCGCTCGGACTTGCCGATCATGGCGATCAGGCCGGTCTGCTCCAGCATCATGCGGGTGAACTTGTCCATGCGCGTGGCCGTCGTCGGGCCGGCGGGGCCCACCACCTCGTCGCGCACCGGGTCGACCGGGCCCACGTAGTAGATGACGCGGTTGGTGAAGTCCACCGGCAGCTTCTCGCCCTTGGCCAGCATGTCCTGGATGCGCTTGTGCGCGGCGTCGCGGCCGGTCAGCATCTTGCCGTTCAGCAGCAGGGTCTGGCCGGGCTTCCAGCTGGCGACTTCGGCCTTGGTCAGGGTGTTCAGGTCGACGCGCTGGCTGGTCTCGGTGTTGGGCGCCCATTGCACCTTGGGCCACAGGTCCAGGCTGGGCGGCTGCAGGTACACGGGGCCCGAGCCGTCCATCACGAAGTGGGCGTGGCGCGTGGCCGCGCAGTTGGGGATCATGGCCACGGGCTTGCTGGCGGCGTGCGTGGGGTACATCTTGATCTTGACGTCCAGCACGGTGGACAGGCCGCCCAGGCCCTGCGCGCCGATGCCCAGGGCGTTGACCTTCTCGTACAGCTCCAGGCGCAGCTCTTCCACCTGATCCAGCTTTTCGCCGCGCGAGCTCTTGGCCTGCAGCTCGTACATGTCCAGGTCGTCCATCAGGCTTTCCTTGGCCAGCAGCACCGCCTTTTCGGCCGTGCCGCCGATGCCGATGCCCAGCATGCCCGGCGGGCACCAGCCGGCGCCCATGGTGGGCACGGTCTTCAGCACCCAGTCGACCAGGCTGTCGCTGGGGTTCATCATGATCATCTTGGACTTGTTCTCGCTGCCGCCGCCCTTGGCGGCCACGGTCACGTCCAGCTTGTCGCCGGGCACCAGCTGCACGTTGATCACGGCGGGGGTGTTGTCCTTGGTGTTCTTGCGCGCGAACAGCGGGTCAGCCACCACGCTGGCGCGCAGCGTGTTGTCGGGGTTCAGGTAGCCGCGGCGCACGCCTTCGTTGACGGCGTCCTCCAGGCTCTGGTCGGCGGCAAAGCCCTCGAAGCGCACGCCCATGCCGATCTTCAGGAACACGTTGACGATGCCCGTGTCCTGGCAGATCGGGCGGTGCCCCGTGGCGCTCATCTTGCTGTTGGTGAGGATCTGCGCCATCGCGTCCTTGGCGGCGGGGCTTTGCTCGCGCTCGTAGGCGCGTGCCAGGTGCGCGATGTAGTCGCTGGGGTGGTAGTAGCTGATGTATTGCAGCGCGGCGGCGACGGACTCCACCAGGTCGGTGCAGCGGATGGTCGTGGTCATGGGGGTTCCTGACGAAAGGGCTAACGGGAAGGGGGGCAACGCGGGCGCCAGCAAGGTTTTGCAGCCTCTGCTACCTTGCCAGCCGACGCAACCGCTTATTTTGACAGGGCCCGACCATGTCCAACCCGGATCAAGCCACGCGCGCCGAGCGCGACAGTTTTGGTGAAATCGAGGTCGCCGCCGAGCGGCTGTGGGGCGCGCAGACGCAGCGCTCGCTGCAGAACTTCGACATCGGCGGCGAACGCCAGCCGGGCGAGATCATCCGCGCCCTGGTGTTGGTCAAGCGCGCGGCCGCCACCGTCAACGAGCGCCTGGGCAAGCTGGACCCGACCAAGGCCGGCGCCATCGTGCGCGCCGCCGACGAGGTGCTGGCGGGCCGGCACGAGGGCGAGTTTCCGCTGGTGGTGTGGCAGACCGGCTCGGGCACGCAGACCAACATGAACGTCAACGAGGTGCTGGCCAACCGCGCCAGCGAGTTGCTGGGCGGCGTGCGCGGCGAGGAGCGTCTGGTGCACCCCAACGACGACGTGAACAAGAGCCAGTCCAGCAACGACACCTATCCCACCGCGATGAACCTGGCCGCGGTCGAGTCGATCGAGCAGCGGCTGCTGCCGGCGCTGGCCGCGCTGCGCGAGACGCTGGCCGCCAAGTCGGCCGCCTTTGCCGGCATCGTCAAGATCGGCCGCACCCACCTGCAGGACGCCACGCCCATCACGCTGGGGCAGGAGTTCTCGGGCTGGGTGGCGCAGCTGGCGCATGCCGAGCAGCACGTGCGCGCCGCGTTGCCGCACCTGTGCGAGCTGGCCCTGGGCGGCACGGCGGTGGGCACGGGCCTGAACGCGCCCAAGGGCTACGCCGAGGCGACCGCCGCCGAGCTGGCGCGGCTGACCGGGCTGCCCTTCGTCAGCGCGCCCAACAAGTTCGAGGCCCTGGCCAGCTGCGATGCGCAGGTGCAGGCGCACGGCGCGCTCAAGGGCCTGGCCGCCAGCCTGATGAAGATCGCCAACGACGTGCGCTGGCTGGCCAGCGGCCCGCGCAGCGGCCTGGGCGAGATCAGCATCCCCGAGAACGAGCCGGGCTCGTCCATCATGCCCGGCAAGGTCAACCCCACCCAGTGCGAGGCCATGACCATGCTGTGCGCGCAGGTGCTGGGCAACGACGTGGCGATCAACATCGGCGGCGCCTCGGGCAACTTCGAGTTGAACGTGTTCCGCCCGCTGATCGCCCACAACTTCTTGCAGAGCGTGCGCCTGCTGGGCGACGGCATGAGGAGCTTCAACGAGCACTGCGCCGTCGGCATCGAGCCCAACCGTGCGCGCATCGACGAGCTGGTGCAGCGCTCGCTGATGCTGGTGACGGCGCTCAACACCCACATCGGCTACGACAAGGCGGCCGCCATCGCCAAGCGCGCGCACCAGCAGGGCACCAGCCTGCGCGAGGCGGCCGTGGCCAGCGGCTTTCTCAGCGCCGAGCAGTTCGACGCCTGGGTGCGGCCGCAGGACATGGTGTGATGGGTGCTATATCAATGATAGCATCTGACGCTGTATGGGTGCCGGCTGTAGGCATAAATGGCTTGAAATCGCAAGGCTGGGCTCCTCACCCCCGCATCATTTGGCGTATCGTTGACCCCGTGGGCCGGGCGCCCCGTCAGACATGTGTAAGAGCGCCGCATGATGATGCTCAAGTCAACGCGGGCATCCGCGGCGTTATGTGCAATTCATCAAGGAGACAAAAAGCATGAGTGCCATTGAATCGGTTCTGATCGAAAACCGCGTGTTTCCGCCCAGCGAGGCGCTGGTCAAGGCCGCGCGCATCTCCGGCATGCCGGCCTACCAGGCGCTGTGCGACGAGGCCGAGCGCGACCCCAACGGCTTCTGGGGCCGCCTGGCGCGCGAGAACCTGACATGGGACAAGCCCTTCACCCGCGTGCTGGACGAGTCCGGCAAGCCCTTCTACAAGTGGTTCGACGACGGCATGCTCAACGCCAGCGCCAACTGCCTGGACAAGCACATGGGCACGCCGGTCGAGAACAAGGCCGCCATCATCTTCGAGGCCGACGACGGTGCCGTCACCACCGTCACCTACAAGGAGCTGCTGGCGCGCGTGTGCCAGTTCGCCAACGCGCTGAAGGCCCACGGCATCGGCAAGGGTGACCGTGTGCTGATCTACATGCCCATGACGATCGAGGGCGTGGTGGCCATGCAGGCCTGCGCGCGCCTGGGCGCCACGCACAGCGTGGTGTTCGGCGGCTTTTCGGCCAAGGCGCTGAACGAGCGCATCATCGACGCCGGCGCCGTGGCCGTGATCACCGCCAACTTCCAGATGCGCGGCGGCAAGGAGCTGCCGCTGAAGGCCATCGTCGACGAGGCGCTGGACATGGGCGGCTGCGACACCATCCGCAACGTGTTCGTGTACGAGCGCACGGCCAGCGCCTGCCCCATGAAGGCCGGGCGCGACAAGAGCTTTGCCGAGGTCCTCAAGGGCCAGGCCAGCGAGTGCGCGCCGGTCAGCGTGGAGGCCGAGCACCCGCTGTTCATCCTCTACACCTCGGGCTCCACCGGCAAGCCCAAGGGCGTGCAGCACGCCACCGGCGGCTACATGCTGTGGGCCAAGCTGACCATGGACTGGACCTTCGACCTGAAGCCCAGCGACGTGTTCTGGTGCACGGCCGACATCGGCTGGGTCACGGGCCACACCTACATCACCTACGGCCCGCTGGCCGCCGGCGCCACCGAGGTGGTGTTCGAAGGCGTGCCCACCTATCCCCACGCCGGCCGCTTCTGGGAGATGATCGAGCGCCACAAGGTCAGCATCTTCTACACCGCGCCCACGGCGATCCGCTCGCTCATCAAGGCGGCCGACTCCGACGAGAAGGTGCACCCCAAAAACTGGAACAAGTCGTCCCTGCGCATCCTGGGCAGCGTGGGCGAGCCCATCAACCCCGAAGCCTGGATGTGGTACTACAAGAACGTGGGCGAGGAGCGCTGCCCCATCGTCGACACCTGGTGGCAGACCGAGAACGGCGGCCACCTCATCACCCCGCTGCCGGGCGCCACGCCGCTGGTGCCGGGCTCGTGCACGCTGCCGCTGCCGGGCATCGCGGCGGCCATCGTCGATGAGACCGGCAACGACGTGCCCAACGGCGCCGGCGGCATCCTGGTCATCAAGCGCCCCTGGCCGTCGATGATCCGCACCATCTGGGGCGACCCCGAGCGCTTCAAGAAAAGCTACTTCCCCGACGAACTCAAGGGCTATTACCTGGCCGGCGACGGCGCGGTGCGGAGCAGCGACCGCGGCTACTTCCGCATCACCGGCCGCATCGACGACGTGCTGAACGTGTCGGGTCACCGCATGGGCACGATGGAAATCGAGTCGGCCCTGGTGGCCAAGAGCGATCTGGTGGCCGAGGCCGCCGTGGTGGGCCGCCCCGATGATCTGACGGGCGAGGCGATCTGCGCCTTCGTGGTGCTCAAGCGTTCGCTCCCACAAGGCGCCGAGGCCGACAAGATCGCCAAGGAGCTGCGCGACTGGGTGGCCAAGGAAATCGGCCCCATCGCCAAGCCCAAGGACATCCGCTTTGGCGAGAACCTGCCCAAGACCCGCAGCGGCAAGATCATGCGCCGCCTGCTGCGCTCGCTGGCCAAGGGCGAGTCGATCACGCAAGACACCAGCACGCTGGAAAACCCGGCGATCCTGGACCAGTTGGGCAGAACCCACTGAGAAGGTGCGAACGAACCCGCCATGCCCGTTCATCCCGCCCAAACGCGCCCGCTCGGCGTTGCAAATGCTCGCCGTAGCCCGAGCTACGTCTGCGCTTTGCGCCTTG